>OGDP01001455.1_pt1 | contig 15247 bp, 15 predicted proteins | sample 1570441 | NCBI WGS metagenome assembly OGDP01 (sample SAMEA2581961, study PRJEB24529) | metagenome | biome: Human gut stool | place: China | collected 2011
TCCGTTCCGGTTGTCATGGCAGGAAAACGTCGTCACGTGCCAACCATCATTCATGAATCGGATATGACTCCGGGACTTGCGAACAAGATTTCGATTCCGTCCGCAACAAAAGTATGCTGCAACTTCCCGGAAACTTTAGAACATCTTCCAAAGGAGAAAGCAGTGCTTACCGGTTCACCGATTCGTCAGGAACTGTTAGAAGGGAGCAGATCTGCCGCACTTGAATTTTGCGGACTGACCGATGACAAACCTGTTATCTTAATTATTGGAGGCAGTCTTGGTTCTGTCGCTGTCAACAATGCTGTACGTTCTGTTCTTCCTGAATTATTAAAAGATTTTCATGTCATTCACCTTTGCGGAAAAGGAAAGATGGATGATTCTTTGAAATCTTTAAAAGGATATGTTCAGTTCGAATACATTCAAAATCAATTGAAAGACTTGTTCGCACTCACAGATGTTGTGATTTCAAGAGCTGGTGCTAATGCAATTTGCGAACTTCTTGCACTGCATAAGCCAAATCTTTTAATTCCGCTCTCTGCAAACGCAAGCCGCGGAGATCAGATTTTGAATGCACGTTCTTTTGAACGTCAAGGTTTCAGTATCGTTTTAGAGGAAGAGGAATTAAACAAAGACACACTTTTAGATTCCATTCACAAATTGTATCAACACAGAAACACTTACATAGACGCTATGAAGCATTCTTCACAGCAAGATTCTATCAATACAATTATTAACTTAATTCAAGAAGCTGTCCACTAAATTATTGGAACAAATCAGCAAATGGTGTCGTTACGACACCATTTGCTTTCTCAGAACCAACTGACAACCTCTCTGTATTCATTTTCGTAATTCTTTCGTATCCTTTGTCTGGCTCTATATAGTCTGCTATTCAATACTTCAACTGCAATTCCTAATTGTTCTGCTGCCTCTTGTTGCGATTTTCCAAAACAATACACTTGTGTAACTGCATCATACCATATTCTGTGGTCTTTATATAAACATTCAAAAATGCTATCTTCCAACTCCTCTGCCCTTCTCTTTTGCTCTGTTCTCAAATAGTATTCTTCCATATTGTTTATATTGCAAAATTTGTCTTTTGTCTCCTTTAGTACCTCAAATACTTCTCCTAATATCTCACGCTTTTTATCTCGATTGTAATTAAACGTAAAATTTCTAGCGGTTGTTACCAACCACGGATAAACATTATCTAAATTTACATTTTCAAAATAAATATATAGTTGAAAAAATGTCTTTTGTGTAATTTCATTTGCCAAATCTTCACATTTTGCATAATGCATAGCCACTTTAAAGATTGAATCTTTATACGCCCGATAGATACTGTCGAATTTTTTATCTTTTGTCGATTTTGATTCCACAATAAATATCTCCCGTTTTTATTACTTCTCGTTCATTTTCTTTAAAATGTACTCTTTATCTTCCTCTGTCAAAGTACCCAGTTTCCACTTAATGTCAACTGTGTCGTCTTTGTATCTAGGAATCAAATGCATATGATAGTGAAATACACTTTGTCCGGCTGCTGCCCCATTGTTCTGCACGATATTATAACCCTCGCATCCTAAAATATCGCTCAGTTTCGTCACAATCTTTTTTGCAAGCACAAGTACTTTCGCTGCAATCTCATCATCCAATTCGTATAAATTTGCATAATGCTCCTTCGGAAGAATCAACGCATGTCCTTTCGAAGCTGGCTCAATGTCCAGAATGACTCTAAAGTCATCATCCTCATACAATGTTGCAGATGGAATCTCTCCTAATACAATTTTCATCTCTCATTTTTTCTTCCTTCTTTCTTTTATTAATCCCTTTTAAATGTCTGTTATTGTCGTATTTTGTCGACGAGATTTGTTTGAATAACCGTCATACCAATGCTACACTTTCATATGAAAGGCGGTGCAATCTATGCAACTAAATAAAGACGAACAATTAGTCATAAGTAAAATTTCACATGAACTTCGAAACCCACTTACAATTATATATAGTACCCTTCAGCTCATAGAGTCCAGACATCCTGAGGCGAGAACATTTGACCATTGGCACGAGCTGATGCAGGATGTAGAATTTATGTCAGTACTCTTAGATGATCTTTCCCGATTCAATCATGCCGGTGCCCTTAATTTTTCAACGTTCTCTTTCCGTCCATTTTGGGAATATATCTCCCTTTCTTTCGCCGCATCTGTCGCGGATACAAAATTGGAATATTTTTCCAAAATAGATTCTTCTATTAATCAGATTACAGGAGATAAAACAAAATTACAAGAAGTATTTTTAAATCTTTTGAGAAATGCTGCCGATGCAGCTTCCCCTGACGGAACCATCTCCATGACGGCCGAGCAGTCCAAAGATTCCATCATCATCCAGGTTCAAGACAACGGATGCGGTATCTCCAAAGAGCATCTAAGTTCCATCTTCGAACCATTTACTACATATAAGAAAAACGGTACCGGCCTTGGGCTTTCGATTTCCGAAAGTATCATACAAGCCCATGGCGGAACAATTGAGGTTGACTCTGCTCCACAAAAAGGATCAACGTTTCGGATTACGCTTCCAACAAAGCAGTGCTGTAACGAGAATTCCTGTCAGCAATCCTCCCACATGGGCCAGGTTGTCAACGCCCCCGCTTGTAAAACCGGTATATAAGCTGATAAGAATCATCACGATCATACCCTGTTTTGTGATATTTCCAACTCTTCCATGATTTAAAATCGCAAGACACAGCAAGGCTCCGGTCAGTCCAAAAATTGCACCGGACGCCCCTGCTGATACGCTATAATCCTGTCTCCATATATCTGCTGCCATGGACAATAGATTTCCTCCCAACCCGCTCAAAAGATATATCGTAAGAAATCTTGCTTTTCCGACAAACATCTCTACATTCCATCCGACCACCACAAGTGTAAGCATGTTATTCATCAGATGTGAAAAACCAAAATGTAAAAATATACACGTAAACAACCGGTAATATTCCTTATATTCCACTACATACGGGACATACATTGCTCCATGTTCCAACATATACATCCCATCTTCTGTTCTCCCTCCGAAAGAAAGAAGTAAAAAAACAATGACATTTACTGCAGCAATTCCAATTGTACAAACTGCTTTTTTCTGATTTCCCATAAAAATTTCCTTTCTATAAAATAAATATATCCTAATTATAGAAAGTTTGTACCTGAATTACAAGTCATCCTGTTCAATATGGATTTCGTCCCAATATCCCCATTTTCCTTTTTTCTTTTTGTCCAAAAGCCGTTTTACCGGTTCCCAAAAATCTTTTTTCTCATGAATCTCCGGTATTCCCTGTTCTTCCATACGCTCTTCATAATTCACAGCCGGAATCATTCTTTCTTCTTTTTTCTCCTCCTGAACTGCTTCCACCAACTCGTTCATAATACGTTCAATACTATAATTTTCTTCCATTGATGCCTTATGAATACTGTAGGCAAAATGAACTCCTTCTTTCTCCCTATAGTTCACCTCACTTACAAAGTATTCTGTCAGTCTGTGAAACTCTTCTTTCAATTCACACTCACACCTCGGAAAATAACAGAAATAAAATTCCTCTTTCTCGCAATAAATATATTCCGGATCCAGCAATATGCAGTTTGCCTCCAACATAAATTTACGAATTGTTTTAATCGTACGAAGTAATGCATACACAAGATTTTTCATCTCCTCATAGCTTAAGTTTGCCTTTTCATGAATTGCCTTTAAGGATACCTTCCCGCTGATATCGTAATAATACTGACTGATATTATCTACATACCGAATATCTGTCTTCAAAAGTCCGGGAATTGTGTTTTCCTTCAGCATATAAATCTGATAATCTTCCGCCTCGCTCTCCACTCCTTCCAAAATTAAATATGCCTTCTTTAAATCATTCTTATAACACGCTTTCACTTGGTATCTCCTATCTTTTCTTCTATTTTTTTATTTTTCGCACATTTCGAATATACGTTTCCGGTTCTGTCTGTTTCACCGATGCACTAACGTTTATCTTCATCCGCCTCTTTTTCGCACTGCACGTGACCGTAATCTCTTCTTTTTCCACTTCTATGTTTTCTTTCACATTAGAAAAAACAATCAGCTTCCCTTTTATTCTTCTTCTAAAATATGCCTCTAACTCCTCTTTTTTATAACTCTTTCTTTCACTTCCTACCACAGCTGTCTCATATGCAGCCCCCGACAGAATATTCTTGTCATGAAAATAAAATATGATATATACGCTTGCCATAAACACCATTAAAATAATCGGCACAACAAAAGATGCCTCTATTGTAAAACTGCCATTTTGGTTCTTCTTCACAGCATGATCACCCCCAAATACGCTGCGGTCAAAAACGGGGCAAACGGAACTGTTCTTCTTCCACTGTTTGATTACAATGCCTGCAAGTGAGACAAGTCCTGTAAGAAAAAATGCAGTTGTCGCAACTTCCAACATACTGATACCTCCCAAATATATTCCCATATTTCCAAGAAGCCAGCTATCTCCATATCCAATCGCTTGGTTTGTATATTTACTGATGAGCCAGAATATCGCTCCCATCAATGCACCTCCTGCCATACCAGCTATTTCCTGTCTTATAAAAATCAAACGAATCATAATTACGGTAAGACTCATAATGATCAGCAGCACCGTCGGTATTTTCTTTGTGCGAAGATCACTTATACTACACCAAAGCAAAAACAAAAGCATAATAAAATCCTCTATTTTACACATCTTTTACACCCTCCTCTTCCAAAAACTTCGGATAAAGGCACTGCATATACCGTTCGTTTTAGTCTGCTGCACGAAAGTGATCCATGATATCGATTACCCGTATCTGTGATGTATACCATTTGCTTTCCAAATGTTTTTCTCATACACGATTCACATGGATAATATTTTCCTCCACTTTCATTTCTCAATTGTTCCACATCTGATATGGCAACCGACTTTATAGACAATTCCAAATACGTGCAATCTGCATCTTTATGATATACAATTCCGGTATCTGTAATATAGACAGTCTCATCACTTTGATTTCCAAATCCATTTCCGGCATAGCCATTCCACCCTTTCACCCGCATAGATTCTTCCTGTACAATTGCAGGGATACGAAACGTTAAAATAGGAACTTCAACCTTATATATCAATGACAGATCCATAATTCCTGTACTTCCCCATGCCATTGACTTCCTACAGTCTATTCCATCCGAACCGCCAGAAATAACACTGTGATCCAGCCATGTTTCTCCCACATGTTCTACAATATGTTTTTCCAGCTTCCCTCGTATTAAAAGCGGATTAACATATGCTTCCTCCGCGATTTCTTTTGCTGCACAATGGAGTGCAGATCTCATCACAGTCTGGACATTCATAATTTCCAGCAAATACACAAGGCTCAACACTGCAAAAAAGAATATTGGCACCACCAACGCAGCCTCCACCGTGACACTTCCTTCAGAGGTGAATGAAGATGCCCTTTTCGATAAAGAGATGACATTTATTTGGGAGAGATGTGTCAAAAAAGAGTCTTTCTCCTTTCTTTTTTGTTTTTGATCATTTTTATAGTTTCTTTTGTGAGTATTATTGAATCGAAAGGACATCTTCATTCACCCCTTTTCTTTTATTGATATCCAAAATATGTTGAAAATTCATATTGTACGCCACGCCGCAGTTTACATTTGCTTTCAATCTCTATACGCATCACACAGTTATCTGCCTTTAGGTCCAGATTCTGTTCTATTAAATCCAAAGCCCGCATAGATAATGTCTCTTTATCTTGCAGAATCAATAATCCTTTTAAATAATCCCGGTATGTCAGCCCTTCTCCTGTATCCTGATCCACATCTTGTATTCCCTGCTCTCCGATATTCAAAAGTTCTGACAGCTTCAGTTTCCAATTCTCCTTACTTTTTACAAGCGGCACTTTCCTGCCCGCTACAAGAGTCCGAAGATCTGCAAGCCCCTCACCATACGCCCATGCCAACAGGATTGCATGCTTTACGACCTCTGTAATTCCCGGAACAGTAAGGAGCGTACATAAAGACAGCGCCAGAACTTCCGCCTCCGCTTTCTTTACCTCATCCGTAAGCAGATATGCATAATTGATTCCAAGTCGAATTGGCAATATTTTCTTTACAACGGCTTCTAGATTCTTCTGATCATTTTCATACCCTCCAATCAGATATTCCAACTCATAGTCCAATGCACGTTCCTCCTTCGTTTGCGTAATATCCGCAAAATGTTCCAGCAGATATTTTTCAAAAAAGAGTTTTCCGGTCACTTCATTTTTCTTTTCTTTTTCTGCAAAATTCCCTTTTCCTGTATTTAGTTTACGCACTGAGGCAAGTTCCTCTTTTTTTACACATTTCTCTGATAATTGTTCTGGATTTTCCACAATGATTTGTAATAGATTTGATTTTTGAATTGACGAGACGGATTCGATTGGATTATTTTCACTTGGCAGACTTTCTTCTGTCCCCTCAAGCATAGAGTCCAAATTTTCCTGAACCTCCGTCTCTTCTTTCTCAAAGTCTTTCCCACTTTCTTCTTGTTCTTCCCAATATGAGGTATCTTCTTCGATATGGTCTAACCCAATTTTACTTTTCACATAGCGAACTGCCTGACGATAAAATGCAGCCCCTCTGTTGTCTGTCAACAACTCTGACTTCTCCACCTGATTTGCGTTCTCCTGCGCGCCATAATATTCCAGACGCTTTAGAATCTTTCCCTCATCTAATCTTCCCTCTCCATAACCTGCATCCAATGCAAACAAATCATATTGCTCTAATAGCTGTTTTTGATATTCCGCAAATACACTTTCCACAGCAAGGATCGTATCTGCTCTTTTATAATTTTTGAGCACTTGAATTGATGCACTTTCTACCATTGCACCTAGAAACGACAAGATCAAAAGAAAAACAAGACTTAAAAACGCAGTGATCTCTCCTTTTTGCACCTATCCACCTACCTTATATTCTTCCACTTTCACTTGTGATTTTATCAAAAATGGACTGTACCAAATCTGTAAGCTGCGATTTAAAAATAATAACCAGACCAATCAACACAACCATAAATTTAGCCCCTGTCTTTTTCATGCCTCAAAAGCCTTATAAACACTGGATTTAACCATATAGACCAAAACGTATCATTCGTCTATTTTCTTTGTTTTTTGCACTTTTTGTATGTTGTGTGCATTTTGTAGCCAGTATTTTTATTTATTCATATCTATACAAAACAAGACAGAATGTACTTGCTTTTTTACTGTACATTCTGCCTTGAATCATTCAAATTCAAATATTTAATTTTTCCTTTTATACTTTAGATATTTTTCTTACCCTTGCCAATTCTTCTCGCAACTCTGCATTTTCTTTTTCCAATTTTTTTATTTTTAGTTTCAATTCCTGTATAGTCGTTTTTGCATTAACTAATGTTCTTTCCATAGCCATATCAATAATAATCTGTTTCGGATTATACGTTACGCTCTGTTGATGCATAGCTTCATTTACCACCCTGCGCATTTCTTCATTTCGATAAAAAAATCCTTTAGAAAAGCCTGTTTTTTGAATCAATGCAGCAACCGTTATTTTTTCTTTTGATTCCAACATTTCTTGAATTTCCCGTTTTGCGGTTTCTACCTTCTGTTTGCTACGTTCCAAACTACATTCGACCATTTTATCGTATTTCATAGATTATCGTCCTCTCAAAAAACTTGTACCACACCATTCTCACAATTTTTTTAGAACAGAAATTTCTTTCCTACTGACCCGTTTATTCAATTTCTCTAGTTCTTGCTGCAACAGTTCATTTTTTCTTTTCAATTCCTGATTTTGTTCTGCTAATTTCTCGTTCTCTGCTTTGGCTTTTAACAATTCAATTTTCAACTCAATTACTGAATTTTCAAGTTTTCTGTCCATTGCAACCGGATGTCTATTCTTAAAAATTGCTTCCTGTCTATGTATTGCGTCATCCATTTCTCTTCTGATAAGCTCATTTTTATAAAAAAATCCTCTAGAAAGCCCAGTTCTTTTTACCAGCTCTGCTACGGTAATTCTTTCCATATTTTTAAGCATATCAGATATTGTATTTTTTGCAATATTCATCTTCCTCTGACTCTCAGCCTGCGTAATCGCTACCATCTTATCATATTTCATAATCATCCCATCCTTCTATGATATCTAATAGGATCATGTCCATTTTTTCTCTTGCAGCTCTCGTTTCATCTGCCATCAGTTTATTGCCAATTTTTCGATAATGATGTACCGAATATATGGAGGTATGCCCCAGTAGCTTAGCTATCATCCAGTCATCCACATGCATTTCTGTCAATTTCTTTCCATAACAATGTCGAAAAATATGGGTTCCAAACTTCAGAAACTCTCCATTATCATCCCGGATATCTTCCTGGCGGATCATTGTCATAATCTGATTTTGAATCATGCTATATTGATAAGGCCTAGTTGGATCATCTTTTTTTGTAAAAATGTAAGTTGTTTCTCCATACCGTTCCTTTGTATAATCAATTGCTTTCATAATCAGTTGTGCCACTTCTTCACTGATGGCTTTTTCATAGGTGACTGACTTCACCTGATCAATCCTTATAAAATATCGATTATTCCGCATGCTTAGGCAGTCTGTCTTTAAGGTCAGCGTATCTGAAATCCTCGTTCCCAGTAATTGATGGATAATCAGTGCCCTACATATCTGCTCATCCATTTTGAAAATGTGTTCGTTTAATCTTTTGATTTCCGCATCTGAGTAAAATTTGAATACATGCCTTGGTGTACTTGGGAAATCATTACTCAGAAATAATTCGCTCATGTACTGTCGTTCATATAAATTCCCAACATCTTCTATTACCCTTCGTAGTGCATATAGGTCAGATCTATAATTTTTCCGGTCATGTGCTTCCGTCTGAAGATATATCAGATACTCTTCTATATGCATCCGTTCCAGATCCTGCAGCGATTGAATGTCCAAATGTTTTCTTTTAAGAAATTTTGAGAACCGCTTTACTGCAGCTATTTCACTATGAATCGTTCCTAAAGGGGAATATTTTAAATGCATAAAAATTACTTTTTTTACTTCTTCCCGAATATCTGGCTGTACAATTTTAGTAAAGTTAATCGTTTCCGTATTCTTGATTGGATTTCCATAAATAGGAAAATCGAAGTTTTTAAGAGTCCAGATATCTTTTTCCTGCTCATCCCTGTCATCCTCTTCTTCCAGAAACTTCAAGATTTTTTTCATATGCCTTACAATGCCAGGACTTTCAATTCCTATTTTGTCATATGCAGGCCGATATTTTTTGCTTGATAAAGCATATCCTCGTTCCAGCATCCATCCTTTTAACATACGGATGATTTTTTCTTCTTCTCTGGCATCAAGGCTTTGTATTTTCCGATCAATCAGAAATTCCCGAATATTATTATAATAGGTCACTTCACTTGCCATGCTGGACGGTGCGAGCATTTTTCCTCTTTCCCATATAAATTCTTCCAACTTTTCGGCAAGTTCTTCTGATGGCAATCCTTCCAGATTAAAATACCGTTCCGGGCTGATACGCATTCTCTGAATCTGCTCTTCGGATGCTACCTTGTAGCAGTCCAGCTCATATATGTAAATTCTTTTTTTCATTTTCTTTCACCACGCTTCTTAGCTTTAATGGTAGAAGCCAAGTCATTTTCCGGTTTCTTAAAGTAAGTATCACTTGCTTTTTCAATTCTCTTTGGCATGAAGTCTACATACTGTTTTGTCATCTCTTCGGAAAAATGTCCTAAATAATCTCGGATTGTCTGTATAGAAACATCCTCATCATAAAATTGGGTAGCCAGCGTATGCCTATAGTCATGGGTTTTGAAGATATAACTGCCATCTGCAATTCCATTCTTATCACAGTATTGCTGAAACTCTTGTCGGAATGTTGTTCCCCGGTACGCTCCACCATCCTTCCCTTTAAAGATATAATCTTTCGGACGAATGTGTTCACGCTCAATATACTTACGCATGATTCTATACATCACAAGCGGTATTGGTATCATTTTATCTGCCTTCATCTTGATCTGATAGACTTTCAACCATGCATCTTCTCCATCCCAGTAATATGCATCCCCTTTTAACGTACACACTTCGCTGATTCTCAATCCAGTACACCACAAGTGTAAAAATATCAATCTTGGAACTAGCGGAAATGCATACAGCTTATGCAGGATTTCCATATAAACTTTTTCTTCCACCGTTCTGTCATGATGCTCTGGATATGTCTTTTTCAGGTAATACTCCGGTTTAAAGGGTATCTCCTTCATATATCCTCGGACATTTAAAAACTGATAAAATTTTATATAATGCACAATTCTTTTATTGAATGTATCATCTTTGGTATCCTTTTCTTCCAGTTTCCTAAAATAGTCATCCAATTGATTTTCATCTACCTGACAAATGGATTCTTCTTCCTTAAAATATTCCAGAAGTCTTTTTACCTCATATAGTTGTCCTCGGATATTTGCTATCGTCAGTCCACCAATTCCAACATGATATTTGGCATATTCCTGTAACAATTCTCGATTCTTTTTGTTAGTCACTTCTATAAAACTCAATCGCTGTACTGGATTGCTTGGGTTAAGCCGATCTTCTGACAGGTGAAAGCGTTCCATATACCACACATTGGCATGCCAATGAATTTCTGGTGCTGTTAAAAATAAGATTTTCCGACTATTGTCAATAATCTGCATAGAGTTTTTCACATTGACCACTTTCTGTTCCACGATTTTCTCAAATCGTTGGATCTGTTCTAATTCCAATCCTTCCAGATCATCAATCTCTTCCTCCACACAAAAATCATATAACCAGTGTAATGGCAATAAATAGCGAACTCTTCTCTCTTTGGGATCGTCTCGATACAAATTATCTAGAATGTAATTCAATAGTAGAAAAACCTGCTTTTTTAATTTTTCAGATGCTCTTCTAAAAAAATCCCACACCAGTTCCTGTTTATCTCGGACATATTCAAAATCCTTAACCAACTCCAAATCTGGTAAGTATGGCAGGAATACAACCTGTGCTTGATATTTCCTCCGGTGTTCGATTCTTCCCGGCAGACTTTCTATTTCTTTTTGGATACTATACTGCTTGATATGATCGAAAACCTTTAAATATCTCATCACACTCGCTTCATCCCACATTTTTTTCAGTTCTGCTTCATAACGGCTTCGTACCGTATAATCAATCTCTTTGATATGATGTATTCCCTGCCGGATTAGAAACCGTTTGATGTTTCCCTTCAATGCCTCATCTGACACTTGGCTTTCTCGGATTTCTAAGAGTAGCTCTCCATATTCTGTTTCTATCCAATACTTCTGTATCTTCCGTAATGCGGATGACTGCTCTTTCACCTGCTTTTTCGTATAATTCCCACTATCCAACAAAGTTTGTTTGTATTCCCGCAAATCTTGTTCTTCTGCTAAAATCACATCATAGATTTCTCTTTGGATAAGGAATTTCTCTGCTTCTTCCCATAATTCTCTCTGCAATATTCCGCCTGACATAAACTGCCTGTGAAGATGCTGTATCTCTTCCTTGCGTTCTGCTTGCAGCAATCGAATTGCAGACACTTGATCGCCTCCTCTTTTTTATAACAAATTCTGAACACCATACATTGCTTGATGCCTGTTATAAAAAGCATCACTGACTTCTATTAGTTCATCCTCTGTTATATTCAGATATTTCATAGTCGTTTCGATATTCCGATGCCCGAGTGCTTGACTAATCATTTCTAATTTCCATCCATCTTTTCGTCTTGCATTTGCAAAATAATGCCGGAGCATATGTGGAGATGCTTTAATTCCCGTCTTTCTCTCCAATCTGCGTAACATGGCATATACTCCACTTCCCTTAAAAGGCTTTCCAACGTAATCACCTGAGACATTAATAAATAAATATTCCTGTCCTATAATCAGTTCCTTATAGTCTTCAATATAAAACATTAAAATATCAAATGTTGCGTCGCTGATTTTGGCTCTTCGAAGTTCTGCGTTTTTAGCTCTTGCCCCATTCTCATTATCATCTCGAAAGTTGACATATATTATATGTTTCTCATAGTCTATATCCTCTGCGTATCGTACACCTAAGAGTTCCCCTATTCTAAAGCCTGTTTCTGCTAATAATAAAAGCAGAACCTGATCGCGGCTGTTTGCACATTCTTGCAACAACACTACAATCTTGTCCTGCTCAATGGTTTTTCCTTGATGTCCTTTTTCTTTTAAATATCCTCGAAAACTCTTCCTATTCAATACTTTTCTGATACCGATGGAATTTCGCACAATCATTTGCGTATCTGATAATACCTTCAAGCTTTCCGAATGCTTGTTTTCCTGCTCCATAAAGGTATAAAATCTGAATACTTCTTTTAAATATGCATTGCATGTCTCATTATTAGGAAGTTTTAAATAATCTTCCCTGCTATGCATACCAGCTTTTAACCAAATCAGGAAATCTGTAAAATGTTCATGCTGTTCAATATATTTCATTTGATAAATATCATCCAAACAAAGTTGCTTTTCATCCAGAAAATTCAAATAATAAGATAATGCAAAGGCACTTCTTTGTATGGTATTCGGTGATATCTTTGACCTTTTCTTATGCATTAGATATTTAGAAGGTAAATATACAATATCTCCGCTTTCGTTTTCTCGAATAAAATAAAATTTTTCTTGTTTATCCATCTGCATTTCTACGATATATTTTGCCATATTAACACCTTCCTTCTAAATTTCTAACGCTATACACAGTATACCCACTTCATGTCCAAATAGCTATTCATCAATACCAACAATTCCACTGAAAATGCCACTGAAATACCACCAAACATTTCGCTGTAAACTCGCTGTGATTGTAGCAGAACCACGAGTATTTACAGGTAATATTCCACACCCTTCCGGTTTCTGATAAAACGCTGAACATCCTTGATGTCTTCTGCCATCTTACACTTCGGAAGTGCACACATCACTTCCTCATGATATCTTCCGTCTTCTCCTGCACGCTCATCTAAGATGGACACGACACAGGTGTCTGTCTCTGTGCGGAGCGCACGTCCGAACCCCTGCCTTAGTTTTTTCTGCATATCTGGAACGACCACTGCCTGAATGTAATCTTTCAGACAATCATATTCTTTCTTCTGAGCCTCACTGATGGGATCTGGAACAGCGAACGGCAACTTTACAATAATTAACGAAGATACCATATCTCCGGGAAAGTCTACTCCTTCCCAGCAGGATCCAGCTGCGAAAAGAACCGCATTGTCTGTCTGTTTGAATCTCGTGATTTCTTCCGGGGAATGTCTCCACACCTCGATCATCGGGAAAGGGATCTCATCCCGCAACACCTGATATACATTTCCCATCAAGTGATAGGATGTGAACAGCACCAGTGTATGTCCGTAAGTCGAACAGATCAACGAATGGATATGGTCAGCTATCATCTCTGTTTCTTCCTGACTTCCTCTTCTGCATCTTTTCAGATCTTTTGGCAGATATAACAGACAGTTCCTCTGATATTCAAATGGAGAGTCTGCCACATATTCACGTACCCTCTGCACTTTCTGTAATCCTATCATCTTCCGGATATGGGCAAATCCCTGTCCGGTTTTTAATGTTCCGCTTGTCAGGATTGCTCCCATTCCTCTGCTCCACAACATCTGGTCAAGATACTGCGGAATCCGTCTGCTGGAGGCACACAATATGATCCGATGTTCCTGATCCTGTTTCAAATGTAGCACATACTTCTGATCCTGATGGAAAAAGCATTCCAGCACACTTCTGGTTTCTTCCAGCTTGTTTCTGATCCACTTCGGAATCTTCTTTTCTAATTTTTCTATGATCTTATTCATGGTCTGTATCCCTTCATATAAATACATGGCACACTCTTCTGTCATGTAAAATTCTTCTTTTAGCCCATATCTGGTTCTGTGGTTTTCTCCTATGATATCCAGCCCCATCCGAATCGTCCCTGACAGTTTCCTTATCTCCGGGCCTTGGTACTCTTTCCCAAGATAAAAGCAGACTTCCCGGATATCGTCATAGCACAGACTCTTGCCGAACATCTGCTTTGCCGCATCCGGCAGCTTATGTGCTTCATCGACAATCAATGCTCGGTAGTCTTTTAATAACGGGCGGTAATCCTGCAGCCTGTGATAACCATCAGCCAGCAGATAATTGTGATTGCAAATCTGAATGAACATTTCATTATCTCTGGAACGCTCCAGATACTGCTGATACCTGCATGAGCCTCTTTTCGGGCAGTCTCCCGAACAGAACTTTGGTACATTCACCATTCTTCGGTCAAACCCACTTAAATTAGATACTTCGTCCATATCATAATGTTCTTTCAACGACAGCAGAGCTTCTTTCTGCAACGCATTTTTGTTTTTCCCTTCGATTGCAACGATTCGTTGCATCAACCTCTCATCGCAGACAAAATGCTCTTTCCCTTTGCGGATAACTGCTTTGAGCGGCGCCTGAATTGTCCCATTCTCCTGAAGAATCCGGGAGAGAAAAGGGATATATTCCGTAAGAATTGCTTTCTGGAGTGCAATGCTGGAAGTAGAGATCACAACCGGACGCTGTTCGTATGGAGAATATCCGTCTGCAAGAAGAGAATACTTTCTCATCAGAACACAAGCCACCAGATAGGCATAGGTTTTCCCGATGCCGACACCTGCGTCACACAGTGCTATGTTTCTTCCCAGCAAGTTATCCAACATTTCATGGCATAACAGGATCTGCTCTTCCCTTACTGCCATCCCATGTTCCGGGAACAGCACACGGAAGATCGTATCAATCTCCCGATGCGCCCTTTTCAAATACTCTTTTCTGTAATACATAGTTTGTTACCTGATATGTCTGCTGATACCACATCAATACGGCTGTAAAGGAATCACTCCCTACAGCCGCATGTATCTGATATCAACGACACATTCTTCCTTGATTTCTTATACTTTTGATTTTTGGCATTGTATTTGTCCTCGACTCCCCCTTTGCCTTACGGGAACATTACAGGCGGATGCTTGGCATCGCACCGCTCATGGATTTTCTAAAGGTCTTGCTGATTACAACCCAAAGTCCATCCTCTGCTCACTGGCAGTTCCTATGTATCATTATCCCCTCGTAAGTGATCCTCGCAAAAGACCGCCACGGTCCTGTTTCAGTTAAAGATGATTCGCTCGAAACAAAAACGCCACAAAAGAACTCT
>OGDP01001465.1_pt1 | contig 15173 bp, 12 predicted proteins | sample 1570441 | NCBI WGS metagenome assembly OGDP01 (sample SAMEA2581961, study PRJEB24529) | metagenome | biome: Human gut stool | place: China | collected 2011
AATCCGGTTTGGCCGTGATGGTTCGTGAAGCCAACAAGGCGAAGTATCCGACGATTGATAGCATCAAGGGTAAACAGCTCTGCGCACAAATCGGCACCACGGGTGCTATTACGGCTCGCAAGTTCTCCGGTCAAAACGTTAAGGAATTTAACTCTGCTCCGGAAGCATTCTTAGAATTGCAAAATGGCGGTTGTGAAGCCGTCGTGCATGATAAGCCCGTGATGGATTACTATATGGCTCGTCGTGGCACTCAAGGAATGTACCGTTTGCCTGAAGCCCTGTCGGCTGAAGACTACGGGATTGCCGTGGCAAAGAATAACAAGAAGATGCAAGAGTTCGTGAACCAAGGCTTGGAAAAGGTTAAAGCCAACGGTGAATACGACCGTATTTACACGAAGTGGTTCGGAGCTCAGAAGTAATTTCGAAGACAATTCGAATACAGACTGAAAGGATTTTTTCATGAAAAAGACGATTGTGGGGGCACTTGCTGCCGTTGGGATGGCCTTTAGTGTTCAAGCCGGCACGATTACGATCGGCACGGAAGCCACCTTTGCTCCGTTTGAATTTATGGACGAGCAAACCCATGAAGTCACGGGCTTCGATATTGATGTGATTCGCGCAATGGCCAAGGCCGTGGGCGACGATATCAAAATTCATAACATGGGTTTTGATGCATTGATTCCGTCCTTGCAAACCGGTGTGATTGATGTGACGGCTGCCGCCATGACGATCACGCCTGAGCGTCAAGCGCGTATTGATTTCACGAGTCCTTATTACCAATCCGGTTTGGTGATTTTGATTCGTAAGGCTGACCAAGCTAAGTACGACGGTTTAAAGAGCTTGGAAGGTCAACGCCTTTGTGCTCAAATCGGTACGACCGGTGCTATGGCTGCCAATCGCGTGAAGGGCGCCAAGGTAACGGAATTCAATAGCATTACCGAAGCCTTCATGGAATTAAAGAACTTAGGTTGTGAGGCCGTGTTAAACGACAAGCCTGTTGTTGACTACTACCTCGCACGCCGCGGTGACAAGACGGTGATGACCGTCAATCAAGTTTTTGATGCCGAAAATTACGGTATGGGCGTCAAAAAGGGCAATAAAGCACTTTTGGAAAAACTCAATAAGGGTATGGAAATCATCCGTGCCAATGGCGAGTATGACAAGATCTACCAAAAGTGGTTTGGCGCTCGCCAATAATCAATAACAACGAAAAGGCAAAACATCGACATGTTTGATTTTCAATTAATCATCGACTCTTTCCCGCTCTTGTTGGTCGGAGCCGGTGTTACGCTCAAAATTACGGCCATTAGTGTGGGCTTAGGTTTGCTCTTTGGTCTTTTTATCGGGATTGCTCAAATTTCCCGTGTGGCCATTTTCCGCATTCCTGCAAAGATCTATGTGGACTTCTTGCGCGGTACGCCGCTCTTGGTGCAAATTTTTATGATCTATTTTGCGTTGCCGATGTTAATCGGTACGCGTATCGATCCGTTCATTGCAGCCATTGTGGCTTGTAGTATCAATAGTAGTGCTTACATCGCAGAAATCTTCCGCGGCGGTATTCTCTCTATTGATAAGGGCCAAATGGAAGCCGGTCGTTCTTTGGGTTTGAATTGGTCTCAAACGATGCGATTCGTGGTGATTCCGCAAGCCTTTAAGCGCATTATTCCGCCGCTTGGCAATGAATTTATCGCCATGTTGAAGGACTCTTCTTTGGTCTCTGTCATTGGCTTTGAAGAATTGACCCGTCAAGGTCAGTTGATCATCGCCAGTACCTACGGTGCAATGGAAATTTGGACGGCTGTGGCTTTGATTTACTTAGCCTTGACCTTCCCGATTACTCGTTTAGTGGCTTACCTTGAAAAGAGATACAAGTAATGATCGTAATTAAGAATTTAAAAAAGGCCTACGGTGATCATGTGGTGTTGCCGTGCGTCAACATGGAAATTAAAGCCAAAGAAGTGGTGGTGATCATTGGTCCCTCTGGTTCGGGTAAGAGCACGTTGTTGCGCAGTATCACGCACTTGGAAACGCCGACAGATGGTCACATCTATATCGATGGCGAAGAAATTGATGATAAGAAGAACATCGACCGCATTCGTGCTGAAGTCGGCATGGTGTTCCAACACTTCAATTTGTTTGAGAACATGACTGTTTTGCAAAATTTGACCCTTGCTCCGATTCAAGTGCGAAAGATGGATCCGAAAAAGGCTGAAGAAATCGCCATGAATTTGCTCGACAAGGTGGGTTTGCGCAGCAAGAGCGGTTCCTATCCGTCTCAGCTGTCTGGCGGTCAAAAGCAACGTGTCGCTATTGCTCGTGCTTTGGCTATGCGCCCGAAAGCCTTGTTGTTCGATGAACCGACCTCTGCCCTTGACCCGGAAATGGTTAAGGAAGTGTTGGACGTTATGAAGCAATTGGCTAACGAAGGCATGACCATGGTGGTGGTGACGCACGAAATGGGCTTTGCCCGTGAAGTGGGTGACCGCGTTATCTTCATGGACGGCGGCAGTGTCGTTGAAGAAGGTACGCCGGAGCAAATCTTCAACAACCCGCAACACAATCGTACGAAGTCGTTCTTGTCTAAGGTTCTTTAATCTTCGAAAGACTGAAACTTCAAGCAAAATCCCTCAGTTTTCTTCACGAATCTGAGGGATTTTTCGATAAGTAGAGTTTTTTTAATTAGAGATCATCGCTGAGCAAAAAGTCTCTCAGTTTGATGTGTCGCACGGTGCTCGTTGAATAGTCAATGTCATCGTTGGTAATGATGATTTTTTGGCGACTCTGATCCATTTTATTAAAGAGAGCAAACTCACGGTTATAGGTACTTTCTTCTGCGATGCTATAGGCCACCTGAATCAGATATTGGCGATTATTTTTTTCTGCCAAGAAGTCAATTTCCAGATTGTCTTGAGTGAATACCGAAAGCGTGTAACCACGGTAGAGCAATTCGTTAAAAACGATGTTCTCTAAGTTATGTGTGACATCCCAACGACCGCTTGTTTGACGAATGGTATTGAAGGCAACATCTTCGTTCATTACTGTCCAAAACGAACTTAATATAAGTTGTTAATCTGGTGGATTGTGTTTTTTTGACAAGATCATGGTGGGATGTATGATTCGAAACTCCTACATAACAAAAGACACCCCCCACCATGAAGACAGTATCAACGAGCGTTTTCGCTCAGTTTATAAATTTAATTCCCAAAAATATTTTTTTGAAATTCGTTGAGGATATTGACGGTTCTCGACAATGCAATTCAACAAAGTATACTCGCTGGGATCAACTTGTTGCGCTTATTTTTTCACACGCTTATTTTTTCACATATTGCTCAGTGTGATTCTCTTCGTGAAATCGAAGAGGGTCTTAACAGAGCCGTAGGCAAATTACCTTCTATCCAAGCCAAAGTATACAAACGATCTGCTTTAAGTTATCGCAATAGTCACGATACTTATCTTGTCTACGAAAAGCTTTACCATGCCCTGGTCTCACGTTTCACATCTGTTTTAGGTAATCGTTTGGGCAATCGTTTCAAAAAGCCGGTTTACTCATTAGATTCAACCACAATTACTTTATGCTTGAGCCTTTTTGATTGGGCTCAATATCGTCGTTGCAAAAGGGGTATCAAACTTCACACCCTACTGAATAATCAAACGCTCGTTCCTGAAGTCATCGATATGACGACTGCGAAAGTTGCTGATATTAAAATAATTGACTCTGTCATCGGGAAAATTCCTGCCAGTTGCATTGTTGTGATCGATCGAGGATATAACGATTACAAACAGTTCGCATGGCTCAGTAAACGTGGAACAAGTTTTATTACGCGAATCAAAGACAATGCCCAAACAACTCCGTACTACAAAGGACTACGCAGTGAAGGCTCAGATTGGGGCGACTATGAAATTTCCTTTACGAGCAAAACCGCTTTAGCTTGCTGCAACGGTCTGAAATTTCGAGTCATTCAATGGTATGACGAAACGACAGATAAATGGTTTGAGTTTTTAACCAATGACTTTGACTTATCGGCTGAGCAAATTGCTGATCTTTATCGCGATCGCTGGCAAAATGAGTTGTTCTTCAAGAAGATCAAACAAAATTTAAAAATTAAAACTTTCATTGGAACAAGTGAAAACGCCGTAATGACGCAGATTTGGACAGTTGCCATCTGTACGCTATTGATCGAGGTCTTAAGACGTAAGGCCCTGTACACCGAATGGTCGTTCCCGAGACTGTTAAGAGTCATTACTTTGAGTTTGATGACTTATGCCGATCTTCTTGAATTGATTGATAAGACAGAAAACGATGAAACCAGGCAGTTACAACCTGAAAATAGGAGGCAAAAAGAGAGTTTTCAGCTGGAATTATGGGGACCAGAGCCCTCTGGGGAGCTCGTTGCATAACGACAACGAAGAATCAACAAGTTATGTCATCTTTTCTGCCTAAGCACATTTCCGTTTTGGACAGCTGTGATTTTTTTAACTTCCTAATGGAAGTTTTTACAGCAACCTCCGTAAAGCCCCTGTTTTTTTTTTACGGGGGATGTAAGGAGCAAAGTCGTAAGACTTTGTAAATCCGAAGAAGAAATAAATCGTTGTTTGATCTATATTGCTAAAATAAAGTCATGGAATTGATGCTCAACTACTCATTCGAACTGAAACTCAACACAGCTCAACGGCGTTTCTTAAGTCAAACGGCTGGAGCGGTGCGTTTCGTTTGGAATCATTTTCTAGCTGAGCAAAAAGCCATTCAAGAATCTCGCACCGCCATCTATCACCAAAACAAAGAGCGCGTTGAACAAGGACTAGATCCCTTGCCTCAACCGTCCTTGCTCTCCTTTAACGAGTGTTGCAAAGCGCTCACCGCTCTTAAACGAACGGAAGGTACTCAATGGTTAAAACAACCCATCGCGCAAGCCTTGCAACAAACGTTGCGTGATCAAGATCGTGCCATTCGAGAATTCTTTAAAAATGGCAAAGGTTTTCCACGTTTCAAGTCAAGAGATCATGGTGACAGTTTCCGATTGCCGCAACCTAAAAAAGAAGACATCGACGAAGCCAACGCTCGCATCTTTGTCCCGAAGTTAGGGTTTGTGCGTTATCGAAAAAGTCGAGACACGGTCGAAGGACTTGTTCGTCAAGTAACGATCAAGCGCGATGGAACGAAGTGGTTTGTGGTGATCACGAAGTTGATCACAAACTACCAACCACTTGAGACGCTTGCCAGTGAGTGTGGGATCGATTTGGGCGTTGCCCAAACCGTCACTACCTCAGATGGTAAGGTCTATCAAATCGATACCGATCGCATCAAGGCTATTGAAAAGCGAATTGCTCAAAAGCAGAGGGCTTTGAGTCACAACTACGAAGCTCGATGTCAGTTGACCAAGTGTGGTTTAGCTCAAGCCTTTGATAAAACAAAACCTAGCCGCAAGCGTCGTCGCTTGAAGGCGCAGATCCAAAAGCTCTATCAAAAACTTCGCAATATCCGTAAGGATTTCTGTCAACAAACGGCAAAGGCCATTGCACGCACGGTCGGGATGGTCTATGTCGAGGATTTGAAAATCCGCAATATGACAGCGAGCGCCAAGGGAACGATAGAAGAACCGGGTCGACGGGTTAAACAAAAGTCAGGCTTAAACAAAGCGATGTTGCGGTTTTCGCCTCATCAATTGGTTTCAAGTTTGGAGTGGGCACTGCTCAAACACGGTGGCTACGTGACAAAGGTTAATCCTGCGTACACAAGTCAAACGTGCCCGAGTTGTGGCCATTGTGAAAAAGAAAATCGCCCCACGCAAGCGAAGTTTGAGTGCCGTCAATGTGGCTACACGAACAACGCTGATGTTGTAGGAGCGATCAATGTATTAAACCGGGGACGGACAGTCCCTTCGATGCCTGCCGAGTGAACCAACGTTAGTTGGTCAGCAACAGGAACCCACCGAAGGTGGTGTACAGGTTAAAACCTGTGCACTACCCGTAGGAATCTCCTCACTTCAGCGAGGGGTGGATGTCAATGTTGGAGATAAGGCTGTGCAAAAAGAATGTATCAAGGTGTTTATTGTTGAGCCCTAACATCATCCGAAAGGACAAGCCAAAAACGGCTATTAACCTGTATTATCAACACATAACTTTTAGATAACCGCATAAGAGGTTTTGCCAATGACTCAATTAGACAAAATCATGAAACCCCGTGCCATCGCAGTGGTGGGCGCTTCCACGAAACCCCACACGATTGGCTCAGACATCATGAAACGCCTTCAAGAATATGGTTTTACGGGTGATATTTATCCGGTTAATCCCAAGGGTGGTGTCATCGAAGGCTTGCAAGCCTACCCGTCCGTGTTGGATATTCCCGGTGAAGTCGATCTCGCAATCATTGTGGTAAACGCCAAATTTGTGTTGCAAACGATTGACCAATGCCATGAAAAGGGCATTGGCGGTTTATGCGTTATCTCAGCTGGCTTTAAAGAAACGGGCCACGAAGGGATGGAGCTTGAACAAGCCTTATTAAAGAAGGTGCGCGATTACGGCATGCGCTGTGTCGGTCCGAACTGCTTGGGTGTTGTTAATACTCATCCTTCCGTTCGTATGGACGGCTGCTTTGCCGAAAGCTTGCCCCAACGTGGTGACATCGGCTTTGTTTCCCAATCCGGCGCATTGGGCGGTGGGATTCTCAATATTTTGAAGGATCTCAATCTCGGCTTCGCTCAATTTATCTCCATTGGTAATCAAGCGGATGTTAACGCTGAAACGGCCATGGAATATTGGGAAAACGATGAAGACGTAAAGCAAATTTTGCTTTACATGGAATCCATCCAAAACCCTGCCAATTTCCGTCAATTGGCAACACGCATTTCTAAGAAAAAACCGATTTTGGCTTTAAAGGCCGGTCGTTCTGCAGCAGGCGCTTCGGCTGCCTCTTCTCATACGGGTTCTTTAGCCGGTGCCGATAAGGCGGCCAATGCCCTTTTGATGCAATCTGGCGTCATTCGTGAGTACTCGCTTGAGAATTTGTTTGCAACCGCTAAAGTGTTCTCTAACTGTCCGATCCCCAAGGGAGATCGTGTGGCAATCGTGACCAATTCCGGCGGTCCCGGCATTATGGCAACGGATGCTGTGTGCGAATACGGTATGCAAATGGCGCAATTAACGGAGGAAACGAAGGCAACCTTGCGCAGTTTCTTGCCGGCAGCCGCTTCTGTTAAGAATCCGGTGGACATGATCGCCTCGGCTCCGATCGAGCACTATAAGAAGACGTTGGAAACGGTGATTGCAGATGACAACGTCGACATGATCGTAGTCATTTACCTTCCGTTCTTAGGCTTAAAAGACATTGATGTTGCTAAGGCCGTGATGGAAATCAAGGCCGCTAATCCGCAAAAGCCGATTGTGGGCGTTTTCATGACGACGAGCAGCTTCTTTGAGCAATTGTCTGAAATGGACGTTAACGTTCCATTCTTTATGTATGCCGAACAAGCCGTGGACGGTTTAAACCGCTTGAACCAACAACGCCTCTGGACGCAAAAGCCCGATGGCGTGACGCCTGTTTATGATGTCAATAAGACGTTAGCCAAGTCGATTATGCAAGCGGCGTTGGATGACGGTCGCGATCAATTAACGACTCGCGAGAGCATGGACGTTCTTGAAGCTTACGGCATCCGTATTTGCCAATCCGGTTTTGCCAAGGATATTGAAGAAGCCGTGGCACTTGCTAACCGTATTGGCTACCCCGTTGTGATGAAGATGACGAGTAAGACGACGTCTCATAAAACGGACGTGGGTGGTGTGCGTGTGAATATCCAAAGTGAAGAAGCTTTGCGCGCCGAGTACGCTGATTTGATCGAGAAGTTGCGTGAACGCAATCTCTTAGAAGGTCTTGAAGGTGTGATCATTCAAGAAATGGTCAAGGGCAATCGCGAAATGGTCTGTGGTATCGCAACCGATCCGCAATTCGGCCCCATGATGATGTTTGGTTTAGGTGGCGTCTTTATCGAAGTGATGAAGGATGTGACCTTCCGCATGGCGCCGCTTACGGATCAAGATGCAATGGATATGATTACGGGCGTTAAGGCCTACGGTCTTTTGCAAGGCGCTCGTGGCACGACGCCTGCTCAAATGCCGCAATTGCAAGAGAGCTTATTGCGTTTGTCTCAATTGGTCGGCGACTTCCCTGCCATTGAAGAGCTTGATATCAATCCGTTGATTATCAGTGAAAAGAATGGTGAAGGCATTGCTGTTGATGGTCGCATCAAACTTAATATCGAAAAAGCGAAGAATTTGTAATTCGCATTGATATTGATTCACACGAGAGGCAGGTTTTCGAACTTGCCTCTTTTGTTTTGCGTAAAAAATGGGCAAAACAAGATGAATTACAAAAAAAGTTCCTAAATTTAGCAACTTGCCTTGACTAACAAGAACTTGCAATATAAATTGAGGTGTAAGAAAGTGGGAAAAAGTGGGAGTAGGTGCCTCAATATGGATTGGGGCTCCCGATTTTCTGCACCAGAAGGGGAAGTTTTTTCGGGTGAGCCTTATGTTTCAAGGAACGTCGCTCTTAGTCTTGGATGTCAAAGGACGTCTCTCGTTGCCGGCACGGCATCGCGAGAGCCTTTTGTCGTCTTGTGACGGCGAGGTGACTTTAACATGCCACCCTGATGGCTGTGTCTTGCTATATCCCCAACCTCAGTGGAAAGAGTTAAGTGAAAAGTTGATGCAACTGCCCTATGCGTTGCGAGCTTTTCAACGTCGACTTTTAGGTTGTGCCGTGACGGTTAAGGTCGATGCCGCCGGTCGTCTTTTGATTCCCAGCGAATTGCGAACCCTTTGCAGTTTGAATCGCGAAGTTACCTTTGTTGGCGTTGGTAATCACTTTGAACTTTGGGATCAAGGCCATTACACCGAGTACATGGATCGTGAAATGGCTAAGGGCTTACCGCCTGAATTAGAGTCATTTGTCTTGTAAGGAGAGGATGGAAATGAATAAGCCCTTCGTTCACCTCTCCGTTATGCGAGAGGAAGCACCTCGAGAATTGGTGCATAACGCCGATGGCGTCTATGTGGACGCTACCTTTGGTCGTGGCGGCCACTCTCGTCTTATTCTTGAATCTTTGAGTCCCAAAGGACGTCTTATTGCGTTTGACCGAGATCCGGAAGCCATTGCTGCAGCAGCCGAAATCAAGGATGAGCGTTTTACGATTATTCATGCGCCATTTTCCCAATTAAAAGAAAAACTGTTGGCTTTAGGTGTGACTGAAGTTGACGGTGTTTTTATGGACATTGGCGTATCAAGTCCTCAAATTGACGATGCCACACGAGGTTTTTCGTTCCGTATGGACGGGCCTCTTGATATGCGCATGGACACGACAACAGGGATGACGGCAGCCCAATGGCTTGCTACAGCCCAAGAACGTGAAATCGCCAATGTTATTTCTGATTTGGGCGAGGAGCGTTTTGCTCGAAAAATTGCCAAAACGATCTGCCAAACGCGCGATGAATCGCCGTTGACGACGACGCAACAATTAGCTAAGTTAGTGGCAAGCGTTGTCCCAATGAATAAAAAGGATCCCACGCAAAATCCGGCAACGCGTACCTTCCAAGCCATTCGAATTCACATTAATAGCGAGTTGGATGAATTAACTCATGCACTCAACGGTGCGATGGATGTGGTTAAGGATGGTGGACGAATCGCAGTGATCACCTTCCATTCGTTAGAAGACCGTATTGTGAAACGGTTTTTCGATAAAGCTGCGCATCCTGAACGTGATATTGATCCTCGCCTGCCGCTTCGTCCTGATCAATTGCCTCAACCGCTTTTGTGCGATGTGCGCAGAATTTTGCCCAGCAAGGAAGAATGCGCTGAAAATCCTCGAGCTCGCAGCTCCATTTTGAGAGTGGCGACCCGTTCTCGTGGGGAGGATGGGGCATGCTGAAATATTTCAATTTGATGTTTATTCGCAAACATCTTTTGATGATTAGCATTGGTTTACTCACCGTCTCATTGGTGACGGAAGCGGTGTTGATTGTGAACGCACAATACCGAGTACGTGAACTCACGATCACGATTGAACAAGAGCAAGAGTACGGTCGTCGTCTGCAAGACGAGTCCAAAGAGTTACGCATTGAATTGGCAAAGGCGACTTTGCCTGCCTACATTTCAAAGACTGCCTTAGAGATGGGGTTAGAGGCCGCTCGCAACGAAAATACTGTCATCTTGCAGCCAAAACCGGTACCACACTTCGTAACGCGTAAGCGTCAAGGGGAGGGCTCGAAATGAGAAATACCCCCTTGTTCGAAAGATTAAAGATTGCGGTGACGCAAAAGGCCTCGTCTTTTTGGAACGAAGACCGCTCGCCTAAGCGCCAAAAACGTGCGGCTGAACGCGAGAAAGATTGGCGTACAACGGAAATTTCACAAAAGCGCTCGCATGTTTTGTTGGGCACGCTAGTTTCGGTTTTCTCTATTTGCTTCTTACGAGCCGTTTACTTGCAATGTTTCAACACGGAGTTTTTGCAACGTCAAGGGGAATTTCGTTACGCAAAAACGCTCGATATTACAGCCGGTCGTGGTCAAATTTTTGACCGCAATGGTGTTGTCTTGGCGGCGTCCTTGCCTGCTCGTTCCATTTGGGCAACGACCAATTTGGTTGAAATTACGCCTAATGAAATTGCGCAGCTCAGTCAATTGCTCGGCGTTTCCACGAACACTTTGCAAAAGCGTTTAGCGCGCCCGAATGCTTGGGTCAATATTGCGCGTCAAGTGGACATGGAAACGGTTCGCAAAGTGCAAGCGATGAAGATTTCCGGCTTCACGTATACGCCTGATGTTAAGCGCCAGTATCCCGGTGGTGAGCTTTCTGCCCACATTGTTGGTTTTAACAATCGAGAAAATCACGGGCAAGAAGGGATTGAGTTAGCAAACGATAAGACGTTGACCGGTCAAAATGGACAACGTCGCGTCATCCGTGATCGTTTGGGGCACGTGATCGAAGAAGTTTGGGCTCAAGAACCGGTTCCCGGTAAAGATTTGCATCTTTCGATTGACTCCCGCATTCAGTTCATTGCCTATAGTGCGGTTAAGCGAGCGGTAGAAAAGCATAGTGCTAAGGCGGGTGCTGCCGTGGTTGCTGACTCCATCACGGGTGAAATTTTGGCGCTTGCCAGTTGGCCGGCCTTCGATCCCAACGATCGAAGCACGTTTGCTTGGGATCGCATTCGCAATCGCGTTGTGACCGATACGTTTGAACCGGGTTCCACCGTTAAACCTTTCTCAATTGCCAAGGCCATTGACTTAGGTATTGTTCGTCCGGACAGTCTCATTCAGACGGCACCGGGACAAATTGTTGTGGCTGACCGAAAAATTAGTGATAGCAAAGATTATGGTCTTTTGACGGTGTCGCAGGTGATTGCCAAGTCCTCGAACGTAGGCACGGTGAAGATTTCTTTGCAGATTCCTCCTCAAGTGCTTTGGGATACGTACACGCGCTTGGGATTTGGTCAAGCTCCCCAAGTGGGCTTCCCGGGTGTTGTCGCTGGTCGTTTGCGTCCCGCTAAGACTTGGGGACCGGTGGAACAAGCAACGGTTTCCTATGGCTACGGCTTATCGACCTCTTTGATGCAGTTGGCACAAGCCTATACGGTTTTTGCTCGCAACGGTGACGTGATCCCGTTAACCTTAATGAAGCGAGATCATGCCGCTGCCGGTGAACAAATTTATCGTCCCGAAACGGCACGACAAATGCGCGCCATGATGATGACAACGGTGCACCGTGGTGGGACGGCTTCTCGGTTGAAGGTGACGGGCTACACGGTAGCTGGTAAGACCGGGACGGTTTATAAAGTTAAAAACGGTGAGTATGTCCGTGACTACGTGGCCTCTTTTGTTGGTTTGGCACCGGCTACGCAACCGCGTTTGGTGGTGGCTGTTATGATTGACGAACCGAAGGATGCCGGTCACGTGGGTGGCGTGGTGGCGGCACCCGTATTTGGCGAAATTGTAGAGTCTGCTTTGCAGACGATGCTCGTGAATCCCGATGATCCTATGATGATTGCCGGCCGAGGTGTGTTGGCTAAGAGTGCACAATGATTGCAAATATCAAGAATTACGTTGACTTATTAAAGCGTTTAGCCCCCGAGGCTAAACGTCTTGTTTTGGACTCCCGCACCGTTGGTGCGGGTGATGTTTTTATTGCGGTCCCTGGTTTACATGTGGACGGTCGACAATTCTTAGAACAAGCTGCCCAAAAGGCAACGGCTGTGGTTTATGAAGATGACGGGATTCGTCGTACTTACGCGGTGCCCGCGATTGCAGTGCCTGAGTTATCGAAGTATCTCGGCAATTTTGCAGCAGAATTCTATCGCCACCCGACGCAAGACCTGTTTGGTGTAGGTATCACGGGTACAAACGGTAAAACCACCACCTCTCACTGGGTTTCTCAGTTGTTAACGGCTTTAGAAGAGCCTTGCGCTGCCATTGGTACGATTGGTTGCACGATGGCAGGAAAGCCTTTCCCTTCAGCCCCTTTAACGACGCCCGATGCAGCTTCTTTGCAAGGGTTATTCCGAGATTTGGCCAAAGCCGGTGCCAAAGCCTTTGCTGTTGAAGCCAGTTCCATCGGTTTGGAACAAGGACGTCTGCAAGGCACGCATTTTGATGTTGCTGTCTTTACGAATTTAAGTCGCGACCACCTTGACTATCACCATGATATGCAGGCCTACGAAGAGGCTAAAGGCATTTTGTTTGATTGGCCGCAGTTGCGTAGTAGTGTTATCAATATTGATGATGAAGCAGGTTTGCGTCTTGCCGAACGTTGCGTTTGCCGTGGTGTGAAGTGCTTTGTGACGACAACGCGTGGGACGTTACCCTTGCCGGGGACGCATAGCATTGCTGCAGAGAACATTCGAGCAATGCAAGACGGGATGGAATTTGATTTGGTCTATGAAGGCAATCGTCATCATTTAGCCGTTCATCTTTTTGGCGAATTTAATATTTCAAATCTTTTAGGTGTGATTGGTGTTGCATTGGCCAAGGGTTATGACATTGAAACGATCATGCCGTTGTTGCCACACTTGGTGCCGCCTGCCGGTCGTATGCAATTGGTTAAGCATGACCGTACGGCTTTAGGTGTCGTGGACTATAGTCATACGCCGGACGCAGTGGAAAAAGCACTTTTAGCTCTTCGCCCGATTGTGAGAGCTCGTCGTGGCAAACTTTGGGTTATTGTGGGAGCGGGTGGCGATCGCGATAGCGGTAAGCGTCCAATCATGGCAAGCATTGCCCAACAAATGGCCGATTTTGTGGTTTTAACGAGCGACAATCCCCGCACAGAAAACCCGACAGACATTTTGGCTCAGATGGTCGCCGGTATGAAAGAAGGCGGTCACCCCTACGTGGTGATTGAAGATCGTCGTGAAGCCATTCAAAAAGCTGTTAATACTGCTGCTCCCGAAGACATTATCTTGGTAGCCGGTAAGGGACATGAGCTTTATCAAGATATCCAAGGCGTCAAGCATCCCTTTAGTGACAAAGTGGAAGTGCACAATGCGCAATGGATGAAGGTGATGCCACCGGACTCCTTGATGCGAGTGAAGTACCTTGCCAATTTGTTGCCCGGTTCGAAATTCTTGGGCAGTGACGTTCCCTTTAGTTCTGTCTCGACCGACACAAGATCGGTGACCAACGGAACGCTCTTTTTTGCCTTAAAGGGTGATCGTTTTGACGGTCATGACTTTGTGATGCAAGCGATGCACGCAGGTGCAGTGGCCTTGGTGGTTGATCATGAAGTTAACTGCCCCTTGCCTCAAATCGTTGTCAATAATGTGAAATTGGCATTGGGTGCTAGTGCGGGCTATTGGCGCAGTAAACAGGCGCTTAATATGGTGGCTGTTGCAGGCAGTAACGGTAAAACCACCACCACGCAAATGATTGCTTCGATTTTGAGAGCTCACTATGGTGATCACGCTTTATCTACGCAAGGCAATCTCAACAATGACATTGGAGTGCCGCTTATGTTGTGGCGTTTGCGTGAAAAACATGAAGCCGCTGTCATTGAGACCGGTATGAATCATGTGGGTGAAATGCGTTATTTGGCGGGGCTTGTTCAACCGAAGGTTGCTATCGTGACAAATGCCCAACGCGAACATCAAGAGTTTATGCAAACGGTTCAGGCTACAGCGCGTGAAAACGGAGAAATTTTCCGTCATATGATGCCTGCCAGCACAGCCGTGATTCCATTTGATGATGAGTGCAAAAACATTTGGCTTGAAATGGCTCAAAACTCTCAGATTGTGACGTTTGGTTTGCCCAATGAAGCGGATGTGACCGGTACGATGACGCCGACCAATACCGGGATGGATGTCAAAATCAAAACTCCCATCGGTGACTTTAAGGCGCATTTGAAAGTTCGTGGAGAACACAATTTCAAAAATGCATTAGGTGCCACGGCGGTTGCATTATCTCTGAGTTTGTCTACGGATGTGATTGCTACGGGATTAGAAGCCTTTGAACCGATCAAGGGCCGAGGCGCTGTCATTACGACTGATCGTTATACCGTCATTGACGACGCTTATAATGCCAATCCCGACAGCATGAAAGCCAGTATTGATATTTTGGCCTCTATGCCCGCACCGCGATTGTTGGTGGCAGCAGATATGTTGGAGTTGGGGGATAAGTCTCGTGAGTACCACGAGGAAATTGCCGCTTATGCTGTCCAAAAAGGCATTGATGGTTTTATTACAACCGGCAGTGCAATGAAATTTGCGTATGAGAAATTCCGTGAGTTAAAGCCCGGCGCTGAAGTCATCTGGGAAGGGGAACGCAAGGAATTTCTGAATAAACTTTTGGAAATTAAAGATCGTTATCGTTCTATTTCGGTCAAGGGTTCCAATAGTATGCGACTCGATTTGGCTGTGAAGGCACTGGTCGAGTCCGAGAAACGTTAAAGAATTCAAGAAAGGAACACTTAAATGTTATTGGAACTTTTCCAGTGGTTAGGGGAAGATATCCGCGCTTTTCAAGTCTTTAATTATTTAAGCTTGAGAGCCGTGATGGCAGCCTTGACGGCCCTGTTTATCGGTTTTGCAGCAGGCCCCGCTACTATTCGCTATTTAAAGGCAATGAAGGTGGGTCAAGCCGTTCGTAATAACGGTCCAAAGACACACTTGGTTAAAGATGGTACGCCGACCATG
>OGDP01001486.1_pt1 | contig 15016 bp, 9 predicted proteins | sample 1570441 | NCBI WGS metagenome assembly OGDP01 (sample SAMEA2581961, study PRJEB24529) | metagenome | biome: Human gut stool | place: China | collected 2011
AATGTCAACAATGTGCTCGGGGGTCAGCCTTTGGTTTCGCCAAGCTCGCCTTCGTAAGGTTTCTTTTGAGAGATGGATTCGCTCAAGGCTTTCAATAAAACCCCACGGGCAAAACTGCTCTTACCAGAACCCGAAACCCCTGTGAGTACCGTTAAGCGTTCCAACGGAATCTTGACGGACTCTGCCTTTAGGTTATTTAAGTGCGGGTGATTAACCGTAAGCCAATGCGTTTCATCATCCACCGTGCGCTTTGGTTTAAAGGTATGAGGGATGGGCTCTCGTAAGTAGCGGCCGGTCAAAGATTTTTCATCGTTGACGATATCGTCAATCGTGCCCTTGGCAATGATTTGACCGCCACGCACACCGGCACCGGGCCCCACGTCAATGACGTAATCGGCCTCTCGGATCGTGTCTTCATCGTGCTCAACCACCAAAAGCGTATTGCCTTTTTGCGTGAGAATCTTCATGGCGTCTAACAAAAGACGGTTGTCTCGGGGGTGCAAACCAATCGTGGGTTCATCCAAGATGTAGCACACGCCTTGAAGGTTGGAGCCCAATTGGCTCGCTAAACGAATGCGTTGAGCTTCGCCACCGGACAATGAAGGTGCCGAGCGATCAAGCGTTAAGTAGCCTAAGCCCACTTCTTCTAAGAAAGCGAGCCGTAAGCGAATTTCTTTTAATGCGTCTTCGGCAATGTCCGCGTCACGACCTTTAAGTTTCAAGCGGTCAAAAAAGACACGCGCTTCAGAGACCGTGAAATGCGCAATTTGCGCAATGTTTTTACCGGCAAAGCGAACACTACGAGCGACTTCATTTAAGCGCTCACCGTGGCAGGTCGGACAGGGTTTGGCGGCGGCATCGGCCCAAGTGCGTTCTTCGCCACTCGCTGTTTCATCAAACCCTTCGATTAATTGGCCGGTACCAAAGCAGGTCGGGCACCAACCCATGGAAGAATTGTAGGAGAAAAGACGAGGATCCAATTCCGGGAAGCTGCGACCGCAAATGGGGCACGAGCGGTGCGTGGAAAAGATTCGCTCTTTTCCTTCTTCGTCCAAAATCGTGAGAATACCCTTACCGATTGTGATCGCTTCTTGTAAAAGACGCTTGAGCGTTTTTTCATCGTCGCTCGTGACGTCGATCTGTCCCACGGGTAACTCAATGGTGTGGTCTTTGTAGCGGGCAAGTTTCGGGAACTTCTCCGTTGATACGAATTTGCCGTCCACACGCAATTGACCATAGCCTTTTTTATTGGCCCATTTGGCAAGGTCGGTATAAATCCCTTTTCGCTTCATCACCAACGGTGCCATGACCCACAGTGCTTGTCCTTTATAGTCTGACAACACTTCAGAGAAAATCGTCTCAAACGATTTAGGGGCGACTTCAACGTCGCAATCGGGGCAATATTGGTGGCCGAGCTTCACGTATAAAAGACGCAAGAAGTGATAGAGCTCGGTCATCGTCGCCACGGTTGACTTACGACCGCCACGAGAGGTGCGCTGTTCAATGGCAACGGTCGGTGCAATCCCCACGATGCTATCGACATCGGGTTTACTGGCCGGTTGCACGATGCTACGTGCATAGGCGTTTAAGGATTCAAGGTAGCGGCGCTGACCTTCTTTAAAGACAATGTCAAAGGCAAGCGTCGATTTACCGGAACCCGAAGCGCCCGTCACTACCGTGAATTTCCCATGAGGAATATCCACGGAAATGTTTTTAAGGTTGTGTTCTTTCGCACCTTTAATCATGATGGCATCGGGTACCGTAATGGCTTGAGTACTCGTGGCCGGTGCGTCACTTGTAAAGTAGGGTGAGAACACCTTTTGCGAAAGCGTTTCACGATAAGCCGTTAAGGCCTTACCTGTGTAAGACGTGGGGTGATTTAAAAGTTCGTCAAGCGGGCCTTCAACGACCACCGAGCCTCCTAATTCACCGCCTTCGGGCCCCAAATCCACGACCCAGTCGGCACAGTTAATCACGTCGAGATTGTGTTCAATGATGATGGCGGTGTTGCCACGATCGACCAACTCTTGCAACGACTTCATGAGTTTTTCAATGTCCTCAAAGTGCAAACCTGTTTTGGGTTCGTCAAAGATAAAGAGATCGTTTTTCTTTGCTTGAGAATTCTTCTCGGCTAAAAAGCCTGCGATCTTTAAGCGTTGTGCTTCACCACCCGACAAAGTGGGAACGGGTTGACCGAGTTTAAGATAGTCCAACCCCACTTTACGCAAGGGCTCAAGACGCGCCAATACCGCCTTATCTTCATTAAAGAATTCACAGGCTTCTGATACGGACAAATCCAGCACTTCGGCAATGTTCAATTCTTTGCCATGGCGCTCCACCGTGATTTCTAAAATCTCCGGACGGTAGCGAGAGCCGTTACAGGCCGAGCATCGCAAATAAACGTCCGCCAAGAACTGCATTTCAATGTGCTCAAAGCCGTTACCGCCACAGACGGGACAGCGACCATCGCCCGAATTGAAACTAAAGGTGCCGGGTTTGTATTCACGGGCTTTGGAAGCATCCGTTTGGGCAAAGATCGTTCGAATCGCATCAAACGCACCCACGTAACTTGCAGGATTAGAGCGTGTCGTCTTCCCAATAGGGGACTGATCCACAAACTGTACGGAATCGATAAGATCGGCGCCATCTATCGTTTTGAAAGCACCAGGAGCTTCCGTGGGTTCGCCCTTGGCTTTTAAGAGGGCCGGCACCAAAACGTTTTGAATCAAGGTGGATTTACCGGAACCGGACACACCCGTTACAACGTTTAAGACGCCCAAGGGGAAACGCACGTCAATGGCTTTTAAGTTATGAGCCGAGACGCCCTTGAGCGTAATGGCTTTGCTTTGATCAATCAAGCGCTTTTCATGCTCTGTTGAGATGCGTTGACGGCCACTTAAATAACGACCCGTTAAGGTATCGGCCTTCATGAGATCCGCGGGTGTGCCGTTAAAGACCACTTGACCGCCTTTTTCACCGGGCCCAGGGCCCATATCGAAAATTTGGTCGGCCGCCAGCATCACTTGGGGGTCATGTTCAACCACCACCAACGTGTTGCCACTGTCACGCAATCGCGTCATCACACGATTGATGCGATCCATGTCACGGGGGTGTAAGCCGATCGAAGGCTCATCAAGCACAAAGAGGGTGTTAACGAGCGACGTTCCTAAAGCCGTCGTGAGGTTAACGCGTTGTACTTCACCACCCGATAACGTGCGGCTTTGGCGCTCAAGCGTTAAGTAACCAACGCCTACGTCAACCAAGTAATGAAGGCGCGTCAGAATTTCTTCTGTCACCATGACGCCCGCTTCATCCATCGTGCTTTCAGCCTTCATCGCTTCAAAGAAGGTCAAAAGGCGTGAGAGGGGTAAACGCATCAGGTCATAGAGATTAAGTCCCGGCATGGCGTTTAATTGCGCGTCCGTCCACTTCACGCCAACGGGTTTATGGCGCTTAAAGTCCAAACCTTCTAAGGCGAGTTCCGTTGCCTTTTGACTGCCCACACGCCACAAAAGGGCTTCGGGTTTTAAGCGAGCACCGTGACAGGCGGGGCACTCTTGGTAATTGCGGTAACGAGACAATAAGACGCGCACGTGCATCTTGTAGGCCTTAGACTCCAACCACTCAAAAAAGTGTTTGACGCCATACCATTGCGTTGACCACTTGCCACTCCATTTGGGTTCACCGTTAATCACCCAACTTTTTTCTTCAGGCGTTAAGTCCTTAAAAGGTACATCCAAACGAATGCCATCACGTTTGGCGTACTGCTTCATTTCTTTTAAGCAGATTTCATTGGTTTTGGTGTTCCAAGGTTTAATGGCCCCTTGGTTTAACGAAAGACTTTGATCAGGAATCACCAAGTCATAGTCCACACCAATTACACGACCAAAACCGCGACACGTTTCGCACGCCCCTAACGGTGAATTAAAGCTAAAGGTGGCGTCCGTGGGCTTAGCGTAATGAATGCCACAGTCCGGGCACGCCAATTGATTGGTAAAGCGCCAAGCTTTTTCTTCGGTCTCTGTTTGAGCATAAACCGTCACGTAACCTTTACCAAACTTGAAACATGTTTCTAACGCTTCAATGGCGCGCGTCTTATCGGTTTTGCTCGCACGGAAGCGATCGGCCACGACTTCTAATGTGCGCTCTTTCGTTTCTTCTTCGTGATAGAGCTTCGTGAAACCTTGCGCTGCCAACGTTTGTTTGACTTCGTCAAGGCTCATAATCTCAGGCACCGTTACCGCAAACGTAAAGTACAGGCGAGGATCGTTATTGATTACTGCGAGATCTGTGATTTTTTGCCAAGCGGTTTGAGGCGTATCGGCTTCAATTTGGCGTCCGCAGTCTTTGCAAAAGAGAAGGGCTTCTCTGGAAAAAAGAAGTTTTAAGTGATCGTTAATTTCGGTCATGGTGCCGACCGTGGAGCGCGACGTACGAACGGGGTTCGTTTGGTCAATGGCAATTGCGGGTGGCACGCCTTCAATACGATCGACCTGCGGGCGATCCATGCGGTCTAAGAATTGGCGCGCGTAGGGACTGAAGGTCTCGACGTAGCGGCGTTGACCTTCGGCGTAGAGCGTATCAAAGACTAAGGAACTTTTGCCTGAGCCCGAAACGCCTGTTACCACACTGATTTTTCCCGTCTCAAATTCCACATCAAGGTTTTTGAGATTGTTTTGTTTGGCACCGAAAATTTTGATGTTTTTATCGATCACGATGGTCTCTTTTTTAACCCAAGGCGCGCTAAGAAAAGCGATGCGCGCGACATTTTGATTTTAATGGGGTTGGGGGAGATTTGGGTGTGAGGGGATGTGTAAAACAATGGGGGTCATAGCAGGGGTTTATGACAGGTTTGTGAAAAGTTGGGAGAGTGTTGCGAAAGGGGTACAAAGTAAGTTCCCTATCGCTCGGCCCTCATAAACGAATCGTGGTCAAATAGTCATCATTTATCAATTCTGCAAGGAGCTTCGATGACTACATACAACATTGACTGGGAAGGTGCGTACGACGCATGGAAACAATCTGGTTTACCGAGACGACGTTTTCAATACAGCGACCTGTTTAAAACCTTCATCGGTGAAGGTGCCATGCCGAGCGAAGATACTGTTCGTACCCGTTTCCGAAGCGTCCGAGATCAACGAGGCGATCATTCTCCAAACACTAATATCACCGTCGCAGAAAACGATCAACCTCCGGTTACACTTGATCTGAGTGAGCCCATCAAAATCTTTCGCCTTGATGCGGAAAAGATTCAAACCATCACGCAAGAGCTTGCTCCTAAATACGAAGTTCGCAACCACTCACGACAAGTCGTTATTCGTCTACCCGATGGACGCGCTGTCGAGTTTAAATCTAAAAATGCAGAACTTTTTGCACTTAAGGTGCTCTTTTGCATGGAGTAGTCAATATGTGCATTAATTTCAAGGGCTACCGCTTCAGCTTGGTCTTTTCTCCTGCCGATATGCGCTGTGGTTTTGCCACCCTGAGTGCCTTGGCTCAACGTTGTGTTGGCATCGACATTACTCAGTGTAGAGACTGTGTGATCTTTGTCTCCAAAAATAGAACCATTGCCAAAATGATCTGGGCCGACAATAAGGGGAGTTTTCTTTTAACGCGCAAGCTCGATCAGGGGCACTTTCAGCAAGTTTTGGCACGAATCGATGCCGGCGAGGACATGAAGTTGTCGGCCGATTTATTGTTGAAATACCTCAATGGCGGCTCGATTCAAAGCGTCAGAACAGACTATTTTCAAGGAACTTGATCATAGTCAAGAAAGGGATAACACGTTGATATTTAAAGAAAATACACGACAAAACAGCCTTAAAAATTAGACAAATAACGGTGTTTTAAGAGGTCTTGAAGGGCCTCTTTTTTCGTTTGACAAGGCGGGACATTCCCCCTGTTTTTCGCGTCACATAAAGTCCATAGACAACCTTGCTGGGCATTTGTAGCTCATTGATTTTAAAAGTGAATTATGCCATTGCGTTGTATAATTCATACTATCAAATAGTAAACCAAATCTTCCTTTTTCTATGACAACCGAACAACAAAAAATCAAAGAACTAGAAGCCAAGCTTGAGCAGATTCAGCGTGAAGTGAAGAAAGCTCAAACAAAAGCAGAAAGCTTGCAATCGCAGGTTCTTACTATGCAGGCAACGGCTCAGTCTTTTCTTGATGTTATTGTTGAGAGTCTCGTGGTCCTACAAGGTAAGTATCCGATGGATGCTCAATTCCAGAAAGAAGTTTGGGAGAGAATCACAGCTAGCCTTGATAAGTCAACCTTGGACTTAAGTAAAGAAAAGTTTTTCAAGCGTCTATTCAAGCGACTGAAGTATCCGGAAATGTCAAAGTCTCTGGAAATCGGGGTCAATCGGATTAATACAGTCAAGCCGCTACAACGTAACGTTCAAAAGCGAGCGGAACAACTAGGAGACACGTTAACCATTGCCGGAACGGCTATATGCCGTCTAGCGGAGAGCTCCAATGATGAAGCTTTGCAAAAGGCTGCGACGCTAGTCAATTACCCGGATCCGATGCTCAAAGCACCTGTCGAAAAAGAATTGTTGGGACGTCAATCTCTACCGTTTGAAGTCAGTGACGATGAGATGGCGCAACCGCAGCTTCAATGCGGTTGTGGTTATAGTAATTTTGTCTTTGGTGCTGTCTCTGAGTCTGCATTGCGTACGGCGAAAGAATTTTTACACGAGGCTATCAATACTGTCGGATCGCGTTGTCAACAAGCGCGTTGTGAGCACTGTGGCCGAGTACACCTTGTTTACCTTGATGGTGATGTACCGGTAACACCGACTTCGACTATGGGCCAATCAAGTGCTATTGCTGCAGCGGTGATGAATGCCAACGGCATCGCGTTGCACAAAGCACAAAAAATGTTATTTGGAAACAATGCCAAGTTGGGTAATGAGACTTTAGGGCGAAATATTCACCACCTTTGCCAAGACACATTTAAACCGATGCAGGAAATGTTGATCGCAGAGATGAATAAGCAGTACGCCCTTTTGGCGGATGAAACGACGATTAAGGTTTTACAAAGTCAGGGAAAAGGAACGTGTAAACCGGCAGAGTTCACCCGGCAGACCGATTACTTGGCGGCTGTTTGTTCTGCCAAGCACGAGAGCAAACAATGTGTTGTTTTTAGCCACCTTGGTGGTCGCGGCAACAAGGTCATTCATGAAAATCTTGCAGCCTATCGTCCCGAGGTGTTGGTAACCGATGCTTATGCGACGTATGACAGCTATTGTGAAAATGCGGGCATTAAACATCAATGTTGTTTAGTGCATTTAAAGCGCGAACTGCTTGATGCTATTGATATTGACAGTCTGACGAAGACGCTTAAATGTCAAAGTCCTGAGCAAGCGATTGAACGAGTCTGTAAGGAAATTAAAAACGAAGAGGCGATCTACCATATTTGCTGCGTGATCAAAGGAATCTCGAAGATTTATGCTTACGAACAACTGATCAATCGTCAGGACTATCAAAGCGAGGATGAATATTTTAGAGCGGTGCTAAAAAACCGAAAACAGCATGCTCAGCTGTTGATGCAAAACATCGACTCAGTGATGCAGGAGCTTGCAAAGCGGTACGCAAAGTTACAAGGTGGCAAATATATCAGAGGGTCGCGTAACGACCAGTTAAGCAAAGCGGTCACATACTACATGAATCACCGGGAGAATTTCCGACAGTTTCTCGACGATGCTCGAATACCGTTGGACACCAATGCCGTGGAATCGAGTATCCGTGCCGTTGCGGTATTGCGTAAAGCGTGCGATCACAAGCAATCAGTGCAATACACAGAGAGCTTATGTATCTTAATGAGCCTGACGGAAACGGCTAAGGTCAACGGCATTGATAACGTCATCGAGTGGCTGACGGAGTACTCAAAAGCATACTACCTACACCGTGCTAGCAATACGTTAACGTATGAAGTCAATAGTAACGGGCGTTCACTGGACAGTAAATTGATGGCCTTTAACAACGGTTCAGAAGAAGGCTTCAATATGGAGCCGTGGTTACCTTGGAACTACAAAACGAGAGTCTTACGCTAAATTACTTGAGCGGCTTCGGCCGCTTTTTTCATTTATCACTAGAGCGATAGGGAACTTACACAGTAAAGGTTTTTGGACCATGCTTTAGACTTGTATACTATTCCTGTTGTCACATCAAAAATAATTCAAATTTTGAAAATATCTCACAAGCCACCAAATACAAATATGTATATGCTTCACAAAATACTAATACACCATTAAATATCGAGGACACGACGGGACATAAAAAATCTAGACCCTCACCGAAAAATCAATGTCACTGTCAGACGGACTGTTCACCTTGGATGCTCAATAGTCATACCAATGGTAAGGATGAGGAAAAACTCTACACACATCTAATACAGCAAAACCAAGGAAGCCGCAGACATTCAAACGGCCACCTGCATGATTAAAGACTATGAGAAGAAACTTAAAGAGACTGGAAAATCGGTTGATGACCGTTGGTTCCGCCGTTTCTTTAAGAAAACCGGTAACAATCGCTGGGAGGTCGATGATTTAGCTTGGATTGAGTATTGTGAAACGGCTGGCTTTACGGTGTTGTTGAGTAATGAAGTGAGTAATCCGGTAACGGCGATGCAAATTTATCGTCATCGAGACATCGTAGAGAAGGCCTTTTGCAACTTTAAGAATCGTTGCTCGGCTCGTCGTTTCCAATGTGAAGAGTTAGCTTTAGAAGGGAAAGTGTTTGTGTTGTATGTTGCGTTGAGTTTATTGCTAATGCTCAAGAAGCGTTTATCCAAAGAAAAACTATCCAGTGACAGTACGCCCAATTATCTTGAACAATTAGGTGCGATCAAGTTGTGTCGAATTGATGGAACTGAAAAGCGCTATTGGCAAAAACTTTCTAAACAGGATCGAAAGCTCATTGAGATGGCCAAGGTGGATTTGCCGAAAACTATCATCTAGGTTTCTGCAAAGTTTAGGGGAATATTTTTCAGGCAGTAGAAACGAAAAAATCGCCAAAAGGCGATTCAAGAAAATTGGTTGCGGGGGCAGGATTTGAACCTACGACCTTCGGGTTATGAGCCCGACGAGCTACCAGACTGCTCCACCCCGCGATCAACGAAGAGTTGAAATATTAAAGACTTTTTTTCTTTTTGTCAAATCTTTTCTTCAAAAAATTTTAAAACACTGGTCACCGACGTTGCATCCTTAACAAATATAGACGCAAATCCATAGAAATCATTATTTCTCGTGGCCTTAAAACCGTTATACTGACAGGATTATTTTTTATTAACCATTGAAAAACAAAGATGGGATCACTTTATGCGTGAAACGTATTCTCCGCAGACCGTTGAAGTCGATGTTCAAAAGGCCTGGCAAGAAGGTGACGTCTACCATGCAACAGAGCATGCCTTAGACGCCCAAGGCAACGAAAAACCAAAATTCTATGTTTTGTCCATGTTGCCCTATCCGAGTGGCAAGCTTCATATGGGCCACGTTCGCAACTACACCTTAAATGACGTGATGTACCGCTACCTTCGCATGAAGGGCTATAACGTCATGACGCCGATGGGTTGGGACGCTTTTGGTTTGCCGGCTGAAAACGCTGCCATTAACCACGGCATTGCTCCGGCCGCCTGGACGTTCGATAACATTGCCGAAATGAAAAACCAAATGAAGCCTTTGGGTTTGGCATTTGACTGGTCTCGCGAAATCGCTACGTGCACGCCGGAATACTATCGCTGGAACCAATGGATCTTCTTGAAGATGCTCGAAAAGGGTGTCTGCTACCGTAAGACCCAAATCGTAAACTGGGACCCGGTCGACATGACGGTGTTGGCAAACGAACAAGTCGTTGACGGTCGTGGCTGGCGCTCTGGTGCCATCGTTGAAAAGCGCGAAATCCCGGGTTACTACTTGGGCATCACGCAATACGCTGACGAACTCTTAAATGACCTTGACCAATTGCCGGGCTGGCCTGATCAAGTTCGTAGCATGCAATCGCACTGGATCGGTAAGTCCACCGGTGTGCGCTTGTCCTTCCCCTACACAATTGACGGTGAAGAAAAAGAACTTCGCGTCTTTACGACCCGTGCCGATACGTTATTGGGTGTGACCTTTGTTGCTATCGCTGCCGAGCACCCGTTAGCTAAGCGCTTGGCCCAAGGTAATGAAAAACTCACGGCCTTTATTGAAGAATGCGCCAAGGGCGGTGTAAGCGAAGCCGATTTGGCCACGAAGGAAAAAGAAGGTGTGCCGACCGGCTTCTGTGTTCGCCATCCGATCACGGGTGCCGACGTTCCGGTTTGGATCGGTAACTACGTCTTGATGAGCTACGGCGAAGGTGCCGTGATGGGCGTGCCTGCTCATGACGAACGTGACTTTGCTTTTGCGAAGAAGTACGGTATTGAAATCCGTCAAGTCGTTGGCATGGAAGGCAAGACCTACTCCACGGACGCTTGGGAAGATTGGTATGCTGATAAGAGCGATAGCTCTCGCTTGGTCAACTCCGGTGAATTTGACGGCTTGACCGTTCATGACGGCATTGAAAAGATTGCCGATGCATTGGCCGCTAAGAATTTGGGCGAAAAGAAGACCCAATTCCGTATCCGTGACTGGGGCATCAGCCGCCAACGCTACTGGGGTACGCCGATTCCGATCATCAACTGCCCGCACTGCGGTCCGGTTCCCGTTCCGGAAAAAGATCTTCCGGTCGTGTTGCCCACGAACCTCGTACCCGATGGTTCCGGTAACCCCTTAAATAAGTGTGAAGAATTCTTAAACTGCAAGTGCCCGGTTTGCGGCGCCGATGCTAAGCGTGAAACCGATACGATGGACACCTTCGTGGACTCCTCTTGGTACTTCATGCGTTATTGCTCGCCCGATTGCGACACAGCCATGGTCGATGAACGCAACGACTACTGGGCTCCGGTTGACCAATACATCGGCGGTATCGAACACGCCGTGATGCACTTACTCTACGCTCGCTTCTGGACGAAGGTCATGCGTGACTTGGGTCTTGTGAAGTTTGACGAACCGTTTAAGCGTCTCTTTACGCAAGGGATGTTGACGGCTGAGTGCTACTATCGCCAATTGCCCGATGGCAAGAAGCGTTGGTACTACCCGGATGAAGTCGAAATTTCTTACGACGAAAAAGCCCGTCCGATTAAGGCCGTTGCCAAGGAAGACGGCTTGCCCGTCACGATGGGCGGCGTTGAAAAGATGAGTAAGTCAAAGAACAACGTCGTCGAACCCAAGGACATTATCAATAAGTACGGTGCCGATACAGCTCGCAGTTTTGTGATGTTCGCAGGTCCCCCGGATCAATCCGCTGCTTGGAGCAATTCCGGTGCCGAAGGAACGTTCCGTTTCTTGCGTCGCCTCTGGAACTTTGGCTTTAAGCACGAATCTGCGATTAAGTCTGCCGGCGCAATGCCCGCTCAATTGAGCGCAGAACTCAAGGCCTGCCGCATGGAAATGCACCAAGCCTTAAAGCAAGCCACGAGCGACATCGATCGTATGCAATACAACACCGTTGTGTCTGCCACGATGAAGATGCTCAATACGCTTGAAACGGTCAAGTGGGACGAGTCTGCCGAAAGCAAGGCCGTCATGAAGGAATGCCTCTCCATTTTGATTCGCGTCCTTTACCCGATTGCTCCGCACATCACGACGCAATTGTGGATTGACTTGGGCTACGAAGCTGAGTTAGGCACGATTTTGGATACGGCTTGGCCTGAAGTTGACCAAAACGCATTGGTTGCTGACGAAATGACGCTTGTCGTTCAAGTCAACGGCAAACTTCGTGGTCAAGTAACGGTCGCAGCTGACGCCGATAAGGCAACGATTGAAGCTGCTGCCTTGGCTAACGAAAATGTGATGAAGTTCACGGAAGGCAAGACCGTTCGTAAGATCATCATTGTGCCCAAGAAGCTTGTGAACATCGTCGCGAACTAATTCGTTTCGCACGATGACGAAAGTCCCGAAGATCATCGGCTGATGACTTCGGGATTTTTTCGTTCTCAGCCACTTAAACCCGTATAATCCTTCTATTACAAAACTTCTCGAGAAACAACACTATGACACTGGGTCGTCGTTCCTTTTTATTGTCTGCGCTTGCTTTGTCTGCGGCTGCGACCACCGGTTGCGGTTTTCATTTGCGCGGTCGAGTGACGCTTCCGTTTGATACGATGTTTGTGAATATGCCTATCAACAACCGTATGGCCGCTGACATTCGTCGTATGTTAAAAGCCGGCACCAATATCACGTTGGTTGATACGGCTGAAGAAGCACAAGCCGTTTTGGATTTAGTGAGTTCTAAGCGCGATCGTGAAATCTTGGCTTTGAACTCCAAGGGTGAAGCCCGTGAATACGAATTGACGTTGTCATTGACTTTCCGCGTAGCAAGCCCTGATGGGGACGAATACATGGTTCCGACCACGTTTGCCGCCTCTCGTCAAATGTCTTACAACGAAGAAGATTACTTGTCTCGCGATACGGAAGAAAACCTCCTGTATAACGAAATCCAACAAGATTTGATCACGCAATTGCTAAACCGCTTGTCGGCCTTAAAGCCCAACATTCATGCCTATTAAAAGCGACCAATTAGCGCACCAACTCGCCCAAGCCAAAGAAAAGGGGTTTCTCGCCCCCGTTTGGGTTATCGTTGACGAAGAACCGCTTCTGGCGATGGAAGCGATGGACGCTTTGCGTCAAACGGCCAAAGACTTGGGCTATACCGATCGTCAAACGCTTGCCTTATCGGCCACTTCTGACTGGTCAGAACTGTTGGATGCGCTTTTAAGCGTCTCGCTTTTTGATGACAAAAAGGTCATCATTTTGCGCTTTTTATCCTCGGGTCCCGGCACTAAGGGAGCGAAAGTACTTTCGCAATTTGTTGAAGCCGCTCCCACCGTGGATACAACGGTCACGATTGTTCATCTCACGCAGGTGGACTACAAAACGCAAAAAGCCTCTTGGTTTAAAGAGTTGGCAAGCGTCGGTCAAGTGATCAATTGCCAACCCATTACCCGTGCTCAATACTCGCACTGGATTGAAGAGCGTTTGCGTCGTCAAAACCAAACGATGCAAGCCGATGCCCTTCGCTTTTTTGCCGAGCAAACCGAAGGCAACTTAATGGCTGCCAAGCAAGAGTTGATGAAGCTCTCGCTTCTGCACCCCGAAGGCGAATTGTCACTTAAAGACGTTGAAGACTGTGTGATGAATGTTTCTCGCTACAGTCTTGAGGATTTAATTGAAGCGATGGCATTGGGTGACGTGGCGCGCGTAAGTCGCACGGTCGCCGGCATGCAAGCCGAAGGTGAAGCACTGCCCCTAATCATCATGCGCATCTCAACTTTTATCCGAGATGTGATTGCTGTTAAAGAGGGCGCAAACGTTTTCTGTGCGCCTGCAATGAAGCAACACTTGCAGCGCGTGAACCTTCGCATGAATTTAAACGCCTTAGCAAGCTGTCTTGGTCGATGCGCCGACATTGACCGCCTTGCTAAAGGTCTTACTGTCAAAACACGAAATGATGTGTGGTCTGAGTTGAAAAGCCTTTGCATTTTCCTTGCCCACAGCTAGTACTAGGAAGAAAAATTTAAATGGCTAACTATCACTTTTTTGCCGTTTGTCCTCGAACGCTTGAACCGATTTTGGCTCAAGAACTCCAAGGCTTAGGTGCTCAAAACACCAAAGAAAATCCGGGTGGCGTTTTATTTGAAGGCCCCTTGGCTTTGGCAATGTCGGTGTGTTTGCACAGCCGCTTTGCAAGCCGCATTTTGATGAAGATTGCCTCACGTCAATACTACGACAGTCATGACATTTATGACATGGCCCATTTGTTGCCGTGGGAAAAGTTCTTTGAAGCCGATGCCAAAATCCGTGTGGATGTGACGGCTAAGAATTCTCCCTTGGAAAGCCTTGACTTCACCACGCTTCGCATCAAAGACGGCATTTGTGACCGCTTCCGCGAAGGTTGCGGTATGCGTCCGAGCATTGAAAAGACGAACCCTGACGTGCGCATTCATGCGTTTATTACGGATCGCTATTGCACGTTTTATTTGAATTTGTCCGGTGAACCCCTCTTTAAGCGCGGTTGGCGTATTGAAAAGGGCGAAGCACCTTTGAAAGAAAATTTGGCTGCGGGCCTTTTGGCACTTTCTCAATGGGATCAACAATCCCCCTTGATGGACATCTTCTGCGGTTCGGGCACGATTGCTATTGAAGCTGCGCAAATTGCTTGCCACATGGCACCAGGCTTAAATCGTTCCTTTGCTTTTGAAAATCTCCAAATTTTCGACATGGATCTTTGGGAAGAAATGAAGGAAGATGCGCGTGCCGAAATTAACATGCACGCACCAGTGAAGATTGCCGCAAGCGACATCTCTTCTATCGTGGTGGGGAAGGCCATGAGTAATGCTCAACGCGCAGGTTTGGATAAATTGCTTGAAGACGGTCGTTTGACGTTTACCCGTTGTGACGCTCGTGAGGCAACGCCCATTGCTGAAGAAGGCACGATTATCTCCAATCCGCCTTATGGTGAACAATCCAATCCTAAGAGTGCAAGCGTCGGCAGTATGATGAAAAACGTAGCAGACAACTTAAAACGTAACTTTTCCGGTTGGACGGCTTGGATGTTAACGAGCGATCGTAAGTTACCCCAACAGATGCGTTTGTCGGAATCTCGTAAGATTGTGATTTTTAATGGGCCGTTGGAGTGCCGTTTCTTTAAGTTTGAGATGGTGAAGGGAAGTTTCCGGCGGAAGGAATCTACATCTGCAGAATAAACTAAACAAATCGTAAGAATAAAAAAGGGAGCTGTTGTACCTAATTAACAACTCCCTTTAAATTTACGTAATTTCTACTTGTAATCAAGTTTTAACCAATCTGTTAAATCAGTACTCAGTTCTGAAGGATTGTTGGAGTTTCCTCTGTGAACTTACCTCTGAATATCTATGGATCACTCCCGTTTGTCAAGGGTTAAATTTTAAAATTCAAACGGGTTA
>OGDP01001493.1_pt1 | contig 14977 bp, 17 predicted proteins | sample 1570441 | NCBI WGS metagenome assembly OGDP01 (sample SAMEA2581961, study PRJEB24529) | metagenome | biome: Human gut stool | place: China | collected 2011
GCGTAATAATTGAATGTCTTCAGGGGTGGGAGTCGGTGCGGCAGGAGTGGCAACCTTTTCTTCTTCTTCTTTTTCTTTAGCTTTTAGGAGTTCCTCGGTACGGGTACGGATTTTGCTAACCATACGAACCATGGAAAAAATAACTAAGGCGAGTAAAAGGAAATGAAAGACTGCCGTTATAAAAGAGCCATAGCCCAAAACCGTTGCACCAGCTTTGGTGAGTTCCGCATAGGTCATCGGACCGGCATAGCCTTCTGGCATCGAAAGAACGACGAAAAGGTCTGAGAAGTCTTGTGATCCAATCACAAACCCCAATATGGGATTGACCACATCTTTAACCAAAGAATTAACGATTTGGCTAAAAGCAGCCCCAACGATCACACCAACGGCCATGTCGATCACGTTGCCACGACTAATGAAGGATTGAAAGTCTTGGATAAAATTTTTCATAGCGACTCCTGCAAAATAATGATTCTTCGATTTTAACTTCTATGGCGAAAAATATTAAACATTACTATTTAATTTGAAGCGTCTCTCCAAGTGGTTCTGATTGATTTTCGATGCCCGCTAATAACAAGAGAGTTAAAAGCGATTTTTGTTAGGAGGCGTCAGGAAGTAGTACAAATCAGGCGTCAAGAAGTAGCACAAACTCCTTTTCAAGGCGTGTAAAAGTAGTACAGCTAACGCCTCCCAAAATTAGAGTGTGATGTCTCTGACTAATTCGACTTCATGTCCTTGCCCCGTAGCGATTCGTTGACGCATCTTTCTCATACGATAACTTTCACCTTCAAATTTGATGGGGATGGCATATTGCATAAACCGGTCAATTGATGCTTTAGTGCATTGAACGTCACCCCCCAAGTAATGAGGCCAGTCTTTAATCGATCGGTTTGTTGTGATCACCGTTGATAACTTTTCATGCCTCTTGGCTATCAGGGTATAGAACAAAGACGCCCAGTCATCATTGCCATCTAGCGGGAAGCCAAGTTCGTCAATGATCAGTAACTTGTTGCGACATAGCAGCGTTAATTTCTCTTCCAATACATTATTTTTGCGAGCTTTCGATAGTAAATCCAACAAATCATTGGCAGGCATAAACAATGTGCTGTAACCTCGCTGTATGGCCTGTCTGCCCAATGCGATAGCCAGGTGCGTCTTGCCAAGTCCGGATTCTCCATAAAACAGGAGATTTTCTGACTGAGCAATCCAATGACACTGAGCCAACTCTTCAAACTGGGCTTGGTCAGCATTTGACAGGGAAAAATCAAAGTTCGCTAACGAAGCCGGTGTTGGGAAGCAGGCCATATCGGTTTTAATTTGGATGCCGTGCTCTATACGGTAATGGACCTCTTTGCCGAGGATAAAAGCCATTGTTTGACGAGGCGTTAACTTAGCCTCTGTGCATTTTTGTAAATACTCTTCAATGTGCTTTCTGATATTGCCTAAACGAAGGCGTTTGAGGATTTCATTTAGTTCTTCAGTACTCGGGTTGATATCAATCATTTCGTCTGTCATCTTAAAACTCCAGGAATTGGGACAACTCATTTAAATAACGGTCTTCTGTGGGTAAAGCGGTTGATTCCCTAGGCTCTTTTTGAGCTGGCCGAGCATTTAGATCAAAGTTCTGCATATAGGCTGCAGGCACACAAAAGCTAATGATCGGTCTGCCTTGAATGTCCATAACCATACAGCTTCCGTTTGGTCTGACGTAACAGCAAACAGTTCTTCCTTTGTGTCGGTAGCCAATACTTTTTGACCACCCGTACACAGTGACGGTTCCTCTGTCAGAGACAATCTGAGAGCCTACGTTGACAATGGCTTGAGCTTGTTGATCTTCAGGAACAAAGTGAAGAAGAGATTTTTCCTGCTCGTACAAAGATTCGGCAGTTTGATGACGATTGTTCACCCAATATTTTCTTTGATCAGAAACTTCAATAACCCACTTATCAAGGAAATGTTGAAGCTGTTCTAAGTTCTCAATATTGCCAATGGCATTGGCTTCCGCCAGAGCGTTTTGCTTGATATAGCCCCCTGTTCTTTCAATTCGCCCCTTTGTCTTGGCTCTCCTGGGTTTACAAGCAACAGGAACAATTCCGAAGGGTTTGCACAACCACGTGAAACCAGGATTAAAGCGAATACCGCTTCTATTATGCGAGATGACCAATGATTTGTCGTTATCGCATAATATTGTTCTTGGACAGCCATTTTTAAGTAAGCAATCCAGGATGGACAAATACCAAGAGCTTTGTTGACTATCGGGACACAATCGCACGTATCGCTTTCTTGACCACGCATAAATCGCCTCAAAGATATAAAGACGAGTCGGTTGATCCTGCCCAACGAATTGAAAAAGAGCCTCAACAAAATCAATTTGAACCTGTTGGCCAGGTTCTACATCAAATGGATTGATCTCAGTAGGTTTAACAACGCTTAAATCAGGAAAGTGGCTTTGGTAATAGCGTCTGACAGAACTAGCATCAATCTTGAAGCTCTCAATTTTTCTCAATCGAGCTAAATGATGTAAGCATCTGGCAATAACAACGAAATTGCCTTTTGATTTGTTAAATAGGTCAATTAAAACATCTTGTTCAAAGCAATCCATCTTGCAGCTTCGCGGCTTAACAGATCGTTCTTGCAATCCACGTTGAGGATTATTGATGTAACGACGTATGGTTTCTAAACTGCAATGAGTGGCTGATTGAATTTGCCGTAAGCTCAGTCCCTCATTTCTAAGTCTGAGAATTTGTTGAACCTTTTGATGGTCTAACACAACGTTTCTCCTTGTTTAAAGTAAAAAAAAGACAACCGATTAGTTGCCGCCATAAACAAGGATACTTAACGATCAAAATAAATTAAAAAATGTACTACTTCTAAATGCCTCCTGTACTAACATATAACGCCTTATCTGTACTATTTTTAAATGCCTTCTGACACACATCCTTGAAATTTCAAAATAGTCACCACTGGTGGCTAACTATTCCATAATTTATATTGGCCGTTGCTTAATATCCGCGAAACGCTAGGTTAGTAGCGTATTTCAGGTATCCTTCATGCCTTTTATGCAAACGCTCTCACCCATTAGGAAAGCGAGCCTACATTAGATAAGATTGTATAGCTTACGCAATTCCTTAATTTTAGGCGCTTTACGCTCTTCGTAAACACTAATCGCCAGATCAAAATACCAAAGCATCATTTCCTTTCTTTCTTGTCGATCGAGATTAAAACTACCAACACCTTCCCCTACATCAAGCTGATTTTCAAGAAGTGACAGGAGGTTATGCCAAGTATCGGCCATGCTAATCAGCAAAGCTTCCTCACTAATTGTTTTTAGTTTTTCAATGTAGGCAAGCTTTCTGGTGCGACTTGGTGTTCTAACACTAGGCGGTTCTACCAGAAGATCTGAGCACTCCAAAACCATTTCTAATACCTTTTCACCACAATTCTCTTTAATTTGTTTAATGAATATGATGCCGCACTTTTCTATCATATCATGTAAAAGTGCAGCCATGAACTGATTTTCATCGCCACCCCACTCCAACACTTTTGAGGCAACCGCCATTGGGTGACTAATGTAAGGAGCATTAATGTCCTTGCGAATTTGTTCTTTGTGCGCAAAGTTAGCTAATTCAAAAGTCTTGCTAGTTTTTTCGTGATCAAACATTTTTCTCTTCCTTATCAACTTAGTTAAGTTAACACTGGCAACATCATTTATTGATGGATATGTTGAAAGTTTTGCAATCTCCTCTTAACATCAAGAACTGAAGTCTGATGACATACGATTTTCAGCATAAAGGAGTTATTTATGCTTGAAAATCAATATCGAATGACCTTATCCCAAAAAACATTAAAACTCATTTCTCAAATACCTATAGAGGGCTCAGAAAATATTTGTCGTCTGTCTCAGACGCTTGATGCGGTAAGTCTCCTATTAGACACAGCTGCTTCAGAGCATGAAATTTGGATGCTCATTGCATTAATGAATAATCTGGAAATGGTTAATGATCTTGCGCCTTGCGAACTTGAAACCCTTAAAGTAGCTCGTGAATTATTAGATAATCCCTCCTCTCATGAAAAAATCATCAATGAAACGGCTTTATATTTAACAGTGGCCATTGTTACCGTTAAAGCTAAAAAAATTGCTGGGTTATTTGATGGCGGTTCATCCGTGACGCTGCGATGGATTCACAACGAATTTGAGCGTCTCTGTCTTTATAAAACTCTGGTGAAACGTACCCGTCTCTATCCTCGCTATCACCGATGCCTTAAATTCATTCTTTCTTTTTCCACGATTGAACCTAAAGAATTTTTAGAAGAACGTAAAATTTTTGTGATGATCGGAGCACGAAGTAACGCTGAGCACATGAGTCGAATTAAAGAAATGGCACTTGTCGCAGGGATACCGGTGGCGTTAAGAGGAGAAGAAATATTCTTATCAGAATTTATCTCAGAAGAAAAACTCTTAGAGCATTTTCTTTTATTAGTTCAAGCTCATTTTCCATCCGTGACAATACGCCGAGCAGACATTGCTTACGCAGAACTTCAATGGAAACGAAGACACCTGACCATTCAAGACAAGATTGCCATTGGCCGAAGGATTGGGTTCAGAAAAAATTTGATGAGCCCTCATTTTTCGGATGCTGTTTTCAAACAATTTAAGTCATTGCTTCCCAGTGCTCAAAGCAAAGCTTGATAGTCACTACTGCGTATTCGGGGTTGTAATAATTCACTCTGTCGATTCCTAGAGCGTAGACTGTATGGCAAGGCTAAATATTTTCAGTGGAGGCCATTATGATTTTGAAAGTTGTTAACGGCAAAGTGGAACTTCGTAAAGATAACGGACTTCTTGTTCGAACGATTGCTCAGAGAAACGCTGTTTCTGCCGATCTAAATGACGATGAGTCAATGCTCGTTGTAACGCTTACCGACGGTAAAGTCGAATTGCGAAAAATCAATGGGTTATTAATTCGTAGTGTTTGTCAACGCAATGCCGTTAATGCCAAATTTTCAGGAAAAGACATTGCTGTTGAACTTGCAAATGGAAAGATTGAATTACGGCGCGAAAATGGCCTTTTAATTCGAACCATTTAGAATTTAAATTGTCTAAAGGAAAACACGGTTTAAGGCCGTGTTTTCCATTTCAAACGTGCAATATTGACTACCCTTCGCTAACGGAGAGAGAGGTTCGAATACTTTTCCTTGATTGGATTACCTTCTTTGCTTCCATTGACCCGCTCTCATATAACTTGTTCCATTGCCTAGCCCCTACTCGTCTGTCAGCCGCACGAATAATGTCAATAATTCCCCAATAATCCGTCATTGTCATTCGTTCCTCTCGCCCGGCATTCAAATATTTCGCCAAAGTTTCGGAAATTTCACTAACGGCACTCCAAAAACATTTTTCTCGTTCTTCGTAGGGCTGCTTCAAAGAAACGGGATAATTTTTTGGAAAATCAAAGATGATTTCTCCAGATAACGTAACAAAGTACCTTGGAACATATTCCTCACCGCAAAAACCATCATGACGATACACGACACAATGGATCTGCAAATCCAATTTCGGATCCAAAATGTTGTAGATCCGTTTCTGTAATTTACTCCACTGCTTCATACTCTAACTCCGAAACATAATCCGCCACCACTTTATGAATATCACCATACGGCTTAGGATTGTCAGAAAACGAAAACTTAAGTGTCATCGTCTCCTTATCAAGCTCAACTTGAAGGAAATGCACCATCGGTGCCAATCGATGACGATAAATGGACGACTCCTTAAAGTCCTTGTCTAATAAGCTCAAGATTCTCTCAATAACCTTCATTTGATTGAGTCGTTTTGCTAACGCCGGCCCCGGCACGGCAGAGGCACGAACATGAACATTCATGTGTGTTTCATCAACTTTCGTAATATCAATTTCCTTACACTTGGCCACTTTCGTCAAATATTTGCCAATGGTTGAATAGAGGTAAAGTCCTTGATAAAAAACGAGTATTTCGGCTTTCTTTTGTTGCTCACAATCTTCTGTAACAACGTGAGAGGTAAAGAAAATTTCATGCAAACAACTTCCTCCGCCCAAAATGTCTGATACAAAGGAGTAATCATTGGACTTTTTAATCCAAAGCGTATCGTCAGAAATTACACAATCCTCTGCCTTAAAACCCTTTATGCTTGCGTCTAAATAATATGACAACAACGTCTCATTCATTGTCTTAATCGAGGATTTTTTGGGAAATTGTGTGAGGTCAAACGCAGTATCAATGTAACAGTATCTACTTGAGACTCTATGGGGATCACCATCACTTTTCTCTTGACGACGTTCTTCCTTAATCACATCAAAAACCCAATGGCGACGCCAATTACAGCGTGGACGTTTCGAATGATTGCGACCGATCATGATAACTCCCCTTTCTTTGATTTAGAGCGACCAACAAAACAGGCCGAAATTTCCTTGATTCGTTTCAACCAAATCTTCTCAGTCTTTCCTTCGTCAACGGAATACACCGGTATTTCGGTTAACTTGCTCTCCGCCGGACAATCCTTTTCTTGAATTTGCCCCATGACGCTCAACATCGAGCAGTTGTACATAGCGCATTGCCAAGCATCTTCCGGTTGATCGTCGGTTGTCAGAATGTACATAGCGATCGGCTTATTATCATCAATTTGATAAAGTCGCCCTTCGCACCAATAGACACGATGGGCAGGAATTAACTTCATCGCTTCAATCTCGCCCGTCACGACGCCCACAATGCGATAGTACTTATTGCTTTGAATCAAGTAGCGTCCATCGGGGGTCAGACTTCTATCCGACTCATAAAGCGGGTTTTCTTCAAAGGGGCAGTATTGATGTAGCTTCTCGCAAAGCGCTTTGTATCGGTGTGCTTCTCTTTTATCAAAATAGTCGTATCGAGCCCAAAAGCGATCTCGCTTATCAACGCGACTAAAGTCTTTTGATTGACGGCGCCAGTCATACATGAGATCAAAAGCTTCAGCTGCCATTGCTTGACTGTAGTAAGTTTTAACGCGGTTCTTAGCCTTCATTTCCGATTCCTCTCCAATTTCTTCAGGTGAATTATTTCGCCTGTCGCGTCATTTTTTGACGCAACAAAATTGATACGAATATCTCGTACGTTTGTCATCTCTCACGACAGAAAATGACGTCATCATTCCTAAGATCATTATTGAACTACGGAGATATTCATGTCGGAGATTGCAAACTTTTCAAAACTTACAATCGATGTTCTGCGATTGATTGAACGCTTTACTTATTTAACGAAATCCAATCGCTTCAACTTGCCTAATCTCATTAATCTGATTGAATTGATGAACAAGTACGGCGCCAGTAATCGAGAGATTTGGATGGCGCTTGCCATTGATTCGGAACTTAAAACGCAAGCAGACTCTCGCTGGAAAGAGGTCCAAGACCATTTCCAACAAGGCGATGTTGATTTCATTAATGCAAGGCGTCTCCTTAAAGACCCTCGTAACATCAAAGACCATGACGTGATCAGTGACAGTTCATTAATGGTCTTTGGTGCACTGGTGACAGCTCGCACTCAATATCTTTTCAATCATCCTTCAGCTAATGGTTGGAAAAACGAGTCTGAGCGTCAGATTAATGCTCCCATTTTGAGTGATCTTTACTCAACTTACAGCCCCTGGATGAAAAAGACACCATTTTGGAACGACTTTGATCAATGTTATCGAAGCTTATTCAATGTAGACGAGTATGAGCCTCATCAAAGCCCTCGTCCCAAAAAGGTCTTTCACGCATTTTTTGATGATTTGTGGGGACGACTGGCACGCCACTATTGGGAGGAGGCTCGTCTTTTAGGGTTAGAACTCAATGATTCGCGGAGACATGAATTTTACGTCTCGGCTCATTTCGGAGAAGAAGACTTCTTAGACGCATGGGTTCTCAAAGTTTCTCAAGAAGTGCGCTCTGAGTTTCATGAAATTCATATTCTTGAGCCCGAGTGGAAGTGGCAGTATGACCGACCGAATTTTTACAAAATCTATGATCTTGTGAACCGACTCCACAACCGTTACGAAGTCGTCCAAAAAGCTAAAGGGACTGAACCGACAATACATCAATAATTGATAGATAAGGCGTTATATTTCATGCATCAAAAGGATATCATCATGACGCAATGCACTGAATTTTCAAAGTTTTCAAAAGACAATCAAAGCATTGTTTTAACTTTAACATCATTAACGAAACCCTCCAAAAGTAATTTATCTGAGCTTTTTGAGATCATCAACTTCATGAATCAACACGGTGCTTCAGACAAAGAGATTTGGTTGGCACTGATTATTCACTCGAACTTGATCGACAAAACTGATTTTCGCTGGTATGCGGTTAAACAATATGTAGATCCCCACAATAGGGATCTTGACCATATCCGCCGGTTATTAAGTTCTATGAGTTCTGACATGAAAGATCAAAAGATTTCATCCAGTGCTCTCTTTGTCTTTGGTTCGCTTGTTGTGCTACGTATGCAGTACTTATTGGATCATCCTCCGGTTATTAATCGTGACGTATTGGACGATTTTCACCAAACGAATCATCGTTTGTGGAAGCAACTCTATGAAAAGTATGCGCCAATGATGAAAAGGACGCCCTTATGGACGGAATTTGAACTCTTGTTTTGCCGTGTTCTCAAAACACCACAAGAGGAAGCAAACGAATCCCGTCAAAACGATCCGATCTTATATTTGGTTGACTTGAATTCTGCTCATCCCCAAGCATCGGAAAACTTACCCGATTTAAAAAAGTTAATGAATGAGGCATGGCGACTCGGTTTATTGACAGCTGAATTTATTCACGATCGATTTGTTGTGACCGCTCTCAATGGTGAAGAAGAACTTCTTTCTCGTTGGATAAACAAAGTCATGCAACAACCGGAAACCGCTAATCGATTTTTATTTTTCGATCATTCGAAGTCTGGTCGATGGATCCCCTGGCGATATAAAGAATTGGACTTTAATTCCGTTGAGTTCATCCGAGATCGAATTCAAGCCCGATGCGACGTCATGGCCTACAAAGATGAAGACATTCAAAACTGTCATTTAATGGTTCAAGTCAAGTACTAATCCTCGCAGAGGGAGTTTTCAAAACTCCCTCACTAAACCCAAGAGATCCCTCATGCAACACAGTAGATTTTTAACGACCTTAACGCCTGAAACTTTAAATCTCATTCATCAACTCCCGATTGTTGATGCCAACGACATTGGAAAACTATCTGAAACATTCGATCTCATGAGTTTGATGTTGGATACCGGCGCAACGGAACACGAAATCTGGCAAGGCATTGCCTTAGTCAATGAAATCAGTGAATTGCCTAACCTTGATGTTTCAGAGGCGTTGGATTTTATGTGCGCTCAAAAGCTTCTTCAGTCATCCAAAAGTCACACAATCGATGATAAAGAGAGTGTTCTTTTCGTTGTTGCCGCTGTAGCTACGACTCGTGCCAAGAAGTTTTGCGAAGAACTGCAAAGAGGCGGTCATGCTCTATCAAGCCTTTATAACGATGAGTTCGAGCATTTATCGCACTATGCTCCGATTGTCGAAAAGACACGTTTGTTTGATAGGTACTTAGCTTACCTGCGCAACGCATTGCCTTTTTGCACGTTAGAACCCACGCTTTTCCAAAAATACCGTCAAATCTATGTCGCCGTGATCAAAGACAACGAATGTGATGACCTGGCCAAGATTGTTCGCATTGCTGATGCAGCAGCCATTGAGATTGCTTTTGATGGTCAAAAAGTCTATTTCACAGAGCTTATTCGAGATGAAGTGATTCTTGAACGCCTCATGACGCAGCTTCAGGCGCATTTCCCTGAAGTTTACATTTCACGTTCAAAACACCAATACATCGACTTTCATTGGACTCGAAAGCACTTTAACCGTTACTTTAAGAATCTTTTGCACTAACCCATTCATCAAAACCCGAGAACCGACATGAATATAACGCCCCATTTTAAAGACATCACGCCTGAAGCCTACGCTATTTTGGATGAACTTTGCGCATTAAAACTTTCTCATCAAGTTATGGACGGCACCCTTCGACTCATTCGTCAAATGACGGAGCTTGGCGCCAGCGACAAACAAATTTGGGAAGCAATTGTTTTGTTTTCAAAGGCAGACTTAATGGAGCGGCGTCATGATCCCCGTCTCGTTAATTCTATGAAAGTCTCCTCAATTGCCAATCGAGACCTCTTTGTTGAAAGACAACTCTTAAGAAATCCCAAGAAAGTCACTGAATTGATTACCGGTAAAGCCCGATTTGTTTTCTCCTGTGTTGCCACCTTTAATGCCAAAGAGTTGGCAAAAAATGTCGCTCACCTTATCCCTAAACCAACGACAAGTCCTGCGTTTGATACATGGATTCAAGAGCTCTATAACGACTATGCCCCCTGGATGAAGGAGAGTTGTTTTTGGGCAGCATTTGACCAATCTCTTCAATCAATGGCAACAACAAAACTCACTGTCAGTGCTTCAGGTAATAAGCGGTTCACCACAGATTCAGACCGCCCTGTCTATCTTCTAGCAGTTCCAACAAACAAAAGTGAAGCAGTCACCGAGTTATTGAGCTGGGGTATTTTGTCACAAGCCTTGGGCTTCGGTGCCGAGGTCGCCGAGATTGATGGTCACATCTATTTTAGAGCTCATGCAGGTGATGAAGACATGTTTGAGCGTTGGCTCTCTAAGAAAGTTGCCGATTGGAAGATCGAAAAGAAGGCCTTTCGTTTTAAGGTTTCTGAGTTTGACCCAAAACAAACTCAATGGAAGTTCCAACGATGCAACCTTTTCAATATCGACGGAATTTATGATCGCCTCTGCTCTCGAGTAAATGCAATGAAATACGAGCGTTTTGACGTTGCTCCGGGAGAAGAGTTAGCGTCAATTACTGAAGGATGTGACGATAGACTTTTATAAATCGTTAAGAGGAGTTCTATGTTGATGACAAGTCACTTATCTTCAATTTCTTCTGACACTCAAACCGCATTACACCAACTTGCTACGCTGGACATGTGGACAATGGCTGACTATCTGTCACAAATCGACCTGATTGCCATCATGCAAAGCATAGATGCCTCAGAAGAAGAAATTTGGCAAGCCATTGGACTGAATAACCAAATCAAAAGCGTTAAAACTAATGCGTTTGAGTATGTCAGTCAAATCAATGGCGCACGACTAGCGAACTTTCGTTGGTTTGATCGATTTAAGTCTGCAGTGACGTTATCGAATCCCAATTATCAAATCGCGAGAAAGCTTTTAATCTATCCATCCACTTTTGCATACTCTCTACCCAAGAGTTCTTTAAGAATATTTGCCGGCGTTGTACTACATAAAACGCGAGAGCTCGCTCGCTTTCTTAAGAGTCAGACGCGCCTTAAAAATCATGAACTCAACGACTATGTTTTAGGTGAGGTCTTTCATGATTACTTAACTCCGATGTGGGAAACCTGTCTTGGTGTTGAATTTGAGGAAGAGTTTTCGGAACTATTTACTACCTATCCGACGCAGACAATGATTAGAAACCGTAGCCATCTTCAAAGCGTTTTTCGCCTAAAAAAACCGAAGCTTTTTGATAATGAAGAGACCAATGCAATGTATGCCCAATGCGCAAAAAATGAAGCGTTGGCCGTGGGTCTCGAAGTCTGCGAAGTCGATAACGAACTCTTTGTCGCCACGCATAACGGAGAAGAACAATTCTTTAAACGCTGGATTCAGTCACATCCGGGACTGTTTAAAGCAAGCCGACTCCCGTATTCTGAATTTAATTGGAGATATCAACGCTGCAATTTCTACGAAGAAATTTCCATGCAGTTACCCGAAATTCGACTCTATCGAAATGATGGCAATAAGCGAGCAATTAGTCGAAGATTATTGATGCGAAATAAGTCGGAATATCAATAGGTTGAAGGTAACTCCAATCACTAGTAACAAGTCAGTTAGTAACATGCCTGTTACTATTCTCGACAAATGTACCAAGACTGTTGATTATGATACGATTGTTGTCAATCAAAACTAGTTTTACAGCAATTTATTATGACTAACGAAGAGTTAAAAGCTTTTCTCCAAAAAGCTGCTGATGTTCTTCCTACGCACACTGAGACAGACAATTTCTGTTCTTTTGATTTATTTAGAATCGATGAAATGACAATCTCAAGAACATTATCGTTCTTGATTGATCCGTCGGCTCCTCACGGACAGTCCTCACTTTTCTTGGATGCTCTCGTATCACATTTAAACCAAGTACATTCTATCAATGACGAAAAACATATTAATTTAAAATTTGACGATTTTGTTAAGGTACATACAGAGTACCCTACGACTTCAGGAAGATTTGATATTTTTATTGAGGGAAAAGATTATGGGTTGGTAATTGAAAACAAATCAAATGGTGCGAAGGACGGAGATTGCCAAATTCAAAATTATGCGACTTGGCTAGCTGAAAAGTATAAAGAGCGAGGCCTTGTTGTTTATCTGTCTGAAAAGTATCCAAGTTCTTACACCTTAGGCGATTCTGAGTTGACCGCCAAACGAACTGTTCAGCTAACCCTAAGAAAACTATGTGAAATTTTAGAAAATGTATCAATTACCCCAGAATGTGAAAAACTGAAGTTTTTTGTCCAAGATTTTATAAAGTATATCCGAGTTCATCTTTGTGGAATAGATATGAATAACTCATGGCTTTTAAATTTGATTAAAAATGACTATCAACAGTTAAGAGCTGTATTTGAGATACACAACAATTTCCACGAAATGTTAGTGTGTTCTCAAAATCAGTTTAGTAAAACCATACAAAAGCAACTAAAGGAGCATTTTGAAGAAACTGTGACTGCTGAATATTTCTCACGTAACGGCTATGGAGGTATTCAATTTCAATTCAAAAATGCTAAGCACCGTGACTCTTGGGCTTTAACCATCGAATCAAAATATTCAAATCTAACTGATGTTTTTTGGGGTATTAGCTGGCTAGGAAATGATGAAGTAATAAAGAGTGAACTCTCGCTCATGTTTAAGGAATGTCTAGGGAAGGGCTGGACAGACAATAGCAATTGGATTTGGTGGAACTGGGCAGACTTTTCACACAACAAGACTCGCAATTGGGCCACTCCGGATATGGTTAAGATGATGCTAGATGATAACGACAATAAGCTCTCTCAGTACGTTATTGAGATGATCGAAAAAGTCGTCAAGTACATTGATGAAGGCAAGCTTTAAAATAGGAAATGTCCTCTGATCAACAAAATCTTGAGGGCATTAACCTAGCATCCTTATTAACAATTACCGTTCATAATGCGTTCTGCATTGCAATATCTCGATTCGACCATCAATAATGCGATAAACCAAACGATTTGTCTCATCAATACGTCGACTCCAAAAGCCTTGCAAATTGTCCTTTAGCGGTTCGGGTTTTCCAATCCCCATATAACCATTCCGATCAATGTCTTGAATTAACTGATTGATTCTCTTTAAAGTTTTCTTATCCTGTTTTTGCCAATACAAATAATCTTCCCAAGCAAAATCATCCCAAGACTTAATCATCTGAATCCTCAATCAAATTGTGTTCTACCCCTCCGCTTTTCAACATGCGCTCTTTAGATTCTAAAAGACGCTTTTGATTGTAGTCGTTAAAGAATGGGTCAACTTTCAACTCAAACGGAATCCCGTTGTGACGAACAACTTGTTTAAAAAATATAGTTGTGGCTGCAGACATTGATAAACCAAGTTCAGAAAAGATATGTTCTGCTTGATGTTTTAATGCATCATCAATTCGAATATTCAAATTTGCCATTTCACTCTCCCTTGAAAGTTACACCAATATTATTGCACATATTACATCCTAACTGTATACACATTGTCTACACAAACGCTACATAAAATTCTCGAGTAGTAGAAATGTTCAAATAAAGTGTTTTAAGCTACAAGAGTCGGAAATAATCATGCTTCTTCATTACGTTAAGCTAAAATGCCCTATAAATGAGTTCACTTAGTCAAGTCAGTGATTAGATTGTCACAAGAAAACTTTTCGTCAAATTTCATGGAGCAAAAATGAATCAAAATGAAATTGATATTTTCCTGAATGAAGTTTCTGCGATAAGAAAAACAACCGATGCAATAAAAAAACGTTATCAGTGTTTCACATCCGAAAACTTCACAATTTTTGAACTGTTTTCACCCAATGAAAATACCATTTCAAACGTACTTTCATATTTATTAGATCCTGCTCAAACTCATTGTCAAGGTAGACTATTTTTGGATGCTTTTGTAAATTCACTAAACGGCAGGAAATCAATTAATGGACATGAAATCTTCGTTCCTAGTTTTAAACAATCTATCCATGTTTCAACAGAATATACCATCAAAGATAATCGGCGAATTGATATAGTCATTAAATCTCAAGACTCTGTCCTAGCGATTGAAAATAAAGCATATGGAGCGGCAGATCAGACAAATCAATTGGCGGACTATGCAAAATGGGTTCGATCTATAAGTGAAAACAAATCTTTACTTGTATACCTATCTCAAAATGAACCATCCAGAGAAAGTTTAGGAAACTCAGATGAAGAGCGAAAGCAGACCAGTGAGCTAACTGTTAATTACACATTTAAAAACCTTGCTGAAACACTTAATCGATGCATACCTCAAATTAAATCTGAAAAAGTTCGGGTATTTGTTGAGTGCATGATTCTTTATATTCGATCCTACATTTGTGGAGAGGTCACCGTGCCAAATAATTTCCTTATTGAATCTATCGGTAATGATCGAGATAAAATTGCTGCAGTTTTTGAAATTCGCAATAACTTTGATGCCTTGATCGAATCTGCCGAAAACAATTTCTTTGAAGAATTAACAAAACAAATACAAAAAGAATTTGGGGATGACGTAAAAGTTTATCGAAGCGAATCGTTACGTCTGAACTAAGGTCGCAGAAGCGGAATTTTGAATCGATTCTTTACAATACAATTTAA
>OGDP01001514.1_pt1 | contig 14745 bp, 10 predicted proteins | sample 1570441 | NCBI WGS metagenome assembly OGDP01 (sample SAMEA2581961, study PRJEB24529) | metagenome | biome: Human gut stool | place: China | collected 2011
CATCGCTCTTGCGAACATAGAGTGCTTTGTCAAAGGTGACGATGATAGTGCCACTGTACCGGTGAGCACGCGAACCCGTGGATGGCGGTGTAAGAATGCTCTCAATGCGAGGGCCAAGCGCATCTACACGCATAATGTTTTGTACAGACCGGAATACAGGATTGCCGCCTTGCTTGTTTTGAGCTGCAACAATGAAAACATAGGTATTGTTGTATTCCAATTTCTCGGAATCCAAGAAGTTTTTGAAGGAAACCCATTCAGCGCCCGCAGGGACATTCAGATTTTGACCAGACTGCGAGTTCAGATAACCGGAACCGTCACCGGTTAAGGTCTCCCAAACCTCCTGTTTGGTGTTGCTGTCGGCATTGAGGTCGAATTTGTCATTCTGCATGGCATCAAGGATTTTCATGGGTGTGCCGTTTACCGTGATCGTTTTCTCAAAAATAGAGGGATGACCGTTGGTGTTCGCGTTATAGAGCGCCCAGTACGTATCTATCTGGATGGTACCGGATGTTGCTGACGAAACCTGATACCGAACATCATTGGTGTTTTGTGCGTTTGCCTGAAGTTTTGGAGATACCACATCCGTTGTGGAGAACTTATAGAACAGTGCATTGGATGGCAGCGCGTAGGTACCCTTCAGAACAAAATAGATATAATACTTGGAGTTCGCATTCAGATTTTCTATCTGGATGGTCGCCGTGCCGGCGCCGGAATACGTTACTTTACCAGTGCGATATCCAGCGTCGTTGGTGAACTGAGACGGGTTCATAATCTGGCTGGCATTCGGACTGGTGATACCCATGTCACGCTGGTTTGCCGGGAGAACCTTTGGCGCATCTGTATCGTTGAGCTTGCCAAGATTCAAGATGCCGGAGCTTTGGGGTGGTTTAGTGACCCAGCCAGACCCGTATTCATCATCTATAATTTTGATGTCATTCTTCGGCGGTAGATTGGTTTCCGGTGCCACAACATAATAAACGTCGCCTGCTCGGTCAAGCTGGTAGCTTATCGTCGTGAGGGAGTCGCCCGGCGAAATGCGCGGATATGCTTGGTTAAAATTCGGTGCGCTCTGGTTAGAACGGACAATTTCAATGCTGAAATTGGAGGGATTGCCGATGGAGGATACAGTTTTACCGGTGATTACACGCTGCCGCCAAATGGATTCCGTCACATCGCCCTGTACCAGATTGCGCAGATTGCTCGGAGAACCGGCAACGCAGAATAGATATAGGTTGACGGTTGCATCCCATTTATCTTTTTTAGTGATTTCATTGATGGAGGTCAACTCAATTGCATAGTCGTAGCCGGTTGTCAGGTTTTTCAGGACGGGATAATCTTCAGGTTCTGTACATCCGGCAATATCCTTGTTGTAGCTTCTGCCGGACCATTTTTCGGTAGGGGGATTAACAATGGAAATAGGATCGGTCTTGACCTTTTTCCATTTGGCGCTATCATTATGCTCTCGTCGATACAGATTGAAAGAAATTGTGGTATCCGATGCAATAATTACGTCGTAGCGAGTATTATCCGACGCGTTAGCAGTACTGTTGGCATAAGGAATCATGGAGAACGTGGTGTCTACTGGAACATGAGAGTCGTTATCCGTTGTAATGGTGACAGTCTCGAGTTCATTGAAATCCACTTGTGCATCCATGATGCGGAATTCGTCAGACTTGGTATCCCGGCCCATATTGTTGTTGGAAGAGTCGGTGATAAAGTTAAGAACAAACTGATACCGCGTTCCGCTGAGCAGATTGAGTGCTTCGTTATGGAACGTAACCTCGGTCTGGCCGTCTTCGTTAAGGGAAACGGTCATATTCTTTTTGCCGGTGCCGGTGGGAGAGCCAAGATTCAGTGGCACCTTCTTATCCGGGTCTGTGATGTCCAAATTGTTGAGAGTGAACATTCCGTCGATAACCGTTGACCATGTAACGGTTTTGCCATCCTTGCTCCCGGCAACATCAAACGTATCCTTGCCGGATTCAAACATCTCCACCAGCGACAGCTTGGTTTGCGTGCTGTAGATATCTTCGCTGAACACGAGCGTGATGTCGGTATCTGCAAGCGGAATTCCTTCGTCGCTGGCCTCAGAAAAACGCAATTCTACCAGTTTTGGTGTGTTGGTATCCAATGTCTTGGCATTTTCCAAAACCTTGATGGCAGACAGGTTGCCGGAATTGTCCTCGGCGACAAAATAAATGTCGTAAGCGGTTTCCGCCTCCAGGCCGGACATATTGAACGAAGCGGCAGTATTTTTCTTGGCGGTAAAGGAACCACTCTTAAGCGCATACATGCCACCCTTGATTTGCAGCTTCTGGTCAAGTTCTCTGGCAGTAGCATCATCCAGTGCGGCGTTTTCGACCGGATAGTCCGTACCGTGCTTGACGATTGCCCAGTAGACCTTACCATCCTCATTGATGGCTGCTTCACCGGTCAGCGCAGTTTTGTCGATCTTGCTGATGCGCGGATAATTGTTAAGGAATTACGGAGGGGTGCGATCAGCAGTGGTGATCGAAACCTTTTTCACAGACGAGTCGTTGATGCTGTCGGTCAAGAAGAAGTAAGCATCGTAATCCGTTAGTTCAGCAAGCGCATTCTTGGCAGTTTCGATCACATCGCCCATGCGGATGCTGTCCTCTTCGCTGCGGATCATCTTGCGGCTGCCGGAATCAATCGCACCGCTCAGTGAACCGTCCTTGAAGTCGTTTGCGGTGGGGGCGGGCATACCTTTTTTGTAGATCGCCCAGTAAAGAGTACAAGTTTTAGTGGTTGCCGCATCAAAGTCAACATAAGTATCCTCGATGGTGGTTGCCTTCGGGTAACCGGAAGCAAAATCAGGCTTACTGTTGTCAGGAGTGGTGAAGTAGACACTCTTGACGAGACTCTGGTCGCCGCGGCTGTCTACCAGTACGGCGGATAGAACATAGGAGGTGTCAATCTTTAAGCCGTTAACTGCCTGAGAAAGTACTTCGTTTGCATCTTTCACAGCAAGATTACCGTTTTTAACAATTTTGGCACCATAAGTAGGCGGTTTGATTAGGTCGTTGGCAGCCATAGGACCGTCGCCGCTCAGGCGAACTGCCCAGTAAATGGTGCCGGGCTTGTTGGTCGTGAAAGAGGTTTTGGCCTGTGTCGGTGCAATGTCATCCATACGCGGATAGCCGCTCAAAATGCGGGGGGAATCAGAAATCTGATCCGCCAACGTGCTGTCCATTTTCATGCCGTGAATGTCGGCGGTGATACCGGGACGGATGTTGATATCATCTGGCAGCATTTCCACCTTGCAGCCCGGTGCGTTGACATTCAGGGTGCCGATGGCGCCCTTGCCGGTCACAGCTGCTCCGGTATCCAGATTCAGCTCTTCTACCGCCGCGCCCTGTGCAATCGTTACGGTGGAGTCGACCGCGTTTTCATCGACGGTCATTTTTTTCACCGTGCCGCTGCCGACGTTGATTTCGGATTTCGGTGCCACGGTGACAACTTCGTGGATATTGCCGGCCAAATCGAGCCGCGTGCCGGATTCGCCGTCGACCTCGATATATTGGAAACCGTGCCGTCCGGTAGATTTGCCTTCCAGATAGGTGTCGGTGCGGACATATACTTTGTCAATATCAGTATTGCCAACCGTGCGGATAGTGACATACTGGTTGGAGGGACTGTCGACAATCATTTCCGGGGCAGTGCAGTTTTTCAGAATGATACTGCAATCGCCCTTGTTGCTTTCGCCAGCGCCGCTGGCAATGATTTTGCCGTATACAGTCACGTTATTAAGCGTGACATATCCCAGCCCGACGCCGCCAGTGATATACAGGTCGCCGGTAACGGTCATGTTTTCAAGCGTGACACCCGAGCAGGAGACCATCAGGTTGCCTGCAACGCTGGTTGAGTAGGTGCCGGGATCCTGAATGGGCGTGCCGATCACACGAACCAGCATGATGGCAACCTCGCCGCGGGTGATATTTTCGAGGGGACGGAATTTTCCGCCCGGATCGCCGCGCAGAATGCCTTCATTCGCAGCAGCTTTGATGTAGCCGCGACTCCAACTGCTGGCCAGACGGCTGTCGGTAAACGACAGGTTCTCGCCGGAAACGGGTTGCAGCATCAAGTTGCGGCACAGCATCGTAGTCGCTTCTTCGCGCGTCAGTGTTGCGTTGGGAGAAGCGGTCGATTTGGAGGTGCCTTGAAAATAGCCGGCGGTATACGCTGCGCTGATATCGTCATAATACCAGTTACGGGTTACTACGTCGCGGAACGGCTGCGCACCGGTTTTGGTATAACCAAAAGTTCGGTTGAGCATGGTGACAAATTCTGCGCGCGTGATGGAGCGATTCGGCTCCAGATTACCGGCCTGGTCGCCGCGCATGATATCCCACGACACCAGCCGGTCCAGATAATAGTTGGATGCCGCGGCCTGTGCAGTTGGGGTAAAAACTGGTAAAAAGCCCAGCAGCATGCATAGGCAGAGTAGAAACGCACATGCGCGTTTCCGAATAGGGAAAAACGTTTTTTTGAAGTACATCATTCTTTACAACACCTTTTCTTTTGGATTCGCGGTAGGCCTACGCAGTGTGATGGTGCAGGTCATATTCAAAAATACTTTCTTGAACCATTGCTTCCTCCTGGGGCAGCAGATCGATGAACTGGCAGGCGTACAGGTTCTTCTCTTTGGAAAGGACGCGAAGGATTTCGAGCTGGACAATGATGGGAGGCTCAGTGCAGGGCAGGGCAATTTCATACTTCGCACCGGTCTTGAGCGGGGTGACGCAATACAGAGCAATGCCGCCGCAGCTGATATCCTTGCTGATAATCGGAAGACGGGCGCCGTGGCCGTGTAGCGGATATATGTAGGTGCGAAATGCCATGGGGATACGCAAATGCCTGCGCAGACGGGAGTCAATTCGCTCCTCCGCGATAAAGTCCAGAACATCGCCGCGAATTTGCTGAATCCTGCCGCGCCAGGCCATGAATTCGCTGGAATTGACGCTCAGTACATTAAAAGACGAGAGCGCCTGCAAATCGCAGTTCGGGGCATAAATCAGACGGAATGACTTGATTTGGCCTTGTTGCCCGAGCAGAACAGCACTGGCAAGCGTTTGGTGATTATCGTCCAGAAAAACGAACTTTTCGTTTTCGGCTCCTCTTCGGTTCATGTTTCAGTCGCCTCCTTGCTAGGTACCGCGGCATCCTTGGAAACCGGAACACGCGGCTTTTGCGGGTTGTTAGGGTCAAAATGCAGGAAATATACATAAATATCCACGATGAACCGATATAATGATTCCGGGATTTCCTGACCGAGCTGCAATTGGGAAAGCATCGTGGCCAGCGAGGTGTCCTCGTAAACCGGGACACCGTTCTCCGCGGCAACCTCAACGATTTTTTCTGCGAGATAGCCCATGCCGGAGGCGACCACAACGGGGGCCGGCGAGCCGTTTTCATATTGCAGGGCTACGGCCTTGCGACTGCCATCATATTGCGACATTGATGCTGTCCTTCCTTTCAAATATTTTGGGGAATACCTCGGAAATAGCGAGCGGACGTGCCATGGGAGCGGCGCGCATGGTGGCTGCCTTCAGTCCATCCTGCTCGGCCAGCGCCGCCATTTTCTGTTCAAACTGCTCGGTGAACTTCTCCAAATGCGGCGGGCAGTGCAAAGAGGCATCCACGGTGCCGTCATGATAGGTCAGCACCAGATCGAACATGCCCAGTTCCTGTATATCAAACTTGAGCAGCATGCGCATGGATTTTTCCTGCGAGAACGAACCGTTTTCATTTTCTGCGTTTGGATCGACCCACAATTCGGAAAACATCATTCTGCCGTCCATCTCCACCGGCAGCATGGCGTGCGCCAGCGGCATATATACGCTCTGATTGACCAGAATAGAATCAACGAGCGTTTGGAAGGTTTGCCGAAGATCTGCATTACCTTCGCCGCGCAGGGCGGCGGCAGACATCTGTGAAAGATGGTCGGCAATCGGATTGTTGTTGTTATTGATTGAGGCTGCGCTTTCCTGCAGCAGACGAATCAACTGCTTGCTGTCCATCTGTCCGAAATGCTCCTTCATGGAGGAATAGCCGAGCAGCTGATAGAAAGATTGCAGCATGGACTGCGGGTTGCCGTTTTCGTAGCGGGCAATGTCGAGAATCAGCATACTCAACAGGCTGCGGGCGATGCCGCGGTCATGCATCTGGGAAACATAGTCCGAAAGGAAAGGGAGAACGGTGCCCTGCATGAGTTGCAGTACACCGCCCCGGTCGCCCTTGGCGAGCAGCTGCTCGAGCTGAGTGGCGTGGCCTTCCAGCGTGCTGCTGAAGCGGCTCGGCATAAACCATGTCATTTGCCGAATAGTGCGCTGTAAATTACGCTCGATATGGGAGGTGGAAGAAAAGTCGTTAAATCGCTTGAGAAACTGCAAAATATCGGTTTTCAAGCCGGCAGAGGGGTTGTGCTGCAAAACATCCCGCAGCGCATCGAACAACTTGCCGCTGAAGCGCGCGCCGGAGGACATCTGGTTTTGCAGCAGAGCGAGCAGCTCTTCCGGTCCGACGCTGAGCATTTGCATAAACTGGGAAAGTTCCTGCGCAATGCCTTGGGAAAGTCCGGAGAGCACCAGCGTACCCGAATGGGCGATAAGGAAACGCGCAGCGGTTTCGGTAATCGATCCGGAGGAACGCAGCGCCTGCAGAAACGTTTGAAAATAGGAGTCGTAACGGCGTCCGACATCCATATTGGCCGTATCCTGACGGTCCGACCGGGCATCCGCTCGCCCGACGCGCGTCGGGTCCGGAATGTTCTGAATTTGTGTGTCGTTTGGCGTGATGGGGGACCGGTATGTATTGCCTTCCTGCCCCGGAACGGGATTGGTCACGCTTGCAATGTTTGGCATAGTAAGGCTCCATTTCCATAGAAATTCTTGTAATGTTTTGCATGCTGCCTTAATTCCTGCCGCATTTGGTCGAATTTATAATAAACACGGTTATTCAAAATTCAGAAAGGCGGCGTTCATTTTATGGAAAATAACAGCGATAGCGTTCTGGAAATGTACTTGTATGAAACAAATACACTGCTGGAACAGCTTGATAATATTATGTTGTCGGCCGAACAGGCGGACACGCTTTCGGAAGATGATGTAAATGAAATCTTTCGTATCATGCATACCCTAAAGGGTTCTGCGGCAATGATGGAATTTGAACCTCTGATGACAATTGCGCATCGAATTGAGGATCTGTTCTATTTGATTCGTGAAAAAACGATGGAGGTTATTCCGGAACAGGATCGGCCGCAGCTGTTTGACCTGTTATTCAAGTCGATTGATTACTTCCGTAGTGAAGTAAGCAAGATCGAGAACGGAGAACCTCTTTCTAACAATATCGACAATTTCCTAAATACAATTAATACGTTCATCGACAAAATTAACGGAGAGGCAGCTGAAGCACAGGCACAGGCACAGCCTGCGCAGGCCGCACCTGCGGCGCAAACCAGCCAGGCGGATGCCGACCACCGGTATTCGTTGCGTGTGTTTTTGGATGAAGGCTGTGGGATGGAAAACCTGCGCGCTTTTATGGCGGTCAGCGATGTAAAAGACCAGTGCATGCAGGAGTTTACCTATGAACCGGAAAACCTGGAAAACGATCCTTCTCTGTCGGAATCTATCGCTGAGAATGGCTTTGTGATGCATTTCAGCTCGGACAATGACCGCAAGCAGGCGATTCAGGTAGTGAGCGGCTTGGGCTTTGTCAAGAACTTTCAGGAACTCGATGAGGAACCCGCGGCGCAGCCTGCGGCGCCGGCAGAACCGGCAAGTGAGCCGGCCAAGGCTGCGGAGCCTGCGAAGCATGAAGCTGCTCCGGCGCCGAAAAAGAAAGCGGAGTCGGCGGCAGAGAGCACCAAGAAGGAAACAAGCAACGCACAGAATCAGGCCCATCATCAGATTAAGCAGAGCCTTATCAGCGTCAACCTGTCCAAGCTCGACCAACTGATGGCAGTGGTGGGGGAAATTGTTATCACGGAGGCTATGGTAACTGCGTCGCCCGATCTCAAGGAGATCGACGCTGCCAAGATGGATAATTTTAATAAATCCGCCCGGCAGCTGCGCAAGCTGACCGACGAATTGCAGGATATCTCGATGTCGCTGCGCATGGTGCCGGTTTCCGGTACGTTCCAGAAAATGCGCCGTATTGTTCGTGATATGGGTCAGAAGCTGGGCCGCCGCGCGAAGCTGACCATCATCGGCGAGGATACGGAAATTGACAAGACGATTGTGGACGCAATCAGCGATCCTATTATGCACATCGTTCGTAACTCCATGGATCACGGTATTGAGCCGGATGAGCAGATGCGCATTGCAGCGGGCAAAAATCCGGAGGGTGAAATCATCCTGTCCGCGCAGAATACGGGCAGTGAGGTTATCATCCGGATTGAGGATGACGGTGAAGGCGTGGACTGCGATGCGGTTTTGCGCAAAGCTATCAGGCAGGGCCTTGCAAATCCGGATACGGATTACAGCCAGCGTGAGATTATAAATTTCCTGATGATGCCCGGCTTTTCCACTAATACGGAGGTTACGGAATTTTCCGGCCGCGGCGTTGGTATGGACGTGGTGAAAAAGAACATTGAGTCTGTCGGTGGTATTGTGCTGATGACCAGCGAGTTTGGCAAGGGCACCTGCACGACGCTTAAAATTCCGCTGACTACGGCGATTATGGACGGTATGGAGGTTTCGGTTGGCGATTCTATCTTTACCATCCCGCTGCAGAACATCCGCCAGTCCTTTAATGCGTCCGAGGCGGAAGTCATTCATGACGCAATGCAGGGCGAAATGATCAGCAAGATGGATAATTGCTATCCGGTCGTGCGTCTGCATGAACTGTATGGGCTGCAGCCGAAAGCAAGCAAAACGGACGACGGAATTTTCGTGTGGGTGGAAACCAGCGAAAACTCCTACTGCCTGTTTGTCGATGAACTGCTTGGCGAGCAGCAGGTGGTCATCAAGCCGCTGCCGACGTATCTGAACAGCTTTGGAATTAAAGAAGCGGGTATTGTCGGCTGCACCATTTTGGGAGACGGCAATATCAGCCTGATTTTGGATGTTGCCAGCCTGCTTACATCAAATACCGGTTTTGCGGGTTATTGATCGTCAAACGCGCGCCGGAGAAGGAGTGAATCAAACATGTCTGATGAAAATATGCTGTTTGCAACAGAAGAGGAGCAGGCGGCTGAGCTGGATAAGAAAGAGTTAACCGAAGTTGCAACCCAAAAATATCTGACCTTTCAGACCGATAACCTGATGTTCGGTATTGAAGCGGAAAGCGTCATTGAGATTATCACCAATTATCCCATTACCAGAATTCCTATGGTGCCGGAGTATGTGCGTGGTATTATTAACTTGCGCGGACAGACTATCCCGCTGATTGATATGCGCCTGCGCCTGAGCCTTATGCCGGTTGATACAGATTGCATCATTGTTTTGAATGTGAACGAGATGCAAATCGGCATCTTGGTGGATACAGTCAATCAAATTATCGATATACCGGTAGAAACCATTCTGCCGATGCCGGCGCACAATGCGCAGAAGTACGTGTCGGGCATGTGCGCAATGCCGGATGGGTCGGGCACTATGCTGGTTCTGGATTGTCCGATGCTGCTGCAAAGCTGAAAACGGTTTTGCGAAATACATGCAAAAGGGGTGTTGAGATATGATGCAGTTATCTGATTCGGATTTCCACCGGATGGTTCGCTTTATGCAGGACAATTACGGGATCAACCTGAAACAGAAACGATTGCTCATCAACAGCCGGCTATCCGCTTCCTTGCAAGCGCAGGGCTATGCCAGTTTCAAGGAGTTTGTAGACGATCTGCTCAACAAAAAGGATAAGGAGCAGATAGAATTTGTGCTGAACAAATTGACAACAAATTATACTTACTTCATGCGTGAAAAGGATCACTATGATTTCTTTATGAAAGTGATCCTGCCGGATATTACTAAGCGTAACGAGCACAAAAAGGTGCTTTCGATTTGGAGTGCCGGTTGTTCGACGGGCGAAGAGCCATATAATATATCCATGTGTCTCAAGGAGTACTTCGGCACGAAGGCTGCGGCATGGGATACCCGTGTATTGGCTACGGATATTTCACAGAGGGCCTTGGCGGAAGCGCGGGATCCTTCTTATGAGCTCCCGGCAGATATTCCGCCCGAATGGCGCAGGAAGTACTTTATCAGGCGGCAAGATGACAGCGGGCTTTATACGGTAACGCCGGAGATTCGTAAGAATGTAATTTTCCGGACCTTTAATTTGATGGGTCCAATCCGTTTTAAACTTAAGTTCGATGTGATTTTCTGCCGGAATGTTATGATCTATTTTGACCAGCCGACAAAGGATGCTTTGATACAGCGGTTTTATGATGCGAGCAATCCAGGCGGTTACCTGCTGATTGGCCATTCGGAGAATATCAGCAAGGACAGCCCGTATCGCATTCTGCGTCCGGCAACGTTCCAAAAGGCTTGAAAGGATGGGAACAATGGGATTTAACACGAAGAAAATTCGTGTGATGATTGTAGATGATTCAATGCTTGCGCGTCGTATCATCCAGAATGGCCTGTCTCGATATCCCAATATTGAAGTGGTAGGGGAGGCGTTCAACGCAATGGACGCCCGCAAAAAGCTCCCTATCCTCAATCCGGATGTTATGACGCTGGATGTAGAAATGCCGGGGATGAACGGCATTGATTTTGTCAAGGAAATCTTGCCGATTCATCCAATTCCGATTATTCTGGTTTCGTCTTTGAATCTGCGTGTTTTTGATGCAATGGCAGTTGGTGCGGTGGATTTTGTGCGAAAGCCGGATGGAACTGAAGGAAACGACCGGTTTATCGAAGCGCTGGCCAATAAAATCGTTGTCGCTTCGTGTGCGCGGGTGCGCCGTTCGCCGCTGAGGCCGGTTGCATCCAACAATCGGATTGCGTCTCTGCCGCTTAAAATGGGCGTAGCGCCTACCGATGTGATTATCGGTTTGGGAGCGTCGACCGGCGGAACTGAGGCAACTCTGGAAGTGCTGCGCCGCCTGCCTGCAAATATTCCGGGCATGGTGATTGTGCAGCATATGCCACCTGGATTTACGCAGATGTATGCGGAGCGGCTGGACCGTATCTGCCAGATGAAAGTGAAGGAAGCGGAGAACGGGGATGAAATCGTGCGGGGGCAGGCGTTGATTGCTCCGGGCGATAAGCAGATGCGCGTGGTGCGCAACGGCACCAGATATACGGTTTCCTGTATGCCGGGGGAAAAGGTAAGCGGACATTGTCCGTCGGTAGACGCGCTGTTTCTGTCAATGGCGCAGAATGTTCGATGCCGCATGGTGGGTATCATTATGACCGGAATGGGCAGTGACGGTGCCAAGGGTCTGTTGGAAATGCGTAAGAAGGGTGCCTATACGATAGGGCAGGATAAGGATTCCTGTGTGGTTTACGGAATGCCGATGGTTGCGCACAATATCGGTGCGGTAATGCAGCAGGCATCATGCGAAAATATCGCCGGTGTACTGGTAAGACATTTGGGTGGTTCGCATCTCTGAGTCAATCTCATAAAATAAAAAAATAGGCGTTAAACAAAAAATGTAGTTTAACGCTTATTTTTTTTTGTTTCTTTCCGATAAAATAAATATCTGTAGCAACAAAAGCTATGTGGTAGTATTGAGGAACAGAGGAGTTGACCGATGATGATGGTTTCGAAAACAGAAGGAATGACCCCTCTCCGGAGGCCACACATGCAAATGGAAAGTGTGGAGGGGCAGTACCGCTCTTCCGGACAATATGACAGTGTGGAGTTGAAAGCCACACACTATTCTCAGGATCAGCGTTTTTCTATGGAGCTGTCCAGCCGCCTCGCGCAGGAAGTGCGGACGCAGCAATCTGAAGAAGTGCCGCAGGTTCGGCAGCAGGTTTTAAATGGCGATTATAAAATCAACATTGACAGTCTGGCGGCACAGATTATGTTGCTGGGAGGTGTGTGCTGATGGCGGGCAGCTTTCAGGATATGTTAAAGCTGATTCGTGACCTCACACGCACACTGGAGGATTTGACGAATACGCAGAAGGCGGTTGCAGCTGCGGTGCGGACGGATGATTTGGAAAAGCTGGGCGAGTGCATGAAGCAGGAGCAGGCGCTGTCTCTGGCGCTGCGAAATGCGGATCAGCGCAGGATCAAGCTGCAGGCGGAGCTTGGATTGGAAAACATCCGGCTGGCGCAGTTGCCGGAGCATGTGCCGGATGAGGCAATGCGTCAGGAGATCAAAGCCGCGGGAGAAGCGCTGACCACACAGTACCGCGTTCTGCAAAGTGCGGCTGAAGTGGCACGTTCCGCTTTGGAATGCAGCTTGCACGAAGTAGAAGGTATGATGACAAATCTGGGATTTGATCCGGTGCAGACGAAGGAGCAGACGGCTTCTGTCAGCGGTGCACACACGGATTTCCACGCATGATTGAAGAGGAGGTACCGCCGATATGGCGAGTTTTGGTGAGTTTACAGTAGCGCGTCTCGGTATGATCGCCAGTCAGATGGCGCTCAACGTGACCGGACAGAATATTTCCAATATCAATACGCCGGGATATACCCGTCAGCAGCTCGATCAGTACAGCTTCATTACGAATAGTGGAGGATTGTACCATTCCAGCAGCTCGGCTTCGGTTGGTTCGGGCGTAATGCTCGCGGGCGTATCGCAGTTACGTGACCCGTATCTGGATATCCGCTTCCGCAAAGAGATGTCGAGCGTCGGTTCGACCGATGCCACGCTCAATGTGCTCGATCAGCTGCAAAGCGTCATCAACAATGTTGATAAAAAGGGCATTGTTACCCAGTTGCAGGACCTGTTGGGCAATATCCGCAAGTTGGGCAGTCATGTGGGCGAACAGGAATTTGAAACGCTGATGCGTGAATCTGCACAGGATCTGTGCACACTGCTTAATACGAGTGCATCCAAGTTGCAGCAGGTTTATGATAACATCCTGCAGAAGTATAATGAGGATATTCAAGACACGAATAATGTGCTCCAAAAGATTCAAGAGCTGAATCAGCAGATTCGTATTGCGGATATCAACGGTGATGCTGCGCTTGAGCTGCGGGACCAGCGCAATACGCTGATCGACACGCTTTCTAAGTCTATGAAGATAGACGTCACCTATGGTAAGGAAGATGTCGGCGCGGGCGTTGAAGTGGAAAAGCTGACCATCAAAATGGTGAATGCACAGACCGGCAAGCCGGGACAGACGTTGATTGACGGCATTGACCGTGCGGATATAAGCTTGGTCGATGGCGATGCGAATATGTTCTTGAATATCAGCGAGCTGCATGATCCGGATGGCATCCAGACCTCTCACACTTCCTCTCGTTTTACGCTTAGCGGATTAAACTTTGATAAAACGCTGGCCGCAAACTACAAGCAAAAAATCACGGTCAATTATGCGGATGCAGCGGGAAATAAAAAATCTGTTGACGTTACGTTTGATGTGACCGCGCCGCACGATCCGAACGATCCGAACGCGGTGAAAGCGGCTCGGGAAGCAACCGTTCAAAGTCTACGGGATGCTTTAGCGAATGATCCAACGCTAAAAGATCAGTTCACAGTAGTGACAACCAATTCCGGTGTCAGCTTGGTGTCTCAGCAGCAAGGCAAGGATGCACTTAATATAACAAGTATGGAACTGGCTGCTGGCGCGCAGGTTTCATTCGGCGGTCAAAAGGCAACGCCAGCGGTGCTGAGTAACGAAGGTGCAGTAACAAATGGAATGGGATACGGCGCACTTGAATCAACCCGTCAGATGCTGGTCGGATCCGGTGAATTCAGCACGGATGCTGCTTACAACAATATCCGTGGTATTCCATATTATATGCGGTCGTTGGACATGCTGGCCAATAAAATTGCTACCGAGATGAACCGAATCAATACGACAAACGCGAATGGAGAGTCACTTGCCGGTTTAGGCATTAAGGGGGCCGGAAACCTGTTTGTGGCGGACGGTGATGACCCAGATAACCCGACACAGTTGATTACTGCATCCAATATCTCGATATCCAAGAAGTGGCAGACCGGCGAGACGACGGTTGTGCCTTCTACTAAGCCGGATGCGGTCAGCTCGGAAAATGATAATATCAACCGATTCTATAATGTTTTGAATGAAGCGTATAATTATCAGGCAACTGATATTGTTCGGCAAGACAAAACGCCGTTTACCAGCGGAAAGTTAGAGCAAACGGGTACACAGGTACAGAACCTGAAGGCGCAGATCACCTATATTGACAGCATGAATCAGAAGCATACCGTGACCGTTGATTTTCAATCCGGCGCGGATGCAGATGCGACGCTGACAAATTTGAAAGCAGCAATTGCAGGTAAACAGGAGTTGTCGCAGTTTGATGATATTGAGGTCAAAGATGGAACCATTACATTGAAGGCCAATGACGGCAAAATTGATGATGGTGTATTGTGCAGTCTGGTTACTGACATCCAAATTACAGATGCTCAGGGTGCGGCGACAGGTGATTTCAAAATGGGTGCTGGCAAGATTGGCGGCGCGGTTGCATCCTCGAATATCTATCAGGGAAATCTGGAGAGTTGCTACTCAAACATGGAAGGCGTGTTGGGTTCGCATATCAACACGACCTCCAAGATCTACGAAACCTACGCAACAGCGGCCGATGAAATTAATACCAGCCGCGACAGCGTATCGGGTGTGGATCTGAATGATGAGGG
>OGDP01001530.1_pt1 | contig 14583 bp, 7 predicted proteins | sample 1570441 | NCBI WGS metagenome assembly OGDP01 (sample SAMEA2581961, study PRJEB24529) | metagenome | biome: Human gut stool | place: China | collected 2011
GTACGTTCCACCGGTATTCCCGAATATGTCAAAAGGTGTGATGAGTATTTTTGGCAGAAGCACATCGCTTGAAACGGCACCGTAAAACGGATGGGAAGGAGGCCCGCAGATGAAGAGACAACCGAATAACAATGGTGGATTTTCCCTGCTGGAAGTCATCCTTGCCATGGCAATTCTTGCTATTATTTCCATTCCGCTGCTGTCTTATTTTACGCAGTCCATGAAGTACAATGCGATGATGGCGGACAAACAGCATGCAACCAATCTGGCGCAGGAAGTGCTGGAGGATTTAAAAAACCAAAAAGAGCTGGCTGTGGTGACGACAGGGGCAGGATTTCGTGTTCCCTATCTGGAAGGAAAGGGCTACACCCTGCTCAGTGAGACTCCGGCGGCTGCCCCGGCACCGGCATTTCAGGCTAAGAATGTGTACTACGCGGCGGCAGGCACTTCTGGCAGCACGTATGATGTCGAGGTTTCCGTCAGTACGGCTGCAGCTGAAAATGACACCAATATCCCACAGATCGAAGGGATTGATGACACAAAGGATGTCGTGGCACTGGAACATAACCAGCTGCAGGAAGCAATGACGTATTTTTCGGAAAAAAATATGACATATGCCGCTGCACATCCGGGAACGCTTCCGCTTGGGGATAGCGAACTGCAGGCGAAGATGAAGCGGAAATTTTCGGTCACGGCAGACAGCACGCATGTCCGGGTGGCATGCAGCTATACATGTGGGGAAACAGGCGATGAGGTATTGGGCATAGATCCTTCGGAAGTATACGAATGTAATGAGTTTGCAGAGGAAGACATCCGTGACGTGGAACATATTTACCTTATGTACCATGTGGCACAGGACAGCGATACGATGGAGGTTACATACGCTGCCGGTGTGAATCCCAAGCTGGTGTTTGTATGCCAGAATATTGCGGATGTCAACAGCATTAGACCGGATTATAAGATGACAGTGTTGCCGCAGGGATGCCCGATGCCGTCTGTGGCATCAAACCTTGGCAACAAGTCGTATCCGGATGATCCGGCTGCGGTGACCAACAAGGGAGCAATTTATCAGGACAGCTTTAAGCTGCCGGCTGGGTCGGTTGCCCCTCTGGTGGCAAGCAGCGGGGGAGTGCGAAAGGTCGATCTGACGGTCCGTGTATATAAGAAAGGCAAGGGCGGAAACAACCCGGATAAGGAAAAGTACCGTTATATTACGGTCAGCACGTCGAAAGGAGAGTAGCGATGAAAAGAAAACGGTTCAAACAGGATAACCGTGGTGCCTCCCTGCTTGCCGTACTGGTTCTGATGGTTGTGGTAAGCCTGATTGCCGTGGTGATCACCAAGATTACGATTGTCAATATTGAGATGAAGGAAGTGGAACGCGGCACGAAGAAAAATTTCTACAGTGCGGATGAACTGATGGATAATCTGCGTGCCGGTGCAAGGGAACTTGCAGAGCAGTCACTGGAGAAAGCATATGCGGATGTCCTTGAAAATTACCTGACGTATTCTGCTTCCGGCGGGGATGTGCAGAAAGTATTTGCCACCAGATATATGGACGGGCTGCAGAAGCAGTTTGCAGAAAACCACACAGATCCGGCAGTTGGTGCGTCGGATACCATGGACGCTTCCGGCAATGTGGCATACCGGGTTTCCGGCTATGATACGGATACGGTAAAAAGCTGCATCAAAGAAGCCGCAGACCAGGGATGTTATATCCCTGCCGCAGATCCAAAATATGAGGTGGATTACGGCGCAGGGACGTTTACGTTAAAGGGTGTGCAGATCCGGTATAAAGATGCACAGGATTATGAGACAACGATCAAAACCGACCTTGTGTTTTCCACCCCGAAGATGAATTTCTCCGGCAGGGGGCAGGTGCAGGAGTTTATGCGTTACGCGCTGATAGCCGACAGACAGATCAACATCGGGGCACAGAATGTGACGGTGGATGGCAATGTGTATGCCGGGGCAGACGGAATTTATGCGTCCACAGGCGGAAACGGTATGATCAAGGGGAAGACGGTTCTTACACGTGGGGATATCGTGACGGAGAGCGGATCAGACCTGACAATCGGGGACGGTGGTTCCTCGATTTGGGCAGAAAATATAAAGACATCGTCTGCCGGGACAAACGGTGCTTCTTCTATCCATATGAACGGAAATATGTATGTGGCGGATGATCTGGAACTGGCTGGCAGGGGGAGCTCCGTGACTTTGCAGGGCAATTATTACGGCTATAATTTCCAGAAAAATTATGGCGCACAGGATCCGGATTCTGCAAAAAAGGCGGAGTTTAGCAGTGCCATGATGGTCAATGGAAAAAGCAGCCATCTGGATATCAAAGGGCTGAATTACCTGCTTTTGGCAGGGCGGACGTTTATTTCGCGAAAGCTCGATGCCAGTAACGAGGATATTCTGATGGGCGAGTCCATCTCAGCGCGGACGAATCAGCTGGCATATTATGTTCCACTGGAATATGTGTTGGGAGATGGCAGAAGTCTGGATCAAAAGAAGTATGCGGCATATACCGGAATCAGTGAAAGTACGCTGAAAGGATATTTAAACAGCAGCCGGCAGGTGGTTCCCTATTATTTTCCGGGTGGGGTCTATTATTACCTGAATTTTAATTCAGAGAAGTCTGCGAATGACTTTTTTTCCGATTATTATGTGAACAATCAGGGGAAAACGGCACAGTATGCCAATATCTATCTGGATGAGGATGCATTGATTGTGGATTCCAATACGATTATGACGTTTTCCGGGGACATTTTAAAACGGGCGGCTTCTGCAGATATGCTGGAGGTTGGAACGTATACGATTGCGCCGGACAACTGGAAAGACAGCAGTGGGTTATACTGGAAGTACTGTTCGAAGCTTGCCGTGCGCTATAAGTCGCTGGAACTGGGACTGACGGATCAGGGGCAGGGAGTGACCGAAGACAATGTCCGTCTGACATCTACGGATGCCAGTGGGCATGAAGTGATTGACAAAACGGTAAATCCGCTGTTTGACTATCTGATTGACCGGAGTGCATTTACCACAGAGGTGGAGAAACACAAGGCATCCCCGACGGCTTCGGAAACGGTGTATTCCCCGGCCGCAGATGTATACCTGATTGAAAATGCCGGAACTTATGCACTTCCAGCTACGGTTACAAGGGGAATTGTCATTGCAACCGGGGATGTCAGGGTGTCCGGCCAGTTTGAGGGAATGATTATTTCCGGTGGGGTGATCTCTTTTGATTCCAATGCTTCGGTACGGGGAAACAAGCTTTTGGTTTCCCAGCTGTTTACCGAGGACCAGAAACGGGATACTCCGCTGTTTTCCCAGTTTTTCAAAGGCTGTTCTTCCCTTGCGGCATCAAATATTTCCGGAAACCTTGATCTGGATTCTTATTTGAACTATGATAATTGGAAGAGGAACGGGTAAGGGGTGTGCCAATGAAGAAACGAAAACTTTTGGGGCAGAATGGAATTACGCTCGTTGAAATCATTATCGTTATTGCGATTATTGGCATTCTTGCAAGCACGTCTGTCATGATGATCGGGCATCTGCACTATGCCAATACGCAGAAGGTGGTAAGGACGCTGGATGCTTCGCTGGATGCGCTTCAGGTCAGGACGATGAGCAAAGCCGGCAGTTCTTATCTGTATATTTACAAGCTGGACAATGGATATTATACGCGTGTCCTGTCCGATAATCTGGGCAGTTTTGACGATACAAAGCTGACATCTGACGGGACGAAGCTGTGTAATAATACAATTAAAATCCGTAAGGACAGCAGCACCGGGGAGGAACTGACAGAACCGGGTGCCGGTGGGACATTTATTAAGATTGCCTATAAGAAAACGGCATTTTATGACGATTGTACAAATGTGAATGCCATTTATATTGATGGTGTCCCGGCATACACAATCCGGCTGGTGAAAGATACCGGCAGGCATTTTACGGAGCAGTAACTTTTTAAAGGGGGTGGCAGTGTGCCGAACGATCATAGGGGAATTACGCTTGTGGAACTGATTATCGCGATTGCAATTTCAACGGTTATTTTAGGCGCTGCAACGCTTTTCCTTGGAATGGCGCACAAAAATTATAACCACGCGTCTGCGCAGATTGATCTGCAGTCGGAGTCACAGATTCTGATGGAGCAGATCGGCATGTGGGTGATGGAAGGAAACCGGGTGGAGGAACTTGACCCATCCGTGTCCGGTGTCCGTGGGATCGCCATTTATACGATTCCGAACACCCCGTCGGTAACCAATCCGGCAGGTGCCGCAGCCCCGGAGGCTGCAAGCAAGCGGGTGATCTGGATCTCTGCAGGTGGAAAGAAATTATATACGAAGAAAATGGCTGTGGCAGATCCAAAAACCGATACAACGGTGATTTCTGCAGCTACGGATGAGGTGCAGGAAAATCTGATCGGCGAATATGTTACGGCATTTACCGGCACAGTAAATGCTTCCGCGGAAAAGGCATCTGTTGCGGTTTCTTTTGATATGCAATATCTGGAACAGAAGTATACGATACAAAATGAATTCAAGCTGAGAAATGTACTCAGGTAAGGAAGGGGCGTTCGTATTGAAGATGATAAGATGGCATCGGCAGAAAAAAAATAATGGAAGCAGGAATAAAAGAATTGCATCCGCAGTCTGCATGCTGGGGGTGCTTGTTGTCTGTCTTGGAGTTGTCGGGTATCGGAATAAATTAAAGGCGGATGAGAAACTTCCGGTGATGACAAGAGGGGTCGTTGACCAGATAGAGCAGATTCCGGAGTCGAAGCGCAACATTTACGATGCGAATGCCGCAGCGGCAAAGCTTGGAACCAAGGAAAATCCGTTTCTGATTCTTGAAATTGTGCCTTATGAAGAATACGCAGAGTTTGGATACCAGATCAGTGGATGTGAACCGGTAAATGTCGAAGATATGCGTTATGGAAATGCTGATATTAATACGGTTAAAACAATAACCGGTGCAAAATGTGAAATGAAAACGGCTTATTTTTTCCCGGATGAGCCAGAAGGGGACATTTCAAAATATTCTGGAAAGATGCGTGTCTGTGACGATGGCATGAAAGATGCAGAATATACCGGATACTATGAGCGCGTCAAAGATGGGGAAGGAACGTTTGTCCAAAAAATTGTAAAAGGGGAAGACGGAAATGAAAGCTTATCGTTTGTCAGACAGGATCATGGAAATATTATCTGGCATACAGTAAATGATTTCGAAAAATCGGATGATAAAGATCAGACATTTGATGAAAGGACGGATCGTGAACTTACCAATGAGGGCGACCGGATTTATACAAAAAGAAAAAGTACCGGTGATAAATCAAAGGATAATATCAATGTAACAGAGAATTACTATCTATATAAAAACAATGATTATTTTTTAAAGGACAGTATCGGCTGTAAAACACAGGAGGAAGCAGACAATTATTCGGTGATTATTAAAACGATTACACCGGAAGAGCTGAATGCACGGCCGGAATGGGCAGATTATGCGGATCTGTATGTGGTTTCCCCAAAGGTACATTCCGGGGGTGATAATATCAGAGAGATCTGGAAAAAACACAACAGGTACGGAAAGCATTCGTCTGTTTCTTCGTATACGAATGGATTTAATGGATCGAAAGATATCAGCTGGGATGTTGTCAAGAAAATGTATAAGAAGATCAATCAGGAGGAGGACTATGCCCCGATTTTTATGGATTCCGGGGTGTATATAAATACAGAGGGATCTTTAAGTGGGGGAAAATCGGTTACGTTTCATATTCTGGACTGGAATATGAATCCAACCATTTATACTTATACCGATACGGGCTATAACAATAATATGTATAAACTGGCAGTCATGCTGTTTTCCATGGATTCTGAACTGTTTCAGCGGTTGTATCTGGATGGAGAAGATGCCTTGATTCAAAAGAAAGAAATTAATGGAGTTGAGACTGGTGTGTTTACTGCACAGACGGGCGATGCGCAGACATACTGGTCTATGTTTACATTTCTTCCGTCCGATGTGGATGGACGTGTGATCGGCGAGAACTGGTACCATTACTGGACGAAGCAGGATAAATGGGAGAAGTATATGACTGCCGGAAATATTTCTACCAATGAAAATCAGGGATATTTAAATGGCAGACTGTTTGTGTTTAAAGGGGATACAACTTCCACACAGGCATTTGGCACGGGGACGGTTCCGGCATCGGATCCGAATTCTAAGTTTACGGATTTTAAGGAATTTACGGGAAATGATCCCAAAGCGACACCGGCAGATGCAGTCCGTTATATTCTCGGATATAAAACATCAAAGGATCATGTGGATGGAGAACTGCGGATATTGGATATTGAGCCATGCTATGACCGAAAGAACGGATACTCGCTGAAAAAGAGTTATATCCAGCTTATGATTCCGAATTTTATCGGGGATATTAAGATTACCCATATGACTACGGCAGAGTTTATTGGTTCCACGGAGGATCTAAACAGCAAGTACAACATGATTTATCTTGGGCTGGATCAGGGTGCTTACAATCTGGTAGAAAAGGATGTAACCTATAAAGATGCAGATGGCAATGAGAAATGGATCAAAGAGAATCAGACGGTGTGGAATGATACTTCCATGAATGGAAAAATATATTTCCATACCGGAGATAAAATGACCAGTGCAGAGTATAGCAGGTCAGACGGCATAAGCCGTTCGGTCAAGTTCCTGTGGGCTGGAAGCGGAAATAATGTTATAGAGGATACGACACTCCGTTTCCCGGGAAATGACATTACAAAGATTAAGAAAGCGGAACTGGAGAACTTTTTACATGCCGGTTATCCGGTTGTTGCGGTTGATGACCTCTATCGCCTGTCCGATAAAATAGATGCCGGTTCAAACCTTGCGGATCTGGTAAGGGAGAGTAAGAAGGAAAAGAAAACCATTTACCAGACGTCAGATACCAATGGGCTGATTGCAAAGGTAAAAGAGGTCTGTCCGAAAATTACGTTTACAAAACTGCCAAATGAATATCAGGGAACGACTTCGTCTGGGGGGAAAAATGATACGTCTGTTTCCGTAGATGACAGTCAGGCAAATTATCTGGATGTGGACGGTTTTGGCAGATCAAAACTTGATTTTGGTTTTCAGGTGACGGATGTGCCATCCGCACAGTATCAGTGTAAAGTTTATATTGACCAGAATCAGGATGGTAAATTTGAAGAGGGGCTGGCAGATGTAGATGGCTCCGGGGATGCGGATGATTCGGATGATACAGGGGAAGTTTATTATGAGGGAGATGTTTTTACGGTAGGAGACGGGGAACAGAACATTACACCGGTAAAACTTTCCAAATTGTACTTCGGGCTGATCCAGTGGAAGATTGTTGTATACCGCAAGGATAATCCGGACATTCATTTTACACGTACCGGCTGCTCGGTTGCAAAAAACCAGACCGGACAGAAACGGGAGATTAAGGTGCTGCAGATTATGCCGGATACGGATACTAATAATAAGGGGTATCTGAATTTGCACGAAAATACGCTGTTTACGAAATATTATAATGCATTGAATGATTATAAAATTTCCGTGGTAACGACTACGGTTTCTGATTTTCAGAAGAATTATTTCGGGGAGAAATTTGTGTATGATTATTCCAGGGATATTTCAGCCCAAAAGGGAAACGAAAATCCAGTTAAAATGTCGACAAAACAAAAGGAACTGTATCATACATACAATATGTTTATTCTGGGATTTGGTGATACGTTCCATAAGGTGAATATGTCGAATGAAAAAGGTGCGATTGATTTCCTGAAATATTTTATCGCCTCTGGAAAAAGTGTTTTGTTTACGCATGATTTTACTTCTATGCATAATGTGCACAGTGGGGATTTCGGATATTCTGCCAATACATATCTGCGTGATGTCATGGGAATGAACCGGTATAAAGCTGTGAGTGGGAAACTGACCGAGAGCGAACGAAAGGAACTGCTGGCTTATCAGGCGAAACATAAGTATGATACAATGACCCAGACAACCGTTGGCAGCAACGGTACACTTTCTACAACGGCACTTGGTAATACCCAGGGATTTACTTACTATGCCATGAAACGTCTGGGATGGGAAAAGAAAAATACGGATCAGATCATCCCATACCGGTATATGATCAGAAGTTATAAAAATGATGAATATATCTGTGGCGTGAATAACAATAACGTGAAATTGACAGGATTTAACAATAATAATGACCTGACAACGCGTGCAACGAAGACAAATACGGGACAGATTACGGAATATCCGTTTAAAATTGACGAAACACTCAAAATTGCATCAACGCATGGGCAGTGGTATCAGCTGGACATGGAAGATCCGGAAGTTACGGTCTGGTACTGCCTTTCGGATAATGAGAACGGAGATCCGTGTGCATGGGCAGGTACGGATTCAAACGGAGATGGAACCGGTGCCACCTATGGGGCTTCCCCGAATGATGCAGCCAATAATTACTATATTTACAGTAAGGGAAATGTTTTTTATTCCGGAGTAGGTCATTCTACGGTAAATGGAGATATGGAGGCAAAGCTTTTCATTAATACGATGATTGCCGCATACCGTACCACATATGAGCCGCCAATGGTCGAGATCCTGAATGAAGAGGCGGAGCTTTTAAAAGAGGAGTCCGGAAATGGAAGTGATCCAAATCTTGTGTATAAGATGAACTGGATGAAAGAATATGGAAATAACCTTGACGGCACTAAGGAAAAAATCCGCTTCAGCCCGGTCGAACTGAATCCCGTCAGAACGAAGCTGACCTGTTCGATCCAATACAAGGATGGAACTTATGTAGATAAAATTTATAAAAAAGACGGAACGGTGATTGAGGGAAAAGCAACAAAGGAGAATCCTAAAAAATATGTGTTTGAAAACCTGAAAAATATGAGTGAGTATTACTTTATTTATGATACGACAGGGGAAAACAAAAAGAAGGAAGGGGATATTGTTTTTGAAATTTATAACAATAAGTCCAAAAATCCGGATGGAACACCAAGAGTGGGAAAAACTACTGTGAAAATGGAATCCCAGAATTTGTTCCTGCTTGATTAGTATGGGGATTTAAGAAAAGACACACAATGTGAGAGAGTATCGCATTGTGTGTCTTTTTTATGATGGTCACAGGTAGAATACGTTTTGCAATTACATATATGCAGTATACGTAAAGTTTTCCTTGCTAGGAAGGTGGGGATATGCTATGGTAAACATATCTTTTTTCAGTGGCAGTTTCTGCCAGAAAATCCCATTTGTTTTGTTGTATAAGTGAAAGATGTGAACTTTAATGTGCCTTTGACGGTCAGGGTTTGACAGTCAGGTTTTGACAGTCAGGTTTTGACGGTCTGAGTTTGACGGTCAGGGTTTAACAGTCTGCAATTTTTGTGCGTTGAAATAAAAGCAAAAACCACATATAATATAAGGAGAACATTTGGAAAAAGAACAAACGAAAAATCAACAGGAGAAGAATCAGAAAAAGTCCCAAAAGCTGCAGTGGCATCCGGCATTCTGTTCGGCCTTGCGCCTGGAACTGCTGGAGGATGCAGAAAATTTGGAATTTACCGATGAGTTCCAGCTTACGGAAAAACCTTTGCAGATTGACTGTACGGTTGTAAAAGTAAAGAAGGACTGCAAAATAAAAAATGAAATCGGGAAGATCTTCCGGAAACACAATATTTTTGAATATAAATCCCCGATGGATGAGCTGAACATTGATACTTTTTACAAGGCGGTTGCGTATGCGTGCCTGTATAAAGTATTGCCAAATCATGTGAATGAGATTCCGGCAGAGGAGATTACCATTACACTGATTCGTGATCGGAAGCCGGTGAAGCTGATGCAGGAACTGGAAAAATCCGGGTATGAATGTAAAAAAGAAACAGTAGGGATTTACTATGTCAGTGGAGTGATGTTTCCGGTGCAGATCATAGCGTCATCGGAACTGGATGTGGATATGCATGTACAGCTAAAAGCATTGACGAATCATCTGGAAGAATCGTTGATGCGCCAGTATTTATTGCAGGCGAGTACCTTTGAGGGAAGGGAGAAGAATCTTGCAGATATCGTGCTGCAGGTCATTGTAAACAGTAACATGGAGAAAGTACGGGAATGGAAAGGAAGTGAAAGGATCATGTGTGAGGCATTACGTGTTTTGATGGCAGATGAATTGAATGAGGAACGTGTGGAAGGTCGAATCGAAGGACAGCGCGAGGGAAAGATTCGTGCATATGCATCCCTGGTACAGGATGGAATCATTACAGTGGAAATTGGTGCAGAAAAAGCAGGAATGTCTGTCGATGATTTTACAAAAGAAATGAAGAAGGCCGGTTATATAATTCCAGCAGTATAAAATCAGAAAATGAAATGTGTGGTGCCCATGGTTGCACCACACATTTCATTTTAATTTAAGAAAAGTTTTATATAATAGGAATTGTTCTGGAAATCAGTTCGTGATAGTATAAAAGCTATGCATATGAAAAGGAGTTAAATCATGGGAAAAATATTTAAAAACATGCTCCCATACTGGAAATGGATTCTGGTTATTGTGGCTTTTCTTGTGATGCAGGCATTTTGTGATCTGTCCCTGCCACAGTATACATCGGATATTATCGATGTCGGAATCATGAGCAGCGGAGTGGAGCATATTCTTCCGGAAGAAATGACACAGGAAGATTTTGTGTCAGCACAGCTTTTTATGACCAGCAGGGAAAAGAAAACATTTGCCGCCTGTTATAAGGAGCAAAAAAAAGACGGAAACTATGTGAGAAATTGTGAAGAGGATACGCTTGACGATATGGATGAGTCTCTGTTGGAGCCGATCGTCATGGTATATCAGATGTCCCAGATGAAGGAGTCCGATATTGACGAGAAGGCTATCACGGCGAAAATGGGAACGGATGGGACGCAGGTAGATATGAAGCAGCTGCTGCAGGCACTGGCAGCCGGCCAGGTACCGGATCAGCAGATTCTTGAGATGCGAAAGCAGGTGTCTGGACAGATTGATGCGATCGGATCTTCTACATTGAAATCCATGGGTGTGACCTATGCGATCTCCTGTGATAAAAATGCAGGTGTGGATGTAGATGCCATTCAGAAACATTACTTATGGACCACCGGAGCCAAGATGCTTGGTTTTGCGCTGCTGATGGTTATGGCGGCAGTGGTTGTCGGATATTGTGCTTCCCGTGTGGGAGCATCCATCGGACGGGATCTGCGTGATAAGACATTCCGCAATGTCGTACAGTACTCCAATGCAGAGATGGATCATTTTTCAACGGCATCCCTGATTACGAGAAGTACCAATGATGTACAGCAGATTCAGATGGTGACTGCAGTATTTCTGCGAATGATTCTTTATGCTCCGATCATTGGAATCGGTGGTGTGATTAAGGTTGCACAGACCCATGCAGGAATGGAATGGGTGATCGCGCTTGCGGTGCTTGTTATTCTTGGATTTGTAATGCTTCTTACCTCCCTTGCCATGCCGAAGTTTAAGATTATGCAGAATCTCGTGGACCGGCTGAATCTGGTTTCGAGAGAGATTCTGACAGGATTAAATGTCATTCGTGCATTTGGACGGGAAAAACGGGAAGAAGAGCGGTTTGATGAGGCCAACCGCAATCTGACAAAGACGCAGTTGTTTACCAACCGTGTTATGACATTTATGATGCCGGGAATGATGATGATCATGTACTGCATTACGCTTCTGATTGTGTGGATTGCCGCAAAGAGGATCGATGGCGGATATATGCAGGTTGGTTCCATGACGGCATTTATTACTTACACAATGATGATCGTTATGGCATTTCTGATGCTGACTATGATGTCTATCATGATGCCGAGAGCCGGTGTAGCTGCAGAGCGTATAGATGAGGTTGTACGCACAAAAAGTACGATTACAGATCCGAAAGAGCCGGCTGCCATGGAACAGTGTGAGGGTGTGATTGCCTTTCATCATGTAAATTTCCGGTATCCGGGAGCCACGGAAGATGTGCTTTCGGATATTGATTTTGTTGCAGAGCCGGGAAAGACCACTGCAATTATCGGAAGTACCGGATGTGGTAAATCTACGCTGGTCAACCTGCTTCCGCGTTTTTATGATGTGACAGGCGGAGAGATCACGCTTGACGGAACGGATATCCGCAAGTATACATTGCAGGATCTGCGGGAACATATCGGATTTGTACCACAGAAGGGAATTCTTTTCTCTGGTACAATTGCAAGCAATCTGCGCTTCGGGGCAGAGGATGCGTCAGATGAGCAGATCCGGGAAGCAGCGGAGATTGCGCAGGCAACAGAGTTTATTGACAGCAAACAGGATGGGTATGAGAGTGCGATTGCACAGGGCGGAAGCAATGTTTCCGGCGGACAGAAGCAGCGGCTTGCCATTGCCAGAGCAATTGCAAAAAATCCAAAGATTTATGTGTTTGATGACAGTTTTTCCGCTCTGGATATGAAGACCGATGCGGCACTCCGCAGAGCACTTGAGACAAAGACGGAACATACGACCGTGATCATTGTCGCACAGCGAATCAGTACAATTCTGCATGCGGACCAGATACTGGTACTCGACGATGGAAAGATTGTCGGAAAAGGCACGCATGAGGAATTACTGCACAATTGCGAAGTTTACGAGCAGATTGCCAGGAGCCAGCTGTCTGCCAAAGAACTGGGACTTTCTGAGGAGGTGAAATAAGATGGCAGAACAACGTACAAGAAGACCTCACGGTCCGATGGGCGGCCCGGGCAGAGGAATGATGCCGGGAGAAAAGCCAAAAGATTTCAAAAACTCTATCGAAAAACTGGTTCGTTATCTCGGAAGATACTGGTATGCAATCGTTGCCGTTATGATTTTTGCGGCGGTGTCTACCGTCTTTTCCGTTGCCGGACCAAAGGTTATGGCACGTGCAACGAATGCATTGGTGGAAGGTCTCGGAAAAAAGATCGCGGGAACCGGATCTATTGATTTTACCTATATTGCCAAAGTGTTATTGTTTACACTTGGCCTGTATATCTGTTCTGCAGTATTCAGTTTTATACAGGGAATGATCATGACAGGAATCACGCAGAAAACCTGTTACCGCATGCGTAAGGAAATTTCAGAGAAAATCAACCGCATGCCAATGAAATATTTCGAGAGCCGCACGTACGGAGAGGTGCTATCCCGCATCACAAATGATGTGGATACACTTGGACAGAGTTTAAATCAGAGTGTGACGCAGATCATTACGAGTGTGGCAACACTGGTCGGAACACTTGTGATGATGATTTCAATTTCCGGAATTATGACATTGATTTCACTTGTGATTCTTCCGGTATCTGCCATCCTGATTTCGTTTATTATCAAACATTCGCAGAAATATTTCCGCCAGCAGCAGGAATATCTGGGACATATCAACGGACAGGTGGAAGAGGTCTATGGCGGACATCTGGTGGTGCAGGCATATAATAAGCAGGAGAGCACCATCAAAAAATTTGAAGATACCAATCAGATTCTGTTTCAATCGGCATGGAAGTCCCAGTTTTTATCCGGACTGATGCAGCCGATCATGACATTTGTTGGAAACCTCGGTTATGTTGCAGTGGCCATTGTCGGAAGTATTCTTGCAGTGGCAGGAACGATCACCGTTGGCGATATTCAGGCATTCATCCAATATGTAAAGAACTTTACGCAGCCGATCCAGCAGGTTGCGCAGGTGGCAAACATGTTACAGTCCACAGCTGCAGCATCTGAGCGCGTCTTCGAATTCCTTGAGGAGGCGGAAGAAGACCAGACAGTGGAACATCCGGCATGTATTGATGAAATGGAAGGAAGCGTAAGCTTCGAACATGTTCATTTCGGATATAATGCGGATAAGATTATTATCAATGATTTTTCAGCGAAGGTAAAACAGGGACAGAAAATTGCGATTGTTGGACCGACCGGAGCAGGAAAGACGACGATGATCAAATTGCTGATGCGTTTCTATGACGTAGATGAAGGAAAGATCCTGGTGGATGAAAAAGAAATCCGGGAAGTATCCAGACATGCGCTCAGAAGCAGCTTTGGCATGGTACTGCAGGATACCCATCTGTTCACGGGAACCGTAGCAGAAAACATCCGTTTTGGAAAACTCGATGCCACGCAGGAAGAAATTGAACGTGCGGCCAAAATTGCGAATGCGGATTCCTTCATCCGCCGTCTGCCGAACGGCTACGACACGATGCTGACCTCCGACGGAGCCAACCTCTCCCAGGGCCAGCGCCAGCTTCTCGCGATTGCCCGTGCCGCCGTTGCCGATCCGCCGGTGCTGATTCTTGACGAGGCAACATCCTCCGTTGACACCAGAACCGAGGCGCTGATCGAAAAAGGAATGGACCAGCTCATGGAGGGCAGAACCGTATTTGTCATCGCCCACCGCTTAAGCACCGTGCGAAACGCCAATGCGATCATGGTGCTGGAGCACGGGCAGATCATTGAGCGCGGCGACCATGAAGATCTGCTGGCGCAGAAAGGGCGGTATTTTGAGCTGTATACCGGAATGAAGGAGCTGGAATAAGGCTTTCGTTGAGAATTAA
>OGDP01001537.1_pt1 | contig 14507 bp, 9 predicted proteins | sample 1570441 | NCBI WGS metagenome assembly OGDP01 (sample SAMEA2581961, study PRJEB24529) | metagenome | biome: Human gut stool | place: China | collected 2011
GAGGCGGCGATAGCGGACGCGCCGTAGCCGCGCACGGTCTTGAACAGCTCCAGCACGAACTCCGCCGCCTGTGCATTAGAGCCTGCGCCGATCAGCGACCAGACCTCATCGAGAATGACCACCTTGTTCTCCGCGCGTGACATTCGGCAGTAATCCAGACAAATATCCGCCGCAAGCAGCGTGCCGAACGGCAGCAGTTCCTTGCCGATTTCCGAAATATCCAGCACGATATATTTGTTATTCATGTCAATATTGGTCATGCCGCCGAGATTTGCCGCCGAACCGGTCACGAAACGGCTGAGAATACCGGCAAGCGGCCGTGTTTCCTCGCGTTCGTTCAGCAGTTCATAGAAATCTGCCGGTGTGGGCTGCGGTCTCAGTTCGCCGTATTCGTCATACAGGCTGTCATTGCTGCGCGTAATGCCGAAACGCTCATACAGCCGCATGAGTTCCACATCCAGGCGGCTTTTCTCGTCCTCGGTCAGACCACGCCGCAGCAGCGAAAAGTAAATGTGCAGGCGGCTGATCTTGTCCGCAAGCAGAGAATCTTCACGGGTGCGGGTGCGCGTCAGTTCGGCGTTTACGTCCAGCGTCCGGCGGCGGATTTCCAGAAAGTTGATGCAGTCCGTAGAGGACGGCGCGAGTTTGATGTACAGACCGCCGATGGCCTCACACGCCGCACGGTACTCGTAGCCTTTGTACGGCGCGATCAGGAAAACCTGCTTGCTCTGCTGACGGTAACGCATGGCGATGAGCTGCAACAGGTAGGTCTTGCCCGCACCGGACATACCGAGAACGGTCATATTGGCGTTGCTGTATCGGTTTCCGTCGAAAATATCCAGCATACAGACCGCATGATTGCGCAGGTCCTCACCGATGAGGATACCGTTCTGTTCGCAAAGCTCCATTGAATAGAACGGAAATGAACCTGCCGCGCCGGAAAGCAGGGTATTACGTCTGGCTTTGCGGGCGATTTCCGGTGCAGGAGCGACTGCCGGCAGGAACGAGTGAAACGCCTGTTCCTCCACATAGTCGCAGCGTTTGCAGATAATATCCTGTGACGCGCAAAGGCGTTCCACCTCCGCCAGACGGGTGTGCAGCAGTTCCTCATTTGCGGCCGTGACCTCAATGAGCGTGTACATATCGTAATAGTCCTCGTTTGCCGTGTTCATCTGCTGCTTGATGTACTGCCCGGCGTAAATCGCGCTGCCCATCTGCTCGTAGTCAGCGCGGGTATCATCTACATCGCGCATACGGCTGCGGCTCCAAATGGTCGAATTGGCGACCTTAGGCAGTATTTTCTCTCTCGGGCGGCGCAATAAAGTAGTAGAAAGCGAAATACCATCCCCCATTCCGACGAGCGCCGCCAGCCAGCCGCCGCGCACAAGGCTCTGATAGCCGTAACCGGCAATATAAAGGTAGGCGTGATACACGCCGTCTATCACCAGATAGTCGCGGTGCGTCATGTCAATCGCGGACGGACAGATGAGGTCCATCACGCGCGTTGTGCCGTCTGACTGCTCGGATTTCTGTTTGCTTTTCTTAGGCTTGCGGCGTTTCTTTCTGCGCTTTTTCTCTTTGCGTGTCAGCGGCTCCGCAGCTGCGCTATCTGCTGAAAAGTTGTTTTCATCCGGCATATCCTCGGTGGGAACACCGAAATAGTTCTCCATCATCAGCCGGAAATCCACCGGCAGCTTGATGTTCCGCGCGGTCTGCTTGCACAGCATGGCAAAGACCGTTTCCACCATCTGATGGTCGATGTACTGCGGTTCCGCAACGGTAAGGCCGCATCGGGCGAGATAGCCTTTGGCGGTATCCGCAATCTGATAAAGCGCGTCTGCACGCTGTTCGGGTGTCTTGGCCGCCGGAGCCATGTCCGGCTCAAAGCGATACGCCACAAAAAAACGTGTCGTGAACGCGCCGCCCTGGATCATGCCGCGCACTTGCTCAATATTGTCCTCGATGCAGGCGCGACAGCTTGCGTCCGTTTCGCTTTCGGCGTACTCGTTCATACGGCGCGTGTACTGCTCCACATCGACCGGCTGCGACAGACAGAGAAACTGTACGCTGCTCGGCGCGATTTTGAGCCATGCAGCCAGTGCGCCGACAATGCGGACACGTTCAGCGGTGCTTTGCAGGAAAAAGTTCATCGGCAGCACTTCAAACAATCCGACCAGTCCGCCGTCTCGTGTGTGAATAATGCCGCGGTCTATGTCTGCAATCGGCAGACTGCCTTGCAGGTCATCACCTGCGGCGGCGAGTTTTTGCGGGCTTTGTACGCCAAAAATCGCGTCTTTTATGGTCATATTTGATCATTCCTCCTTTGTTTAAGATAATTCTGCGGTGTCTGCGCCAGCGGAAATACACACTGAGAAAGCGGCTGAGTGAGTCGTCTCGGATACCGAGCAGCGCAAAACCGCAGACCGGCACCAGCAGACACAGCGAAATCATCAGCTTTATCGTGAGCGATACCGCAAGCTGACGGGCAAGCAGCATACAGATACCGAGCGTCGGTGCGGCAAGCACGACCGCTTCGATGCAGTTGCGCAGTTCAAACATACCGAATACGCGACCTGCATCGGTGAAGTTCGCCGGAATAAAGTAAGTATCCTCGTTATCCATCTGCTATCACCTCGGTTTCCGGAACAGCCAGAAACAGCCGTCCTTTCTGTTCGCGGTAGTCCGCGATGGCGGCGGCCGCATTAGCACTGCGACGCAGCAGCACGACTTCCAGTGCGCGCGTGAGCTGTTCTTCGATATGCGGTGTCAGCGGACAGTCCATCAGCTCGATCTGGCTGATGCGCTGGATACTCACGCCGCTGGCTTGCGCGAGTTCTGCCAGTGAAATACGGTGCTTTACACGAAAAACTCTAAGTTTTAGAATTTTATCGCTGCGATATTCAATTTCCATTTGTTCCTCCTAACCCAGTACCCAGAAAGGCCCACCGGCAGCGGAGCCCTTGTTGCACTCGTTCAGAAAAATATTGATGTCCCACTCCTTTTGACTGCGTTCGTAGCTGGCGCAGTCCGCGACCAGAATTTTGCCTTGGCTTGTGATACCGCGCAGCACGATGAAATGCCCGCCGCGCGTGAAATGTCCCTGACTCATAATCGCCACAACAAGTTTTCCGTTCTGCAAAGCCTGAATCAGCAGTTTTCTGCTCTGTCCGATACCGCGGCAGGGAACACCCCAGTGCGCCGCGCCGTCCGGAATCAGGCTGTGATAACTGCCCGAACCCTCGCAGCGATGGCCGGTCTTGACCGACCACTCGCAGACCTCTGGCGGTGTGACCGTTTTGTTTGTCAGCGTGGAAATACAGATAGCAAGCGAACTCGGTCCGCAGCCTGCGCCCGCAATCGTGTTGGTGCGGCCGTACATCTGACTGCCCCAGCGGCTGTCATACTGGCTGAAATACACGACATTTTTGGAATTTCCACGTCCGGTGAATACAATATCGGACAGATCTTCGTCTGCGGTGTTGTCCGAGGAACCGACCGGCGCGGCGTAATCGCTGTCTGCAATCGTGTCCGCAATCAGTGCCGCCCAGTCGCGCTGTTGTTCATCAAAGGCCAGCTTGTCCATCAGCTCGTCCGGGGTCATGTCGTAAATTACCAGAATGTACCCGACCAGCTTGCCGTCCTTGTACTTCGGTTCCAGTTTGTACTGCATTTTGTCTTTCATCGTCTGTACGATTTTGTCCTCATCGAGCAGAGCAACGTCCTGTTCGTGCAGGACTGATGTAATGGCGATTTGCCAGTAGTCATTCGTGTTCCCGAGCCGGGTTTCCGCTGAGATAAACCCGAGGTCTTTCGGCAGTAGTGACACGAACAGCTCTACGGCCTTCTGTTCCAGCGACCGCTGACGCTTCCACGATGCGTTCAGTGTCTGCGCCTGTGCGGTCATTTCCTGTATATCGGCAGATTTGACACTTGGTGCGTCGAAAAGATTGCAGGGTATCGCCGCGAGAAACAGCAGCGGTAAGCCGAAAATCACGGTAACTGCCGCAAGCACGGGTTTTGCAAGCCGTTTTCCGGCTTCTGCCGCTGTGGCTGCGGCTGCGCCGTGCGGTCCGCCGGACCATGCGGCGTGTGCGATGCGTGCCGCCGCAACTGCTCGTTTACGGCTTGCGTTTTCGTCCTGCATGGCGTTCCCCTCCGTTCTGCGGTGTTATGTTGTTTGATTTCACCGGTTCGGCACTGCGGCGCAAGGTGCGCGGCTGACTTACCGGTGAAACGGGATTTTTCGGCGCAGCCTGCGCTTTCGGCGGCTGAACTGCGGGTTTCGCGGGTGCAACCGGAGAAATATCCGGTCTGACAGCGGCGGAAATACCACGGTTGCGTTGCGGCGTAATATCCGGTTTGACGGCAGCAGAATTGCTTTTTATCTGCGGTGCAGTATCCGACCGGACAGACTGCATACCAGATATTCTGTGGCTCGACTCTACGTTCTGTGTGATTTTGCGGACAGACTCCACGTTCTGTGTAGATTGATTGGGCGCAACCGAGTGCGTGGCAGTCTTTGTTTCGGTGTTACGACCAAAACTGCCTACCTTGGTTTGTGCAGAAGAATGATTTTCCGTATGCTCTGCGGTTTTCGCTTCACGAATTCCTGCGGGACGCGGCGGCGTTACCGGACTGATACGCCCGGACTGCTGACCATGCGTGCCGCCGGTTTTCTCGGTCTGTGTGCTGTGTTCGATGGACTGCGGCTGAACCGAAGTATTCTCCGCGCCATACTCCGCTGTCTGCGGTGCAATAAAATCGTGCGACATGGCACTATGAATTTGCATTTGCGGCGTATTCTGCGTGTTGTTGACGCTCTGTGTACCTGCAACATTCGGTGTTCCTTGAACGGCAGATGCGCCGTGCGGTACAACCGGCGGTCTTGCGGACTTCGGAGAAACCGGCGGCGGTGTTTTCGCAAAATCATGCGGCAGGGGCCGTATCTGCGGCGCGACCGGTGTAATTCGCGCGGCACCGGAATGTGCCGGATTGCTCATAGTCACAAAATCGCCGTCCGTGAAATCGTCTGCGTCAATGCTGATGTCTGCATATTGATGCGGCATATGGGACGATGCAGTATGCCGCGCAGACGAACCATAGGAAAAATTGCTGTTCTGCTGCGTATTGTTCTGCGTACTGCTGCCAGACGATGCAGAAAGCTGTGAAGGCTGTCCGTTACCGACTTGTCTGCCCATGCCATAGGCCAGCGGGCCGGACGGCGGAGCCGCAGCCGTATTGGTGGGGGGCGGCGGATTCGAGATCGTGTTTTTGATAAACGATGCCGCGTGATGCACCAGCATGGCACTGAGCATACCCGGAACGTGATGATGCCCCAGCGGGTCGCCGGTGATAGCCGGATTGAGTCCGATACGCAGGATAATGCTGTCCATCTTTTTCGCCACGCGGACAATGCCTGTGATGAGCATGATCCACGGCACGATTGCTACACCGGTTGGCGAATTGGACATGGCGGACAGCAGCATTTTCACGAACATCACATTCAGCACCATGAGCGTACACATAGATGCAAACATTCTCAGCCAGCCGCGGAAAATCTCTGCGGTGCTTTTCGAGCCGCCCATTGCAAATGCCAGCGGCGCGCAGTAAATAAGTACGCATAGAATGACATATCGCTCCGCGACCTCGAAGAACAGCTTGATGATCTGCCACTGGATATACACATTGACTACGATGACCACCAGCCAGCCCGCGTTTGGCAGTTCGCTGAAGAAATCCTTGTTGAATGGCGTGAAAGTCACGGCTTTCGGCACTTCCAGCATCCGCATGATAACGGCGGAAAGGCTAAGCGCGATGTCGCATATCTGCCTGCTGCACACAAGCAGAAAGCTGAACATAGCAGTTCGCAGGAACAATCGCCCCGGTTCCTCGGCTTCGATGCCGACACCGGAGGCCATGGAGCGTAATGCCTGATACGCCAGATTGCCGATGAGCAGCGCCCAGCCGATCGCCAGCAGAATGGTGGCAATATCCTTGACGACCGGCACGCGGGACGCAAAATACGAGGTATCTACGCGCAGCAGTGTCATAAGCTGCCGGAGCAGCTTCTCCACCATCTCGTACCACATCGTTGCCAGCCATTCGAACAGCGCTTTGATAAGTTTTTCGAGAATAGGATAACCTCCTTTCTCTTGTCATAATGTATTGAATTTTGTATAATATAGTTAATCTAGCGTAGCCAGACCGTTGAACAGTGGGCGGACGTAAGCGATAAATGCGCCAATACCGTTGATAATGACCCATGCGAGCCAGACACGTTTAAGCCAGTCCCATGCCTGGTCCGCTTTCTGCTGCGTTCCGGACATTTTCGCACCGATGACTGCGACAGCGGACATCAAGCCAGCGAGCACTGTGGATACGCCTGCGATTTTGGTGTAAACGTCTTTGATAATGCGGTTCGCGGCGGTCCACATATCTTCAACCGCGAAAGCGTGCGGCAGGAAAAGGGCTGCCAGAAGCAGCAGGATAAGCGCAATGCGGTATGCAAGAAAGACGCGCCGCATGAGCTGCGGATAGCTAATGGAAAGATGGATTTTGTTCATAATTCTAAAGGTTCCTTTCGATAAAATGATGGAGTGTGAATCATGCAGTGGACAACAGATATTGACCTTGCCGGATTGATTATTACGCTGGAAAGACTGGAATACCGTTTTCAAAAGGGAGAACGGTCAGTGAAGCTGCAAGCCGAAGCCCAGCAGATTATTCGGCAGGTGCAAGCAGCTCAATCTGTTCAGAAGAATTGGCGACAAGAAATCATATACCGCGCCCATCGTTTGATGGAGCAAAAAGAAACGGAAGCTGAATGAGCTTCCGTTGGCTTAGTTAATTTCCTGACCGATCACGCACAGCCGGTAAGAAGGTTCGTTGGCGATACAGGTCAGCAGGGTAATGCGGTTGTCTGTGGTAGGACTAAGAACGGCGGTGTTTGTTGCCGCAATCTGTCCAGCCGAGGTGACGCGGTACGTCCGAACGCCAAGCGAAGTGCGATAAGTAATGATATCGCCCACCTGTACATTTTTCAGTGTACCGAAATACGGCCATGAGCCGCGGTTATGTCCGCAAAGTGCCACATTTCCGTTCCAGACCGAAGTGCCGTCTACATGGCCGGCACCTTTCCGCATACTCTCGTATGTTGCGCCGGGGTAAACGTAAGCGAACAGCTTGCGATTGCCGATGGATACCGCACCGAAATGACCGTTTGTGACAGCAAGCTGCGTTTGAACCGTATAACTGCCGCTTTCCGCGCCTGCCAGTCGATTGAACGACATGTTTTCCATGCCGTTCAGCTTTTCGTCTGTGTTGATCTGCTGTTCCACGGAGTCACCCCACGGATCAACATACGAACCGACCGGAATAACAGGTGAGCCTTCGCGCGGTGCTGTGCTTTCCGCGCCCGTCCCCATACTGGCAGACGGAACAATGATAGCTGCACCGCCGGAGTTGTCCGCGCTGTCAATATCCAGCGCACGATTGGACGATGTGGGTGCGTAGAAATGGTTCGGGTACAGGTCTGCGGAGTAGTGATACGCAAGGGCAGACGCAAACGGGAACGTAAAAATGCCGAACATAAACGCCGTGCAGCATAACAGTTTGTGTTTCATGGAAACCTCCTCCTAAATGAGAACCTCGCCGCTTGTAATGAACGGCGAGGTTTTTGTGTATGAAATTTGCGATTATATACCATGTTTGGCTCTCAGAACAGCCAAAGAAGTTTGTGCTTCAAAAACTTTTTCAAGGGACTTTTCCACCAAAGCATCAACTTTTCCCAACGACTTTTCGATAGAAGCATCAATTTTTTCAAGGGACTTTTGCGCAAAGCAGCAATTTTTCAAATTCTCACCCCGAACGCATAATCGCTTCCAACGAACGACTCAACCACATGGTGCTGCGCTTCTTTGCCGGTTTCGATAGCAATATCGCGTCCTACGAGGCGTTTTGCCAGCTTTCGGCGCAGGATAACGGTATATTCTGTTTCGGCGTGCCCTTGCAGCGCACTCAGCCGTATTTTGGGTGTCCGAACGCGCACAAACTGGCGGCTCACCACATCGTGAATGCGGCGTTCCTCGTTGTAGACATAAACGCGAGCCGTGTGCCAAAGAATGTAGCGAACGATTAAAAACACCAGCAGGAGAAGACCCACGGCGCAGACAATCACGATCTGCGGAAGTGTTACATCGGGATCTAAAAACGGCATGACGGGTATTTTGCTGCCGACATAAGTCACGGCATACGTCACATGATCCACGCTCATTTTAGCAATCTGCCCGCGATAAACGGCACTGGCTTGATAACCGGTCGCCGCCTGTCTGCTGGTGTAGGTGGTTTTACTGTAAACCGCGATAGCTGTCCAGCTGTTCGGTACATCGGAGTCCGACACATTGGCCGCTTCTGTCCATGTCAGACCGGTGCGCGGCAGGCTCAAACCGTCTGCCTGAACCGCTTCGGGGACGAGCGAACGGTCATTGTACGGCAAGGTGTAACTTTTCGTGACACTGTGCGGGTGACTGTCCGTTACGGTTTTGTATCCTGTCGCTTCCACCTTGATGCTCTGCAAATCAAGCGTTAAATCACCGATAAACCCGTCCTTAGCATAGGTTTTCGTGACCGGAAACCGGTCAATAACCGTCGCTAAATCGGAAGAGGGTGCGTCTATCGTTACCGTGTCCTCCGCGTCCTTTGTATCGGTTTTATACTGTATCGATTTGTCCATACGGTCATATCGATACCAATATCCTTTCTGTTCAAAAGGCTGCTCTTTGAGTGCCGCCGGATCAAAGTCCGGCGGCATTTCATATGTTTTCGTCAGCGTAGGAATGCCGTTTATCTCGATTGGCTCTACACTGACCGGCGTAAAAGCAGCCTGATCTCCATCAAGCAATACTTGCTCCGTACCAACTTCTGCTGCACCTGCCGCACTGATAAACAGTGCGGCAAGAAGTGGCATCATCAGCCACCGCCATTTCTTTTTCATTATCGTTTTCCCTCGTTTCTGTAGTTAGTAGCCGGTCTTCGGCAGCGTGGGCTTGGTATAGATCGGTGCACGATGGATTTTTGTTACCCACGCACTCGTCGAACTGTCCCATTCGCCCTGATACGAACCACCGCAGTCTACGCGATTAGTAATGTTGTAGCCATTTCCCATATACGGCGGCACATAGACGTAAACCGTTGCCTTTTCCGTCATCTTGAATCCGGCGGGGACGGTGCCAAACTCATAGCGAATATCGGTCACATACTCACCGATTGCCAGTTTGAGCGAACCGGAATCCACCTTGAACGAATAGCGGTTGGTGGAAAGCAGGTTGTCCGCAAGCGTTCGATACCCGTTTTTGTTCGTCTTATAGGTAATTTTATACCAGACACGCGTATTATAGGTACCGGTCGTTATCGTACCGACACGAACGGCATCTGTCGGAATACGGTCATGCCAGAAGAAATTATCCAGCGGCACGTTAGACTGATTTGCAACATTTGTGATGTCATAACGCATATTATCGCCCGCATCTACCGTGTAATTGCCTGTTTTTTTAATGCTTGTTTTGATGCTTGCGGCATCGTTATACATCTCGATGCGGACCACATCGCCCTCGACCTTCAGTTTGACTTCAACTTTCTGTGTGTTGAGCTGATAAAATCGCGGAGCCTTGATTTCACGCACAAAGTAGCGTCCCAGCGGCAGCGGATTGGAAGCCGCAATGCCACGGGAGTCCGAGGTAATCGTATCTACAATACGTCCGGTTTCCGCGTTTTCAATCTCAAACACCGCACCTTGCAGCAGGCTGCCTTTGAGCTGATTGGTGACCGGATTATCCTGCGAGGATTTCTTTACCACCTGAATTTGTCCGAGAACCGGCGTGTTTTCCACGACCAGTTCGGTCGTTTCTCCTCGGCGGATACGCAGCGTGCGAACCGTGCTGTCCGACACATAGCCCTGCGCCGCTGCGATTTCCTCGACTTTCAGTTTGATTTCGCTCTTTCCGTCCGTCAGAATGTCGCGCAGCTCGATATAGCCGTCCTGGTCGGTGGAATATTCGCCAATGAGGTTGTTTGACTCGTCTTTTATGAGAAAACGAACGCCGTAAGTGCCTTTCTTCGTTACCGCGTCGATTTTCTTGATGCGGATGCTTGCCAGTTTTTCGTTCTGAAATTCAACGGTCGCCAGCTCACCGGCTTTGACGATGACGTTCTGCGGTGTGCTGTCCAGACGATAGCCTTCCGGACAGGAAAGTTCCGTGACGACGTAAACGCCGTCCTCCAGACCGCTGACTGTCGCCAGACCGGCGGAATTGGTGGTGTATTTGCCGATAATTTCGCCGTTTGCCTTGGCAACCCGGAACACGCAGCCGCTCAGCGGCTTGTTAGTGCCTTTGATGATTTTGCGGATTTGCAGGCCGTAGCTGCGGCTGTTCGAGAAAACGACCTCGTAGGTCTGAGCGGCACGAAGTTCTACCGTTTTCGGCGTTTCATCGATCACATAACCGTCCGGCGCTTGGGTTTCAGTAACGATATAAGTGCCGGTTTCGAGTTCGGGCAGATGTGCAATGCCGTCAATGTCGGTGGTAACACTTTCCCGAACGATAGAGCCATCGCCGCGCGTGATTTTGAAAGTCGCGCCGGGCAGTGCCTTGTGCGTCTGCGCGTCTACCTTCTTGATGAGCAGACCGGGTTTCTTCTCATTTTCGAGGGTAAGCGTGTAAGTCTTGCCCTTCTCCAGCGATACCGGGTGCGGAGTCTTGTCGATGATGTAACCGTCGGGTGCGGTAATCTCGGTTACGATGTAATCCGCCGCGTCAAGGCCCTCAACAAATGCGGTACCGTCCTCGCCGGTGCGGATATCTTCCTTGATGACATCGCCGTTTGCGCGAGTCAGCTTGAATACCGCATTTGCCAGAGGCTTCTTGGTTTCTGAATCGATCTTCTTGATAGACAGACCGGGTTTCTTGGTGTTCTCGATCGTCAGCGAGCTGTCCTTTGCGTTGGTATGCTCGATCTCATACGTCTTGTCATTCAGAATATATTCCTTGAGGGTCGCGACCTCCTGTACCTTATAAGTACCGGCAGATGCTTTCTCGAGGGTGATTTTACCGTCCTTGTCGGTCGTGTAGTCGCCCAGCAGGACACCATCACGCCAGATTTTGAACTGCACGCCTGCAAGCGGCTGCTTGGTCTGGCTGTCCACCTTGATGACCTCAAACTTCTTCTGGAGCGTGTTATCAACTACGAGCTCTGCGTTGCGGTCTGTGGTATGTTCGAGGGTAATCGGCTCGGTGCTGAGCACATAACCGGCTAAAGTGTGATACTCTTTGAAGGTATAAGTACCCGGATCGGCATAAGAAATGGTGAAAGTACCATCTGCGCCGGTGGTAAAGTAGCCAATGCTCTTACCATCGCGGAAAGTCTCGAAAACAACACCTTGCAGCGGCTTGCCGGTGTCCTTATCGATCTTCTTGACGGTAATATCTTTCTTCATCTTGTTCGGAATGGTGAAGAGAGTCGGATACTCCGAATTATTCTCAATGGTGAACATTTCTCCGTTCAGCACATACTTCGGGTCGGTGATGATCTCCTGCGCCTGATAAGTACCCGGTTCTGCATACGGCAGCCAGATACGGCCGTTCGCGTCCGTGGTGTAGTTGCCGAGCAGCTTGCCATCGCGGTAGATTGCAAAGGTCACGCCTTCGATCGGTCTGTGCGTTTCGTCATCAATCTTGTAAATTCCGAAATGCGTTTTCGGCGTGTTGGCAAAAGTCAGGGTCGGAATTTCTGCCTGATCTTTTACCAGCTCGACAGTCTGTTCCGGCGCGTCCATGTTGTAATGCTCGGTATCGCCGCCGGTTTCTTTGATGCGGTAAGTACCCGGCTGCAAGTTGGTGAGCATGACCTCACCGTTCTCGTCGGTTGTCACGCTCGTGAGGTGCGCGTCGTTGTAGAAAACGTCAAATTTCCAGCCGGAAAGCGGTACTTTGGTCTGTTTGTCGATTTTTACAATACGGATAGACAGCTTCTTGGTGTTGGCGATATTGACCTCGCGGATAATCTTTGTAGGATCGGCGGTCGGGTCGATGTAGACCTCATGCACCTGATCGTCCTTCAGATAACCGGCCGGCGGTTCTACTTCAACGACCTGATAAAAGCCTTTGGTGAGGTTATTCATCTCGGCACTGCCGTTGATGTCGGTTTTCAGTGTAGCCAGAACCTGACCGTCGCGGCGAATTTCAAAAGTCGCACCCGGCAGCGGCATGGTGGTGTCCTTATCATACTTATAGATACAGATACCGCCCTGCGGCGCATTCTTGAAGGTCAGCTCGATGTCCTTCGTGTTGCTCCACTCAAAGGTCTGAATGTCCGAACCGTCCGTTACATAACCCTCCGGCGCGGCGGTTTCGTATACCTCAAAAGAGCCTTTCGGCAGGTCACGTCCCTGCACTGTGATTTCTCCGAGTGCGTTCGTGGTGAAGCTGCGCTTATAATCGTTGTCAATGCCGCGAATTTCAAACACCGCGCCCATCAGGTTACGGCCGTCCGCGCTGCTGATTTTATGGATTTTGAACGTGTGGTCACTGCTGTTTGCAAGCTGCAATTCGATGGTCTGACCGCTTTTTGTGCCGGTGTTGACCGTCTTTGCAGGCAAAAGCGTGTAGCCCTCCGGTGCGGCGGTTTCTTTTATCGTAACGTTGGTATTCAACGGCAAATCGTTAAAAATCACCTCGCCGGACGAGGAAGAAACGCCGGTCAGCGGTGCTTTTTGTCCGGGGTAGGTCAGCTCAAAGGTACAGCCTGCCAGTCCCGCACCGGCTTCATCGGTTTTCAGGATACGCACACGAACCGTGCCCTGTGCGACCTCCTGATTGACAAAAAGAAGCTGCGCGGCGGACTGCTTGACCGCCGGTTCGACCAGAATGACCGGCTGTACACCACTGGCGTTGGTCGGGGCAACATAAACATCATAGCGGTCTACATTCATCGTCGCAGTAACAGAAGCCTGCAACTTGGTGTCTGCCGCGTCCATCTGTTCGGCGGTCGTTTTCGGGATACACAGCAGAAAGGTTCCGCCGTAAGCCATATCGTTGCCGTTTTGGTACAGCGTTTTGTCATTCCGCACATTACCCAGCGTCAATGTGCCGTTTGTGCTTTTTGTACCCGTTTCGCTCATCAGAAATGCGCCAGTCGGCAGTTTGTCAGCTTTGAGCGTGATTTTATTGCCGCGTACAAATGTTGCGGAAGCCGCCGCCATCGGCAGAACCAGACAGGTCTGTCCATCGATCTGCTTTTCTGCGAACACACCGGATTTGATGATACCGCCGGTCAGATTGATCGAGCCGTTTTTTACATTTGCTGCGCTGTATGTGCTGCTGCCCGGTGTATAATTGATCGTGCAGCCGGTCCACGGCGCATGATTTTTCCCGTTCGGGCCCCACACATTGTAGAATGTGTTGCCGTATTCCACCATCTTGATTGCCGCGTACAGTGTCAACGCCTCGGAGGTGGTAGATGCGCTCAGCGTCTTGCCGGACGCGCGGTAGCCGAGCGAGGTAGAACTGGGATAGGTAACACCAAAATTGCTGTTCGCTGCAATCTGTGCATCGCCCAGCGCAACCCAGATAGCCGCCTGTGATGCGGAAAAGTACATATCCGCTGTGAAGTTGCTTGCGGTAAGCGGTGCCTGCGCCCAGCTGATGAACTCGTTCAGAGTCGTGCGGGAATCGCTGCGTGTCGCCACGCCGTAAACATGCATATCGGACACTTTTCCGGTAACGGTGTACGGCTTGCCGCCGGTTCCCGGATTGGTTTTCGCGTGGTCCGCGCAGTATGCGCGAATTGTCGTGCCGTCCGATGCTTTGGTGTACATCGGCCAGACATTACGCGCCGAACCGTTCTGCCGAAACCACGCTTTCTGCGTCCCGTTATCCGAGATGTTGTAGGTTTCACCGACCTTGATTTCGATAGCAGAGGCTTTGTTGTCCTCGTCTGCCGCGCCGGCAAGCGGTACGCTCACCGTCATGCAGGAAAGGGCGGTCACAGCTGACAGAATAGCCGCAGTGAACCGCTGAGGGAGAGAAAAATTCATGAAATCACCTGTTTCTTTGCAAAATAAAACGAGAGATCGTGAATGACCTCTCGTTTGTGCGGTTAATTCGGATTAAAAGCAGCCGAACGACTGAACCGCATAGAATTGACCATATTCATTTTGGACGATAGCCACGCCGACCGCATTGACTTCCTCGCTGAGAATCCATGCGCGATGCGGCTCGGAGTTCATAAAGCAGTTCATCATGGACTGCGGCGTGGATACGTCTGTACCGCTGAGAATATTCTCGGCGCAGTAATTCTGGGGTGTGATGCCGACCTCGCGCATGAGGTCAACTTTGGTGCCGTTCGGACGCTCATGCGAGAACGAAACCATGATTTCCTGTGCGCGAACCTGTGCCATCTCGTGCAGGGCATCGTTCGCCTGTGCGGGCGGCAGACCGGCAGTTTCGCGGGCT
>OGDP01001543.1_pt1 | contig 14453 bp, 13 predicted proteins | sample 1570441 | NCBI WGS metagenome assembly OGDP01 (sample SAMEA2581961, study PRJEB24529) | metagenome | biome: Human gut stool | place: China | collected 2011
TTTGACTTTTTAGCAGCTCTGCCGGACGAAATGCAGTCTGCTCTGCATCTGGAACCCGTCATCGCAGTTGCCAGACAGACGCTTCCGCTGTTTGATTTGAACCTCGGATGGATTCTGCCGTCGCTTGTCGGGCTTTGTATTGGACTTCTCCGGAGACGGAAAGAAAAGTCAGCAGACCACTCACACCTTCCTGTATTCCCCATATCTTAATAGTATGAACGAACCGCAGGAGGCAACCATGAAACGAAATAAATTTGCAGCTGCCCTGGCTGTGCTCACCCTGCTTACTACCCTGACCGGGTGTGGACAGGCGAAGGAGACGGGCGGGGCGCTTGAACCGGTCACACTCAATGAGGTAGCCCACTCGATTTTTTATGCGCCGCAGTACGCCGCCATCGAGCTGGGCTATTTTAAGGATGAGGGCATCGCTCTGACACTCGTAAACGGTGCCGGTGCCGACAAGGTTATGACCGCGCTCATCTCCGGGGACGCCGATATCGGATTTATGGGCTCAGAGGCAAGTATCTATGTCTACCAGGAAGGTTCCGCCGATTATGCCGTCAATTTTGCCCAGCTGACCCAGCGTGCCGGAAACTTCCTCGTTGGACGAAGCGCCGAACCAGACTTTTCCTGGCAGGATCTGAAAGGCAAAAAGGTGCTTGGCGGGCGTGCGGGTGGAATGCCGGAAATGGTCTTTGAGTATGTTCTGGCGCAGAAAGGGATTGATAAAAAAGACGTAAATATCAACCAGAGCATCGATTTTGGTTCCACAGCTGCCGCGTTCTCCGGCGGGCAGGGGGATTATACGATTGAATTTGAACCGTCCGCGACACTGCTCGAGCAGAAGGGCGACGGCTATGTCGTGGCATCGGTCGGAACGGAATCCGGGTATGTGCCGTATACGTCGTACAGCGTCAAACAGAGTTATCTGAAAACGCACGGCGCAACCGTAGAAAAATTCACGAAGGCACTGCAGAAGGGAATGGACTTCGTGCAGACGCACACACCGGAGGAGATTGCAGAAGTGATTGCGCCGCAGTTTGCAGAAACCGAGCTGGAAACCATCACCGCGATCGTGCGCCGCTACTATGAGCAGGATACGTGGAAAGAAAATCTGATCTTTGAGGAAGAAAGTTTTGATCTTCTGCAGGAGATTCTGGAGCAGGCGGGAGAGCTGGAGAAAAAGGCACCGTACAAGACACTCGTGACAACAAAATACGCCGAAGAGGCCGCCGCCAAAGGCTGATTCCGGCGGAATAGAAAAGCAAAAAAAGACAGAAAAAGACACTTTTCGACATTCGTCGACAAACAGCGACATTTCATTCGAAAAAAATAAAGAAAATTGTAAAAGAAAAGAAGAAAAATAGAGAAAAAGTATTGCAAAAAAGTAAATTTTGTTGCATACTATGGGTGTCGCATATATTTTTTACAACACAGGCATACGGAGGCGAACAGACATGAAAGTAGGTTTTATCGGCGGCGGCAACATGGCGAGTGCCATGATTGGCGGAATGATCCAAAAAGGAGTTGTATCTGCAGATGACATTCTGGTATCGGTCCGCACGGAGAAAAGTGTGGAACGCTTGACCAACCAGTTTGGAGTCCAGGCGACTATGGAGAACGAAGCGGTCGTAGCCGGATCCGATCTTGTATTCCTGGCAGTAAAGCCAAACCAAATAAAAAATATAATAAACCTCGTCAAAAACTTCATCTCACCCGAGAAGATTATCGTATCGATTCTTCCCGGTAAGTCTTTACAATGGCTGGGTACAGAAATCGGAAAACCAACAAAGTTAATTCGCACTATGCCAAACACACCAGCACTCGTCGGAGAAGGAATGACCGGCGTCTGTGCCAATGATCTCGTGACGGAGGAAGAGCTGCAGCTCGTTTTAACCCTCCTGAAAAGCTTTGGCCGCGCAGAAGTTGTTCCGGAGTATCTGATGGATACCGTCACAGGTGTCAGCGGAAGCTCGCCGGCGTACGTATTTCTTTTCCTGGAGGCTCTTGCAGATGCGGCCGTAGCCGAAGGAATGCCGAGAAAACAGGCATATGAATTTGCTGCACAGTCTGTCCTTGGAAGCGCCAAAATGCTTCTCGAGACAGGAATGCACCCGGGAGAATTAAAAGACATGGTCTGCTCGCCAGGCGGAACCACCATCGAAGCGGTTGCCGTACTGGAGCGGGAGAACCTGAGAAGTGCTGTTATTGATGCAACACGAGCCTGCATCCGGAAATCAAAGGGAGTGGATTAGAAGGAGCAGCACCGCCGCTTTGACAGAATGACGCTAATGTGAAAGCAGCAAAAATAAAGAATGTATGCACAAAAAAAACAAACCAAAACAAGCAAAAAGCAAGCACAAAAAGAGTAAAAAAACAAACGAGCGGAAAAATCCCGGCAGCCGTGGAAAAGGCACCGGGATTTTTTCTGGTAATTTATAGTTTTTTTCCTTTACTGAGCGTACTGTTGTGATAATCGGAAGAATAGGTTACATCCTTTCCAAACCATACCGGAGGAACAAAGGCGTTTGCGGATGCTTCGTCCGGAAACTCCACCTCTGCGAGGTAAAGGCCTTCATACGGCGCATCAAAGACATCGAGCTCGATCGTCAGATCCGTTCCGGTAAGCGGCAGCAGATAGCGTGTTTTTGAGATGAGAACGCCGTCTGCCTTTTCCCGCAGATGCAGGTAGGATTCCTTTGTGAGCGGAAGATTATACTCTTCACGCACCATCAGCCCTTTTGACTTGTAGGTCAGATAATATTCGTCGTCAGAGCGGCGGATGCGGACAACCGGTTCGGTGGAAAGATAGCCCTGCTCGATTTTTTTACATGGATAGCTTGTAAGATTTTCCGGAAGCTGATCCAGAAGGTATTTGCGTTCGATTTCCATAAAAGAGACTCCTTCTCGTGATTGCATCACTGCTTTTTTCAAGAGTTTACCATGCTTTTCCCGTGATGTTAAGCGAAATCCGGCTTTTTGCGAAAAAAAGTCCTGAAATTTTTATGAAATGCAAGCATTCTGCGGAAAAATGTGGTATAATAGCGGCGGTTTGTTACAAAGAAAAGCAGAGAATATCACGTGACAAAACACACGAGACTGATCATACAACACAGGAGGACAAAACCATGGCAAAGATTTATGTATTTCTGGCAGACGGATGTGAAGAGATTGAGGCACTGACCCCGGTGGATCTGCTGCGCAGAGCCGGAGAAGACGTATGCACCGTTTCTATTATGGGAAGAAAAGAAGTAACAGGATCCCACAAAATCACCATTCTTGCAGATGAAACCATCGAAGAGGGAGAGTTTGATGACGGAGACATGCTGGTACTTCCGGGCGGAATGCCGGGTACATTAAATCTGGCCGGAAACGAGACGCTCGCAGCGCTGATCCGTTCCTATGACGATCAGGGAAAGAAACTGGCAGCCATCTGCGCAGCGCCGAGCATCCTTGGTGTGATGGGCATCTTAAAAGATAAAAACGCCGTCTGCTTCCCGGGATTTGAAGAAAAGCTGGCAGGCGCAAACGTACTCGATGTACCGGCAGTCACCGACAAAAATGTGACCACCGGCCGCGGCATGGGAGCAGCCACTGACTTCGCACTGGAGCTGATCCGTGTTCTGCAGGGAGAGGACAAAGCAAAAGAAATGGCGGAAAAAATCGTATTTCATTGCTAAAAAAAGCCTAAAAACCACAGAAATATAAAAAAATCACTGGCGTTTTTGAAAAGAGTATGCTATACTCGATAAATGACTGTAGAATGGAGAGGTGTGCAGGTTTTCTGCCGCTTTTCAGATAAATCAAGGAGGAAATTGATAAAATGAGTGTACAGGTCGAAAATTTAGAAAAGAATATGGCCAAACTTACCATTGAGGTTCCGGCTGAAGAATTAGAGAAAGCACTGGAGAAAGCTTACCAGAAACAGAAAAAGAACATCAGCGTTCCGGGCTTCCGTAAAGGAAAAGTTCCGAGAGCTATGGTAGAAAAAATGTATGGCCCGGCAGTATTCTATGAGGATGCTGTAAACAGCCTTGTTCCGGAAGAGTATTCCAAAGCAGCAGAAGAGAGCAAACTGGACATCGTATCCCGTCCGGAGATCAACGTAGAGCAGATCGAAAAAGGCAAAGCTTTCATCTTTACCGCAACTGTAGCAGTAAAACCGGAAGTTACCCTTGGCGAGTACAAAGGTCTGGAAGTAGCAAAAGCTGACACAACCGTTACAGATGAAGAAGTAGAAGTTGAGCTGAAAAAAGAGCAGGAGAAAAATGCAAGAACCATCAATGTAGAGGATCGTCCGGCAGCAGACGGAGATACCGTTACACTTGACTTCGAAGGTTCTGTAGACGGCGTTCCGTTCGACGGCGGCGCTGGAAAAGATTATCCGCTGACCCTTGGCTCCCATTCCTTCATTCCGGGATTCGAAGAGCAGCTCGTTGGCGCAGCTCTGGAAGAGGAGAAGGAAGTAAACGTTACTTTCCCAGAGGATTATCAGGCAGAAGAGCTTGCTGGAAAAGCAGCAGTATTCAAATGCACCATCCACAAAATCGAAGCAAAAGAGCTTCCGGCACTTGATGACGACTTCGCAAAAGACGTTTCCGAGTTCGATACTCTGGATGAGTACAAAAAAGAAATCAAAGACAACCTGACCAAGAAAAAAGAAGAGCAGGCTAAGACAGAAAAAGAGAACGCTGTCGTAGATAAAGCAGTAGAGAACGCAACAATGGAGATTCCGGAAGCTATGATCGATACGCAGGTAGAGAACATGGTTGACGATTTCGCAAGAAGAATCCAGTCCCAGGGTCTGTCCATGGAGCAGTACATGCAGTTTACAGGCGCTACCGTTGATTCCTTAAAAGAGCAGATGAAACCGCAGGCTGTTAAGAGAATCGAGAGCAGACTGGTACTTGAGAAAGTTGCAGAAGCAGAGAACATCCAGATCAGCGATGAGAAGCTGGACGAAGAGCTGGCTAAAATGGCTGAAATGTACAAAATGGAGCTGGATAAATTCAAAGAGCTCGTTGGCGAATATGAGAAAGAGCAGATGAAGAAAGATCTCGCTGTTCAGGAAGCAGTAACTCTCATGGCCGACAGCGCAAAAGAGGCGTAAGACCTCGGAAAGAGAGGCAATTGAATGAGTTTTGTACCTTATGTCATCGAGCAGACAAGCAGGGGAGAGAGAAGTTACGATATTTATTCAAGACTGCTGAACGACCGTATTATTTTTCTGGGAGAGGAAGTTACCGACGTATCGGCAAACCTGATCGTTGCACAGCTTCTGTTCCTGGAGTCTGAAGATCCGGGAAAAGATATCCACATGTATATCAACAGTCCGGGAGGTTCTGTAAGCGCAGGACTTGCTATCTACGATACGATGCAGTACATCAAATGTGATGTATCCACGATCTGTATCGGTATGGCTGCCAGCATGGGAGCATTCCTTCTTGCCGGCGGTACCAAAGGAAAGAGAATGGCTCTGCCAAACTCTGAAATCATGATTCATCAGCCATCCGGCGGTGCACAGGGTCAGGCAACCGAGATCAAAATCGTTGCAGAACAGATTCTGAAAACCAAACGGAAATTAAATGAAATTCTGGCGGCAAATACAGGAAAACCGCTGGAACAGATTGAGATCGATACCGAGCGTGACAACTACATGTCCGCAGAGGAAGCAAAAGCATACGGTCTGATTGATAATGTAATTACGAACCGATAAGAGAGGAAAGGTGTCCAAAAGCGTAGTTCCGGCAATGAGGCTTTTGTGGCACCTTTTGCCTTATCCGGCGATAAGGTTTAGTTGTAATATGTTGAAAGGAAGAAAACGATGGCTATAAAAGGGAATGATACCAAGATCCGCTGCTCTTTCTGCGGAAAGACAGAAGACCAGGTACGCAAGCTGATCGCAGGCCCGGACGGGGCATACATCTGTGATGACTGCGTGGCAATCTGCTCGGAGATCATTCAGGAAGAATTTGAGGATCTGTACGGCGAGCAGGATACCGACGAGATCAACCTGATCAAACCAAAGGAAATCAAAGCATTTCTGGATGACTACGTAATCGGACAGGATGAGGCGAAAAAAGTGCTCTCCGTTGCTGTTTACAACCATTACAAACGAGTGCTTTCCGGTGCATCCTCCGACATCGAACTGCAGAAGAGCAACATTCTGATGCTCGGACCGACCGGTTCCGGAAAAACGTATCTGGCACAGACACTGGCCAAACTGATCAACGTTCCGTTTGCAATTGCAGACGCAACGGCGCTCACCGAGGCAGGTTATGTCGGCGAGGACGTAGAAAACATTCTGCTCCGCCTCATTCAGGCAGCAGACTATGATATCGAGCGCGCTGAGCACGGCATCATCTACATCGATGAGATCGATAAAATCACAAGAAAATCCGAAAACGCTTCGATCACACGAGATGTTTCCGGCGAGGGTGTACAGCAGGCACTGCTGAAAATCCTGGAGGGAACTGTAGCTTCCGTTCCGCCGCAGGGCGGAAGAAAGCATCCGCATCAGGAGTTTATTCAGATTGATACGACGAATATCCTCTTTATCTGCGGCGGTGCATTCGAAGGACTCGAGAAGATCATCGAGACGAGACAGGATACGAAATCCATCGGATTCAACAATCCGATCGGCCATGCAAAAGATGAGAATGTCGGAGATCTGCTCCGTCAGGTCATGCCGCAGGATCTGACCAAGTTCGGCCTGATTCCGGAGTTTGTCGGACGTGTGCCGATTGTCGTTACGTTAAATTCTCTGGATGAGACGGCCCTGATGAAGATTCTGGTTGAGCCGAAGAATTCTCTGGTCAAACAGTACAAGAAGCTGTTTGAGCTGGACGGCGTACAGCTTGACTTCAAAGAAGATGCACTCGAAGCGATTGCAAAGAAATCCCTGGAGCGGAAAACAGGCGCCAGAGGTCTCCGCGCAATCATGGAAGATACGATGATGGATCTGATGTATGAGATCCCGTCGGACAATACGACAAAAGAATGCGTCATCACCAAGGACGCTGTAGAAAAGAAGGCGGAGCCGGAGATTATTCACGGCGAACCGGCCCCTGTTCCACGGCGGAATATGGGAAGAAGATCCGGAAGACCGGAAACCGCCTGAAAAACGCAGGAGGAAACTTAAATGGAAGAAGTGACAAAAGTATTACCGGCGATTGCGCTGCGTGGAACAACGATTTTGCCGGATATGATTGTACATTTTGATATCAGCAGACCTAAATCGGTCCGTGCGGTCGAGGAGGCGATGCTGGGAGACCAGAAAATTTTCCTGATTACACAGAAAGACCCGGATACGGAAGTACCGGGTCTGCTTGATGTGTATAAAATTGGAACAATTGCGGTCATCAAACAGGTTGTGAGAATGCCAAAGGATGTTCTTCGGATTCTCGTAGAAGCAGAAAGACGCGCAGAACTGCTGAACTTCGAGGAAGAGGAGAGCGAGTATCTCCGCGCCGAGGTGGCGCTGTTTACCGGCTCGGACGAAATGCAGTTTTCCGATATCGAGCAGGAGGCAATGCTGCGCAACTTAAAAGAGCTGTTTGCCGTCTACTGCGAGCAGACGCAGAAAGTCAGCAAGGAACTGGCAGGCCAGATCCTCGGAACCGAAGAAGTTGGAAAGCTGGTGGACCAGATCTGCATGAATCTGCCCCTCGACTACGTAAACCGCCAGAAACTGCTGGAGGCTGTGGAGCTTTCCGAGCGGTATGATACGCTCTGCGTCATGATCGCCAACGAGATTCAGATTCAGGAGATCCGTTCGGAGATTCAGGGAAAAATCAAAGAGCGGATCGATAAGAACCAGCGTGATTATATTCTGCGCGAGCAGCTTAAAGTCATCCGCGAGGAACTCGGCGAGGACAATTCCCGGACCGAGATTGAAAATTATAAGAAGCAGCTTGAGAAGCTCAAAGCCTCCAAAGAGGTAAAAGAGCGGATTTCCGAGGAGATTCACCGTCTGGAAAATTCGGCCAACAATCCGTCCGAGGCAGGCGTGATCCGCGGCTATATCGAGACACTGCTGGGGCTTCCGTGGGATAAGGCATCCCGTGACAATCAAGATCTGGCAAGAGCACGCGAGATTCTGGAGGAAGATCACTACGGTCTTTCGAAAGTAAAAGAGAGAATCCTCGAATTCCTGGCCGTACGCACCCTGACGAAGAAAGGCGAGAGCCCGATTCTCTGCCTGGCAGGCCCTCCGGGAACCGGTAAGACCTCGATTGCGAGAAGCGTGGCGCGAGCCCTGAATAAAAAATACGTCCGCATCTGTCTCGGCGGTGTGCGGGATGAGGCGGAGATCCGCGGCCACAGAAGAACCTACATCGGCGCGATGCCGGGACGCATTGCGGCGGGACTCCATCAGGCGAAGGTGAAAAATCCGTTGATGCTGCTCGACGAGATCGACAAAGTAAGTGCAGATTACAAGGGAGATACCTCTTCCGCACTTCTTGAGGTCCTCGATTCCGAGCAGAATAATAAATTTGCCGATCATTACGTAGAGCTTCCGATCGACCTTTCGGAGGTGCTCTTTATTGCAACCGCAAATGATATTCAGAACATTCCGCGTCCGTTGCTGGACCGTATGGAAGTGATTGAAATTTCAAGCTATACGGAAAACGAGAAGTTCCATATCGCAAAAGAACATCTCGTTCCGAAGCAGAAGAAGGCGAACGGTCTGAAAGAAGCACAGCTTGTGATCGAGGATGAGGCGCTGATGGAAGTGATCAGCGGCTACACCAGAGAGGCCGGTGTCCGCTCCCTGGAGCGCCAGATCGGCAGAATCTGCAGAAAGAGCGCGAGAAAGATTCTCGAGGAACAGGTAAAAGAGGTTGTTGTGACGAAAAAAAACCTGGAAGAGTTCCTCGGAAAAGAGAGGTATGAGTTCCAGCCGGCCAACGAAAAACCGGAGATTGGTATTGTGCGCGGTCTTGCCTGGACGGCAGTCGGCGGCGATACGCTGCAGATCGAGGTCAATGTGATGCCGGGAAAAGGAGAGTTTCTGCTGACCGGCCAGCTCGGCGATGTGATGAAGGAGTCTGCGCAGGCGGGCATCAGCTTTATTCGTTCCGTGGCAGAGCAGTATGAGATTCCGAAAGAATTTTTCGAGAAACACGACATCCACATTCACATTCCGGAGGGAGCCGTTCCAAAAGATGGCCCGTCTGCCGGTATTACGATGGCGACGGCGATGGTTTCCGCGATCACAAAGGTTCCGGTAAAAGCAGACGTTGCGATGACCGGAGAGATTACGCTCCGCGGCCGTGTGCTTCCGATCGGTGGCTTAAAAGAGAAGCTGCTGGCGGCAAAGAAAGCCGGTATCCATATGGTTCTCGTTCCGGAGAAAAATGAGCCGGATGTAAGAGAACTGGATGCGGAGATCACAGACGGACTGCAGATCGAATTTGTCGGCAGCATGGAACAGGTATTAAAACTGGCACTTGTGGAAAAGAAGTAAGGCCAGAAGATGCAAAAAACAGGAGAAGAAAAGTATGGTAATTAAACAGGTAGAGCTGCAGCATGTCTGCGGAATCACCAGTAAACTGCCGGATACCGGTCAGGTGGAAGTGGCATTTGCGGGAAAATCCAATGTTGGAAAATCTTCTCTCATCAATGCCCTGATGAATCGGAAATCACTGGCGCGTACCAGTGCGCAGCCGGGAAAAACACAGACGATCAACTACTACCACATCAATGAGGAAATGTATCTGGTGGATTTGCCGGGATACGGTTTTGCGAGAGCCTCCGAGGAGGTTAAAGCAAAATGGGGCAAGCTGATCGAGGATTATCTGCATCAGTCAAAAATGCTGCACGCAGTATTTCTTCTGATTGATATCCGTCATGCACCGTCCAACAACGATAGCATCATGTACAACTGGATTCTTCGAAACGGCTATCAGCCGATCATCATTGCGACGAAGCTGGACAAGATCAAGCGCAGCCAGCTTCAGAAACAGATCAAGCTGATCCGCGAGACGCTGGAGGTTGAGAAAGATACGATTGTGATTCCGTTTTCTGCAGAGACAAAACAGGGACGCGAGGAGATCTGGAATCTGATTGATGAAATCCGCTCGGATGCAGAAGAAAGCGGGGAATAATGTCATGGGTATGATACGTGCTGCAGGCCTTGGGTATGAATACCTCCGTTACGAGGAGGAAGGACAGGAGCCGGAAGTAACAAAAGCGATCGAGGACGTCAGTCTGGAAATCCAGAAAGGTCAGTTTATCGCGGTGCTCGGGCATAACGGAAGCGGAAAATCAACGCTTGCGAAACATATCAACGCTCTGCTGGTGCCTACAGAAGGCACCATGTGGGTGGATGATATGAAGACGACAGATGAGGAGGATGTCTGGAAGATCCGCCAGAAAGCCGGTATGGTATTCCAGAACCCGGATAACCAGATCATCGGAAATGTGGTGGAAGAGGATGTCGGCTTTGGACCGGAAAATCTGGGTGTCCCGACCGATGAAATCTGGAAACGGGTGGAGGAGAGCCTTACGGCGACCGGGATGATTTCATACCGGGCCCACTCTCCGAATAAGCTCTCGGGAGGTCAGAAACAGAGGGTTGCAATTGCAGGAGTGATGGCTATGCAGCCGGAATGTATTGTTCTTGATGAACCAACCGCGATGCTGGATCCGAACGGACGAAAAGAGGTTCTTCGCGCTGTGCGTAAGCTGAATGAAGAAAAGGGCGTTACGGTTATTCTGATTACGCATTACATGGAAGAGGTTGTTTTTGCGGACCGTGTGTTCGTTATGGACAGCGGCAGACTGGTAATGCAGGGGACACCACGGGAGATTTTCTCCGAGGTGGAAAAATTAAAAGAGCTCCGTCTCGATGTACCCCAAGTGACACTGTTGGCTTATGAATTGAGAAAAAGTGGTGTAGATCTCCCGGAGGGAATTCTGACCATTGAAGAACTGGTGAATGCATTATGTCATTGAAACTTGAAGATGTAACGTACACATACAGCCCGGGAACGGCATATGAAATGCACGCCCTGGAGCATATCAATCTTGAAATTCCGAATGGCCAGTTTGTTGGGATTATCGGCCATACGGGAAGCGGAAAATCGACGCTTGTGCAGCATTTGAACGGTCTGATCCGACCGACTGCCGGACGGGTGCTGTATAACGGAGAGGATATCTGGAAAGAAGGATATCCGCTAAGAGAGCTTCGAAGCCATGTGGGACTGGTTTTCCAGTACCCGGAGCATCAGCTTTTTGAGACGGATGTGATCACAGATGTCTGCTTCGGACCGAAAAACCAGGGACTTTCACCGGAGGAATGCAGAAAACGGGCGGAAGAGGCACTGGATCATGTCGGATTTCCAAAGGAAATGTATGAAAAATCGCCGTTTGAACTCTCCGGAGGTCAGAAACGTCGTGTTGCGATTGCCGGTGTGCTTGCCATGAACCCGGATTTTCTGGTGCTTGACGAGCCGACTGCAGGCCTTGATCCGAAGGGACGCGATGAAATCCTCGATCAGCTTGCATTGCTGCATAAGACGCGCGGCATTTCGGTCGTGCTCGTATCGCACAGCATGGAGGATATTGCAAAATATGTAGAGCGGATTATTGTCATGAACCACGGTCATGTGGCGTTTGACGATACACCGAAGAAAGTCTTCGCTCACTATAAAGAGCTCGAGAAAATCGGTCTTGCGGCGCCGCAGATGACGTATATTATGCATGCGCTAAAGGAACACGGCATGGACGTGGACGTAACGGCGACGACGGTTGAGGAGGCACGCGATACGATTCTTGCGGCACTGGAAAGTCAGAAGAAAAACGGGAAAAAAGGAGCAGAAGTATGTTAAGAGATATTACTCTGGGACAGTATTACCCGGCAGATTCTATTCTGCACCGGCTTGACCCGCGTGTGAAATTTGTAGGAACGATCGTTTATGTCGTTTCCCTCTTTTTGTTCCACAATTGGGGCTATCTGCTTGGAACCGTATTCCTTGCGGTGATGATTAAACTGTCGAAGGTACCGTTCAAATTTATCACGAAGGGTCTGAAATCAATTTTTGTGCTGCTTGCGATTACGATGGTGTTTAACATCTTATTTACGCCGGGTGAGGTGCTCGTCCGTATCTGGAAAATTACGATCACCCACGAGGGTGTGGCCATGGCATGCCGTATGTCGGTGCGTCTGATTTTCCTGATGATCGGCTCTTCGCTGATGACGCTGACGACAACGCCGAACCAGCTGACGGATGCACTCGAAAGCCTGCTCGGACCATTGAAAAAAATCCATGTGCCGGTGCATGAGATTTCCATGATGATGTCAATCGCACTCCGTTTTATCCCGATTCTCCTGGAAGAGACAGACAAGATTATGAAAGCGCAGATGGCGCGCGGCGCGGATTTTGAGAGCGGAAATATTATCCAGAGAGTAAAGAACATGGTGCCGCTTCTGGTGCCGCTGTTTATTTCAGCCTTCCGCCGTGCAAATGATCTGGCGCTGGCAATGGAAGCACGCTGCTACCACGGAGGAGAGGGAAGAACACAGATGAAGCCGCTTCGGTATCAGACGCGCGATTATGCGGCGTATGGCATCCTTATGGCATACCTTGTGTGCAGTATCGGCCTTCGCGTGTGTGGACTCTGATTTTGGCGAAAACGGAGGAGAAGAATGCGCAGAATTAAGCTGATTGTAGCGTATGACGGCACAAATTACTGTGGATGGCAGGTGCAGCCAAACGGCATTACAGTACAGGAAGTATTAAACCAGGCTCTTTCCGATCTTTTTGCGAAGAAAACGGCCTGCATCGGCGCAAGCCGGACCGACGCAGGGGTACATGCCCTTGGCAATGTGGCGGTGTTTGACACGGATGCGAGAATGCCGGCAGACCGCATCGCATTTGCGCTGAACACACGGCTTCCGGCGGATATCCGTATTCAGGGATCATCCGAAGTGCCGCCGGACTTTCACCCGCGTTTTACCGCAACAGTTAAAACGTATGAATATCGGATTTTGAACCGCACCTTTGCAGATCCGACGCGGAGACTGAATTCCTATTTCTGGTACGGCCCGCTGGATGTGGATGCGATGCGGCAGGCAGCATCGTATCTGGTTGGCATGCATGATTTTAAAAGCTTTGCAACAGCCAAACCGGAGGTGACCGACACGGTCCGTACGATCTATGAAACGAGTTTGGAAAAAGAAGACCTGATGCGCTTCCGGATCACCGGAAACGGTTTTCTCTACAATATGGTGCGGATTATCACCGGAACACTGCTTGAGGTTGGAAAGGGTGATTATCCGCCGGAGAAAGTAAAAGAAATCCTTGCGGCGAAGGATCGAAAAATGGCGGGAGCAACGGCAAGGCCGGAGGGGCTGACCCTGGTGCAGATCCGGTATCCCGAATGGGATTTCGAGTAAAGACATAAGTGGTCTGTATTTTCCGCAAAACGGGACTCGCAGTTTGCGAAAAAATGCAAAATATGGGTAAAAAACAGTTGACATTCCAAAATCCGTATAATATAATTACTAAATGTGTGACGTAGTTTGAAAACGCCGATGCCATAAGCCCCGGTAAGGCGGTTTCCTATATACATGAAACAGTAAATTGAATTTTTCACAGGAGGTTATATCCATGAACACCTTTATGGCAAATCCAGATAAGATTGAAAGAAAATGGTATGTTGTTGATGCAGAAGGATGTACATTAGGACGTCTGGCATCTGAAGTAGCAAAAGTATTACGTGGAAAAAACAAACCGGAGTACACTCCGCACGTAGATACTGGTGATTACGTAATCGTAATCAACGCTGATAAAGTAGCAGTAACCGGTAAAAAACTGGATCAGAAGATCTATTACAGCCACTCCGATTATGTAGGCGGAATGAAAGAAGCTACTCTTCGTGAGATGATGGCTAAGAAACCGGAGAAGGTTGTTGAACTTGCAGTGAAAGGCATGCTTCCAAAAGGACCTCTTGGAAGACAGATGTTCACAAAACTTCACGTATACGCTGGTGCAGAGCACGCTCATGCAGCTCAGAAACCAGAAGTATTAACATTTTAATAGGGAGGTAAAGAACATTGGCTAGCGCAAAATATTACGGAACCGGAAGAAGAAAAAAATCTATCGCAAGAGTATATCTTGTACCGGGAACTGGTAAAGTTACCATCAATAAAAGAGACATCGATGAGTATTTTGGTCTGGAGACTCTGAAAGTTATCGTTCGTCAGCCTCTGGCAGCTACAGAGACCGCTGATAAATTCGACGTGATTGTAAACGTTCACGGCGGTGGATACACAGGACAGGCAGGAGCAATCCGTCACGGTGTTGCACGTGCCCTTCTGACTGTAGATAACGACTACAGACCAGTTCTGAAAAAAGCAGGATTCCTGACTCGTGATCCTAGAATGAAAGAGCGTAAGAAATACGGTCTCAAAGCAGCTCGTCGCGCTCCGCAGTTCAGCAAGCGAT
>OGDP01001571.1_pt1 | contig 14257 bp, 10 predicted proteins | sample 1570441 | NCBI WGS metagenome assembly OGDP01 (sample SAMEA2581961, study PRJEB24529) | metagenome | biome: Human gut stool | place: China | collected 2011
TGTTCAGCTTGGCGAGTGTTTTTTCGTTCATCTGTCCGGCTTTTTCAATGATCAGTGCACCGCCGTACAGTTTACGGAAAATGTCTCCGATTCTCTTCTTATTCAGTGACTCACCTGTCACAATTGCAACCTTACCCTGACGAATATCACGCTGCTTCTGGATTGCCTTTACAACATCAACAGCAAGGACTGTCTTTCCATTTCCTTTATTTCCAATAATCAGAAGGTTTCCTGTTCTGGAAGTTCCTTTGCGGTTTGTACAGTTCTTATCCTGCTCAAGTACATCTACCAGCTGCTCACTCATACCACGCACAGGTACAAAATAAGAGAAGAGTTTTTTCTGTTCCTCTGTAAGCCCTGCTCTTGTACCGATTCCACTCTGTGTTTCAAGATCATAACGACCATGTACGATAAATCCTGTATCAGACATTGCATCTGCAATCTCATCTAATGGCAATGGTGATGTCTTACCTGTTGCGATCAATTTTGCAGTCTCTTTACGGCTCAATGGTGTCGTCGCAGACATGATATCAATTCCATCATCTTCATCTGGGATCTCTCTGTCATCCGGTTCCTCACTATGCGCTGGATTCACGCTGAATTCATCTTCAAAATTTGGCACTTCTTCATAAGAATTCAGACCAAGAAGATCATCATCTGAAATCTTATCTTCTGCTGTGAAAAGATCTCTTGGATTGATTACTTCATCATCCTCATCGTCTTCTTCATAACCATAGGCATCCAGATCTTCATATCCTTCTTCCTCACTGAACAGATCATCATCAGCGTCTTCATAATCATCCGGCAGATCGTCATCAGACTCTTCATAATCATCCAACAAATCGTCATTAGACTCTTCATAATCATCTAAAATATCGTCTTCGTCAAACTCTTCTGCATCATCCCAGTCATACGCATCATAATCTTCGTACTCATCCTCACCGAGTCTGAGATCATCCGCAAGCTCTCCCATATTTTCATGTGGTTCTTCTTCTACTTCAAGAACTTCTTCTGAACTTACTGTTGTATCTACTTCTTCCTCTTCCGGAATAACACCTTCAATCTCATCAATCAGTTTCTGTATCTCTGGTGATAAAATTGGTTCTTCATTATTTTTATTGTCCATAGTCTCTCTTACTGCTGCTCCTTCTGAATCATCTTCATCATTGACAACTTCAGTTTCTGAGATCAGTTCCTCCACCTCAGATAAATCTTCTGATTCATCTGTCAGATCTTCTGACTCAGCTTCATCTATTTCAAGGATTTCTTCGTCTTCCGGTTCTGCCTCTTCTACTTCAAGGATTTCTTCCTCTTCCGGTTCTGCCTCTTCTACTTCAAGAACTTCTTCCTCTTCCGGTTCTGCCTCTTCTACCTCAAGGATTTCTTCCTCTTCTTCTCCTGCTTCTATAGCAACTGCATCTTCTGAGACATCTTCTGAAGCCTCCTCCACTGCCTGTTCTATAAGCTCTTCTTCTGTCTCCGGTTCCGGTATCAGTTCTTTCATCCCTGATGGAACTACTCGTTCTTTACTGGCTTCCTCAGCTTTCTTCTCTTCTGTCAGTTGATTCACGATCTCAAGATCTTCTACATCCTCAATTGCTGCAATATCCTCTTCCAGATCTGTCATATCCGGTTCGACTTCTTCTCCCGGTTCTGCCTGAACTTCCGGTTTCGGGTTGAGTAATTGCTGCAGAGCTTCATCTAACCGCATCGTATCTCCAAGTTTCTTCTTGACTGGTTTCACCGGATTCTTACTGACAATCGGTATGGAAGCAGTATCTTTGCTAAGTGTTCTCTTATCTCCACTTGTCTCTACCGTTGCCGGCTGAACTTCTGACTCATCCTCGGAAGATTCTATAACTTCTGCTGTTTCTGCTCCTGTTTCTTCCGGATTTTCTACTTCGGCATCCGGCTCTTCTGCCGCTTCCAAAGTAACCGCATCCGTGTCAATCACATCGGAAGTACTATCGTTCTCCATCACCGGCTGCTCCGTCAGCCCGATTGATCTTGTATCTCCAAGTGCTTCAGCTCCTTCTGATACAGAATCTTTTTCCTCGTCTTCTCCTAAATAGGAAGTCAGATCCGGTATTTCTTCTGTCTCTGAAGAAAGCTTCTCGTATCTGTGATCATATTTCTGCTGCTGCGATGGTGACAATGGCTTATACTGCATCTTCAGTTCCATTGCCTTATAAACATACTTACCCTCGCTGAACCAGAGGATCAGATCATCACACTCTTCCAGACATTCTGTCATCATCCCTGCTTCGCGATAAAGCTTCGCCAGTTCATAAGCCCACTCTTCAATATATTCTGCCTTCTTAAATTCCTCCAGAGCCTCGATCTGCTGTTCGATCGGCGCTCTCTGCGCTCTTAAGATCTGATATCTAAGGATATGCCTGTTCGGATCTTTCGGTGCAATCTGGATAAATTCGTCATAATAGTCAATTGCTTCATCTATATTCTTTGTCTTAATTGCAAGAGAACATAACTTATAGATCACCTTGCGGCTTCCTTCAGAACGGCGATATGCAAGATTCATAACATCATAGCTCTTCTGATACTCTTTTGTTTTCTCATAAATATCACTGACATTCATCAGCATCCCTGCGTTACGGACACGCTTCCAGTCAATCAGATCTGCTGCTGCCGCTGCTTTTCTGTATTCTCCATCTTCCATAAGTTCCAGCATCTCTTCTGTCTTTAACTTATATTCATACTTATCCACTGTACTCACCTCATTGTCATTGAAATATTAGTTTTGGTCTGAATGTGTCCATTAGGCACTAGCCGATACTCTTTCATTATTCTACCATATGAGGTCTGTAATGTCAAAAAAATGCACCTTCAATTCCTTTTGAAAGTGCATTTTTAGTGTTATTTAATTGTATTATTATTATAATTTTATATTTTGTATCGGAGATTATTCGCGATTCTACGTTCCTGTGAGACCTTTGTCGTCTGTTATTTTATCACCTGAATGATTTTCATATCCATTCAATACTTTATGTATTAAATTTTCTGTCAAATCATTCCTGCTTTTATAACAAATCTGAGATTATAACATATCCTTTCAATGTTTCTTTACACATTTTTCATTCTATGTTATATGCGGTATTTTTATTCAATACATCTATGAGTGATTCATCTTTTTCTCTTTGCTTCCAGTTTCCGTACTCTCCGATCTTTGATCTTCTTTTCTTTCTACTGGACTTTTACGCTTGGCAAAGGTCTCTTTCTTCACAGGAACCTTCACTCATCATACCACTGACATATTGATAAAAATCTGAAACTATACTGTCCATGGGACTAACCTCCTGTTGAACTTGTATTTTTAATCTAATCAGGCATCTGTTACTTTTGCCTTCTTAGTTAAATATCTTTGGGAGATTTCTTTCTCTCTTTGATGGTTATATAATAACATTCGGCGTCTAATTTGTCAATATATTCATTTGATTTTTTTATATTTTTTATTTATTATCTGCTTTGGTTATAATTATCTGAATTTTCAAACATTTCAATTAACAGATTTCTGCTCCAGTCGGCATTTCTTTTTCCGGTGTCATCAGTGCAAGGTTACCTTCTGCATCTTCTGCACAAAGTAGCATCCCCTCTGAAAGTACGCCTGCCAGCTTCGCAGGTTTCAGGTTTACAAGAACCATAACTTTCTTACCAACCATTTCTTCCGGTGTGTAATGTGCTTTGATTCCGGATACGATCTGTTTTACCTGGCTTCCAACTTTTACCTGAGAGCAGAGAAGCTTTTTGGATTTCTTTACAGCCTCACATGCAATGATCTCTCCAACCTGGAACTGCATTGCTCCGAACTGCTCAAATGTGATCTCATCTTTCGGCTCAATGTCGATAACAGCTTCTTCCTCTTTCTTTTCTTCTACCTTCGGATGAAGTTCTTCAACTTTCTTCATAACCTCTTCGAGATCCATTCGCTGGAACAGGATCTCCGGTTTCTCTGTTACATGTCCGTTACCAAGCTGCTCAAGGATCTTCTTACTTGTAGAAGGCATAAAAGATTCAAGAAGTCTTGCACCTTCAGAAATGCTCTGGATCAGATTCCAAAGTACTGTAGAAAGGCGATCCTTCTTGGATTCATCTTTTCCGAGTACCCAAGGAGTTGTCTCATCAATATATTTATTGCAGCGTTTGAACAGATTGAAGATTTCTGTAATCGCATCGGCAACGCGGAGGTCTGCCATCTTAGCATCAACTGCTTTAGAAGCATTCTCTACAACTGCTTTCAGTTCTGCATCTACATCTTCTACAACACCCTTATCTTCTACTGTTCCGCCGAAGTATTTGTTTGTCATAGAAACAGTTCTGTTTACAAGGTTTCCAAGTGTATTTGCAAGATCAGAGTTCAGACGCTCTACCATCAGCTCCCAGGAAATAACACCGTCATTCTCGAATGGCATCTCATGAAGCACGAAGTAGCGAACTGCATCTACGCCAAAGAAATCAACGAGTTCATCTGCATAGAGAACATTTCCCTTGGATTTACTCATCTTACCGTCTCCCTGAAGCAGCCACGGATGTCCGAACACCTGTTTCGGAAGCGGTTCGCCCAATGCCATAAGCATAATCGGCCAATAAATTGTATGGAAACGAAGAATGTCCTTACCGATAATATGCACATCTGCAGGCCAATACTTATTATACAATTCGCCCTTTTCTTCCGGTGTATAGCCAAGTGCCGTAATATAGTTTGAAAGTGCGTCAATCCACACGTACACGATATGTCCAGGGTCAAACTCAACAGGAATACCCCATGTAAAGCTCGTTCTTGACACGCACAAATCCTGCAATCCCGGCTTTAGGAAGTTATTAACCATCTCATTCTTACGTGATTCAGGTTGAATAAATTCAGGGTGTGACTCGATGTATTCCATAAGCTTGTTCTGATATTTGCTCATCTTGAAGAAATATGCTTCTTCTTTTGCCGGCGTAACCGGGCGTCCGCAATCCGGGCATTTTCCGTCTACGAGCTGGGACTCGGTGAAGAAGGATTCACACGGTGTACAGTAAAGACCTTCGTAATATCCTTTGTAGATATCTCCCTGATCGTACAGTTTTTTGAAGATTTTCTGTACCTGTGCCTCGTGATCGGCGTCGGTGGTACGGATGAATTTGTCGTAGGACGTATTCATCAGATCCCAGATTCTCTTGATCTCGGTGGATACGTTGTCTACGAATTCTTTTGGCGTGATACCTGCCTCTTCTGCTTTCAGCTCGATCTTCTGGCCATGCTCATCGGTTCCGGTCTGGAAGAATACATCGTAGCCCTGCTGACGTTTGAAGCGGGCGATGCTGTCCGCGAGTACGATCTCGTAGGTGTTTCCGATGTGCGGCTTGCCGGATGTGTAGGCAATCGCCGTGGTGATATAATATTTTGGTCTGATTTTTTCCATTGCTTTCATTTCTCCTTTCAAATAAAAAAACTGCCTTATTCCGCTCTCTTGTAGTCGGAAGAAGACAGGTTTGTTTACCCGTGATACCACTTCTTTTCGTCCCTGCCTCACGGCAGAAACCTCTGCAGGTACATGTGCTATACCTCTCCGCTGTAACAGGCGGAACCTGTCGCAGCCTTACCGTTTCAGATTGTTGTTCTCACGGTTCGGTGCGCCTCTCGGAAGCCATGTTCGATCTGCCGCTCCTCCTCCCCTCTCAGCCTGCAAAACCGGAATAGTTTTCGGGGGTGTTCTCTGTAAATTCGCACATGCAGATGTACTCTCTTCGTCACTGTGTTTTGTTTTTATGCACTGGTTTTATGCTAACACATTTACATCAATTTGTAAACCGCAAAAAAGCCCGCCGTACGGGGATTTTTTCATATTCTCCCCATTCGGCGGACCTTTCATTCATCGTAACAATTATCTGTGGTTTGCTTTGATCACAGACATTGCTGCTTCATCTGCTACAACTGTCAGATCGTTGTGAAGCTGCAGGATGGAAGCCGGAACCTGCGGAGTAACCGGTCCGTACAGAACTTTGTCGAGGATCTCTGCTTTTCCTTCGCCGCTGACGATCAGCAGAACTTTTCTCGCCTGCATGATGTTCTTGATTCCCATGGTGTATGCCTGGGTCGGAACATCCTCTACTTTTTCAAAGAAACGTTTATTTGCCTGAATGGTGCTCTCGGTCAGGTCAACGCAGTGTGTCTCTTTCTCGAATGCTGCGCCCGGCTCGTTGAATCCGATGTGGCCGTTGTTTCCAAGTCCAAGAAGCTGCAGGTCAATGCCGCCGACGCTGCGGATGATTTCGTTGTATGCTGCACATGCTTTTTCGCTGTCCGGCTCCAGTCCGTTCGGAACGAAGGTGCGCTCTTTGTTGATGTTGACATGATTGAACAGGTTGGTGTTCATGAAGTAACGATAGCTCTGATCATTCTCCGGAGAGAGTCCTTTGTACTCGTCCAGGTTTACGCTGGTGACATTTGCGAAATCAAGGTCGCCTTTGTTGTACCACTCAACGAGCTGTTTGTAAGCGCCGACCGGGGTAGATCCGGTTGCAAGGCCGAGCACTGCGTGCGGTTTCATGATCACCTGCGCGGAGATGATGTTTGCTGCTTTTCTGCTCATATCATTGTAATCTTTTGCTTCAATTAATAACATTTGTTTTTCCTCCAAATTTCTTCTATATAATAAATTACATAATAACCTGTTTCAGGTTCAGTTCGTCGTCCACCAGAAGTACATGCGCTTTTTTGCCCGGTGCAATGGATCCTACTTCATCGTAGATACCGATGCTCTGTGCCGGATTTCTTGTTGCCGCAAAAATGGCATCTGCCAGCGGAATATCAAACGAAACTGCTTTTCTCATGCAGTCGTACAGGTTCGTAGCGGAACCCGCGATGGTCTCACCGTCGGTCAGGGTTGCTTTTCCGTCTTTCATCCAGACAGCCTGTCCCCCGAGGGAATACGTTCCGTTCGGCATTCCCGTTGCCATCATGGAATCGCTGATGAGAACCATGCGCTCACTTCCCATCATGGAGAAGGTCGCGCGGACAACCGCACCGTGAATGTGATAGCCGTCACAGATCAGCTCCATGCGGCACTCCGGATCGTCGAATGCGGCGCCGATGACACCAGGGTTACGGTGTGCGAACGGCGGCATGGCGTTGTACAGATGGGTGACATGGTGTGCTCCTGCTTTCATGGCAGCCAGCGCGGTGTCATAATCTGCTGTTGTATGGCCGATGGAAACCATGACTTCATCGGAAACCTCTTTGATAAATTCCAGTGAGCCAGGCATATTCGGGGCCAGGGTTACGAGACGGATTTTTCCGCCGCTCGCCGCATTGCATGCGCGGAAGAACTCAGCGTTCGGAGCCACGATGTTCTCCTCTGCCTGTGCGCCTTTTTTGATCGGATCGATGAACGGTCCTTCCATGTTGACGCCGGCGATCACTTCTGCTTCCGGCTCATCTTTGATTGCTTCGATGGTTCCGAAGATTTTCAGCAGATCGTCTTTTGGCAGTGTCATGGATGTCGGGCAGTAAGAGGTAATGCCGTGCGCTTTCTCGTAGCGCAGGATCTCTTTTAAACCTTCCACGTCTCCGTCTGAAAAATCATGTCCGGCAGCGCCGTGGCTGTGTACGTCAACCAGTCCCGGCAGAACCATCATGCCTTTCGCATCGATCACTTCCTGATTGATCACTTCTTCTTTTGTGGAAACGAAACGTTTTCCTTCTATATAAAGATCTTTTTCCGCAAACGTTCCGTCTTCCTGAAATACACGTCCGTTTTTGATAATCATTGTCTTGCCTTCTTTCTTTGATCTGTTCTGATTATAATTTATGTTGATTTTATTTTCAACTATTTTTATATTTTAGAAATTACTTTCACGTCATTAAAGTTCTTTCCATTTTTCCGCCCGCTTTCCCGTGCAATTCACACACAATTGAAAGTTGATTCACCACTCTGCCTGTGATACAATAAAACAAGAACTGATCTGAATTTTTTTCAGATATTTACAGATACCAGGAGGACTTACGTTCCATGGAACACTTTGAAAAATCGATTATTCCTGTCATTGAGTCTGTCTATCCCTCGTTCACTCCCCTGGAACGGACGGTAGCAGATTTTTTTATTCATAATACCGACGAGTCGGATCTGTCCGCGCGCCACGTTTCGGAACTACTCTATGTTTCGGAGGCTTCGCTCTCCCGCTTTGCGAAAAAATGCGGCTACACGGGCTACCGCGAATTTGTCTACCGTTACCAGGAAGGCCTGAACGCCGCACTGCCTGGCACGGACGATCACATCAAACAGGTGCTGAATACGTATCAGGAGCTGCTGAATAAAAGCTACTCGCTCGCCGACCGCGCGCAGATTGACCGCATCTGCCATATTCTCACTTCGAAGCGTCGGGTGTATGTCTACGGTCTTGGAAGCTCCGGACTTTCCGCCCAGGAAATGAAGCTGCGTTTTATGCTTGCAGGCGTGGATATTGAAGCAATTACCGACATTCACATCATGAAAATGAATGCCGTTCTGCTCAATGAGAGCTGCGCTGCAATCGGCATTACCGTCAGCGGACAGACACCGGAGGTGCTGCGTGCGCTCGGAGCCGCAAAGGAAAAGGGAGCCTCTACCATTCTCTTTACTTCCCGCAGCTCCAGCGATTACGATGCCTTCTGCGATGAAGTCCTGCTGCTTGCGGTCAAAGAGCATCTGAAAAACGGCGGCGCAATCTCTCCGCAGTTCCCGATTCTCGTTATGATCGACGTTCTGTACTCGCATTTTCTCACGACCGACAGCGAGCGCAAGGAGGCTTTATATGAATACGCCGTCACCAAACTCCATGAAACGTGATCCCGGCCGCGGCAGCGCGTATCTTTCTTTTCTGAAGAAACGCTGCCGCGATTTCTTTTTCTTCTGCCTGCTCCTCGGCGTTTACGTCGCCTTCATCACCCTCACAGGCATCGGCTGTCCGATCCGGTTTTCCACCGGCATTTCCTGCCCGGGCTGCGGAATGAGCCGCGCGGTACTGTTAATGCTCTCCGGTCATTTTCGGGCGGCATTTCGGATGCATCCGCTCGTCTATGCCGTACTGCCCGCAGGGATATGGCTCTTCTTCGGGCCGGAACAGACGGCGGGACTTCGGCGTTTTAAAAAGGGGATCATTACGGTGCTTGTCGTGCTGCTTCTCGCCGTTTATGCCTGGCGCATTTATTACCACGACCCGCTCCTTTCTATTGACCCTTCTCTCGGGCGCGTGCTACAATGGTTCTATCTTAATTAAAGGGGGTATTTACAAATGAATGTAAAAGACAACCGCAGTTTCTGGTTCTATCTTCTGCTCACATTTCTGACGTGCGGACTCTACTCGATCTACTTCTGGTATGTTTATGTGGAAGACCTGAACACCATCTTTTACGGTGACGGCGAAGACAGCCCAAACTACATTATCGTGCTGCTTCTGTCCTGGGTTACCTGTGGAATTTACGGCGTTTACTGGCGTTACAAACAAGCGAACCGCATGTACCGCGAATCCTACGACCGCTACGGTGTGATGATTGAGGAAAACGGTTCCGCCATTCTTCTGTGGACGCTGCTCGGCTACCTGACCGGCGGAATTGGCCAGCTCGTTGCCGACTATTTCATGATCCAGAACCTGAATAAGACGGCGCTCGTTTATAATTCACGTGCATATTAAGCAGGGGAGGCGTTTTTTATGGCAACATCTATGGTAAAGGGAAATCCGGTAAAGCTGATGCTCTCGTTTGCCTTTCCGCTTCTCATCGGAAATCTGCTGCAGCAGACGTATAACATCATTGATGCGGCGATTGTCGGCCAGGCACTTGGCCCGGAGGCACTCGCCAGCGTCGGTGCAAGCAGCAGTGTACAGTTTCTGGTGCTCGGCTTCTGTATGGGAAGCTGCACGGGATTCAGTGTCCCGGTTGCCAAGTATTTCGGCGCCGGAAAGCTTGATAAAATGCGCGATTATATTTTTAATGGTGCTGCACTTGCTGTCCTGATTGCGGCCATTCTGACCACACTCTGCAGTTTACTCTGTGCACCGATTCTGCACCTGCTGTCGGTTCCGTCCGATATTTTCGCGGATGCTTACGCATATCAGCTTGTGATTTTCCTCGGAATTCCGTTTTCGATTCTGTACAATTATCTTTCCAGCATCCTGCGCGCCGTCGGGGACAGCCGCACACCGTTTCTGTTTCTGGCATTTTCGGCAATTCTGAATATTTTCCTCGACCTGTTCTGTATTATCATTCTGCATCTGGGGTGCGCAGGCGCGGCGATTGCGACGATTTCCGCCCAGGCGATCAGCGGACTTTTATGTCTGTTTTTTATTTCCCGTAAGGTAAAGCTCCTGCTTCCGACAAAGGAAAACCGCACTCTGCGAAAGGATGCCGCGCAGGAACTCCTCGCAATGGGCATTCCGACGGGACTGCAGTTTTCGATCACGGCAATCGGCAGTATGGTAATGCAGTCAGCGAATAATGGACTTGGCAGTGTTTATGTTTCGGCGTTCACAGCTGCTATGAAAATCAAACAGTTTATGATGTGCCCGTTTGATGCGATCAGTACCGCGGCTTCCGTCTTCTGCAGTCAGAATCTCGGAGCCGGCCAGTCAAAGCGAATCCATCAGGGACTCCGCCAGGGTGTGCTTGTCGGTGTCGGCTATGGTGCGTTTGCGGGTGTCATCATGATTCTGTTCGGACGGCCGCTGACAAAGCTCTTTATTGTCAGCTCTGCTTTTGAAGCAATCAACGCTTCGGCAAAATATCTGCGCTGCCTCGGATTTTTCTACTGGATGCTTGGTATTTTGAATGTCTGCCGTATGGTAACGCAGGGACTTGGCTACTCGGGAAGAGCCGTTTTCTCCGGCGTAATGGAGATGCTGGCACGAACGATTGTCTGCCTGGGATTTGTCGGTGCGTTTGGCTTCACCGCAATCTGCTTTGCGGATCAGGCTGCGTGGCTCGCCGCCTGCTGCTATATCGCACCGACATGTCTGTACTGCGTGAAGAAATCCACGAAAATGATTGCGGATCGCGGTGCGAAATAATAACGTTATTTTCTGTCTTACAGCGGCTTCCAGATACTTCTCAGGTTATCGCGGCAATCACCAGAAACTTGTTCCATCACAGATTTTGGTTCATTGCCCGCAAAATCAAGAAAAAGATACTGTTCTGCATGGAATCATCTTCCCCGCAAAACAGTATCTTTTTTCTTGTTTTTTCAGCGTTACCGCTCGATTCCATCTCTTGCCGCAAGACCCTTGTCAAACGGATGCTTGATTTTTTTCAGCTCCGAAACATAGTCCGCCCGCTCAATCAGCGCCTCCGATGGTCCCTGCCCTGTCAGAATCACTTCCAGCTTCTCCGGCTTGTGATCCAGAAAATCCAGAAGGAGCTGCTCATCAAACAGTTTGCTTCCAATCGTATAAACCAGCTCGTCCAGAAACAGTACATCGTATTCTTCCTGAACTGCTTTTTCTGTCACTTTCTGAAACTGCTCTTCATAATACCGTTTCTGCTCTGCCTTCTCCTCCGGTGTCATCAGAAACGAAAACTTTATCTTGTCCTGCCCCGGCACAAACGTCACATTCGGCGACAGCAAGAGCACCTTCCGCTCGCTCGTGCTGTTATCTTTCATAAACTGATAAATCAAAACACGGTATCCATACCCTGCCGCACGCGTGCAGAGTCCCATACCACAAGTCGTCTTTCCTTTTCCATCCCCACAGTAGATGTGGACACAGCCTGTCTGTTTTTCCATGGTGAAAACCTCGCTTTTTCTTTCTATGTTCATTTGTAAACAACAGGTAATTCGAAACAAGTTCGCAATCCCAAGTAAAAATTGTAAACAACGGAAAAAGGAGGGCAGATTTTATTCCGCCCCCCAAAAAGGTTTCCTGATTATTTACCAAAATATCTAGCCAGCAGACCAGCGAATGCTTTTCCGTGTCTAGCTTCGTCTCTTGCCATCTCATGCACGGTGTCATGGATTGCATCGAGATTCAGGGCTTTGGCACGTTTTGCAAGATCTGTTTTGCCAGCGGTTGCTCCGTTCTCTGCCTCTACACGCATCTGCAGATTTTTCTTGGTGCTGTCGGTTACGACTTCGCCGAGAAGCTCTGCGAATTTTGCTGCGTGCTCTGCTTCTTCGTAAGCTGCTTTTTCATAGTACAGACCTACTTCCGGATATCCCTCGCGGAATGCTACTCTGGACATTGCCAGGTACATACCAACCTCGGAGCACTCGCCCTCGAAATTGGCTCTCAGGTCTTTTTTGATATCTTCCGGAACATCGGATGCTACGCCAACTACATGCTCTGCTGCCCAGGTCAGATCCTCGCCCTGCTCGATAAATTTCTCTTTCGGTGCTTTACAGATCGGACAGACTTCCGGTGCTTCTGCTCCTTCATAAACATATCCACATACGCTGCATACAAATTTTTTCATAGTCTTTCTTTCCTTTCTTTTTGTTGTGTATTTAATTTTATCATTTCCAATTTTGTGGTTTATAACAGTTTTTTATTTTTGATATTAGTAACTGTTACTGATATTACTTTAACATAAGCTTCCCTTTTTGTCAATGCCTATTTTTAATTTTTTCTTTCTTCCTGGGGATGCTATACGTTCCCCGGGTGATTTTTGCAGTTCTCGCAGATGCCGTAAAAATTCACAGAGTAATCTTCGATCGTACCTCTGAAATTTTCCGCTGCTACGTTCTTGATTTCGCTGATGTCACGCATTGTAAGGTCTGTCACGCAGTGACATTTTCTGCAAATGAAATGGTGATGCGTGGAAGTATCTCCATCGAACCGGTCCGGGCCATCTCCTGTTGTAAGACGCTTGATCTCTCCTAATTCAGAAAGAAGAGACAGGTTCCGGTATACTGTGCCAAGACTGATATTGGGAAATTCTTTCCGTACATCGGTATAGAGCATATCTGCGGTCGGGTGATCCTTTCGTCCCTGAAGGCAGACTTTGATGCTTTCTCTTTGTCTGCTATACTTGAGTGTTGACATAGTTCTTTTCCTTTCGTGTCTTTCGATAACAGTAATTGTTATTATATTTATACTATAAGGCTGCTTCTCGCAAAAGTCAAGAAAAAGATCACTACCCTGTCTACACAGATTTCCGTCTGTCCCAAGATCAAAAATTCCCCAAAAACGAGGAGTGCCCAGGAACCTCTCGGCGCCTGGGCTATTATTATGAAAAAATCTTAATTGTGTAGTGATTGCATACACGCTGTTCTTTTGGAACTGAGATAACTATACCAATTAATTATGAACAGATTATGAACGTGCAGTGAATCTTCTGTGAATCTGTACATTTTTTAGAATTATTTTATATTTTATTTGTGTATTTATCACATATTTTATTTCTAATTCTGTCCCTTACTCTCTACTCTGTCTAGAAATCGTTTTTCTCCGTTAATTTTTCTATTCGTATTGCCCATCCCCGATTTTCCCTGTCATTTCTCTCTCATTTATGTTAAGATTGATGTACAGCCAATGCGGCAGAATGGAGGATTTTTTATGAGTACCGGAAATCAGGAATATATACGAGACATGAACCGCGCCCTGGTTCTCGAGGCAATCGCCAACCATCCGCCGCTTTCCCGCGCAGATCTGGCGAAAATGCTGCATCTGACAAAAGCAACCGTATCCACCATCGTCCAGGAACTGCTCGACCGCCAGCTCGTCATAGAACTCGGCAGCGCCGAAAAAACTTCCATGGGTCGAAAACCGATTCTGCTTACTTTTAATAATCGCTGCGGTTCCATCATCGCCGTCGATCTCGGCGTAAAAAAGATCACCATTCTCACCGGAGATCTGAAGGGAAAATCATGTACTGTAAAAGAATACCCGATTGATCCATCCCTCTCCCTGGAGGAATACCTGATTTCCCTCCTCCACAAAACCAAATCCGACCTCCCCAAGACCCCGTGCGGCCTCGTCGGAATCTCCATCGGAATCTACGGCGTCGTCTGCGACGACCTCGTTTTATTCACACCCTACTACGATCTAAAACACTCCAACCTGAAAAACTACCTCGAAGAAGAATTTCAGGTCCCTGTCATCGTAGAAAATGAAGCCAACCTCTCCGTCATCGGCGAAGCCGCCTGCGCAGAGCACTTTAAAAATATGATCTTCCTGAACATCCACGAAGGCGTCGGCATGGGAATCCTCATTGACGGCGAACTCTACACCGGCCAGAACGGCTACGCCGGCGAATTCGGCCACACCATCCTCTTCCCCGATGGCCGGCCCT
>OGDP01001580.1_pt1 | contig 14182 bp, 10 predicted proteins | sample 1570441 | NCBI WGS metagenome assembly OGDP01 (sample SAMEA2581961, study PRJEB24529) | metagenome | biome: Human gut stool | place: China | collected 2011
GTCCAGAATCCGGTGCATGTCAGGCTCTTTCTGCCCGGTCGGCTCACAGTCCATTCCCATATCCACCGGATAGAGGTCAGTTCCAGAGATCCGGCACATCTTGGAGGTGGATGTCTCGCCTTTCGTGAAGTTTTCCGCGACGATCCTCGTCACATCTTTACCTGTCTGGGAAACCCCTTCCGCAACGACACCATGATCCGCGCACATGACTGCCAGTGCGGACCGGTCCAGTTTCATTCCCGATGCGTTCCCGCGGATCCCCGCGATCTTTATAATATCCTCCTCCAGAATTCCGAGACTTCCGATGGGTTTTGCCACAGAATTCCAACGCTTTTTCGCAAGCTCCATGGCAGTTCGGTCTGCCGGTTGGATCTTATTCAGATATGCTTTCCAGGTCTTTTCTACTGAAGTTTTTTCTGTCATATTTATTTTCATTCTGCTGTCATATTTCATTTCACTACTAGATTTTTCTTTTTCCACGTTTCTGCACATTTAATAAAATTCTCAGCAATTTTCACATTACTGTAAAAATACAAGTGCGGAAAGCCTGCATAAAAGCTCTCCGTCGTATATCCGCAGTCCCAGCCCCGTGTTCCCACCGGCTTTTTTGCTGCGAAATCCGTCCCGTTCTCCTCCGAATCCCAGTGGTGGAACTCATGGGCGCGGAATTCAGTTCCCGCAGGTCCTAACAGTCCCTCTTTCTTTGAGGTCACAGTAATATACCCAAATCTCCCAAGCTTCCCTGTGTCACGGCTGCTGCCCGGCAGCACACCTGCCATTGGCCATTCCACGCCGTCCGGATCTGCGATCGAATCCTTCAGGTACAGATATCCGCCGCACTCTGCGATACACGGCATCTCTTCCGCTACCGCCTGACGGATCGCATTCCGCATACTGATATTTTCTGAAAGTGCTTTCGCGTGAAGCTCCGGATAACCGCCGCCAAGATAGACTGCGCAGGTTCCCTCTGGAAGGTTTCTGTCGTGGATCGGGGAAAAATACTGTATCTCTGCTCCGAGTTTCTTAAGGAGATCCAGATTATCCTCGTAATAGAAGCAGAAAGCTTCATCTTTGGCGACTGCAACTACTGTTTTCTTAACACTTCGATCAGATAACGTACTTTTCACCTCATGGGTGTTTCCAGAATCGTATATTTTCTTGGCATCAGCAATGTTTTCAATATGTTGTGCGGCACTATTATTCAAGACTTTCCCGCAATCCACATTACAAAACTGCCTTACAGCTTCTGGCAATTTCACTTCTATCTCTGCCGCTCTCCCAGCCTCCTCAATAATCCCATCCAGATTGATTCCCCCTCGAACCTTTTCTTTGATCAGATCCAGCCGCTCCCGGATCCCCAAAATCTCCTCTGGCATCACAAGCCCCAGATGGCGGGACTCCAGCGTCATATTCTTTAATTCCGGCACATACCCGAATACCCGGATTCCAAGCTCCCGCTCTGCCCGCTCCTTTAATCCCGGATACAGCATCGGCGACAACCGATTAAAGATCACTCCTGTCACATGACTCTTCTCCTTATAATCAAGAAATCCCTTGATCGACGCCAATGCCGAAAGACTCCGCCCCTTCATATCCACCAGAAGGATCACCGGCGTATCCGTAAGGTCCGCCACCTCCCAGGCACTGGACCGCTCCGAGACACCGCCAAGCCCGTCATAAAAGCCCATGACGCCCTCCAGTACAGCGATCCGGCTTTCCGGAATTTTCTTCATTTCGAGGACTTCCCTGCCGAGCAGATATCTCAGCGTATCCCCGTCCGCAAAAAAGCTGTCCAGATTTCTCGACGGGATCTCCAGCACCGTCCGGTGAAACATCGGATCGATATAATCCGGCCCGCACTTAATCGCCCGCACCGCCTGGACCCTCTCCTTCAAAAGCGAAAGCAGTGCACAGGTAAACAACGTCTTCCCCCCGCCGCTCTTTTCTGCCGCGATCATGATCCGGGGAAGGTGGACGGAAACTGCCTGAGAATCCTGATCCCAACACTTCATTCGACCCTTATCCATATTTTCCACTCCTTCATAATCGCTACATTCTGCTGACACAGATTTTTCCCTCAAACGTCACGATCCACACCGGATTCTGCCCCATCATCAGATGACTGGAGCCGACTTTTTTAGACCTCGCGGCAGTCAGCGTAAGAAGATCCGGTTCTGTCACCGGAAGCGTTTTCACGGCTTCAAGGACCGCCGCCAAAGACTCGGGAGTGATAAGGTTTACAACAAACCGTGTTTCAGGATTTTTCTTAAGGCATAGCGCAATGACCTCCTCCATCTTTCCGCTGCTTCCTCCGATGAAGACATGGGTTGGAGACGGAAGGTCTTCTAACGCCTCCGGGGCTGTTCCCGCAATGATCTCCAGATTTGTGAGGGCGAATTTTTTCCGGTTTTCATAGAGAAGCTCCACGGCCTCCGGGTTCTTTTCGATAGCGTAGACCTTCACGGAATCGGAAAGACCTGCGCACTCCACAGAGACGGATCCTGTTCCGGCTCCGACATCGTAGAGAACGGAATTTTCTGTGAGTTCCAGCTTTGCCACGGACACGGTGCGGACTTCCATCTTCGTCATCGGAACCTTCCCGCGGGTGAACGCCTCATCGGAAATACCGTGGGATAAAGGTCTTCGGGGCCCGGTCCATTCCGCATAGAGGACGGCCAGTGAAGGGGCTTTCCTGCCCTTTATTTCCTCTGGAGTGGAGGTGAAGATCTGTTCGTCTTCAAGTGTCAGGTTTTCCCCGACAAAGAGCTTTGTCTCCTGCATCCCAAGATCGATGAGCTGTCCGCAGATCGTTTCATAGAAATCCGCGCCGCCGCCAAGGATAAAGGCACTGCCGGAGCGCTTTAATTCCAAAGCGAAGTTTGCCGCCTGCCCGTGCATGCTGAAGAGTTTCGTATGATCCCAGGACCGCCGGATCTTCGCGAAAAAGTACCCCACGGAGGAGATCCCCGGGATTACTTCCACGGTATATCTTCCACGGCGTTCCAGCACTGCGCCGAGTTTTTCCGCTGCACCGGAATCTATCCGAAGCATATCCCGATGGTCGTCGCGGTTGCGCCGGGCGTTCTTAAGATCCACGGGGCAGACGGCGTGAAAAAAGCGGCGTTGCTTTCCGGATTTTTACAGATCCTGCCGGAGAAGGTAACGATCCTCGCGGAAGCCTGCGAGTGGCCGGAAAACATCGATGGCAAGAGAGCCAATGAAGCCAGGATCCGCGCAGAGAGACGTCTGGCGGAAAAGAATCCACAGACCGATATTGATCGCGCTGAAGCCGCTTTGAAGCGGGCGCTGGTGAGGTTGTCGCTGGTGGATGGAAACTAAAGATAGAACTGTGAAACGCAGTGGAAAATAAAACAGCATGTCGGGAAGAACGCTTGTAAGCAGGACTTACAGGAGACTTTCCGGCATGCTGTTTTATATTATGATGTTGGAGACAAAAGGTATTTTGGCGCGGAGCTTATTTTTTCCGCCTGGAAAGCAGCGGCTCACTTACCCCATCGAGTCCCACAAGCGCGAAGATCGCCGCAAGGACTCTCTGAGATCCCTTATAGGCGTCTTTGCTGTCATACCACTCGTCAACGGAATGGCAGGCACCGCCTTTTCCGCCTCCGCCGACGCAGATCGCAGGGATTCCGAGGCTGATCGGGATATTTGCATCGGTACTTCCTGCGCTTTCGAATTCTACATCTTCGCCGCATGCCTGGAACGCAGAGGCTGCCGCGCTCACGATCTCACAGTCCTTCGGCTGGCTTCCCGCCGGACGGTTTCCGATCTGTTTTACTTCCACAGTGATACGTCCGTTGTGATCAAAGCTGTCCTTAGATTCTTCGTAGGAACGCTCGGTTTCCCAACGGTTATTTTCGTCCTCAACTGCACGTTTGATACACTCCTGAAGCTTTGCATCAAGTTCTTCAAGCTCCTTTAGACCATTGGAACGGATATCGACAAGCATGGAACATTCATATGCGATGGCATTGATAGAGGTTCCGCCGTTTACGACACCGACGGAGAAGGTAGTCTTCGGTTCTCTCGGGGTGCGGAGCTCGGAGATATAGGAGATAGCGCGTCCCATGGCAAAGATCGGGTTTACAAGACCGAAGGCACCGAAGGAATGTCCCCCCGGTCCGCGGAAGGTTACCTCGTAGCGGTGGCTTCCGGTGCCGCCGTGGCAGATCAGACAGCCTGCACCGTCAACGGAGATAAAACCGTCAACCTTGTCGGTATTTTGTGAGAAGAAGTGGCGCATGCCGCGGAGGTCTCCGAGACCTTCCTCACCGACGTTGCCGCCGATAATGATATCTCCGACCGGTTTTAAGCCGGATTCTTTGATGGCTCTTGCCAGCGTAAGGATCTCAGCCAGTCCGCGGGTATCATCGCCGATTCCGGGTGCGTAGATCTTTGTTCCTTCGCGTTTCACCGGGAGCGGAGTTTCCGGCGGGAATACAGTGTCCAGATGAGCGGAGACATAGAGAGTCGGACCATTACCGGTTCCATGGATATGGGCGTATACGTTGTGGACCTCATCCATCACCGGATCGAGACCTGCCTCGGTCAGAAGCTCTTTAAAACGGATCGCGCGCTTCTCCTCAAATGGGCTGAAGGAGGAGATCTGAACAAGCTCGATCTGCTGGTCGATGGTGTGCGCTTCATCCTGTTTCAGGTATTCGAAAGCGTGAGCCATCTTGTCGGACGTTAAAAGGGTCTGAATCGCTTCTTTCATGTGGAAACCATCCTTTCTTCTGTTTGATATGGCATATCATAGCGCAAAAAATTTAATTTGTAAATACGATTTGGATGATGTATAATATTGCCGCAGATTATTTTGAACAAACAAATGTATGATAAAAACATTGTTTTTATTTAGTTTGAACTTTATGACTATTTAAAGAAATACATTGGATCAATATTGTATAATATCGTGCAATTGTAAGTCTTAAGAAAGGAAAACAATGACAGAAAGAAAAACAAAAATATGCCTGATATCGCCGACTGAAAATTTGGCAAAGCGTGCCAGAGCCCTGATCACGCGTCAGGGAATGAACATCAGAGTAGAGGTTGCAGATCTGGAGTCAGCCGTTTCGCTGGCAAAGAGGCTGTCGGAACAGGATGATTATCTGTTTATCAGCCGACGTGGGACGAGAGATCTCCTGTGTAAAAGTCTGAATATCCACGTTGTGAACATTCCAAGTGAAGCATCGGACTATATTCCGGCGATCCAGCAGCTGCGAAATGAACAGGGTCTCATTGCATTCTTTTCATTTGAAGAAGAGATCAGCAATGAACTGCGTACCATCTGCTATTTATTGAATCTCAGAATGAGACATTACTGCTTTTCAGACAGTCTGAGCTGTCAAAGTGCAGTTCGGCGGGCGATAGCTGATGGAGCTGTCTGGGGGTTAGGAGGCGTTGTATCGGAGCGTTTTGCAAAAATGTATGGATTGCCTTACATCCGTGTGGAAAGCTCAGATGCATCTATTTTACATGCGTTGGAGACCGCGATGCAGCTTTATACCGCGCAGCAGGAGAATGCCAGACAGCAGGAGCAGCTCCAGATCCAATTGGAACGTTACCAGAATATTCTGGACTATACTCATGATGCAATCATTGCAGTGGATGAAACCGGACGGATCAGTGTGACAAATCAGATCGCAGAACAGATGCTCCGGCCGGCCCGCCCTCCGTTTGCAGGTCGATTGATCGAGGACGTACTGGCAAATACACAGTTAACAAGTGTTCTGAAAAGCGGAGAAGCAGAGATTGGACAAATGATGAACATTCATGGGACGCTCGTTTCTACGAATCGAGTTCCCATCCGGGTGGGAGGAAAGATCAAAGGCGTTGTGGCAACGTTTCAGGATATCAAAACACTTCAGAAAGCTGAGCGGAATATCCGTATTAAGCTGCATGAAAAAGGGTTGATAGCCAAATATTGTTTTTCGGATATTTTGGGACATTCCCCTGCGATCGTGGAAGCAAAACGTCTATCGGAAAAGTATGCAGATTCGAATCTGACGGTCATGCTTTACGGAGAGACAGGAACCGGAAAAGAGATGTTTGCACAGAGCATCCATAATGCAAGTCCAAGGCGTAATGGACCTTTTGTTGCGATCAACTGTACGGCATTGAACCGGAATTTGTTAGAATCAGAGCTGTTTGGCTATGCAGACAGCTCCTTTACCGGCGCACGGAAAGGAGGAAAAGCGGGACTGTTTGAGACGGCTCATGGCGGGACGATCTTTCTGGATGAGATTGGAGAATTGCCATTGGAGTTTCAGGCACCGTTACTTCGTGTTTTACAGGAAAAGGAAGTACGGCGGGTCGGGGACGATACGGTAATCCCTGTGGATATCCGTGTTGTTGCAGCCACCAACCGCAATTTGCTCCAGCTGGTGGAAGCAGGAAAATTCCGAATGGATCTGTATTACCGGTTGAATGTTCTAAGCGTGGTCGTTCCTCCGCTCCGAAATCGGGAGGAGGATTATCAGGAGATTGCCGGTCGTATTTACGATCGACTGATGCCGGAGCGTTCGAAAGAGGAGGAGCAGGCATTTTTCAATATTTTGAGGAGGTGCCAGGATTATCCATGGCCGGGAAATGTCCGGGAACTGAATAATCTGGTAGAACGCGTGTCCTTATTACTACATCAAGGAGTTCCGGAAAAGGAGGCATTTCAAGCGTTTTACAATGAATGGCAGAAAGAAGAAATCCCATCACCTGAAGAGAAGCAGATTGAGACAGCCGGGGCGATCATCGATCGGGAAGCTGTGCTGGCCGCATTGCGGAGGAACGGTGGAAATGCTTCCCGTACCGCAAAAGAGCTTGGAATCAGCCGCAGTACCCTGTATCGCCGGTTGAAATAATCGATGAAATGTCACAAAAGTGTTTCAAAGTGTATCAATGTGTTTCGAATAAGACACACTGTATCAAAAAGCTGCGACAGAAATCTGTAATGCCAGAAAAGAAAAAATGAAAAAAGAAGCGTTGCGCATAGAAGGACCTCTGCAAATTTGCAGAGGTTTTTTGTGTGTTTTGCATAATTTTATTCAGGTCTTACTTGGCAAAATGACGAATGCAAATTATTTTTTGACTGCATAAGTAAAAGTTGGCACGGAGATTGCTGTATAGTAAGGCAGAAGCGAACGATCGTAGCAAGAATTTAAAAGTTCCTGTTTTATAAGGCCATGTAAAACAGAACAGAAATAGGAGGAAATAAAAAATGAGTAATAGTATTGCACTCATATCGCTGATCATTTTGATCGCGTGTATCGCAATTGGTTTCGTATTAAAGAAAAACGTAGGATTGATTGCGATTCTTGCAGCAGCTATCTTTGGTTCAGTTGCCGGTTATTCTGATTCTGCGATCATCAAGGGATTCAGTTCCAGTACCTTTATCATGCTGCTGGGAGTTTCTTTACTCTGTACCATTGCGACCAATAACGGTACGTTGGAGCTGGCAGCAAAAAAATTCCTGCGTCTGACCGGTGGCCACGTACTCTTTGCTCCAATCATTATGTACCTGATCGGATATATCGTCGCAGCGATCGGTCCTGGCTGTGTTCCGGCACTTGGAATTGCAGCGGCATTGAGCCTGCCGCTAGGAAAAAGCACCGGTTACAATTCTGTGATGCTGGCAGCGATCGGTCAGATCGGATCTATGGCAGGACGGTTTTCACCGATCACGCCGGAAAGCGTTCTGATCTATAATCTTGCCAGTGAACAGGGAATTACAGGATATCAGGAGCACACATTGATTTATGCCACGGTAACCACGATCATTTTATCCGTCATTATTTTCCTGGTGTTTAAAGGCTTTCAGATCAAAGAACCGCAGAGCAAGGAAAAAGAGATCCTCTCTGGTTTTACTCAGAAACAGATCCTTACATTAGCCGGTTTTGTAGTTATGATTGTTGCCAGTGCATTTTTCAAACGGAATGTCGGTCTGATCTCATTTGCAGTGGCAGTTGTCCTGTTGCTTGCGAATGTGGCGGATGAAAAGGTTGTAATAAAAGGAGTTCCGTGGTCCACATTACTGATGGTTACCGGTATCGGAATGCTGATGAACATTGTTTCCGATGTCGGCGGTGTTGATCTGATGTCCAACGGTCTGGCATCGATCATGACACCGAAGACAGCAGTAGCGATTCAGGGATTGTCAGCAGGAATCCTTTCCTGGTTTAGTTCAGCCATTGGTGTTGTGTGGCCGACCATGGTGCCGACCGTTGGATCGATTGCAGCACAGGTTGGTGTCAAACCAGATGGACTTATTACAATTATGTGCCTGACTGCTTCGTTTGCAGGTTTCAGCCCGGCATCTACCGGAGGAAGCCTGATCATGGCAGCGAACGCAACCGATCCGGATTTCACAAAAGAAAAAGAGAATAAGCTTTTCATTCAGATGTTTGGTTTATCCGGATTACTTCTGTTCCTGACCGTTCTTGCCGGACTGCTTGGAGTATATAACATTTTATAAGGCAGCAGAAAAACTTGAACCCGTAAATATATGACAATAGAGAGAATCTACAGAAAAACGAGGTGTACTTTATGAGTAAAGATCTTTTAGATGGCGTAATTGTTCTTGACCTGACCCGTGTTTTAGCCGGTCCTTACAGTGGCATGATGCTAGCAGACATGGGAGCAACTGTGATCAAGCTGGAAAATCCAAAGGGCGGCGATGATACCCGTAAAATGGGTCCGTTCATTAATAATAACAGCGTTTACTATGCAAACTTCAACCGCAGCAAGCTGGGCTGCACCCTGAATCTCAAGGATCCGGAAGGAAAAGAAATTTTCAAGGAATTAGTAAAGAAGGCTGATATCGTAATTGAAAACTACCGTCCGGGTACGATGGAGAAGCTGGGGCTTGGATATGATGTCCTGAAAGAAATAAATCCGGGCATCATTTACGGAGCCGTTTCCGGATTTGGTCATACAGGTCCTTACAGTAAGCGTGCAGGCTATGATATCGTAGGTCAGGCAATGGGCGGTCTGATGAGCACGACCGGATGGCCGGATGGTCCGGCAACCCGTGTCGGAACTCCGATGGGTGATGTGCTTGGCGGATTAAATATGACGATCGGTATTTTAGCGGCATTGGTCAATAAGCAGAAGACAGGACTTGGAGAGAAGGTTGATGTGGCACTGGTCGATTCTGTTGCATCGGCAATGGAAAATATCACCATGATCTATCAGGCTACAGGACGTATCCCGCAGAGAATCGGTAACCGTTACGAGTCCACCTATCCATATGATGTATTCCCGGCAAAGGATGGAGATGTCGTGATCGCAGCAGGAAATAATAAGCTGTACGGACTTCTCTGCGATGTCATGAAGCAGCCGGAGCTTAAGACAGATCCGCGTTTTACCGAGATCAAGGACCGTGTTCAGAACCATGCAGCGATGCGTGAGATCATCTGTGCATGGACAAAGGATTATACCATTGATGAGATCGATCAATTACTGAATGATGCAGGCTGCCCGGCATGCCCGGTCAACACCATTGACCGTCTGGTAAAGGATCCTCAGATCGCCGGAGCACGAGAGATGTTCCCGGAGATCGACCAGCCTGGAATCGGCAAATTACAGATCACAGCAGTTCCTCAGCATCTGACAAGAACAAAGGCATATCCGCGTAAGGCTGCGCCATTGCTTGGAGAGGACAATGAGAAGATCTACGGCGAATTCCTTGGATTTGATGCTGTGAAGCTGAATGAGCTGAAGGCAAATGGCACGATCTAATTGCAGCGAGAGAGATTACAGAAAGAGAGGATTTGAAATATGAGCAAAATTGAAGTGATTGAAGTTGGTCCGCGCGATGGATTTCAAAGCGTGAAATGCGCACCGCCGATCGCCACAGAATTAAAACTGAAAGTCATCGATAAAATGGCGGCTGCCGGTGTTAAACATATGGAATATACATCGTTTGTAAGCCCGAAGGCGATCCCGCAGCTTGCAGATGCAAAGGCAGTTACAGAGGCTGTGCTGAAAAAATATCCGGATCTGGATCTGTTTGCCCTTGTACCGAATTTGCGCGGTGCACAGAATGCTTATGAGCTTGGTTTAAGAAAGGTCTGCTATGTCGTATCCCTGAGCAAGAGCCATAACAAAGCAAACATCAATCGTACCCATGAGCAGTCATTAGAGGCTTATAAAGAGATCCGTACCGCTTACCCGGATCTGGATGTTGTAGTGGATCTTGCAACAACATTTGGCTGCCCGTTCGAAGGAAAATATGATGATCCGGAGGCAGTTGTAAAATTTCTGAAGGATTACGAAGATGCCGGAATGACGACCTGCTGCCTGTGTGATACGATCGGAATCGCAGATCCTGCACAGGTCAAGGCTGTGATTAATGCTTTAAAGGCTGCATATCCGACCTTAAATATACAGGTACATTTCCACGATACCCGCGGACTTGGAATGGTCAATACCATGGCAGCGATCGAGTGCGGGATCACAAATGTCCAGTCTGCACTTGGCGGCTTAGGCGGCTGTCCGTTCGCTCCGGGTGCATCCGGAAATCTGTCTACAGAGGATATGATCTGGATGTTAAACGAGATGGGATATGAGACCGGTGTCAATTTCTCAAAGATACTGGCAGCGGCGAAATATCAGGTGGATCATATTCCTGGAAATTATAGCGGACATCATATCCATATTGAACAGGAAACCCCGTGTAAATATTAAAGTCATTTCGACCATATAAAAAACGCTCTGAGCTTTCATTTTGAAGCCCAGGGCGTTTTTACATTACAAAAAGGATTTGTTTTCAAACAAACTTACTGATCATTTGTAAGCTTCATCTTATCAAAAATATAGAAAATCAGGCTTAAGATCATGCCGACAACACATGCAAGGACCATACCTGTGAGCTGCACATTACCGAAATTTACCTTGATTCCGGAGAGACCGGTTACAAAGATCACGGCAGTCAGGGCCTGGTTTCTGTTTTTGCCGTAGTCGACCTTGGAGTCGACCAGAATACGGAGACCGGAGGTTCCGATCATACCGTAGAGCAGGAAGGAAATTCCGCCGATGACCGGTCCCGGGATCGTCTGGATCAGAGTCGATAATTTCCCGATGAAGGAACAGATGATGGAGATCACGGCTGCTCCGGCGATGACCTGAACGCTGTAAACCTTTGTGACAGCCATAACGCCGATGTTTTCACCGTAAGTGGTCGTCGGAACGGAACCGATGAGACCGGATACCATGGTGGAGAAGTTGTCACCGAAGATGCTGCGGTGAAGTCCCGGCTCTTTTAAAAGATCCCTGCCGACGATCTTGCTGGTAACGACCTGATGTCCGATATGCTCGGAGGTGATGACCAGGATGACCGGCATGATGATCATGATCGCTTCCATATTAAATTTTGGAGCGGTAAAGTTCGGGATCGCAAAGATCGGGGCAGCAGCCACCGCAGAGAAATCAACGATTCCACATGCAACGGCAGCGACATATCCGGCGATCACGGCGATCAGGATCGGGATGACAGATAAAAATCCCCGGAACAGGACAGAACCGAAAACGGCAAAGCCAAGTGTTACGAGGAACACGATGAGATTTCTTGGATCGATCGTTTCGTCTAAAAGTCCGGCGTTGCTTGCTGCGCTGGAGGAGAGCTCCAGACCGATCAGGGCTACGACCGGACCCATGGCAGCGGGTGGGAGAACGACGTCGATCCACTTATATCCGATCTTATAAATGATGAACGCGAGGATACAGCCGACGAAACCGACGGCAACGAATCCACCGAGGGCATATTCATAACCGAATTTTGCGATCACGATGCCGGCAGGAGCGAGAAACGCGAAGCTGGAACCGAGATAGGCGGGAGCTTTTCCCTTTGTGATAAATATAAACATGAGAGTGCCAACGCCATTCATGAAAAGAACGATGGCTGGATTGATTCCGAATAAAAACGGAACAAGCACCGATGCACCGAACATGGCGAACATGTGCTGGATGCTCAGGGGGATCAAAAGGTTAAAGGGAACCTTTTCGTCCACCTGGATGATTTTATGGCTTTCCATACGGGACCTCCTTAGGTGATGAGTGTTTTTTAGTATTTGCGCCTGCTCATGGATTTCCGGGTTCAGGCATTTTTTCTATTCTATCACATTCTTGTTATTTGTCCAGAAAAATCAGGGGGAAATCGCAGGAAAGGATATGCAGTTAACGAATTTCAGGGCTTCCGCTCTTGACAAAGCTCCGGAATCTCCATATAATGACCCATATAGCCGCGTTAAAGCATGCGGTATATAATGGAAAAGCGATGAAGGGAACAAGTAGGGAAATGACCTGCTCCGCACAGAAAGCTGCCGGTGGATGAGAGGCGCGCGGACTTCTTTTTCTGAATACATCCCGGAGCTGCACACCGAAAGCGTGAACGGAGATATCCGGAGAATGTGAGTAGGCTGTGACGGAACTGGCACCCGTTAGAAATGCCGGGGTCTTTTATGATGAGGACTCCATGAGCCGGAGCGTGTGAGCGTTTCGGGAACATCAGGTGGTAACACGAGCGTATGCCTCGTCCTTTTGGGAAACAAGGGACGGGGCTTTTTTGTACCTGCAAGGAGAATGTTCAGTGCCGGAGTTGCCGGACTGGACTGAGACTGAAAGAGTCAGGCAGCAGGAGAAAGAACGCTTCGTCCGGATAGCAGGTCTTCATATAAAGACCAACACAGGCGGAAGAAACGAACATCCGCAGAAAATTACAGAAAAGGAGTAAACAAAATGGGAGTTTACGAAGAGTTACAGGCCCGCGGCTTGATCGCGCAGGTCACAAACGAAGAAGAGATCCGCAAAATGGTCAATGAAGGAAAAGCCGTATTCTACATCGGCTTTGACCCGACTGCGGACAGCCTTCATGTGGGACATTTCATGGCACTCTGCTTAATGAAACGTTTACAGATGGCTGGAAACAAGCCGATCGCGCTGATCGGCGGCGGCACCGGAATGGTCGGAGATCCGTCCGGACGTACCGATATGAGAACTATGATGACGGTTGAGACAATTCAGCACAACTGTGACTGCTTTAAGAAGCAGATGAGCCGTTTCATCGACTTCTCCGAAGGAAAAGCCATGATGGTAAACAACGCTGAATGGCTCATGAACTTAAATTACATTGATTTCTTAAGAGAGATCGGACCGCACTTCTCCGTCAACAACATGCTCCGCGCGGAGTGCTATAAGCAGAGAATGGAGAAGGGCTTAAGCTTCTTAGAGTTTAACTACATGCTGATGCAGAGCTACGACTTCTACGAGCTGTTCCAGAGATACGGCTGCAACATGCAGTTCGGCGGCGATGACCAGTGGAGCAACATGCTCGGCGGTACAGAGCTGATCAGAAGAAAACTCGGCAAGGACGCTCATGCAATGACGATCACACTGCTCTTAAACTCTGAGGGCAAGAAGATGGGTAAGACCCAGTCCGGCGCTGTATGGCTTGATCCGAATAAGACAACTCCGTTTGAGTTCTACCAGTACTGGAGAAACGTCGGCGACGCAGACGTATTAAAGTGCCTGCGCATGCTCACATTCCTTCCGCTTGAGCAGATCGATGAGATGGACAAATGGGAAGGCAGCCAGTTAAATCAGGCGAAGGAGATCCTTGCATACGAGCTTACAAGCCTTGTTCACGGCGAGGAGGAAGCAAAGAAAGCACAGGAGAGCGCACGTGCATTATTCGCAGGCGGCGCTGCGGCAGAAATGCCGACAGCAGAACTTTCCGACGCAGATCTTTCTGATGGTTCGATCGACCTCCTTTCCATCGTACAGAAATCCGGCCTCTGCGCGTCACGCTCTGAGGCGAGAAGAAACGTAGAGCAGGGCGGCGTTTCCGTAGACGGTGAGATCGTGAAGGATATTAAGGCTGTATACACGAAAGAGCAGCTTTCCGGTGAAGGAATCGTTGTAAAGCGCGGTAAGAAGAACTTCAGACGCGTTGTAGTCAAATAGTTACTTTTCATGGGAGGAATTTTCTGAACTGAAAATTCCGTATGATATCGTTATGACCGCGGATTTTGCCGATTCGGAATGCGAAGTATCAGCAAAATCCTGTTACAGTGCGCGGGCATGGAGTGCCCGTGTACTGTAACGTTAAATAAAAAAACTCCCTTTTTACAAAAGTGTGTCTGATGCATACTAACTCATAATTATACGAAAC
>OGDP01001588.1_pt1 | contig 14104 bp, 10 predicted proteins | sample 1570441 | NCBI WGS metagenome assembly OGDP01 (sample SAMEA2581961, study PRJEB24529) | metagenome | biome: Human gut stool | place: China | collected 2011
TGCTCACGGGAGGAGCCGCAGCCGAAGTTCCAGCCGCCCACCATGATGTCGCCGTCCTTGACGTTGTGGATGAAGTCCTTGTCAATGTCCTCCATGCAGTGGCTGGCCAGCTCTCTGGCATCCTGCGTGTTCAGGTGGCGGGCCGGGATGATGACATCGGTATCCACGTTGTCCGGGTATTTGAAAACAGAACCTTTTGCGTTCATTGTTGTGCTCCTTTCCGATCAGACCGTGCGGGGGTCGGTGATGCAGCCGGTCAGTGCGCTGGCGGCGGCGGTGGCGGGAGAAGCAAGGTAGACCTCGCTCTTCACATGGCCCATGCGGCCCACAAAGTTGCGGTTTGTGGTGGAAACGCAGCGCTCGCCCTCGGCCAGAATGCCCATGTAGCCGCCAAGGCAGGGGCCGCAGGTGGGGGTGGACACGATGCAGCCTGCATCAATAAAGGCAGTGGTCCAGCCGCGCAGGATGCATTCCTTGTAAACGGCCATGGTGGCGGGGATGATGATGCCGCGCACGCCCTTGGCAATGTGCTTGCCCTTGAGCACGTTGTAGGCGGCTTCCATGTCCTCCAGACGGCCGTTGGTGCAGCTGCCGATCACAACCTGATCGATCTTGATGTCCTTGCCCTCGCTGGCAAGGTGGGTGTTCTCGGGCAGGTGGGGGTAGCTGACGGTGGGTTCCAGCTTGTCGAGGTCGATCTCAATGGTCTTTTCGTACTCGGCATCCGGGTCGGCCTCAAAGAACACCGGCTCACGCTGGCTGCGGCCCTTGAGGTAGCTGCGGGTCACATCGTCCACAGGGAAGATGCCGTTCTTGGCACCGGCCTCGATGGCCATGTTGCAGATGCACAGGCGGTCGTCCATGGTCAGGGATGTCACGCCCGGGCCGGTGAACTCCATGCTCTTGTACAGGGCACCGTCCACACCAATCATGCCGATGATGTGCAGGATCAGGTCCTTGCCGGACACGCGGGGGCTGAACTTGCCCTTGAGCACAAACTTGATGGCAGAGGGTACCTTGAACCATGCCATGCCGGTGGCCATACCGGCGGCCATGTCGGTGGAGCCAACGCCGGTGGAGAAGGCACCCAGTGCACCGTAGGTGCAGGTGTGGCTGTCCGCACCGATGACGCAGTCGCCAGCGGTCACGATGCCTTTTTCGGGCAGCAGGGCGTGCTCAATGCCCATCTGGCCCACATCGTAGAAGTTCAGGATATCGTATTTGTTGGCGAACTCGCGGCACTGCTTGGACTGGGTGGCACTCTTGATGTCCTTGTTGGGCACAAAGTGGTCCAGCACGATGGCGATGTGCTCTTTGTCGAACACGCTGTCGAAACCGGCGCGCTCAAACTCGTTGATGGCGACGGGGGTGGTGATGTCGTTGCCCAGCACGATGTCCAGCTTTGCGTTGATGAGCTGGCCTGCCTTGACCTCGGCAAGCCCGGCATGTGCGGCAAGGATCTTCTGCGTCAGGGTCATTCCCATGGTGGTACTCTCCTTTTAAAAAAGCCTTTTTACTTATTATTGATCGCGCTCACCAGTGCCTTGACACCGGCCACGATGATATCCGTGTCAGTACCGGCACCCCAGGTGACGGTGCCGTCGCCCCAGGTCAGGCCCACATAGGAGGCGGCACGGGAGGTGGAGCCCTCGTCCAGGCTGTGCTCGGAGTAGTTCTCCAGATGGAACTCCATGCCGGTAGCACTCTGGATGGCGTTGGCCACGGCGTCCAGACGGCCGTTGCCCACCGAGGTGACCACCTTGCGCTGGCTGTTCAGGTCCAGCGTGACCGTGGCGGTGATGCCGTTGACCTGAGCAAAGTGTGCCTCGATGACATTGAGGGGCTTGCGGCGGTTGAGGAAGGTGTCCTCGAAGATGTGCAGCACCTCGGTGACGCTCAGCTCCTTGTGGCTGTGGTCGGACACGCTCTTGACCTTGTAGCCCAGAGCTTCGCGCATCTTGGGGGGCAGGTTGTAGCCGTAGTTCTGTTCCAGCACAAAGCCGATGCCGCCCTTGCCGCTCTGGCTGTTGATGCGGATGACGTCGGCGTCATAGGTGCGGCCGATGTCGTGGGGGTCCACCGGGATATAGGGGCAGGTCCAGCGATGCTCGCCGTGCTCCTTGCGGTAGGCCATGCCCTTGGCGATGGCGTCCTGATGGCTGCCGGAGAAGGCGGCAAACACCAGCTGACCGGCGTAGGGGGTGCGCTCGTAGATGTGCATCCGGGTCACGCGCTCGTAGGTGGCGCAGATGCCGGGCATATCCGAAAAGTCCAGCTTGGGATCCACGCCGTGACTGTACATGTTCATGGCCAGGGTGACGGCATCCACGTTGCCGGTGCGCTCACCGTTGCCGAACAGGCAGCACTCCACACGCTGGGCACCGGCCAGCACGGCCAGCTCGGCGCAGGCCACGCCGGTGCCGCGGTCGTTGTGGGGGTGGGTGGAGATGATGACGCTGTCACGGTACTTCAGGTGCTTGTCGCAGTACTCGATCTGGTTGGCATACACATGGGGCATGCTCATTTCCACGGTGACCGGCAGGTTGATGATCATCGGGCGGTCCGGGGTGGGCTGCATAATGTCCAGCACGGCGTTGCACACATCCACGGCGTAGTCCACTTCGGTGCCGGTGAAGCTCTCGGGGCTGTACTCAAACAAGAAGTTGCCCTCGTACTCCTGGCTCAGCTGTTTGACCAGCTTGGCGCCGTCGGTGGCAATCTTCTTGATCTCTTCCTTGCTCTTGTGGAACACCTGCTCACGCTGGGCCACAGAGGTGGAGTTGTAGAAGTGGATCACCGCACGGGGCGCACCCTTGACGGCCTCGAAGGTGCGGCGGATGATGTGATCGCGGCACTGGGTCAGCACCTGCACGGTGACGTCCTCCGGGATCATGTTCTTTTCGATCAGGGTCCGCAGGAACTCGTACTCGGTCTCGCTGGCAGCAGGGAAGCCCACCTCAATCTCCTTGAAACCGATCTTCACCAGCATCTGGAAGAACTCCAGCTTTTCTGCAAGGCTCATGGGCACGATCAGGGCCTGGTTGCCGTCGCGCAGGTCCACACTGCACCAGGCGGGAGCCTTTTCAATGTGATCCTTCTTGACCCAGCTGTCATAGCCGGCAGGGACCGGGTAGTACCCCGGTGCGTATTTGGTGGCGTCCATCATCGTTTTGTCCTCCTGATGCTTCTTACACTTTTTGTACAAGAAAAGGCTCCCGTCTTTCAAGGCGAAAACCTTGAGAGACGAGAGCCTGTAAGTTTTATCACAGGGCACCCGTGGTACCACTCTCTTTGCTGCACCTTTTGTGGATGCAGCCACTTTGCACGATCGGCTTTTTGCGGCGAATCGCTGCCCTTGTAACGGTGGGCGTCCGTCAGAACCTACTGCATCGTTCAGCTCTGCCGCTCAGGGGCCAGTAACCGAGACCCTCTGCACCCGCCTTGCACCACCCGGCGGCTCTCTGCACGCAGAAGAAAATCGTTTTATCCCCGTCAACGCATTTGCACTTTGTGGAAAGTGGGTCCATTTTATCACGGCTGCCAGAAACTGTCAAGAAGTTTCCTTCACAACAAAGCTGAAAGACTTTCACGATACTGGCTGCAAACTGTGCCGGAATTGAAAAGCTCCGGAGCCCCGGCCCATTGTTAAAAAACTGCGAAGTTTTTGGAAACATGGCCTCAAACCGCTGTCAAGTCGGATTTTGCTGTGCTATACTGTGTACAGCGACCCCAAGAAGATACAAAGGAGGAGACGATTATGAAGGAGGTCAAGCCTTCCAAAAAGCCCTTGGCCATTTACTACGCCATCGTGCTGTTGGTGCTGCTGGTGCTCAACCTTGTTTTTGTGCCCTGGCTCACCGAACGTCAGGTCCAGGAGGTGGACTATGGCACCTTTATGAGCATGACCCAGCAGCAGAACATCGGCAAGGTGGACATCCAGTCCAACCAGATCGTGTTCACCGATAAAGAAGAAAAGCAGATCTACAAGACCGGCCTGATGAACGACCCGGGCCTGACCCAGCGTCTTTACGACGCCGGGGCCCAGTTCTCCAGCGAGATCGTGGAGCAGGGCTCCCCGGTGCTGAGCTTTTTGATCTGGTTTGCCCTGCCCATCCTGCTGTTCAGCTTCATCGGCAACCAGATGAACAAAAAGCTCATGGAAAAGGCAGGCGGCGGCCCCGGTGCCATGATGTTTGGCGGCGCAGGCAAGTCCAACGCCAAGGTCTATGTGCAATCCACCCATGGCATCCGCTTTGCAGATGTGGCCGGAGAGGACGAGGCCAAGGAGAACCTGCAGGAGATCGTCAACTACCTCCATGACCCCAAGCAGTACGAGGAGATCGGTGCCTCCATGCCCAAGGGCATCCTGCTTGTCGGCCCTCCGGGCACCGGCAAGACCATGCTGGCCAAGGCCGTGGCAGGTGAGTCCAACGTGCCCTTCTTTTCCATCTCCGGCTCCGAGTTTGTGGAGATGTTTGTGGGCATGGGTGCCTCCAAGGTCCGGGACCTGTTCAAGCAGGCCAAGGAAAAGGCCCCCTGCATCGTGTTTATCGACGAGATCGACGCCATTGGCCAGAAGCGCAACAGCGGCAATCTGGGGGGCAACGATGAGCGGGAGCAGACCCTGAACCAGCTGCTGACGGAGATGGACGGCTTTGAGGGCAACACGGGGGTCATCATCCTGGCAGCCACCAACCGCCCGGATTCCCTGGACCCGGCTCTGACCCGTCCCGGCCGCTTTGACCGCCGGGTGCCGGTGGAGCTGCCGGACCTGAAGGGCCGGGAGGAGATCCTGAAGGTCCACGCCAAAAAGGTAAAGATCGCCCCGGGGGTGGACTTTAACACTGTGGCCCGCATGGCCTCCGGTGCCTCCGGTGCCGAGCTGGCCAACATCGTCAACGAGGCCGCTCTGCGGGCGGTACGGGCCGGGCGCAAGAGCGTGACCCAGGTAGACCTGGAGGAGAGCATTGAGGTGGTCATTGCAGGCTACCAGAAAAAGAACTCCATCCTGACGGATCAGGAAAAGTGCATCGTGGCCTACCACGAGATCGGCCACGCCCTGGTGGCAGCCAAGCAGTCCCACTCGGCTCCGGTGCAAAAGATCACCATCATCCCCCGGACCTCCGGTGCCCTGGGCTACACCATGCAGGTGGACGAGGGCAACCACTACCTGATGAACCAGACGGAGCTGGAAAACAAGATCGCCACCTTTACCGGAGGCCGTGCCGCCGAGGAGCTGGTGTTCCACTCTGTTACCACCGGAGCCTCCAACGACATCGAGCAGGCCACCAAGCTGGCCCGGGCTATGATCACCCGGTACGGCATGAGCCAGGACTTTGACATGGTGGCTCTGGAGACGGTGAACAACCAGTACCTGGGTGGGGACACCTCCCTGGCCTGCTCTGCCCAGACCCAGCGGGAGATCGACCAGAAGGTGGTGGAGCTGGTAAAGGCCCAGCACGCCAAGGCTCTGCAGATCCTTACCGAGAACCGGGACAAGCTGGACCAGCTGGCCAAGTTCCTCTACGAAAAGGAGACCATTACCGGGGAGGAGTTTATGGCCATCCTGAACGGAGAAGAAAAAACTGAATAATTTTTTGCATTCCCTGCAATAATCCAGCCGCCGCATTCGTTTACAAGACAGATGCGGCGGTTCTGGTTCAGAGCTCCGCAGAAAAAACCATGGTTGATAGAACATGAAAAACACAGCCGGACCCCGGCTGCAAAACAGGAGGATTTTCTTATGAAACTGCTGAATCATAAAGTTGCCCGTACCCTGGCTGCCGCTGCGGTGGCTGCCTGTGCCGTTGCCATGCTCAGCGTAGGCGCATTTGCTGCCGACGTGGCCATTGGCGAAAAGGACCCCACCTACGGCGGCTACGGTGCCCCGGCAGGCCCTGCCATCCAGGGCAACATCATGCTCATCAGTGCCGACGGTGATGTGGCCGTTGGCGAAAAGGACCCCACCTACGGCGGCTATGGCGCCCCGGAAGGCCCTGCCATCCAGGGCAACATCATGCTCATTGGTGCCGACGGTGCTGAGAGCGACACCCTGAAGCTGAATTACAGCGTCAAGGGCCTGTTTGGCCGCCAGGTGCTGTACACTGCCCGGCAGAACGGCACGGTGCTGACCCTGGATGTGCCTGCCAGCGTGGCTACCTTCCGCTGCACCATGGAGGACCTGACCACCATGATGAACAACGGCATCAACACCCTGGTGTTCAAGACCGAAAAGACCTCCACCACCCTGAACCTGAGCCTGCTGACGGAGGGCTATGATGCCGATGCCAAGGTCAAACTGCACCAGTGCGGCAGCACCGTCCGCCTCAGCGTCAATGGCCGGGGCCGCCGGGATCTGCTGATCGGCCGCTGAGCCCCAGCTCCCTGCATTCCATAAGCATCCAAAAGCTCCCACTGCTACCGCTGCAGTGGGAGTTTTTCTGTTAAGTTTTTGAAAATTTGCCCGGCAGAGGGTGCAACCTTTGCCGGGTTGTGCTATAGTTAAAGTGGATAAAATTACATGGTTGCAAAGGAGAAAACGCCATGGAGCATTTTGTGGAGTTTCAGGACGTCTGCAAATATTACCAGACCGGAAGTGTGAAGATCGCTGCCGCCGACCACATGAACTTTTATGTGGACAAGGGGGAGTTCTGCATCATCGTAGGCCCCTCCGGTGCCGGCAAGACCACCTTGCTGAACATCTTGGGCGGTATGGACAGCTGCGATGAGGGCCATGTCTGGCTGGACGGCCGGGACGTGAGCCGCTTTTCGGAAAAGGCCCTTACCACCTACCGTCGGTACGACGTGGGCTTTGTGTTCCAGTTCTACAACCTGGTGCAGAACCTGACGGCGTTGGAAAATGTGGAGCTGGCCAGCGAGATCTGCCGGGACCCTCTGGACCCGGCCCAGACCCTGACCAGTGTGGGCCTGGGGGAGCGGCTGAACAACTTCCCGGCGCAGCTGTCCGGCGGCGAGCAGCAGCGGGTGTCCATTGCCCGGGCCCTGGCCAAAAACCCCAAGCTCCTGCTGTGCGACGAGCCCACCGGTGCCCTGGACTACAAGACCGGCAAACAGGTGCTGGGGCTTTTGCAGGAGACCTGCCGCAAGACCGGACGCACCGTCATCGTGATTACCCATAACACGGCCCTGACCGCCATGGCCGACCGTGTGATTCAGGTACGCAGTGGGCAGATCGTGTCCAACAAGGTCAACGAGCACCCGGTGCCAGTGGAAGAAATTGAGTGGTGAGTGCAGTGCAAAAAAGTTATCGCAAAAATATCCTCCGGGAGATGAAGGGCAACGCCAGCCGCATGGTGTCGCTGTTTGGCATCGTGGCCCTGGGGGTCATGATGCTGACAGGCCTCATGAGCATTGCCCCCAGTATGCGGAGCGCAGCCCAAAAATATTATGTGCAGCAAAATGTGTTTGACCTCCGGGTGCTGTCCACCCTGGGCCTTTCAGACCAGGACATTGCCGCCATTGCCGCCACCCCCGGGGTGGAGGCTGTGATGCCGGTAAAGACCCTGGACCTGGAGGCCAACTGGCAGGGCCAGGAGGAGCGCATGGTGGTGCAGCTGCAGGCCCTGCAGCAGGACCCGGCAGCGGACACCGACGCCAACATGAACCGTCTGGTGCTGCGCTCCGGCCGGATGCCCCAGGCCGCCAACGAGTGCGTGGTCCATGTAATGGGCTACCAGGCCGAGATCGCTGAGGGCACCGTGCTGACCCTTCCGGAAGATACGGAGGGGACAAAACACAAGGAATATACGGTGGTGGGGCTGGTGCAGGACCCGCAGCACATCTCCACCGACAAAGAGAGCAGCACCGTGGGCAACGGTCAGCTGAACTACATCGCCTATGTGCTGGACGGGGAATTGACGGCGGATTACTACACTGTCTGTTATATCAAGGCAGAAAATGCCGACCAGTACGATAATTATTCCCAGGAGTACCAGGACGCAGTGGACCAGGTGGCGGACCGGCTGGAGCAGATCAGCACCGCCCAGTGTGTGCAGCGCCGGGAACAGCTCATGGACACCGCCAACCAGAAGCTGGACGAGGCCCGTCAGACCTACGACGACCAGAAGGCCGAGGCCGAGCAGAAATTTGCCGAGGCGGAACAGCAGCTGGACGATGCCCAGAAGCAGCTGGATGACGCCAAGGCCCAGCTGGACGCCGGAGAGGCCCAGCTGGCCCAGCAGAAAAAGAACCTGCCCGACACCATGCAGAACGGTGCCGACCAGCTGGTGGACGGCGAGGAACAGGTGCTGGAATTTGAGGAACAATTGCAGCAGATCCAGCTGCTGGTGAACCTGAAAAAGGTGGCAGACCCTCTGCTGACCTACGCCCAGGCAGCCCTGGACAACGCCCAGAAAGCACTGGACGATGCAGAGCCTGCCGACGAGGAATACATCGAGCTGCGGGACGCCCTGGCCAAGGCCCAGGCTGCCTACGACAACATCAACGGCCAGCTCCAGGGCTACCAGGCCCAGCTGGATGAAGGCAAAAAGCAGATGTACGCCCAGGGGCTCATCTCCTCCCCCAACCTGGACAACGACCAGCTGGTGGTGGAGGCCAAGGCCGCTCTGCGGCGGCTGAAGGTGCAGCTGCTGGAAGGCCAGCTGCAGCTTACCACCGGCACCGCCACTGCCTACAGCCAGTTTGAGGCGGCCCGGGCCCAGTTGGACGCCGGGTGGCAGGAGTATGAGGAGGGCGTGCAGCGGCTGGCAGACTCCCGTGCCCAGTACGAGGCCCAAAAGGCCGATGCCCAGCAAAAGCTGGACGAGGGCCTGCAGAAGCTCACCGACGCTGAGGAGCAGGTGAGCAAGATCAAAAAGGGCGAGTGGTATGTGCTGGACCGCAACAGCACCCTGAGCTTTGTGACCTTTGAGCAGTACGCCGACCGGATGGCGGCCATTGCCCGGGTGTTCCCGGTGTTCTTCTTCCTGGTGGCGGCCCTGGTGGCTACCACCACCATGACCCGTATGGTAGACGAGAATCGCCTCCAGATGGGCACCCTGAAGGCCCTGGGCTACTCCAACGCCAGCATTGCAGGCAAGTACCTGTTCTATGCCCTTACTGCCAGCGTGCTGGGCAGCATGGCCGGCATGGTGGTGGGCTTTTTGGTGTTCCCCAGCATTATCTGGTACGCCTATCAGCTGATCTTCAGCCTGCCCACCTTCACCCTGCGGTTCTACCCGGGCATGGCAGCCGCCAGCATGGCCATCAGTGCCGCCGTCATCGGCCTGGCTACCTGGAGTGCCTGCCGCTCCAGCCTGAAGGAAAAAAGTGCAGCACTGCTGCTGCCCCGGGCTCCCGTGGCAGGCAAGCGCATCTTCCTGGAGTACATCACCCCGCTGTGGAAGCGCATGAGCTTCTCCCAAAAGACCACCGCCCGGAACCTGTTCCGGTATAAGAAGCGGTTCTTTATGACGGTGCTGGGTGTGGCAGGCTGTACGGCCCTGCTGCTCATCGGCTTCGGCCTCCAGGACTCCCTGCTGCCCATCGTCACCAAGCAGTCCACGGAGCTGTCCCACAACGACCTGACCGTCACCCTCAGTGACCCTGCCGCCTTTACGGTGGAAAAGGGCCTGACCGATGCCCTGGAGGGGGGCCAGGTGGAGAACTGGGCGGCGGTGTACAGCAAGTCTGTAACCATCTACAATGCCGACGGAGAAAGTGCCGGCGTCAGCGTGGTGGGTGCCCAGACCGACAGCCAGCTGAGCCGTTATGTGACCTTCCGCACCCGGCGGGGCCACAAGGCCATCCCCTTTGAAAAGGACAGCGTGGTGCTGACAGAAAAGACCGCCCTGAACCTGGGGGTGGAGCCGGGAGACTCCATCTGGGTGGAGAACCCTGACGGAGAACGGGTGGAGATGACCCTGACCGGCGTGACGGAGAACTATATGTTCACCCGGCTGTATGTGTCCAATGCCCAGCTGCAGACCCTGCTGGGCACCCAGGACATCCCCTGGAACACGGTGTACGCCCAGACCCGCTGCGACAGTGCCGCCGACCGCAACACCATGCGGGAGACCCTGCTGGCCTGCAACTATGTGACCGGAGCCTCCTTTACAGAGGATGCCACCTCCATGTTCGACAACCTCATCGTGAGCCTGAACTCGGTGGTGGTGCTGATCATCGTGTGTGCTGCGGCCCTGGCGGCGGTGGTGCTGTATAACCTGATCAGCGTGAACCTGGCAGAGCGCAAAAAGGAGCTGGCCACCATCAAGGTGCTGGGCTTCTATGATAAGGAAGTGTACCGCTACATCTTCCGGGAAATCGACCTGCTGGCCCTCATGGGCTCTTGCGTGGGCCTGCTGCTGGGCATCCCGCTGCATCAGTTCATCATCCGCACGGTGGAAATGGACCAGCTGATGTTCATCCGGACCATTGCGCCCCACAGCTATCTGCTGAGCGTGGCACTGACCATGCTGTTCACGCTGGTGGTCTGCTTTGTCATGCGCCGCCACGTGAAGAAGATCAGCATGGTGGAGAGCATGAAGGCACCGGAATAAGAAACGTCAGGGTTCATAAAAGATTCACGGATGCACAACACTTTTGCCGAAATTCTCTGGTAAGATAGAATCACCGGAAGGGAACGCCGCAAATCCCTTCTCCGGGACAACATGATTCCTCCTTTTCCAAACCAAATACCGTAAAAAAGCACCGCGCAACGGGAAGTAGACCCGTTGCGCGGTGCTTTTTGCGTCCCGGAACAGTCAAAACCACCGGCTGAGCCGGTGGCTTGAGTAAGCCCTAGAAGGGCTCCTTACTAGCAAAGCCCCTGCAAGGGGCCACGAGCAAGCATCTTTCATCTGCATTACTTGCCCTACTGCTCTAACGAGCAGTATCATAAAGTGCATCTTCTAAGATGACAATTTCTTTGTCATCTCGCTTTGCTCGAATCTTATAGCTAAAGCATTTTCTTCTCCACCAGCGGAGCTGGTGGTTGTCGCTCGCTCAAGCTACTCAACAGGAAACATGCTGCTGCACCAATGTTGTGCAGCAGCATGTTCGGGTCTGTGTCAGGAGGCCGGCAAAAACTGCAAGGTGACCGCCTCAGCGGCAAGGGCGTCGGCCTGCTCCCGGGTCAGCTTTTTGCACCCGACCATCCGGTTGAGCACCACCTGCATCCGCTTGACGGCCAGGTCCGGGCTGCTGTTGGGCGAGTAGGCCGATGGAGCATTGGGCAGGCCCGCCAGCATCACGGCTTCGGTGTCGGTGAGCTGCAGCGGCGATTTGCCAAAGTAGCCCTGCGCGGCTTCGCCGATGCCGTAGTGCCCGCTGCCGAAATAGATGGTGTTGACGTACATTTCAAGGATTTGTTCCTTGTTGTACTGCTTCTCAATGGCGAGGGCGGCGAACATCTCCGCCGCCTTGCGGGCCAGATGCTTTTCCTGAGTGAACAGGGTGTTCTTGGCCAGCTGCTGGGTGATGGTGCTGCCGCCCTCGGCAAAGCTGCCGGTGCGCAGGTCGGTCACCAGTGCCCGGGCAATGGACACCGGGTCCACACCCTTGTGGTGGGTGAAGCGGGAATCCTCCGCCGAGATCACGGCGTTGATGTAGGTCTGGGGCAGCTGGGCATAGGGAACGAACCCCTCGCGGGACGAAATGCTGCTGTACAGGGTATCAATGGGGGTGACCTGGATGGCGCTCTCATAGAGTTTGTGGCCTGTGACGGCAAAGTACCCGCCCGCTGCCACGAGGGCCAGCAGGGCAAGCAGCAGCACCGTGAGCAGCAGCTGCCGGAGAAAACGAAAAACGGTATGCATGGTGTGCTCCTTTCCGGGCGGTGGCCCGAATGACTGTATCATAAACGATTTTGGCCGGTTTGACAAGGGTCATTCCGGTCTTATTATAAGGTGCAGATTTTGCCGTTTTGTGACCAGAGCATGAATTTGTGCCGGTGTACGCCGTCGGACGGGCCGGGAAATCAAGCAAAGTAATACTCTTGACCGGAATGCACAAGGCACGGCACCGCGCAGCGGCCGTTCATCATGCATAAGATGCAAAATCAAAAAAATGGAATTAACCTATTGACAAACTGGGTATTAGGGGATATAATGCGAACAACAAATCCACAAACCTTGTGGGGAATTGAAATGGAGATTCCCGGGTTTGTAGAGGAGTGGGAAAAAGACGGAAAGGAGGGCACGAAGATGAAACTGATCTGGAACGAGCTGCTGCATGCAAACTTCCGCTGTGGGCGAATGTGTGGGGAACGGGCAGAAGAATTCACCGTGACCTGTACGATGCCCTCCTGTGCACGAATGTGTACGCAGATGGAGCGTTGAACAAAAGCAAACGGAAATGATCTGCCCGGTACGCTGGAACTTGAGTGCGTATCGGGTGTTTTTGTATCAGGAAATTATACTAAAAGTTTAATGAGAGAGGTATACTACAATGTCTAACTATAAATTTGAGACCCTTCAGCTGCACGTTGGCCAGGAGCAGGCCGATCCCGCGACCGATTCCCGCGCAGTGCCCATTTACCAGACCACTTCTTATGTGTTCCGCAACAGCCAGCACGCTGCGGACCGCTTCGGTCTGGCAGACGCCGGCAACATCTACGGCCGTCTGACCAACTCCACTCAGGATGTGTTCGAGAAGCGCATTGCCGCTCTGGAAGGCGGCGTGGCTGCTCTGGCTACCGCTTCCGGCGCTGCTGCCATCACCTACACCATCGAAGCACTGGCACAGGCCGGTGACCACATCGTGGCACAAAAGACCATCTACGGCGGCAGCTACAACCTGCTGGAGCACACCCTGACCCAGTTCGGCGTTTCCACCACCTTCGTCAACGCCCATGACCTGGCCGAGGTGGAGAATGCCATCCAGCCCAACACCAAGGCTGTCTATCTGGAGACCCTGGGCAACCCCAACAGCGATATCCCCGACATCGACGCCATTGCCGCCATCGCGCACAAGCACGGCCTGCCGCTGGTCATCGACAACACCTTCGGCACCCCGTACCTGATCCGCCCCATCGAGCACGGCGCTGACATCGTGGTGCACTCCGCCACCAAGTTCATCGGCGGCCACGGCACCACCCTGGGCGGCATCATCGTGGACAGCGGCAAGTTCGACTGGAAGGTCAGCGGCAAGTACGGCAACATTGCTGACCCCAACCCCAGCTACCACGGCGTTTCCTTCGCCGACGCAGCCGGCCCCGCTGCCTTTGTCACCTACATCCGCGCCATCCTGCTGCGTGATACCGGCGCAACCATTTCTCCGTTCAACGCCTTCCTGCTGCTGCAGGGCACCGAGACCCTGAGCCTGCGCATCGAGCGCCATGTGGAGAACACCAAGAAGGTCGTGGAGTTCCTGGCCAACCATCCGCAGGTGGAAAAGGTCAACCACCCCTCTCTGCCGGATCACCCGGACCACGCCCTGTACGAGAAGTACTTCCCCAACGGCGGTGCTTCCATCTTCACCTTCAACATCAAGGGCGGCCGTGAAGAGGCCTTCCAGTTTATTGATAACCTGAAGGTGTTCTCTCTGCTGGCCAACGTCGCTGACGTGAAGAGCCTGGTCATCCACCCGGCTTCCACCACCCACAGCCAGCTGAACGATGAGGAGCTGGCCGAGCAGCAGATCTACCAGAACACCATCCGTCTGTCCATCGGCACCGAGCACATCGACGACATCATTGCCGATCTGGAAGCCGGTTTCGCAGCAGTCCGCGGCGAGTAATTACCCGTCTGCACGAGCTGCATCAGAACCTTTGTCTCTTTGTCCATTCTTCCTTTTTTCCAAAACAAACGCAAAAGCCCTCCGGTCCTGAAGCCGGAGGGCTTTTGCCGTTTCCGGGGTGTGATGCAAAGTGGGTTCGAGCAAACGAAAAGCACCCGGAAACTTACGTTTCTAGGTGCTATTTCTTGGTGGGCGCGGGTGGATGTCGCAAGCCGCGCATCTAAAAAAGCCCCGCAGGGGCTTTTTTCCCCGCCGGACTGTTCGGCGGGTCGATGCTGTTCTCATCCACCCTTGTAGTGCGTTATAAAGTCCAGATAAAACAGAAACTCCAGCGTCATAACAACGCTGGAGTTCTTGGTGGAGCGAAGCAACCTAAATCCGAACCATTGCCCTCTGGGGCATCTTTGGC
>OGDP01001597.1_pt1 | contig 14049 bp, 11 predicted proteins | sample 1570441 | NCBI WGS metagenome assembly OGDP01 (sample SAMEA2581961, study PRJEB24529) | metagenome | biome: Human gut stool | place: China | collected 2011
GGCACCGTCCACCGAAAAGATGGCCTCCTTCACGCCGCCAAGCTCCGTCTCGTTGAGGTTGAGCATTTCCAGCTGCCAGCCCCTGCTTTGCACATACATGGTGTACATGCGCAGCAGGCTGTGGGCAAACAGGGCAGCTTCCTCCCCTCCTGCGCCGCCGCGGATCTCCACAATGACATTTTTGCCATCGTTCACATCCTTGGGCAGCAGCAAAATTTTGAGATTATTTTCCAGCTTTTCCACATCTTGACTTTTTTCGCTGATTTCCTGCTGTATCATCTGCTTGAAGTCCGGGTCAAGTGCGCCCGGTTCTTCCAGCAGAGCTTTGGCCTGTGCCAGATGATCCTGTGCGGTCTGCCACGCGCGGTAGGCCTGCACCACAGGTTCTGCATCGTGGTACTCCCGCATCAGCCTGCGGAAAAGCGCAGGGTCTGCGGCGGTATCCGGCTGGTTCAGGCGGATGGAAAGCTCTTCAAAGCGGTGGCAGACAGCATCCATCTGGGTAAACATGTTCGGCATAATTCCGGCAGTTCTCCTTACAAACTCAGATTCATGTTCGTGCAGCCGAACGGCTCCGGGGCCTTTCCGCCCCGGATGCGTGCTGCGCCGGGCGCTAGGCCTGCCCGGGTTTTACCACCTTTTTGATGTTCTTTTCAATTTTAGCACGCGGCAGCATCACCTCGCGCCCACAGCCGGTACACCGGATCTTAAAATCCATGCCGACGCGCAGCACCTCGAAGCTGGACGCTCCGCAGGGGTGCTTTTTGCGGGTGAGGATGGTATCGCCTACAGCAATGTCCATAGCTCTGCTTCTCCCTTCTGCCTGCCCAAAACAGCAGGCGGTGTGTGCGCAAAGCCCGGCGTGCCGGTTTGCTGCGCATACAGATATAGTATAATGCAAAGCCGCACAAAATGCAAATATCCGCCCATGCGGATGCATAAGTTTTAATGAAATGGAGCTGGCTTTCCCAGACGGCACCTGTCCAGCTCCCAAAAACAACAGAAAGAGGAATGAAAGATGATGCAAGCTTACCGTACCGAAGGCAACTACCGTTCTGCTGCGCGCCTGTCCCCCACTGAACTGCGCGCCGCCATGGCAAACCGCGAGATCCTGCAGGCCACTGCTCTGGCCTTTGATACCCAGCGCCAGCTGCGGTTCGAGATCGGCGGGGTGAGGGCCGTGATGCCCTTTGCCCAGTGCGCCGATGGTGCCGCAAACGGCACCGTGCGGGACATTGCGGTGCTGACGAGGGTGGGCCGCCCCACCTGCTTTGTGATCGAGGCGCTGGACACCGACGAGAACGGTCAGCCCTTCTACCGGCTCTCCCGCGCGCTGGCGCAGCAGATGTGCAAGGCCGACTATCTGGACACCCTGCAGCCCGGCGATATCCTGCCCTGCACCGTGACCCATATCGAGCCGTTTGGCGCGTTCTGTGATGTGGGCTGCGGCATCAGTGCCCTGCTGCCCATCGACTGCATGTCGGTGAGCCGCATCTCCTCCCCCGCCGACCGGGTGAGCGTGGGCCAGCAGATCTTGTGCGCCGTCAAGAACCGGGATGCACAGGGCCGCTTTGTGCTGACCATCCGGGAACTGCTGGGCACATGGGAGGAAAATGCAGCCGGGTTCACCGTGGGTGAGACCGTGGTGGGCATCGTGCGCAGCGTGGAGGAATACGGCACCTTTATCGAGATCGCGCCCAACCTCGCGGGCCTTGCCGAGAGCTGCACCGACCTTGTGCCCGGGCAGGCGGTGAGCGTCTACATCAAGAACATCCTGCCGGAAAAAATGAAGATCAAGCTGGTGATCGTGAACCATGCCCTGAGCCAGCGCCACCGGTTCGAGCTGAAGTATTTCATCACCGAGGGCCATCTGGACCACTGGGTGTACTCCACGCCGGAAAGCCCCAAGCGCATCGAGACAGATTTTGCCGCTGCGGCTTGCAATCCGGCGTGAAAGCCTTTATACTATAAAAGAAAAGGAATGCACAAGGGGGATGTATGGAACGATGGCCGCCAATGATGCTTTTACTGCCGGTGTACGTCCCGGCGGGTTGACCAGCAGCACCGAGATCCGGCTGCTGCTGTGCTATCTGGTCAAAAATGCCGGACCCATTACCCGGCAGGAGATCGAAAACGCCCTGATGGAAGAAGCGCTGGTGAACTATTTCGAGATCGGCTCGTGTCTGGACGATATCACCAGGCAGCAGCTCGTCACCCTGACAAAGGGCAGCTACACCATCACCGAGAAGGGCCGCAAGGTGGCGCAGGAGCTTGCCTACGACCTGCCCCGCAGTGTGCGGGAGCGCGCTGTGGCTGCTGTGCTGCGCTGCCAGACATGGGCCCGCAAGGAAGCCAAGTACAGTGCCAGCATTACCGAAAAAGAGGACGGCCACTGCACCATCCGCTGCACGGTGAAAGGGCTGGACAGTGAGCTGTTCTGTCTGGACCTCGGCACACCGGACCGGCTGACCGCCGAGCTGGTAAAAAAGCAGTTCATCCTCAAGGGCAACGAGATCTACCAAATGCTCATCAATAAGCTGACCGAAGAAGAGAAGTGAACAAATAAAGAGGGAGGCACCCGCGCGGCGCTTCCCTCTTCTGTTTTGTAGCGGTCAGATCAGGATGCAGATCAGCCCGGTGCAGCCCTCATTGATGACCCGTTCCAGCGTTTCCTGCAGGCGGGTGCGGGCCTCCTGCGGCATGTGCAGCAGCTTGTTCTGCAGCCCTTCGTTCACCAGCTCGTGCAAGCTCTTGCCAAAGATGTTGGATTCCCACAGCTTTTCCGGGTCGTCCTCAAAGCCGGCCAGCAGGCTGCGGGCAAGGTCCTCGCTCTGCTTTTCGGTGCCCACGATGGGGCTGATCTCGGTGTGGATGGTGGCCTTCATCATCTGGATGGAGGGCGCGCAGGCTTCCAGCCGCACGCCGTAGTTCGTGCCCTGCCGCACGATCTGGGGCTGTTCCAGTTTCAGCTCGCTGACCGTGGGCATCACAATGCCATAGCCGGTGGCTTCCACCTGCTCAAGGGCACTGCGCACCTTCTCGTACTCCCGTTTGGCCTTTGCCAGCTCCATGATGCAGGGCATCAGGCCCGCTTCGTCGCCAATGGCAAGGCCGGTCTGCTCGCTCAGCACCTGATAGAAAATTTCCGGCTTCAGCTCCACCGTGATGCGCACACTGCCGTTTGCAAGGTCGATGCCGCTGATGGCCGAGCGCTGCACCGCGTCACATTCCAGCGCAGGTGCGTCTGTTCCGGAGGGTACATCCTTCATGCGGGAGACCTTTGCCGCCAGCTGCATGGCCGCATCGTACACCTGCGTTTGCAGCCAGTGGCCGTTTTCCAGCATCGTGACCCAGCGCGGCAGGGCAAAATCCAGCTCCTGCACCGGGAACTCGTACAGCACCTGCCGCAGGATGCTGCCGAGTGCCTCCGCGTCCAGATCCACGCAGCTCACCGGCAGCACGGTGTGGTCGTAGTCCCGGGCCATGCCCTCGGCCAGCTGCTTCGTCTCCGGCGCATCCGGGTGGGTGCTGTTGAGCAGGATGATGTAGGGCTTGCCCAGCGCATCCAGTTCTTCCACGATGCGCTTCTCGGTTCTGGCATAGCCCTCCCGCGGGATGTCGCTCACAGAGCCGTCTGTGGTGACCACGATGCCGATGGTGGAATGTTCGCAGATCACCTTGCGGGTGCCGGTCTCGGCGGCAAGGTCGAAGGGCACCTCGTGGTCGAACCACGGGCTTTTGACCATGCGGGGCTTGTCGTTCTCCTCGTGGCCCATAGCCCCCTCCACCATGTAACCCACGCAGTCGATGAGCCGCACCCGGCACTCGCCGCCGCCCTCCAACTGCAGGGGCACGGCTGCTTCCGGGATGAATTTTGGTTCCGTGGTCATGATGGTGCGGCCCGCTGCCGACTGGGGCAGCTCGTCCCGGGCACGCTCCCGCGCAGCCGCCGGGCCGATGGCGGGCAGCACCAGCTGTTCCATGAAACGCTTGATAAAGGTGGATTTGCCGCTGCGCACCGGGCCAACCACCCCAATGTAGATATCTCCGCCGGTGCGTGCGCCGATCTCGCGGCAGATGCTCTTCTGTTCCTGATTTGCCAAATTGCTCTCCCCTTCCCGTTTGCGCTGTGCACCGGACAGGATTCCGGTCCGCTTGTTGTAATCGTATGAAACAGGACGGGGCATTATGCCGGAACTGTTTTTTCACGGATGAGGTCGTAACGGAAAGCAGCATTTACAGCACCGCTTTCTGCCGAAAGCGCGGCGCTGTGGAATAGGCTTTTTCGTTTGCTTTCAGCATGCTGAACCCTCTCAGGCTCACATTCGTTCGCCAGCTCCCCCGAAGGGGGAGCTTTTTGCAGTAACGGCGCAGTTTCCAGATAAAATGCAAGCCTTGCGGATGCGTCAGAAGCTCCCCCTTTCGGGGGAGCTGGCAAATCCGAAGGATTTGACTGAGAGGGTGAGTCCACCATTCTAAACCATCCAACAAAAAGAGAGCTGCCGTGCAAAATGCACAGCAGCTCTCGGTATGATCTCTATAAAATTACGGGGTCAGACGGTTGGGACCGCGGAACAGGAACTCGGCCTCCTTGATGGTCAGGCCGCACAGCAGCATGGTCAGACGGTCGATGCCAATGCCGAAGCCACCGTGGGGCGGGCAGCCGTACTGGAAGAACTCCAGATAGAACTTGACATCCTCGGCCAGACCCTTTTCCTCGGCCTGCTTCTTCAGCACCTCGTAGCGGTGCTCGCGCTGGGCACCGGTGGTGATCTCAACACCACGCCAGATCAGGTCGTAGCCCTGGGGCACGCCGTTCTCGTCGCGCATGTGGTAGAACGCACGCTTCTCGGCAGAGTAATCGGTGATAAAGAGGAACTCGTGGCCGTAGTGCTTCTTCACCCACTCATAGCTCAGGCGCTCGGCCTCAGTGGTCAGGTCGCCCTTCTCGCTCTCATCGACGGTGTAGCCGAACTCTTCTTCCAGACCCTTGTACAGGTCTGCCAGCTTGACCACCGGGAACGGAGTGGTGGGAACGATCACTTCCTGCCCGAACATCTCCTTGATCTGGTCGCCGTAGCTATCTTTAACAGCCTGCAGACCGGCAGTCAGCAGCTCCTCTTCCATCTTCATCACGTCTTTATAGGAAGTGATGTAGCTGAACTCCAGATCGAAGCCGGAGAACTCGGTGGAGTGCTTGTTGGTGTAGCTCTTCTCGGCGCGGAACACAGGGCCGGTCTCGAAGATGCGCTCAAAGCCTGCAGCCATGGCCATCTGCTTGTAGAACTGAGGGCTCTGTGCCAGATAGGCGTTGCGGTCGAAGTAGTCCACCTTGAACACCTCAGAGCCGCTCTCGCTGGCAGCAGCGATCAGCTTGGGGGTGTGGATCTCGATGAAGTTACGGTCCAGCAGGAACTTGCGCATGGCGTTCACAAAGCAGCTCTGTGCCTTGAACATGAGCTGGTTCTCGTCGGTGCGCAGGTCGATCCAGCGGTAATCAATGCGCTGGTCGATGCTGGAGCGCTCCACAGCCTTCTTTTTCTTGGTGGCTGCGATCTCCTTGCGGACGATGGGCAGAGCGTTGGCGATGCTCTCGATCTCGATGCTCTCGGGGATCATCTCCACGCCGCCCATCTTGACGTAGTCGTTCTCCACCACCTTGCCGGTGACGGTGATGACGGAATCCGGGGTGAGCTGATCGATGGTATCCACCAGATCGGGGTGATCTTCCTTTTCTACCGTGATCTGCAGCTTGCCGGTAATATCCTTCAGCACGATAAAGGCCATATACTTGCTGTTGCGCAGGTTCTCGATAAAGCCCTGCACCTTGACCGTGCCGCCGATGGCCTTTTGAGCCTCGTTGATATAGGTGCGTTCCATAATACAGGAATCCTCCTTTGACGTCTTGTGTACTGTTTTATTATACGCTTTTCCGGGGATAAATCAAGAGATATGGCGATTTAGAATGGCCTCCGCTGCGCTCTGGCCATCTTCTGCGGAAGAATTATTTTTATTTTGTGTTTGTCGCGGCCTGCGGGCCGCTCCAAGCACCTTTTCACAAATCAGGACAAATCAGCAAAAAATGCAGTTTCTGGTCACAGCCCCTCCGTGAAAAAACAGTTCTGGAAAATCCGCAGATTTTCCAGAACTGCAAATAAAAAATATTTTTCCGCTGAAAATATTCGGGTTGCGGCACGCGGCGGCTATTCTTAATGGTTCTCTTTGCCTGTTTCTTCGTGCAGAGTGCCGGTGCCGCCCTCCACTACGCCGTCGTGCTTAAGCACCGCGGCAATGGTGCCAAAGAAGCATTTCACATCCAGCCCAAAGCTCAGATGCTCCACATACCAGCCGTCCAGCTTGGCCTTCTCCGCAATTTCCAGTTCATCACGGCCGTGGATCTGTGCCCAGCCGGTCAGGCCCGGGCGCACATCGTTTGCATGGTACTTGTCGCGCTCTGCCAGCAGATCATACTGGTTCCACAAAGCAGGCCGCGGGCCGATGACCGCCATATCACCTACAAAGATATTCCACAGCTGGGGCAGCTCGTCCAGACTGGTCTTGCGCAGGAAATGACCCATGCGGGTGATATACTGGTCCGGGTCGTGCAGCAGATGGGTGGGCATATCGTGGGGCGTGTCGATGCGCATGGTGCGGAACTTTAAAATGTAAAAGTGCTTTTTGCCAATGCCCACACGCTTCTGTTTGAAGAACACCGGGCCGGGCGAGTCCAGCTTGATGGCGACGGCCAGAATGAGAAAAAGCCAGGACAGGCAGATCATGCCGCACAGCGACAGCACCACCGCCAGCAGGCGCTTGATTCCATTGCGATACATGGGTTTCCTCCATTTTCCGATTCAAAGTAGCGGTTCCAGTATAACAGTATGGGCCGGAATTTGCAATTGCATCCGCCGCCTGCCGCCGATATTTTTATGCTTTGGCTGCGTTCTGCCGGTTTTGTGGCAAAAAAGTGCCGGTTTTGTCTCTTGTTTTGCAGCGTGGCCCGGGGTAAGATAAAGAAAATGAGAAGTCCACTCCCCCAGTCTCGCTTTCGCTCGACAGCCCCCTCGGAGATGGAGCCTTTGGCAAAACCTCTCACTTTGATAGACTTCCCCCGGCCGGGACAGATTCTCCCCGCGCCGGGGAGAAATGTCACCGTAGGTGACAAAGAGAGGAGCAGATGTCGCGTAAGCGACAGAAAGGGGAGCGAGGCGGCACGCCGAAAGGCGTGACGGAGAGGGCAAGGATGCTACAAGGAGGTTCCCTATGATCCAGCGTTTCCGTTTTGGCCTGCCCCTGCCCACCGACAGTGTGGTGCAGGAGATCCCAGTTTCCGCCGGGCCGGTGCCCTTCCTCACAGCCGAAGAAGACGGCTGGGCCTACCGGATGGCTCCGGATGCCATCGTATACGGTCTGGGCGAAATGCCCCGCGGCATCAACAAGCGCGGCTGGCACTACGTGACCAACAACACCGATGAAGCCCGCCACAGCGAGGATAAGCTTTCCTACTATGGTGCGCACAATTTTCTGCTCATTGACGGCGGCGCAGGCCGTGAATGCTTTGGTGTGTTCATCGATTTCCCGGGCAAAGTGCGTTACGATATCGGCTACACCGAATACGATGCCCTGCGCTTTGCCACCGAAGAGCCGGATCATGAGCTTTACATCATCACCGGCGACGACCTGAACGATATCAGCCGCCAGTTCCGGCAGCTCATCGGCCGCAGCTATATCCCGCCCAAGTGGGCCTTTGGTCTGGCACAGAGCCGCTTTGGCTACAAGACCGCTGAGGACGTGCGGGAGGTGGCCCGCCAGTACAAAGAGAACGATCTGCCGCTGGATATGATCTGCATGGACATCGATTACATGCAGGACTACGCGGATTTTACCGTAAACAAGCAGCGCTTCCCGGACCTTGCCGCCCTGAGCGCTGAACTGAAAGCACAGGGCATCCGGCTGGTGCCCATCATCGATGCGGGTGTGCGCATCGACCCGGAAAACCCCGTCTGTGCCGAGGGCCTTGCAAACGGTTACTTCTGCACCAAAGCCGACGGCACCCCCTTTGTGGCGGCGGTGTGGCCCGGCAAGGCTTACTTTGCGGACTTCCTGCGCCCGGAGGTGCGGGAGTGGTTCGGCCGGCAGTACAAGGCACTGACCGACTGCGGCATCGAGGGCTTCTGGAACGATATGAACGAGCCTGCGCTGTTTTACTCACCCGAGCGGCTCAAGGCTTTCTTTGAGAGCATGGACGAACTGAGCCGGAAGGACAACATCGTGCAGGATGAATTCTTTGGCAAGGTGGTGGGCGGCGCGCTGGGCCTGATGAACGCCCCGGAGGACTACGCCAGCTTCTACCACGATGTGGACGGCCAGCGGGTGCGCCATGACAGGGTGCACAACCTCTACGGCGGCAATATGACCCGTGCGGCAGGCGAAGCCTTTACCCGCCTGCGGCCCGGCAGACGCACGCTGCTCTACAGCCGTTCCAGCTTCATCGGCAGCCACCGCTACGGCGGCATCTGGCTGGGTGACAACGCTTCCACATGGGCACAGCTTCTGGCCAATATCCAGATGATGCCCAACGTGCAGCTGTGCGGCTTTCTTTATACCGGTGCCGACCTGTGCGGTTTTTCCTACGATACTACGCCTGATCTGGCTCTGCGCTGGCTGGAGTTCGGCCTGTTCACGCCGCTGATGCGCAACCACGCCACCGACGGCTCCCGGATGCAGGAATACTACCGCTTTGCGGATATGCTGCCTGCCCTGCGGAAGATGCTCCGGCTGCGGTATGCCCTGCTGCCCTACCTTTATAGTACCTTCATGAAGGCGGCATTGGAGAGCACCAGTTACTTCCGGCCCTTGGGCTTTGATTTCCCTGCTGACCCGGATGCCCGCGAGGTGCAGGACCAGCTGCTGCTGGGCGAGGGTGTGATGGTAGCGCCTGTCTACACCCAGAACGCCAGCGGACGGCATGTCTACCTGCCGGAAGCAATGAAACTCTACCGCATCCGCAGTGTGGACGACTACGACACCGAGCTTCTGCCCGCCGGGCACCACTACGTCCGCTGCGCACTGGACGAAGTGCTGCTGTTCATCCGCCCGGGCCATGCGGTGCCGGTGGCAAGACCCGCCAGCTGCACCGCCCAGCTGGACGACACCGCCCTGACCCTGTGGGCCTGCCCAGACGAAAATGGCAGCGCCCGCTGCCGGATGTACACCGATGACGGCGAGACGAGCGATTTTGCCGCACCGGAGCACTGGAAGGTGCTTGAATCCAACTGAAAAACCGTTTTCCTATGGCATTGCCGGAAAAAGCTGTCTTTTTTCGGCGGTGCCACTTGTATTTTTCTGCGCCGCGCGTTATAATATGCCTTCGGTTCCCTTTCTTTACGAAAAATTTACATTTCAGATGCTGTCCTCCTAAGCAGTGTGCAATGCTTCGGAAAACGGCTTCTCCGCGTAAACGATAAAAAGGAGGTATTCATTCCATGGCACAGACAAGCCGCTCCGCTGACCTGACCAGCGGCCCGATGCTGCAAAAGATCATCCTGTTCTCCATCCCGCTGGCAGCTTCCAGCATTCTGCAGCTGCTGTTCAACGCTGCGGACGTAGTGGTCGTGGGCCGCTTTGCGGGCAGCACCGCACTGGCCGCCGTCGGCTCCAACGGCTCTCTCATCAACCTGCTGGTGAACCTGTTCGTAGGGCTTTCGCTGGGCGCAAACGTGGTGGCGGCCCGCTGCTTTGGTGCAAAGGATGACCGCGGCGTACAGGACACGGTGCAGACCTCGGTGACGCTGGGCCTTGTCAGCGGCGTGCTGCTGGCCGTGGTGGGGTTCTTTGCAGCCCGGGGGCTGCTGGAGCTGATGAGCTGCCCGGAGGATGTGATCGGCCTCTCTGCGCTGTACCTTAAAATTTATTTCATCGGGATGCCCATGACCATGCTGTACAACTTCAGCAGTGCGCTGCTGCGCGCCGTGGGCGACACCAAGCGCCCGCTGTACTGTCTGGCAGCAGCCGGCATCATCAACGTGGTGCTGAACCTTGTGTTCGTCATTGGCTTTTCCATGAGCGTGGCAGGCGTGGCGCTGGCTACCATCATCAGTCAGACCGTTTCCGCCTGCATGGTGACGCGGATGCTGATGAAGGAGGAGGGCGCGCTGCATCTGGATCTGCATCATCTGGGCTTCCACATGGGTGCCCTGAAGCAGATTTTGCTTATCGGCCTGCCTGCCGGTCTGCAGAGCACCGTGTTCAGCCTGTCCAACGTGGTCATCCAGTCGGCCATCAACTCCTTTGGTTCCACGGTGGTGGCAGGCAGTTCGGCCTCCGCCAATCTGGAGGGCTTCGTCTATACCGCCATGAACGCCTTTTCGCAGGCTGCCGTCACCTTTACCAGCCAGAACATGGGCGCACGCAAGTACCAGAACCTGAACCGTGTTGTCCTCAACTGCCTGCTGTGCGCCATCGTGACCGGCGTGGTGCTGGGCGGCGGTGCGGTGCTGGCAGGCACCCAGCTGCTGCACTTCTACTCCTCGGATGCGGCGGTGATCGCCGCCGGATACGAGCGCCTGCGGGTGATCTGCGGCACCTACCTGCTGTGCGGCATCATGGATACGCTGGCCAGCAGCCTGCGCGGCCTTGGCTACAGCGTGCTGCCCATGGTGGTGAGCCTTGTGGGCAGCTGCCTGCTGCGGCTGGTGTGGATCGCCACCATCTTCCAGCTGAACCGCACACCGTTCATGCTGTACATCAGCTACCCCATCAGCTGGGTGCTGACGGCTGCAGTGCATCTGGCCTGCCTGCTGGTGGTGCGGCACAAGATGAAAAACAGGCTTAAACTTTCTATCGACTGAAGAACAGGGCTGCATCCATTTGGGAACGCAGCCCTGTTTTTTACAAGTCTTTTTTCAGCAGGTAGCGGTCGTGGCCGCCGTACATTTCCCGCCGGGAGACGATGGCAAAACCGGACGCAAGGGCGTTGTGCAGGCTGTACTGGTTCTGCGGGCTGACGGTAGCACCGATATGGGTGATTTTTTTCGGGAAAAGCGGCAGCGCTGCTTCCAGCATGAGCCGTTGCAGGCCGTTGCCGCGAAAGTCTGCGTGGACGATGGCGCTGTCCGCATTGGCCCAGTGCTCCCACTCGGTGCGCGGCACATCCATGAAGGCCGCATAGTTGTGTGCGCTGCGCCCGCAGAAGCGCACGATGAGATACCCGCCAAGGCGGCTGCCCTGCCATGCGCCGATGCACAGGTCATTGCGGACATAGGCCGTGATGTTTTCCAGAGTGTCCGGAATTAATTGGCCCATATCTGTGTCAATCTCACTATGTAGTTTTAAATCTGCACAATTCACAATGTCACTATATCGAGATAGCTCAATAACAAGAGGGTAATCGTCGATGTCTTTATTTTCGACAGCAAATTTTGGGATTTGATCGTACAAAACAATACAACCATCGCAAGCATTCGGTCCAACTTTTTTAAAGTTCCGATACCCAAAATTACGTCTAGAGTAAAAGCCTGCGGGAGAGATAGACTCTGTTGACAGAATATTATTAAAATTACTTGTCGATGTTGCGATATATAGTTTTTCTTTCATTACAAATACTCCGTCTCTTTTTCTAAACTTTCTTCATATAAATCGTTAGGAGCTTCCGCCAAAAATGGACTTATATCTCCAGAATGCATAATATAAAGCGTCTGATAAGCTCTAGTCATTGCAACGTATAATGCGTTAACACTGATCTCTTCGTTACAGTTTGGCAAGAAAACAGTCTCAAACTGTAATCCCTTTGAACTTTGATAGGTCATTAATTTAGGGTTCGTACTTTCAAAATTTAATTCTGTCTTATCATCCAGATTGACTTCTACTGAACATCCTTGTTGTTCTAAATATGCTTTAGCATAACTGATGTCGTCTTTCCGAGAGAACAAAATTCCAACATCTTCTAAATTTTGATTCTCAATAATGGATTGAATTGCATCTAATTGCATATCTATTGTTGGGTAATACAAAATATAGGGTTTGTTCACACCCTCGGTCTTACACCGATCAACAAGCTCATCACCTTGTGGATTCAGACACTCCGCCAATCTAGCAATTTTTCTAGGCAGTCGATGATTAAAAACCAACTGTTCCAAAGGATATCGAGTTATGTAACCAATATCCTCCATGGATACGGTTGATCTTGATGTTTTATAGAGTTGTTGAGCGGAGTCACCATAAAGCGCTAAAGATTTTCTTGCGTGCTGTCTAAGGGCTTGAATCTGAGCTTCGGTTAGGTCCTGAGCTTCATCGACAATGATGTAATCGTAATCTCCCATTGACCACGGCCCCATCACCCATTGATTGTTCTCGTCTACGCTCCACTTAAAACACTTATTAATTCGCTGAACATCGACATTGAAGATTTTCATTTCTTCTAGACCATCTGTGATGTATTTTTGCAGCGAACGATTGAATACTACAAACAAAACACTTCCTAACCCCATACTAGAAATACTGTGAGTTTTCCAGAGTGCTAAAAGTGATTTTCCACTTCCAGCGCAGCCCTTAACAACCATTGAGCGGTCTACTTTTTTTGCAATAATTGCTTGTTGATAGTCGTCAGCCATTGACTCAGGAATATAGAAACTTCGTTTGGACATGTAGCACTCCTTCAATTTATATTTCGTAAGCCGACTTTGGTTCCGTGGAACCAAATTTACAAATTGCCTTATCACTAATTTTATACTTCGCTTGTGTATCTATCGCAATTGTCAGATAAAACTCTCTGCGAATAAGAATTTCAAAAAATACTCTTGACTCATTAATTCGATTTCGCATTTCTTGGAAAATTCGGAAATGTACCTGTCCGTAACAATTTTCTTGACACGTTTGATGGTGGCCACACGGTATAGGTATAAGTAATCGGAAGTCTGGGTTTGCGTTCAAAAATTGTCTTACTTGAGCTCTTAATTCAAGAGGAAGATACTTTCCGTCATTGTTCTTTGAAGTTAAGTCTAGAATCAACAAAAATCCTTCCGTGCTTAACTTTGAAGCAAAATTCTCACAAAATTCTAAATATGGCTGTGCAACAGTATGATAGGACTGTAGTTCACTTAACGTTTTAAAAGCAAAAATAAAGTCAAAAGTGTCGTCTAAATGAGTATAAAAATGATTACTTACGCAAAAGCATTCTGTTTCTATAAGAATCTCTATTGAATAATTCTTCCTCGCTTCATACAAAACTTCCGTTAATGATGAAAGAGCTAATTGCGAACTATCATGAGCTAAAATTGAAATCTTTTTACATAATGGCAAATTTACACTTATTGCATGAATTAGTCCTAATATCTCACCACCTGTTCCACAACCAAATGCATATAATTTAAGGTGCTTTTTTAATGAGTATTTTCCGTAAACATCGGGGTTACTCAACAAATTTGAAATAATAGTAAATGACTCTGCAAAACTCCTAGGGAAATAAGTTCCTAGATAAATTTTGATTTGCGCATCAGTTAATTTGTCACATGCTAACAATCCTTCGCGTTGTGGACAGTATGTGGCTTTTTTTTTCTCGAAAATGAATGAATCTAGCCAATCCGGAAAGAACAAATGTCTATTTTTAAAATTCGTAGAGCTTCTCAGCAGAGGATTAGTTGAAGAATCTTCTCCAAAGTTTTCCGGTGCTTGTTTCTCACCAAATAACCAAAAAATGTAAGAATCTTTTCGAAATATTTGAACATTGAGAAATCTTTGAAGTCTTGATTCTAAATGAATTTCTTGACTAACAATTACAAACTCAGAGAGTATTATTTTCCTTGAGGAGAAGAAATCTTTTAACCATGAAGGAAGATTTGATTGTTTATAAACTTCAAACTGAGGGTTATTTACATTTAAGTGTTCAAAAATACTTCTGATGAAATCCTTGACTTTTTTCATACCCTCTCCTTCTTGATCGATTATTTATTAACATTTTCGCTTCAATACACCAAGCATGAGATTCAATTCATTCATTGATGTCGTTCCTTAAGAGGAATTCTTAACGGTAACTACGTCATTTTCTAACCA
>OGDP01001609.1_pt1 | contig 13960 bp, 15 predicted proteins | sample 1570441 | NCBI WGS metagenome assembly OGDP01 (sample SAMEA2581961, study PRJEB24529) | metagenome | biome: Human gut stool | place: China | collected 2011
TGAGCAGGATCCGAATATGATAGCTATGTGGAATAGTCTTGGGTATTCTTCTATAAGTGCTTTTGTGAGTGACGCAGGAAATGGAAGTTTGGCGCTTGACAAAACTCATGAAATTGTGTTTGATGGTGATTTGAATGCTTTTCAGCAGTACATTAATTCCGTGATTGAAAATGTACCGCGAGAGGTGACTGCATTGCAGGAATATAAAGATTATCGATATGATGAAGCAGGGAATATGATTATTGATCCAGGGACAAATCAACCTACTACAATTCAAGAGAGACTGGAGCATTATGGAAAGCAGGTGAAAGCCTTTGAAACAGAACTTGGGAATGAGCAGACAACAAATGGGCAGGAAATAAAAAATGTATTCCAGGATTTTTATGTAGATCCAATGCAGAAGAACCAAGAAAACTTCAATGGTATCCTGCAACAAAAATATGAGGCTGAATCAGTCTATATCCACGAGTTTAATGAAAAGCTGAAGTCATTTGCACCATCTGTACAAGATGAATATATTGCAGAAAATGTAAATGGAATAAAACAGAATAACGGACTGCTTCAGAAGAGTTTGATAGAAAATAATATGTCTTATGTGGATTATGCAAATAAAGTCTATACTACAACAGAAGAAAATATCAATACTCTTCAGAAAGGTATTCAGGATGCAAAAGACGCCTCAAATCAAGCGGTGGAAGACGGCTTGAGTGCAGCAAAAAATACCAAGACAACCACCAGTAAAGAAAATCAAAATATATTAGCTGACTTTTCAGCAAAGCTTCCATATACAAGATTGGGAAGTATGGAATATACACAGGCTTATCAATTTATCGCTAAGCCAGTAGCTTTAAATGATGTTTCAAAAGAAAAGGAAAAGATTGTAGGCGGAGAAGAAGTAAAAGAATCTTCGGCAAAAGCAGTTTCTGCGAATACAGAAAAGGAAAGTAATATAACATCGTATTTCATTTATATTGTTTTTGCAGTACTTTTAACAGCACTTATTATATTCTTGATTTTGAGATACTTTAGAAATAAAAAACCAGAGCAATAAGCTGTTTGGCAGCATTGCATATAAAAAAAGGAGAAGCATTCAAAGGAGGTACATTATGGCAGATGTAAACAACATTAAATTAAGCCCGGAACAGATGGAGGCAAAGGCAGCAGAATTTAATACCAGATGTGAGGAGTTCAACCAAGTGGTTTCTACGATGAGAAACATGGTAACATCCTTATGTGATGAATGGGCCGGTCACAGCAGCCAGGCATTTTATGACCAGTTCCAATCTTTAGAACCAAGTTTTACAGCTACATCAGATCTTATCACATCAATTGCACAGCAGTTACGTGATGTATCCGCAGCAATGCAGAGCATCGACCAGGAAATCGCAGGGAAAATTGGAGCGATGTAGTAGCAGAGAGCCGTCGGGATTTTCCCGACGGCTTTTTGAAAATATGAGGAACGTATGTATGGGAAAAATGGATGACACAGGAAAAGCACTTGAAAAAAATATTAATAGCAACATTGAGTTCGATACCTCTGTATTACAGGAAAAGAATGAAACCTATTCTTCCTTAACGGATACTTATGGAATAGATTTGTTTACAGATCAATATGAAGAGAAAATTGAAAAGGTGCATTTAAAAGAATATGATGCCTATCAGAAAATAGAAAAAAAGTTGTTTGAAACAGATTTAGAAAGTGGAAAAGATGAATACGAAAGAATACAGGATCAACTGTTTTTATATACAGGTTCAGAAGTAAAGAAAGAAGAAATTGAGAAAGAACTTTTACATGGAAATGGTAAGCAGTTAGAGTATATTTAATCACGGTGATTAAGAAAGGAGAAAACAGTATGAAGAACTATCAAACATTGATTGGGTTTGCATTGGTCGCAATAGCTATTATAATTGCGGCGGTTATCATTTCATCTGCATTAAATGATTTTGCAAGTTCAGTTGTGAGTGGGTTATCGTATCTTGCAGATCATGTAAGAGGATAAAACAAAAAGGCTACTACCTAATTGGTAGTAGCCTTTAATTTTACGGATAAACACCGAAAGATTTATCGGCACTAAAAGCGGTAAAAGATTTCACGGAATTAGTAATAGTAGCACTAATTCCTGCTGTTTTTCCGTCGAAACCAAAGTCAACGCTTTCTAATGAAGCAGAATCGTATGTATGAATATAGTATGCGGTTGCTACACCATTGTAGTTACCAAACCAACGGTCATAGGTGCAAAGACCAGACCATTTATGACCTACGTAATATCCAGACTTCCAGTGGTCTTGTATTCTAAAACCAAAGCCTTTACTTCCGTCTCCATCGGAACGGTTGGAAGTAGATGCACGGTAATTGGAATTGACATCTGTCATATAGGCAGAAGCACTCATAACTTTGGAAGAATATTTGTTGCTGGAATTTGTATATCCTACACCAAAACCGTCTGCACCGCCGACATTTCCTGCTGAGTCACCGTATTCATTATTTTTCCAATGTCCACCACAGGTGACTGACCAATTTTTACTCCAAGATTCGTAATAGATAGTAGGAGTGTCTAAAGCAACATCACCCGAATCTGTTGCGCAGGTTGAAACACTTTCAATAACAGGTGCTTCAAATTCATAAACACCATAGGTTTCAAGTTCTGCATTGATAGCGGCTTTTTCTTCGGGAGTTGCGTTAGGAACTTGCAATAATAAAGCGTCAACAATCTCTCTTGTTGGAGTTGGGGAACTTCTCAATAAAGATTGTTTGGCGTATAATTCGTCCATTTCTTTTGCAAAGGTCAATTTGTCTGTTGCGCTTAGGTAGACAGACGGGTTACCCATATCATTTTGGGAAGCTGTTTCTTCCGCAGAGGCTGTCGTAGCCATTCCCATAACCATAACAGCAGTAAGTGCAAGACTTACAAGTTTCTTAAAATGTTTTTTTATCATAGGCAATTCCTCACTTTCTTTGAAAAATAAATGGTTTACATAAATCATCATAGCATATTGTCAATATTTTGTCATGTAAAAAATGAAAAATTCTGTAAATTTATAAACGCAATAATGATATAACAGAAAAATGTGATTGTACTTGCATTGTCAAGATAATTATTTAATAGGAATATTGATAATAAATTATATATAATATATAATTTATAATTTATAATTTATGTATAGTAAATATGAAATAAGTTATTTATTTAAAGAAAGAGGAAAGGGAGTGAAGCTGAACGAGAGATTACTTTTTAATCATTTTTTTAATAGTGGTGCTGGTTCTGCTTCTTCCGTTTATCCTTTGGTGGAAGCACAGGCACAAAGAAACAGATAGAAAGGGGAACAGTAAAATGTAATAGGGTGAATGATTATAGCAAAAAGACCAGTATCAATATATGATTTTAAGGCTTTCGGGGCTGCCATTAAAGCCGCGAGAAACGAATACGGAGAAAGTCGCAAAAAAGTAAGCGACGAGTTATATATCTCCCCGCGCTATCTTGCGAATATCGATAACAAAGGACAGCAGCCGAGCCTACAAGTTTTCTATGACCTCGTTACCCGTTATGCTGATATTTGGGTGTGTTCTGACTATATGTATCATTGTTATGGCAATACCTAATGCGTGCTGATTAGTATTTTTTTATATTGCTCCGCAAGCTCTTTCTTTCCCCATCTCATATACAAACTATACAAATAACGAGCAGTACTTTTGGAATAATCATTATCAGGGTTCTCTTTCATAACAGCATGAAAGACGGCATCTGCGTTAAGCAGGTGCTGTTCTGCTATCACAGGCTGAGAACGGGTATAAGCAATGACACCACGATAGAACTCGCACATACCATAATCAAGGTTATTTCTACCCATAACTTCATCAATGGTGGATTCACAGAAATCAATAATTTCCAGAGCAGAATCATATTCCTTATTCTGCACCAGCATGTTAGCAAGTGAGAGTGTCTGCTGCAGGGTATCATTATTCTCTATCAATCCAAGACTGGCATATTCCCTGCGTACTGTGAAAGCTGTCTTGAGTTCTGATACGGCTTCTTCCAGTTTCTTCCGGAACAGATAAGCTGTAGAGAGGTTGTTGTGCAGGTTTGAAAGCAGATTGGCGGAACGGGCATCCGCAGTATTGGTCTTATGGTAATTTTCCATGAGGGCAATCGCCTTTTTATATTTCTTAATGGCATTATCATATTCCTTGCGTGGGAACAGAAGCTGTGCTTTGTAATCTAATAATAATGCTTTGTCACAGGCAGAAATGTGGTTGGTTTCTTGCGTAATATCTGGTGTGCCTGATTTATCTGAATTATACGATTTACTCGTTTCATCCGACTTGCCCGAATCATTCATAAGATTCATCACATATTCTATACGTTCTACCAGCTCCGACAGATAATCGGTATCCAGATATTTGTCAAAGTAAGGGTACATATCCTGTAAGAACAGTAGATAGTAAGCCCTGTTATCTAGGATGATGTGTCTGTTGATGCTTTTCAGACATTCCATGACAGTCACCGGTCTTTTTACATCCAGACCGTGAGCAAGGCAAATCAAATGCAGGTGATTTAACATCACATGGCAGTCTGATACGGTTGGAATGGTCTCTGCGATTGCCACTTCCTGAATGAGAGGATGGAGTGCAATCGTCTTATTTTCGGTATCTTCACTGATAATGCCATAGCGTATCAGCTCATTAACATTTTTGAGAGAATCCAGTTCCAGCCACATTTTGAACGCACTTTTATAAACTCCTGATACCGGCAGGAGTGAGAGGTTACGGAGGATATCAATACTGTCCTCATTTAATCTATTAAGCTTCATCAACATGCGAAGGTGTCCTATCATACTGGCATAGGAGAATTCATCATCCTTGAATACCTCGATTTCTTCCATGTTCTGCCCGATACCGCAGGAACGCAGCTCCTGTAACAATTCTTCCGGTTCCATGCCGCTGGCTTCTAAGGTAAGAGCAGCCATGCAGACAGTCAGGGTATGACAGTTCACTTCTTCTATAATGGCAGACACACTGTCCGGATCACGTTTTGCAGAAGGACAATGCTTGTAGAACAGTTCTGTCAGTTCTTTTTCTTTATCCAATTCCTTTATTTCTATAGAATCATAATTCTTAAGTTTGCATCTGCTGGTAATCAATAGCTGCATATCATTCTTCATCAGTTCCTTTAAGAAGGGTTCGTCCTTTGGAAGCACATTGAAGTTGTCCAGAATCAGCAGTGTATCTGTGTGGAGTCTCTGCATCACCTTATAGTGATTCTGAAAACGGACTTCCTCATTCATTTCTACGGAATCATCTGCAAATGTAAGGTTTGCGATGTCTTTTCTCAAATCACCGGTGTAATACAGATAAATGATATTGGTGTACTTTTTACGGTTCGTCTGTGCATAGGCTTTGGCAACTTCGCTTTTTCCAATGCCTGCCATACCAGTAATGAATAAGACGGATTGATTGGAAAGATGGGATGCGATTGCTTTTATCTCATCCTTTCGTCCAATGAATGCCTGATTGCAGGAGGGAAGCTTATTGCAAAGAATCACTTCCGAAAGGTCGGGAGAATAGAGCGCACCTGTGCTATGGTCATTCAAAATCGCATATCTTACCACAGAGCAGAAAAAGGCTGCATTATCCGGCTCCTGAATCAGTGCATCAGCCATTTCCTGCCCGATGGTTTTTATACTGTCTGTAATCAATTCCTCCATCTGGATTCGAGCCTGTGCTTCGTTCAACAGGTTCGGAATAATCTTATCTCTGAAATCATCCTCCATCGTATCCCATTCATCCTCATCTTCATAAGTCTTTAGGATATCTATAGGAATCGGGCGGGCGCCATTGCACCAGCGGCTGTACATCGTCGTGTCATCTGCGATTAATTCCGAAGCTGTCAGAGTATCATCCAGATATGCAGAGAACAGACTGCGTACAAGCTGGTGCTGCGGGTAGGTTTTCTTTTTATTTTCCAATAATACACCAATCACATTGGCGAAGGTCAGTCTGTTTCTCATCTGTGTGCTCCTTTCAGAGAGGATTTATCAATCCCGCTATCTATCTTATCTGTCTTTCTATATTTTCATTCTTTGAAAAGTTTCTATGTCAAGTCGCGGTCAAGTGACCGTCAATTATTTTATTCTCTATATTTTACTACAATTAACTTACAAAACGTAGCCGGGCGGCATCAGAAATGAAGCAAATCGGCTACAACAATCATAACACAAAACAAACTTATGTTCTACAAGAATATCGAAATGTTTTAACTGTACATTGAAAACTTCATGAGTTGTATTCACAGTCAACGGACTTTGCGATGATACTTAAAGCAATTTAAGCGGAGCAAAGAACAGACACTTCCGTCAAGGGTGGGAGATGATCTCGCGCAGGAGAGGCTCACAGGCAGGTTTCAGTAGTGAGAAATCGGTGCTAAAGAATCCAGACAGTGGATACGTAGAAAACCAAACTAAGAGTACTGGAACAATCTTACTTTAGGAACCGCTTATTGCGGGTAGGAAAGAAGGTGGTTAATGAGAATATTACGAGAGGAGGCAGGACTACCATGAAAACAGAACTTGATACAAGAGCGTTATTAAATGTAAAGGAAATGTGTGAGTACCTTGGTATTGGACAGACGAAAGCAAGAGAATTGCTTTCCAATCCGGCCAATGGTTTCACGGTAAGAATCGGTAACAGACTATATGCTCATAAGGGCAGATTAGACCACTGGTTACTGAATCAGATTCTTTCATAAATAAGAACACGGAGGAGTTTCAAAATGAGAATTCAATTTTTGAAACGGATTGATAATTGTAAGGTTTTATGGTAGAATAGGGACGATATTTGGAATCCTTCCTATTCTACACTTAGGAAGGAGGCATAAATGGGTAAATCCCTTAATGGTAAAGAATTAGGTAAAGGCTTATCACAGAGAAAGGATGGTCTTTATCAGGGAAGATTCGTGAATCGTTTTGGCAAGAAGCAGACGGTTTACGCAAAGACGCTGAATGAGGTAAGACAGAAGCTTAGAAACGAACAGTATGAGGATGAAAAGGCACTCAATGTTGTTGCGAAGGACGTAACGCTTGACGAATGGTATGAAATCTGGATGGATACCTGCAAGAAGAATTGCAGAGACTCCACCAAGGAGACATACGCAGGTCATTATCGCAGAATACAGAAGGCTCTGGGATGGAGAAAACTCACATCCTTGAATTTACTGATTATGCAGCAGGCGATTAACGAACTGGAAACAGACAATGAGCGTAAGAATTCGAAAAAGATACTGGTCGATATGCTGGAGAAAGCAATAGACTCTGATTTACTTATCAAAAATTCTGCTAAGCAGATCAATACTGTGATTTCTAAAGAGGTTAAGAAAGAACGTAGAGTATTAACGGTAGGTGAAACGGAGCTTTTTTTTAGCTATGCGAAGGACACATTCTACTACAATTTATATGTAGTGGCAATCGACACAGGAATGCGTATTGGTGAGTTGATGGGGCTTCAGTGGTCTGATGTAGACTTTGAAAAGAAGGTTGTACACGTCAGACGTTCCTTATGCTATTTCCGCAAGGATGGCAAATATGTCTTTGAATGGCATGATACCAAGACGCATAACAGCAAGCGAACCATTCCCTTAACAACAAGAGCTATGGAAGCTCTGAAAAAACAAAGAGTTCGCGGGCAGGAGATTCTGCTTAAGAACGCACAAACAGCACAGGACGAATACAAGAATCTGGTTTTCGTAACCAGAAACAATCGACCTACACAGCAGTTCATCGTACAGGAATGTATGGATGTAACAACGAGACGAATTCAGAAGGAACACCCGGAATTTGAGAGGTTCTCTCCTTATTGTTTCCGTCACACCTTTGCAACAAGGGCAATCGAGAACGGAATGCAGCCTAAGAGCGTGCAGAAGCTTCTCGGACATGGCTCCTTACAGCTGACAATGGATTTGTATTGTCACGTAACAGATGATACCTTGTTTGACGAGATGAGGAAGATGGAAGCGGTGTAAAGTGTGTAAAAAGTGTGTAGTAAAGCAATTTGAGACAATAATAAAGGCGTGAAAGCCTTATAAACAGGAGGTTTTAAGATAAAATGGAACAGTATAAGCAGAAATTTATAGAGTTTATGGTAGAGAGTGATGTTCTCAAATTTGGCGATTTTACACTGAAGAGTGGAAGAAAATCGCCATTTTTTATGAATGCAGGTGCATACGTGACAGGTTCCCAGTTGAAGAAACTCGGAGAGTATTATGCAAAGGCGATCCACGCCAGTTACGGGGATGATTTTGATGTGTTATTCGGACCGGCATACAAGGGAATTCCACTGGCTGTTGTTACCGCAATTGCATTCAGTGAATTGTACGGAAAAGAGATCCGTTACTGCAGTGACCGCAAGGAAGCCAAGGATCACGGGGCAGACAAAGGCGGATTTTTAGGAAGTAGCTTAAAAGATGGAGACCGCGTGGTGATGATCGAGGATGTGACGACATCCGGCAAGTCCATGGAAGAAACTGTTCCAAAAGTACGTGGGGCTGCAAACGTTGAGATCGTTGGTCTTATGGTCAGCTTAAACCGCATGGAAGTCGGACAGGGCGGCGTAAAGAGCGCACTCGATGAAATTCATGAGAAATATGGTTTTGAAGGAAAAGCGATTGTTACCATGGAAGAAGTGGTAGAACACTTATATAATCGGGAATGTCAGGGAAGAATTGTAATTGATGACACGATCAGGAAAGCAATCGATGCCTATTATGAGCAGTATGGATGCAAATAAGCAAAAAGGTTGTAGGAAAGAGAGACGCATATGAGAAACCGGAGAAGACGTGGCTATAAGTTTACCGAGAAAAAACATTCCAGACAGGGAATATTGGCCACGGTATTAGCACTTGCTCTTCTGGTATGGTATCTTGTGTTCCTGAAGCTTGCTTTTCAGGGAGGCGGTTCGCTGTCTGCTTATTATGGGAGCGCAGGAGTCGTTGCGATGATCGCAACATTTGTTGTTCTTGTCATCGCAGCCAAAAGTCTGCGGGAAGAAGATTCCTTCCAGTTGTTTCCGAGACTGGGACTAGGACTGACCCTTTTGGATATGGTATGCTGGATCGGAACCTATATCTGGGGATTTTTGAGCTAAAAACTATAAGAAGGAAACAAACTATGAGCTTTAGAGAGATCAATCACAAAAATAACGAGGAATACTGGGAACGGCTGGAACTTGTGATGGAGCGCATTGAGGCGGTCAGCGAGGAGGAAGCCTCCAGTGTGGAAGAACTGTACCGGGGATATTTCTTTGAAATGTCGGAACTGTTTCTGGTTTTGTATAAATTAGCAGAAGCGTCCCTGAGTGGAAAACTGGCAGAAATTTCCACGCTGGAAGGGAAAAAGATCAATCGCCGTCTGTATCTGGATGTGCAGGAAGATTATGCGGACAGTTATGCAAACCCGGCATATGCCGTCAGTAAGATGGGCTGGGAATACGGACCGCTGCTCTCGGCATTGGATGCCAGACTGCATGGAATTTATACCAGCTGTATGGAAGGAAATATCCGTTATCTGTGTATTTATGCGGAACTGTTTGTGGAAATTTACAACTGTTTTGAGGATTCACAGAATCTGGATGTGCACGAGATCAGAAAATGCATTTATTCTTTTATGCATGATTACACAGAAATTTTTAATGCGGATGCGATCTGCAGACTGATCGATCCGGAATATGATTATTTCACCCAGATCGTGATGGAAGCGGAGCTGGATCATCCGGCATATCTGTACCGTTATGGTCTGTATATCGGAAAAGATGAGACGGAGTCCGCACATTTTCTGCATTCCTTGACAAAGCAGCAGATGCAGGCAATGGCGGATACATTTACCGAAGGATACCGGATCGGATTTGAAACAACCGGAAAAGATATTTCTAAAAAGTCGGTAGTGGAGATCCGTTATCCGCTGGGATTCGAGCGGATGGTACGCGCCGCCGTACACAATTTTAAAAAGATCGGATTGCAGCCGGTGCTGCGTCCGTACTCTATTTCCCTGAACAAGCAGTTTACTTACGATCACAAAGAGGACCGCGGGCTGTGGCTGGATAAGGCACTCATCGAGCGGGGACTCGAAGTTGACCGTACTGTCTGGGAAAAACACAAAGCGATTGCTCCAAATTACGGAGGACCGGCAGTGATCGAAATTTTCGGGACAAAGCCGTTTTCGCCGGAGCAGAAAGAGGAGCGCGTTACCTATACCGACAAACAGAGGGAAATCGATGTGTATGAGCGCAGCGAGAAGAGCCAGCTGATCAATCATTACATTCACGGGGAGGAACGCAGTTTTACGATTATTGCTTACCCGGTTCCGTCCATCGGAGAAAAATACGAAGAAATCTTTGCGGAAACGGTGCATATCAATACGCTTGATTATATGCTTTACCGCAATATGCAGCAGAAGATCATTGATGTGCTGGATACGGCGGACCGTGTGCACATCAAAGGCTGTAACGGAAACCGCACGGATCTGTATGTAAAGATTCATCCGCTTTCCGATCCTGCCAAAGAGACCGCATTTGAAAACTGTGTGGCAGATGTCAATATTCCGGTCGGGGAAGTGTTCACATCTCCGGTATTGCAGAAAACAGAAGGAAAGCTGCACGTCACACAGGTCTATCTGGGGGAATTCCTTTTCAAGAATCTGGAACTGGATTTTGAAAACGGAAGAATTACAGCTTATTCCTGTACAAATTTTGATTCTGAGGATGAAAACCACAAGTATATAGAGGACAATATTCTGTTCCATCACAAAACACTTCCGATGGGAGAGTTTGCAATCGGAACAAATACCACCGCATACCGGATGGCACGGAAATATCAGATCGCGGATAAGCTTCCGATTCTGATTGCGGAAAAGACAGGTCCGCATTTTGCGGTCGGAGACACCTGTTACACGTACGATGAGGACAACATGACATACAATCCGGATGGAAAAGCGATCATCGCAAGGGACAATGAAATTTCGATCCGGCGCAAAGAAGATATTTCAAAAGCATATTTTAACTGTCATACCGATATTACGATTCCGTATGATGAGTTAGGAGCGATTACAGTAGTACGTGCAGATGGCACGACGACAGATATTATAAGAAACGGGCGGTTTGTCGTTCCGGGAACGGAACCGTTAAATGAGCCGCTGGATGCAATGGAACCATAATTTTTTTCACATATAGGAGGATATTTAAAATGGCACAAGTAGGAATTGTAATGGGCAGTGATTCAGATATGCCGATCATGGCAAAGGCAGCCGACATCTTAGACCAGCTGGGCGTCAGCTATGAGATGACGATCATTTCCGCACACCGCGAGCCGGATGTATTTTTTGAATATGCAAAGAGTGCGGAGGAAAAAGGATTTAAAGTGATTATCGCAGGTGCAGGTATGGCAGCACATCTGCCGGGCATGTGCGCAGCAATCTTCCCGATGCCGGTCATCGGAATCCCGATGCACACCACTTCTCTTGGCGGAAGAGATTCTCTTTATTCCATCGTGCAGATGCCGACCGGTATTCCGGTAGCAACCGTAGCAATCAACGGCGGAGCAAATGCCGGTATTCTTGCAGCAAAGATTCTTGCAACCAGTGATGCGGATTTACTTGCACGCCTGAAAGAGTATTCGAAAAACTTAAAAGAGCAGGTTGAGGCAAAGGATGCCAGATTGCAGGAAGTGGGATATAAGAACTACTAATTAGATTTATTAACATTTATGATTGGCAAAATCAAAAAATTCCCGATATACTATAAGTTACAATAATAGATTAAAACACAGATATTAGGAGGAAAAATAAATGGATTACAAGAACGCGGGCGTAGATATCGAAGCAGGATATGAGTCAGTGGAACTGATGAAGAAGTTTGTAAAGGGAACCATGCGTCCGGAGGTATTAGGCGGACTTGGCGGATTTTCCGGTGCTTTTTCGCTGGATGCGATCAAGAATATGGAAGAGCCGGTTCTTTTATCCGGAACCGATGGATGCGGAACCAAGGTAAAACTGGCTTTCCTGATGGACAAGCATGATACGATCGGTATTGATGCCGTTGCAATGTGTGTCAACGATGTAGCCTGTGCCGGTGGTGAACCGTTATTTTTCCTGGATTATATTGCATGTGGAAAAAATTATCCGGAGAAAATTGCAACGATCGTAAGCGGTGTGGCAGAGGGTTGTAAGCAGTCCGGATGTGCACTGATCGGTGGAGAGACTGCAGAGCATCCGGGACTGATGCCGGAGGATGAGTATGATCTGGCCGGATTTACCGTAGGTGTGGTTGACAAGAAGGATATCATTACCGGAGAAGACGTAAAAGCCGGGGATGTGCTGATCGGTATGGCAAGTTCCGGTGTACATTCCAATGGATTTTCTCTTGTGCGCGGCAGCATTCTCGGAACATTCTCATAGAAACCACCACCGGTAATATGGCTGCAGGCTTTCACACGTACTCCGGCGTTCTTGATAGACTTCAATGCGAATATTCCACGTATGCTTCCGGAAGGAAAGCATGCCGTAGTGGAAAAGAACAGCTACCCGGTTCCTCCAATCTTTACCCTTATGGCAAGAGAGGGAAATGTAGATGAGCATATGATGTACAATACTTACAACATGGGACTTGGAATGGTTCTTGCAGTCGATCCGGCAGACGTGGACAAGACGATGGAAGCAATCAAAGCAGCCGGAGATACTCCATATGTGGTTGGTAAGATCACAGACGGAGAGAAGGGTGTAACATTATGCTAAAAATCGCAGTATGTGTATCCGGCGGCGGAACCAATCTGCAGGCCATTATCGATGGAATTGAACAAAAAACAATCACAAATACAGAGATTGCGGTAGTGATCAGCAATAATCCGGGAGCATACGCTTTGGAACGTGCAAAAAAGCACGGAATTGAGGCAGTATGCATCAGCCCGAAGGAGTATGAGAGCCGTGCGGCATTTAATGAAGATTTTCTGCGCAGACTTGATGCGTATGAGGTGGATCTGGTTGTGCTGGCAGGATTCCTTGTCGTCATTCCGGAACAGATGATTGCAAAGTACAGAAACCGCATCATCAATATTCATCCGTCTTTAATTCCGTCTTTCTGTGGAACCGGATATTATGGGCTGAAAGTGCATGAAGGTGCACTTGCCCGCGGAGTCAAAGTCACAGGTGCCACCGTGCATTTTGTGGATGAGGGAACGGATACCGGTCCGATCATTCTGCAGAAAGCGGTAGAAGTGCAGGAGGGCGATACGCCGGAGATCCTGCAGCGCCGTGTCATGGAACAGGCAGAGTGGAAGATTATGCCACAGGCGATCGACCTGATCGCAAATGGAAAAGTGACGGTGACGGGCAAAACCGTACATATCAGTAAATAGGAAATGCATCACATATAGGAGGATAATCATGAAAGTTCTTGTAATTGGAAGCGGTGGACGTGAGCATGCAATCGTAACAAGTGTTGCCAGGAGTCCGAGAGTTGACAAAATATATTGTGCACCTGGAAATGCAGGAATTGCAGCTTTGGCAGAGTGTGTGCCGATCGGAGCCATGGAGTTTGACAAGCTCGTTGCATTTGCAAAGGAGAAATCCATTGATTTTACCATTGTTGGTATGGATGATCCGCTGGTTGGCGGAATCGTGGATGTCTTTGAGGCAGAGGGCTTAAAGGTATTCGGACCGCGCAAAAATGCAGCGATTCTGGAAGGATCGAAAGCATTCTCCAAGGATCTGATGAAAAAGTATCATATTCCGACGGCTGCTTACGAGAACTTTACCGATCCGGAAGAAGCTTTAAAATATCTTGAGACGGCAAAGATGCCAATCGTGTTAAAGGCAGACGGTCTGGCACTCGGAAAGGGTGTGCTGATCTGTAATACACTCGAAGAGGCAAAAGAAGGCGTGCGTACGATCATGGAAGATAAGAAATTCGGAAATGCCGGAAATA
>OGDP01001629.1_pt1 | contig 13757 bp, 12 predicted proteins | sample 1570441 | NCBI WGS metagenome assembly OGDP01 (sample SAMEA2581961, study PRJEB24529) | metagenome | biome: Human gut stool | place: China | collected 2011
CGCGCACGCAGGCAACATTCTCGTCGATCCAGCCGGTGTTCAAAGGCTTGAAGATTTCCTTGCCCCGGTACATCCAGCTCATTGCTTTTCTTTGAAATTCCGTTGCCTTTTTCGACATGATCGCACCTCATTTCTGTGCTGTGATGCACAGCCAGCCCTTTTTATTTTTGTGGTTCTGGATCTTACAAAATCCTGCTTGCTCCAGATACGTTTTACCGTTCACAATGCAATGCTTTTCACAAGGTGCGCCCATCGCTCCGGGTGACAGGCCAGCAATTCCTCGTGCTGCAAGTTCTGCTCATGGAGAACAGGATGTGCAAAATGCTGCTGATACCGGGCACGATATTTTGCGCCCATTTTCAGGGCGTAAAAAATATGGATCTCGGTACCGGGCACATGGATCTTATCCGGCAGCGGTGTGATAAGATCGGAGTAGAACTGATTTTTACAGCTCTGCATGGTCACATAAGGGCGGGCCTCACCGAACATTTTCAGAAAGGCCTTGACATAATCCCCCGACTCTCTGGCACGCTTATCCAGACGCTTTTGGAGAAATTTTGCCTTAAGCTTTCCGTCCCGTACCACAGGGTAGATCAATGGCAGCAGAAAATCAGTCTGCAATCTTGCCGCCAGCGGCGATGCCTGATCCAGATCGGAGCTGCCCAGAATGCCACAGTCCATGTGGATGTTCTGCCGTGCCGCCAGCAGCCCCACGAAGGAACCGCCCAGAGAACAGCCGTAGGCTGCCCGGATGTGACCGCCGCAGTGGGTCTTGAGGTAGGCCTCGATCTTTTCGGTCTCCTCCAGCATGGTGGGAAATTCGGTCTGTTCAGTCTCATCAAAGCCATCATAGCTGACGCACAGCACCCGGAAGCGGTCAGCCAGAAGCGGGATCACCGCACCGAAATTGCTTTTCCAATGGCAACAGGTGCCCGGCAGCAGCAACAGCACCGGGGCATCCTCTGCACCAAATGTGTAGATTTTCATCCTGATACGCTCCTTCTCTATTTATTTTCCACCTGTAAATAGAAGAGATATATTTCTTCGTATAGGGCAGAGTTATGAGTTAGGTAAAACTAACTTTCAGTCTTATAAAAAGCCGCTTCTCAGCGGTCCTTCTGCCAAAATAATACGCCCTGCCGTCTCCTCTGTCAAGGAGTTTAGGCATTTTCGGAGATTTTGAAAGAGATTTCGCTTTCGGGAACCCCCAACCGTCACCCCAGTGCCACATCCAGCACCATCATCACGCTGAAGCCCACCGCAAAAAACACCGGGCCAACGTTGGAGTGCTGCCCCTGCGACATTTCCGGGATCAGTTTCTCCACCACCACATACAGCATGGCTCCGGCAAAAAGGTCAATGGCTTTGCGGTACTATAAGCTCGGCGAGACTCCTGCCTACTACATTACCGCATGGTACAAACTGTTGAGCGGCAAGTGGGAGTTTGGCAAAGTCCACGCCACCGAGACTACCGTGGAGGGTGTTACTGTGGAGCTGACCACCAATGGCCGCCACACGAATTACGAGATGAAGCTCTCCGGTTTTGGTCTGGACACCAGCACCAACAAGGTCTACGGCGTGGTGCTGACCACCGCCGATGGCAGCGAGTATGGCCTGCGTCATCTGGCCAACATCTGGCATGGTACCAAGCTGGGCTTCAATACGGACGAGCCCTATCTTGCGTCCATCATCGGCAAGACCGTCACCCAGATCACCTACTACGCCGCCGACGGTGTGTATGTTCTGCCGGTCAGCGTAGCGTTGTAAAGTCGCGGGCAACTGCCTGATTCAGCCAACATATAGCACAAAACGGCAAGGTTTCTTGATTACGGGAGACCTTGCCGTTTTATAGCAGCCTGCGTCTTTAATGCACAAACACCTTCCCCTATCCCGATGAAGTCATTGACCGTCTGGCACGGGCATTCTACCCGGCCATCCTTGCCTGCTGGAACAGCGAGGAAGGCCAGCGGGAGTTTGCTGCATGGCAGGCGGAACAGGCTCATCGCACTACCAGCAAAGAGAAACAGAGCGTTCCCGACGGGGAACGCCCTGTTGTACATATCGCTATCGTCTGTGGTCTTTGGCAGGGTGCGTCCTATTCAGGGGCGCACCCTGTTTTTGAGCAAATCAATTCCTACATTCTTAGATAATCCATTTTAGTTATAGCAGTCTAAATTGTTACTTTTCAAAAGAACTTCTATCCATCTTTTTCATAAATGAACTGCATGCCCCTTTCCAACCATATTCATATCCAGCTTTGAAAACCTCGCGATTATATGCATCCCAGCCTCCATAATTTTTGATTTGCTTCAATTGTGCGGCTCCACCGCCGATTCGTTTTCCGTTTTTTCCATATACTATCAAATTCTTTTGTGCCATAAAAAAGCTCCTTTCTGAGAGATATATTACGAACATCTTCATTTTACAGCATGTTGTAAAAATTTGCGAGGAATGAGTTTTGCAAAAAAATTACTCGGCCAACAAATCATAGTATTCTTGCAGGAATTCAGAGTATATCTCGCATACAGCATTCACACCGTCAGAAAGTGAATAAAAGAGATACGATTTCAACAACAGCGTATAGAGCTTTTCTTCAAATAAAAGCTTTGAAACATACGCTTTGGATAAACCCGTTTCACGAAAATACCCACGGTTGATTTTTTCTCGAAGAAAAATGTATTGCTTTTTCAACCGAAATTGTGGAAAAGAATCCAGTGAGAATGTTGGTGAACAGGCACTAACGTCCGATAGATATTCTGAAACAATAGATGCAGCTTGCTTTCGTGCATAACAAACATGGCTGAGATAGATTTCTCGAAAATAGACTTTCAGATCCATCAAGCACATGGAATTGCAACTTCGACCACCGTATGAAGAAAAAACATCAATAAATTTTTGTGTGTTTAAAAGCTTTCTTCCATAATTGTTGACGTGTTTTCCTTCTGTAATGATTGATTCAATAGTTTGAAGTTCTGTAGGTTGTATGAGTCGCTTGGACGAAATGTATTTTGATGGAATTTCGCCAAAAAAAAATCCGGTCGATTTTTCATTTCTTCCACCAGAAGCTGCTTGATATGGATTTCTTCTTCAAAACGGCTGCGATGCGTTAAAAAATCGCTAAAGCCACCAGAAACAAGCTCTGCCGTCAACTTAATCGGATTAATTTTCCATTTTTGATGCTGTTGTTCCAATTTCTTATCCATGACTTTATCTAAATCATCTGCTTTTATGCATAGCTGAGAAATAATGGCAAGTGCTTTTTCTTTTTTATTAACTACAATATGATATACTAGGAACTGTAATAATGCATTCGCAACATAATCAATATAGCTCCTTAATCGTTCAAATCCTGCTAACCCTACTCCCATAATCAACAATTTATCATCTTCCTCTTGATAGCATCGTAAAATACTCGAATCAATTCTCATAAGATTCAAAAGAAGAGAACGGCTGTCTTCAGTCAATCGAATCTGAAATCGTGTATCGAGAACCCATTGGTCCAGACTTAAAAGGTTCTCACGAATTTCTCGAAGTTCACTATCGCCTGAAAAAACATTATTTAACGACGGACAAGCAAATTCTAAAAAAGATCTATCTGCATCGATTTTTGTCATATTGGATATAATTTGTCTTCCTGCCACCGGCGAAGTCCGGAGATGATGCATTAGTTTTAATTGTTGATCTACTGGCATATAATCAAATGGTAAGTTTTTATAAACCGATTTATTATCATGAAGTTTATTTAGCAATATAACCAATTGCTTTTTCAAGTTAGACAAATCATCCGCTTCTACATTAGGCTCGTAGCGTTTTATATATTGATATACAAGTTTATCCATAGTGCCTGATCAACTCCTTCGATTTGCATATACAATCATCGGTCAATCTATGATTTCGGATTTTATCTTCCACGGACACCCATATTGAGTTTTCCGAAGAAAACAAATAATCCGAACCCATCTCCTATCGGAAACAAGTTCGGATTATTTTTGTTTGGTCCGAGTGGCGAGAATCGAACTCACGGCCTCTTGAACCCCATTCAAGCGCGCTACCAAAACTGCGCTACACCCGGATATTTGTTGTGGCTCATCGCTCACAGCTCCATTAGTATACCCGCTGCAGGCCGTTTTGTCAAGCGCTTTTTTTATTTTTCTTGGATTTTTTCTGGATTTTTCGCTCATCGTCCAGAAGCTCTCGATGGTGCGTCCATTTCATTTTCGGTGACTGCCATTGCCACGGCAAAGACGCTGTGGGCGCCCGCATCCAGCAGTGCCTGCGCACAGGCTGCGGCGGTAGCGCCGGTGGTGATGACGTCATCCACCAGCAGCACCCGTTTCCCTTCCACGAGCTCCGGCTCCTGCGCCCGGAAGGCACCGGCCGCATTTGCCAGACGCTCGTCCAGCGAGAGTCCTGCCTGATGGCGTCCGGCCCGGACGCGGCAGAGCGCCTTTGGCAGCAGCGGGAGGCTCAGTGCATGGGCCAGAGGCTGCGCCATCCGTTCCGGCACATTATAGCCGCGCCGGCGGCTGGTGGCAGGCACCGGAACGATACAGTCGTAACCGATGGCCGCACCGGAGACCAGACCCGGCACCGGCTCTGCAAAGTGCATCTCCACCTCTGCCCCGAACAGCCGGGCCGTCATCTCCACGCCAAGCTCCACCGCCGTCCAGCTTTCGCCTTCGTATTTGGCGCGGAGGATGGCGCTGCGAACGACGCCCTCGTACCGGTAGGGCGCAGCCGCCCCATCCAGAGCGCCCAGATAGTGGCGGCTCGTGTCCAGCCGCATGACCGGGCCGCGGCGCAGCTCTTCCAGCCGCGGTGTACACACCTCACAGAACGGAAGCGTTCCCAGCACCCTGCGGCAGCAGGGACACCGCCTCGGGAAAAGCAGCTGGCGCATCTGCCGGGCAAGCTGCGCGGGGCAGCTGTAGTAGCCCGTCATCAGTCTTTCTTGACAGCGACGATGATACGCACCTTTTTGCCGGCCGCGCAGCCAAAGTTGTCGTACCAGCCGGTAAGGTAGTAATCATCGGAGTTGACGGAAGTGAGCTTGGTGTAGTAATACTGGCCCTTGTACCACAGGTAGACCTGCGTATTATCGTCCATTTCAAACCTTTCGCCCTTGGAGGAAAGGACGCTGGCCGCACCCACCTTGTCGATCTTCATGGGCATCAGCTGCACCATGTTGCGGACAGCGCCGGTCGTCTCCTGGCAGACCGCGATGCCGCCGGCCAGCACAGGATACTTGATGGAAGTGCTCAGACTGACCTGCTGGCCGCTGACGTAGCCGATATAGGTTGCACCGCTGCCGATAAAGTTGAATATCTGGCTGAAGGGAGTGCCGGTGATCTTGGCGATCTGCTGGAAGCCGAGGCCCAGAAGTGCGCCGGTGTTGCTGGTCAGGCGTTCCCACGCGGTGCTGAGGATGTCGCCGGAGATAACGCCCCACAGGATCTCTGTGGTGGTGGGTACCATGATGCTCTTCACCTGACTGACGACTGCATCGGTATCAATGGTGCCGTCGCCCGGCTGAGCCTGGATGGCACTGAGAAGGGTGCTGTAGTTGGCGGCGACATTCTTCACATCGTCCAGCACACCGTAGTACCACAGGTCGCCGGTCACATCGTTCAGGATGAGCTTGTCGATCTGCCCCTGCGGGTTGGTGGTGTAGTAGCGGACATCGGAAGCCTTTAAGTTTACCCCCGATAGGCGGCTGGGACGAACCGTCCCAGCCACACCCCCTGTACTCGTATCAAGGATCTGCACGTCATCTGCCAGAGCCCTATCGCCCAGCGCGGTGGCGTTCTCGTTCACAGTGCCGCTGACGGAGCGCTCATCGATCGTTTCCACGCTCTCGCCTTCGGGGCTGACCCGCACTTCCACCAGCCAGCCGGTGGGAAAGTTCAGGCTTTTGTCTACGTTCACCTCGCGGGCAAGGCCGTCGGTACACAGGACCTTGACGGTCTGAAGCACATCGGCGCTGTTGTCCTCGTCGATGAGGTTGCGGGAAGCCGACTGCACCACGCCGTAAAAGACCTCGTCGGCCTCCTCGCCGGTGATGATGCCTGCGGCCACATTGTTCATGCCCAGCAGCAGAGTGACCACCTGGCCGACACCGCCGCCGTTGAGGGAGGACACCTGGGAAGCAATGGCCGTGCTGCCCAGCGTGTAGGACGTGCCTGCCACCGTAATGGAAGCGGGAGCGCTGGCCGTGGGAGACACCTCGGTGATGCGGCCTGCGGCACGGCGGGTATAGACCCAGAGGGTCTTGAGGCTCTCGCTGTAGTAGTAGACGTCGTATTTGTTCAGCTCTGCGGAGCCGGAGACCTTATCGTTGCGGTAGACGCTGGCAGGGACGAAAGGCAGTACTGTGCTCTCCGAAGCCACGAAGGGACCTTCCAGGCTGCTGAGCAGGATGGTAGAGCCGTCCACCTGACCATTGCTCACGGTAAAGCCCAGGGTCGTGCCGTAGGCCGAGCCGCTGGCGTTGTTGGCGGTGAGGGCATTGTAGAGCAGGACGGCGCAATCCTCATAGTTCATCGCTTCGCCCTGACGGCGGTCGAGGCCGGCACGCAGGCCCAGCTCGCCGGCCTTGTTGAGCTGGGCGTTGGGGAACGCGCCGCTCAGGTCGGTCATCTTATAGCCCATCAGCTTGAGCACTGCGGTGCAGGCTTCTTCCAGCGTGACGGCATTGTTCGGACGGAAGCTGCCGTCGGTGTAGCCGTTCATCCAGCCCTGCTGCACGGCGATGCGGACATAGGGCGCCCATGCCGAGGAGCCGGGCAGGTCGGTGTAGAGGGTCCCCACTGCCCCCTGGGAAGAGACGCTCTCCCGGTAGGTAGAGTAAGAGGTCAGCATTCTGGCAAATGCGCCGCGGGTCACGGCTGCATCCAGTGCGCCGGACTGCTCGGAATCCATGGCACCCAGCGTGATGGCAAACTGGACGGCGGTGTTGTTGCCCGCAGCCGATGCCGGCATCACCAGCATCGACACTGCGATGCTGACCGCCAGCAGAAATGCGAGAAGACGTTTTTTCATTGTGTTACTCCTTGTTGAGATCATCGCAAAGCCTCTCCCTTTGGGAGAGGTGGCGAGCGAATGCGAGACGGAGAGGGCAAGCCGCCTGACAAAAGAAGAGCATCCTTGCCCTCTCAGTCCCCTTCGGTGACAGACTCCCCCTTGTGTCGCTTGCGCGACATCTTCCCCCGGCCGGGGGAAGTCTTTCCTCAAAGGGAGAGCCTTACGCATTTCGGAGAGGTTAATCATATCTCAACGCGTCAATGGGGTTGAGCCGCGCGGCGCGTTTTGCGGGCAGATAGCCGAACAGCACTCCGATGAACACCGAGATGCCGAAAGCTGCCACGATGGAGTTGAAGGACGGGCTGACCGTAACGTCCATGCCGTCGGTGAACATGGGAAGCACCTGATTGGCGATGGCCGACACGATATAGCCAAGGACGATGCCCAGCGTGCCGCCGAGGGCCGAAGTGGTAGCTGCCTCGGTGACGAACTGAGCCAGAATGGTCCTTTCCTTCGCGCCCATGGCCTTGCGGATGCCGATCTCGCGGGTGCGCTCGGTGACGGACACCAGCATGATGTTCATGATGCCGATGCCGCCCACCAGCAGCGAGATGCTGGCGATGCCGGTGAGGATGACGATGACCATATTGATCATCTTGTTCATCTCTTCCAGCCACTCGCTGGCGCTGTAGACATAGTAAGCACTGTCGCTCTTGAAGATGTCATACAGTCCCTGCTCCACCGCAGCCTTGGCCTCGTTGGCCTGGCCCTCGTCCACCATGATGGCGGAGTAGGAGTCCGGCGAGCTTTCGTTGGAAAGGCGCATGGCTGTGGTGTAGGGCAGGTAGACACTGTCGTCGTCGCTGCCCTCCTGCTGGTCGTGATTGGAGATCTTGGCCTTCAGCACGCCCACGATGCGGAACTTGTACGCGCCGAGTTTGATGGTCTGGCCCACCGCATTGCCGCCGTAGGCCGTGCGGTTGATGTAATCGCCGATGACGCAGATCTGCTTGTTGTCTGTGATGTCCATATACTGGATGTTCCGGCCCTTGGCGAGGGTGTAGCCCTTCGACTTGATGTAGTTCTCATCCACGCCGTACACCGTACCGTAACGGTATTGCGTCGTGCCCACCTTGGGGGTGTTGTCGCTGAAATCCAGCTGCGGCGAGATGGAGGAAAGCAGTTCCGGGTTCTTTTTGACGATGTCGTACAGATCATCCACCGTCGCGGTGCGGGAACCATAGCCCCATATCTGGATGGAGAGGGTGTTGGTTCCCATTGCGGAAAAGCTGTCCCGCATGCTTCTGGTCATGCCGTTGCCCAGACCGACGATGACGATGACCGCCATGACGCCGATGATGATGCCCAGCATGGTCAGGAACGTGCGCAGCTTGTTGCTCCAGACGTTCTGCAGTGCCTGGCGGAAAGTCTCTAATACCATTATTTTGCTTCCTCCTGTGCCGCTTCGCCGGACAGAGTGGGCTGCACGATGGCCTCGGGCGCGTGGGCGTCGCCGTCATACACCACCTGTCCGTCCTCCAGACGGATGATACGCTCCGCCTGCACGGCGATGGAATTGTCGTGGGTAATGAGCACCACGGTATGGCCCTCTCTGTGGAGCTGCTGAAGCATCCCGATGACCTCGCGGCCGGTGTGGGAGTCCAAAGCACCGGTGGGTTCGTCGGCGAGGATGACCGCCGGGTTGCGCACCAGAGCCCGTGCGATGGAAACGCGCTGCTGCTGGCCGCCGGAAAGCTGGTTTGGCAGGTTCTTGAGCTTGTCGCCCAGACCCACCTTTTCCAGCACATCCCTGGCCAGCTTGTGGCGCTCGGCGCGGGAGATGTTGGCGTAGATCAGCGGCACCTCCACGTTTTCCAGAAGGTTCAGCCGGGGCAGAAGGTTATACTGCTGGAAGATGAAGCCCAGCATCTCGTTGCGCACATCCGCCAGCTCGTCCCGGTTCATCCTGCCCACGTCCCGGCCATTGAGCCGGTAGATGCCGTGGGTGGGGACATCCAGACAGCCGATGATGTTCATGCAGGTAGACTTGCCCGAACCGGACTGGCCCACGATGGCCACGAACTCCCCCTTCTCGATCTTCATCGTGATGTGGTCGGCGGCCTTTACCAGCGTATCGCCCATCTGATAATACTTGCACACCTGCTCAAATTCGATCAGAGCGCTCATGGGGCACCTCCTTACCAGATACTGTCGCTGTAATAGTCATCCGACACAGAGCTGGTGTCGTAGGCCACCGTGTCGTCCTCCTGCAGGCCGCTCTTGATCTCGGTGTAGCTGTCGTCGCTGACGCCGGTCTCCACCTTGACGTAGACATAGCCCTCCGGTGCGTCCATGTCTTCCACCGCATTGGCTGCGCTGGGAGACTTCTTGCTCACCAGCACATAGCCGCCGCGGATAACGGCAGCATTCGGCACGACGAGGGCGTTGTTGGCCTCGGCCACGACGATCTCAGCGTTGGCGTTCATGCCGGGGCGCAGGCCGTCGGTGTCATCGATGCGGATGGTGATGGGGTAAGTCGTGGTGCCGCCGCTGGAGCTGCCCTTCATGGATACACGGGTGACTGTGCCGACATAGGTCTTGTCCGACACAGCGTCAGCGGTGAGCTGGACTTTCTGGCCCACGGACAGTGCGCCGATCTGCAGCTCATCCACATTGATGACCATTTCCAGATAGCTCAGGTCGTAGATGACGCAGAGGGTGCTGCCGGAGGTCAGGGCGTCGCCCTGCTTGGCGTCCTTCTCAATGATGGTGCCGCTGATGGGCGAGGTGATGGTGTAGTTGGACATATTGTCCTGCTGGTTCTGCATCGAGATCTCGGCGCTGCGCAGGGACTCGGAAGCAGACTGGATGGATTCGGTCAGATCGTCGCCGGTCAGCTCGATGAGGATGTCGCCCTTGGAGACCGCGTCGCCCTCCTGCACATTGATGGCGGAAACGGTGCCGCTGGCCAGAGCGGTCAGGGTGCGCTCTGCCTGATAGGCAAAGGTGGCGGAGGCGATGGAGCTGACGCCGTTGATGCTGGCGGTAGCGGCCTGAGCGGTGGTCAGACCGCCGGCATTGTTGACCCGGATGGTGACGGTGCGCACCAGCAGGTTGCCGGTGCTCAGCTCGTCGGTGCCGGTGACGGCGGTGACGGTGCCTTTCAGCGTCTCAAAGGTGCCGTCCAGCACCACGTCGGCGCTCTGGCCCACCGAGAAGTTGGCGGCGTCGGCTGCCGGGAACAGCAGGTTCAGCAGCATCTTGGAGCTGTCGCGGATGACCGCCACCTCCTGGCCGCTGGTCACTTGGTCGCCCTTTGCGACCTTGAGACTGCTGACCGTACCGTCCACCTCTGCGCGGACATACTGGAGGTCTACGGTCTTGTCGTAGCTGCGCTGGGCCTGCTGCAGGGCGATGCTGGCCTTTTCCAGATTGGTGGAGGCGTCCGAGCTGTCGATGGTGTAGAGCACATCGCCCTCTTCCACCTTATCGCCCTCTTCAAAGCCGCCGGTGAGGATCTTGCCGTCCACCAGAGACTTGACGGTATATGTATTGGCCGGGTTCAGCGTGCCGGTGCCGCTCAGGGAGTTGGAGACATCCTGACGGACCGGCGTCGTCTCGGCGTAGGTCACATCGCCGCTGGCAGCTTTATTCCCGCCGCCTATGAGAAAGACAGCGCCCGCTGCCGCCACGACGACCACCGGCACGAGCCATTTCCAGTTCTTTTTGGCGAATGCAGACACACCGGACTTGGCTTCTGCGGTTTCAGCAGCCTCAGCGGACGCATCCTTTTTCTTTTTCCAGATCATGCTTTTCCTCCTATGGTATGCAAAAGGGCAGCGTGACCCCTTTGCACGAAAAATCCGTTATTGGTAGTGTATCGCATTTTTCTGAAATACACAAGCGTCCAAATTTCATTTCACCTTTTATTTACAAAATTATTTCCGGTTTTTATGCAAAAAAGACACCCGCAGTGTCCTTTGCAGAACATTGCGGGTGTCTCAGATGATCTTGTCTTGTCAGGATGCGACTTCGGCCTCGCTCAGCGGAGCCAGCTTCACATACACCCCGGCAGGGACGCAGGCCGCCCATGCACCTTCCTCGCTCAGCTGGCCGAACTGCTCACAGACATGGTCCGGGCATTGGCTGTCCTGAAACGAGATGGTGCCGTCTTTTACCTGTAAATGAACGACATAGCTGCCCACATCGTACAGGTAATCGTAGTCCTTATCCAGCGGCAGCACCTCGGTGATGCCGCCGCCGAAGTCCACGACTGCTGCCAGCGGTTCCGCCTTGCTGCGCGGACGCAGCAGAAAGACCAGCAGGGCAGCAGCCGTCAGGATAACGGCTGCGAAGAGGAGGTTCGCCTTCCAGCTCAGGCGTTTTGCGCCTTTTGCCGGTCGAGGCTGCTTGCGGGTGCTCATGCAGCGTAGTCGCTGGCAGCAGCACCGGCAATGCGGCCAAAGACGGTGAAGTCAGCAACAGCGTTGCCGCCCAGACGGTTTGCACCGTGGACGCCGCCAGTCACCTCACCTGCTGCGAACAGGCCGGGGATGACCTCGCCCTTCTCGTTCAGCACCTCGGTGTTGGCGTTGATCTTCAGGCCGCCCATGGTGTGATGGACACCGGCGGTGACCTTCACAGCGTAGTAGGGAGCGGTGTTCAGGGGGTTGGCGAAGCTGGTACGGCCGAAGTCGGGGTCATTCTTGGCCTCAACGTAGCCGTTCCACTTCTCCATGGTCTCTGCGAAGGCAGCGGCATCGACGCCCATAGCCTTGCCCAGCTCCTCGTAGGTGGAGCCGGTGACGGTGTAGCCCTTCTTGATGTAGCCCTGGATGACGCTGGAAGCATCGGCCATGGCCTGATCGACGACCAGCCAGCTGTAGCTGCCGGTCTGAGCGATCTCAGCGGCGGAGACGACGTCACGGGTGCCGACCTCGTCGATGAAGCGCTGGCCTTCCTCGTTGATGAGGATAGCGCCGTCGCCGCGCAGGCCCTCGGTGATGAGGGCAGCGGTGTTGGCCTCAACGGTGGGGTGGATCTGGATCTGGTCCATGTCCACGGTAGCAGCGCCGATGGCCTGTGCCATCTCGATGCCCTGGCCCTGGATGCCGGGGGCGTTGGTGGTCATGAAGCCCTTCAGCTCGGGCTTGTACTTGACGACCATGTCGAGGTTTGCGCCGAAGCCGCCGGTAGCCAGAACGACTGCCTTGGCGTTGACGGTGACGGTCTCACCGGAAGCACCGGTGGCCTTGACGCCCACGGCAGCGCCGTTGGCATCGGTCAGGATCTCAGTTGCGGTGGTGTCCAGCATCATCTTGACGCCGGCCTTCTCGCAGTTCTCCTGCAGCAGGGGGATCATGTAGGAGCCGACGGAAACGGTCTTGCCCTCTGCGTTCACAGGGCGATGGATGCGCTTGACGGATGCACCGCCGAAGCTGGAGACGTTGTGCAGGGTGATGCCGTGCTCGTCCAGCCAGTCGATGGCGTCAGCGGAGTTTGCGCACAGGGTCTCGACCAGCTCGGGGTCGTTGATGCCCTTGCCGCCGATCATGGTATCCAGCTCCATCAGCTCGACAGAGTCGAAGTAGCCGGTGGGGTTGGCCTGATAGGCAGCCCACTGCTCGGAGACGGTCTTTGCCAGAGCGGTGATGGTCTCGTTGTCGGCGTACTTCTCGGCAGCAGTCTTCAGGGTCTTCTCGACGCCGGCAGACTCGCCGAACTCGTTCTCATCCTGATAGACGGTCTTGCCGGCGTTCATGCCGCCGGTAGCGCGGACGGAGTTGCCGCCCACCATGGACTGGCTCTCGAGGATGACGACGCTCTTGCCCTCAGCGGCAGCGGTGATGGCAGCAGTCATGCCTGCGCCGCCTGCACCGACGACGACGACATCTGCGTCAACGGTGGAGTCCTCGGCGGCAGCGTCCTTCTCCACAGCGGTCTTGTAGTCATCGGGGTTCAGGCCGGCAGCGGTCAGGGCAGCTGCAGCAGCCTCCTTGATGGCGGTAGAGGTGATGGTAGCGCCGGACACGCCGTCCACGGCGATGCTGCCGCTCTCGGCGATCTCGCCGGGCATCTTAGCGATGGCCTGAGAGCCGACGCCTTCAGTCTCGTCCTTGCCCTCGGCGGTGCAGCCGGTGATGGCGCCGTCGGTCAGGGTCAGGGTGACGGAAACATCGCCGCCGAAGCCCTTGGCAGTGCCGGTGAAGTCACCGGACACACCCGCGTCAGAACTGGTAGAGGCAGACTTTGCACCGCAGCCGTAGCCAAACAGGCTGACCGCGATGACCGCTGCCATAGCCAGTGCAGACACGCTCTTCTTGATCTGAGCTTTCTTCATGTTTTTCCTTCCTTGATTGCTTCGTGGTTTGTGGTTGCGAACATCTATCAGCATAAAAAGGGGGCTGCCCTTTTACAAGCAGCCCCCTCTGCCGAACTTGGGAAAAGGATTTAGGCGTTGGCCTGTGCAGCAGCAACAGCGCAGGCGACAGTAGCGCCGACCATCGGGTTGTTGCCCATGCCGATGAGGCCCATCATCTCGACGTGTGCAGGCACAGAAGAGGAACCTGCAAACTGAGCATCGCCGTGGACACGGCCCAGAGAGTCAGTCAGGCCGTAGCTGGCGGGGCCGGCTGCGACGTTATCGGGGTGCAGGGTACGGCCCGTGCCGCCGCCGGAAGCGACGGAGAAGTACTTCTTGCCGTTCTCGATGGCCCACTTCTTGTAGGTGCCTGCAA
>OGDP01001652.1_pt1 | contig 13600 bp, 9 predicted proteins | sample 1570441 | NCBI WGS metagenome assembly OGDP01 (sample SAMEA2581961, study PRJEB24529) | metagenome | biome: Human gut stool | place: China | collected 2011
CCGCCTCGGCCAGCAGATGGCACTTTTCCAGCATGGCGGCGACGTCGGCGTAGTCGTTCTCCCTTTGGTCCTCAATGACGATGCGGGAAGCACGCTTGAGGGTGAGGGTGTGCACGGTGATGTTCTCCGGGTCCAGCGCGATGGCCTGCCGCAGGCTGCGCTCAAAACTTTCCACCGTGTCGCCGGGCAGACCGGCGATCAGGTCCATGTTGATATCATCATGACCGGCCTTGCGCGCTTCGGCATAGCAGTCCAGAATGTCCTGCGCCGAGTGCTTGCGCCCAATGCCCGCCAGCACCTCGTCCGAGAAGGTCTGCGGGTTGATGGAGATGCGGGTAGCGCCGTATTCCTTGATGACCGCCAGCTTTTCGGCATCCGTGCAGTCCGGACGGCCTGCCTCCACCGTATATTCCACGACCTTCGAGAGGTCAAAATTCGCCTTTACCGTTTTCATCAGCTGGCGCAGCTGGTCAGCCGAAAGGCTGGTGGGCGTGCCGCCGCCAATGTAGATGCTGCAAAGGGTAAGCCCCGCCTTTTCTGCCTGAATGCGGATCTCTTCCACCTCTCGGCACAGACAGTCCACATAAGGCTGCACCATCTTGCGGTCGCGGTCCAGATTGCAGCTGACAAAGCTGCAGTAGCTGCACCGGGACGGGCAGAACGGGATGCCGATGTACAGGCTGTAGGTCCCGGGTTCATTGCCCACTTTCAAAATCGGCTCCTGCAGGTCGGCAATGGCCTTGGCCATCTGGTATTTCTGCTGGGAGCAGTCGAACCGGTCAAGGAAAAAGCGGTCGATCTCCGCTTCCGTCCAGCCTGCGGCGCGCTTGTCGTGGATGAGCCGCACCGGGCGCACACCGGTCATTTTGCCCCATGGCGGGCGGATGCCGGTCCAATCCCGCAGCAGATCATAGGTCAGGCTGGCAAGGCTGAATTCCGGGGTCTCGCCGCCCTGTTCCACAGGCGCAGGCAGCGGTGCGTGTCGTTCAGCACTTCTGCCATCCTGACGCACCAGTGCATGCAGGCCGTCCGGCGTTTTTTCTGCCCAGACGCAGTCCTCGGCGTTCTCCGGCGGGATGAGGGTGAGCGGTGCCATGGGGTAAAACAAACGCACCAGATGCTCCACTTCGTAGCCGGAAGGCAGGCCGGTAATATAAATCTTCATGTTGTTCACTCTTTAAAATAAATCATTGTTGCCGCGCACAGCGCTGCGGATGTAGTAATTGTTGTCCAGTTCATCGCCAAAGGTGGAGAACTCGCCATGGCCGGGCAGCACCTGCGTGCCGCGCGGGATGGGCAGCTTTGCCAGTTTACGCAGACTCTCGGCCATCTGTGCACTGCTGCCGCCCTCCAGATCGGTACGGCCGATGCTGCCTGCAAACAGGGTATCGCCGCAGAAGAGATACTCGCCGCACAGCAGCACCACGCCGCCGGGCGTATGGCCGGGCGTATGCCAGACCGTGAACTGCAGCTCGTCTACCGAGACAGTCTCCCCTTCTGCGTAGCCGCAGTCCGCTGCGCTCAGCGGATACATGCGGTCGCCTGCAAGGTCCGCAGCTTCGCAGAAGAGCTTTGCGTTCCACTCGGTGCGCAGGGCTTCGGCGCTGCCCACATGGTCGTAGTGGCCGTGGGTGCACAGGATGGTGGTGAGCTGCGCATTGTTTTCCTTTAAAATTTTATCGTAGGTCTGCGCATCTGCCGCCGGATCAATGATCACGGCATGGCCTGCGTCGGAAATGAGCAGGAAGGTATTGGTATACAGCGGCGCAGCGCCCGGAATATGAAAAGCCTGCATGGCGGTCACTCCTTTTTCTTCCACTCGTCGGTATCGATGATAATGGTGCAGGGTCCTTCGTTCACAAGAGCCACCTGCATGTCCGCGCCAAACTCGCCGTGCTGAACATCCTTCAAGCCCTGTTTGTTCATCTCTGCAAGGAACAGCTCGTAAGCATCCACGGAGAGCGGCGGCTTTGCGGCCTTGATAAAGCTGGGCCGGTAGCCTTTTTTCGTGTCGCCGTAAAGGGTGAACTGGCTCACCACCAGAGCCGAATAGCCAAGGTCCTTTGCGCTGAGATTCAGCTTGCCCTCTGCGTCCGGAAAGATGCGCAGGCCCGCGCATTTATCGGCAAGCTTGGGCACGATGTCCAGACTGTCGGTATCCCTGACACCCAGCAGGATCATAAGGCCCGGCCCGATGGCCCGCGGCTCACCGCCGTTTACCCGCACACTGGCGGAAGAGACCGCCTGAATGACTGCACGCATGTTTTAGCTCCTTGTCACCTTGAGCACGTCCTTCACCTTGGAAAGTCTTGCGACCACACGGTTGAGGTGCTCGGTATTGTTGATGCCGATGGTCAGACTGACCATGGCGCAGTTGTTTTCCACCTGACGGGCGTTCACCGCATAGATGGGCACCCGGATATCCGCCAGTGCAGCCAGCACATCCTGCAGCAGCTCGTTGCGGTTCAGCGCGATGATCTCAATGCCGGCCTTATAGCTGTCCTTGACGCTGTCGGCCCAGTACGCCTTGACCCAGCGGGGGGCGTTGGTGGGATCCTTCATGCTGGAAATGGCGTTCACGCAGCTCTGCTTGTGGATGGAAACGCCAAAGCCGCGGGTGATAAAGCCCACGATGGGGTCGCCCGGCAGCGGGCTGCAGCACTTGGCAAACTTGATGGGGGTGTTATCGAAACCTTCCACCACCACGCCGTCGGTAGCGTGCACACGGCTCAGGTCCACCTTGGGCAGGTCTTCCCCGGCCTTTTCCTCCGAAGCTTTCAGCTTCTGCCACTCCTCCTTGAGCTTGGGCAGGCAGTTGGCAATGGTCATGCCGCCGTAGCCGATGGCGGCATAAAGCTCCTCGGCATTGTTCTGGCGCAGGCGGCGGGAACAGCTGTTGATAAAATCGTCCAGCTGGTCGTCCGGAATGATGATCATTTCCCTGCGCAGCTCACGGGCCAGTGCATCACGTCCCTGCGTGATATTTTCCTCGCGGCGCATCTTTTTGAACCAGTTTCGGATCTTGCTCTTCGCTTCGCTGGTGCGCACGATCTTGAGCCAGTCGCGGCTGGGGCCTTTGTCCGCCGGGCCGAGGATGACTTCAATGATCTCTCCCGTCGCCACGACGTGGTCGATGGGGACGATGCGGTTGTTGACCTTACAGCCCACCATCCGGTTGCCGACGGCAGAGTGGATGGCGTAGGCAAAGTCGATGCAGTTGGCGCCCGCAGGCAGGTTGATGACGTCGCCCTTCGGGGTGAAGGCAAAGACCTCCTCCGGCAGCAGATCGCTCTTCAAATCGTGGAGCAGGTTGCCGGAATCCTCGCTGACGCGCTGGTTTTCCAGCAGCTGGCTGACCCATGCCAGACGCTCGTCCAGCTTATCGTGGCCCTCGAGGCCCTCTTTATACTTCCAGTGGGCGGCAACGCCGTACTCGGCCTGCTCGTCCATGGTGCGGGTGCGTATCTGCACCTCAAAGGGGATGCCCTCGTGGCCGATGACGGTGGTGTGGAGGCTCTGGTAGCCGTTGGGCTTGGGGGTGGAGATATAGTCCTTGAAGCGGTTGGGCAGCGGGTGGTACATATCGTGGATGAGGCCCAGGGTGCTGTAGCACTCGGCCAAGCTGTCCAGAATCACACGAACGGCGTAAATATCGTAGATCTCATCAAAGGACTTGTTCTGCATGATGGTCTTGCGGTAGATGCCGTAGATGCTCTTGACCCGGCGCTTGATGGTGGCACCCTCGATGCCGCTCTCGATCAGGCGGCGCTCGATGACGCCGGACACCTTGGCCAGGAACTCCTCCCCGGCCCGCTCGCTCAGCATCTTGCTGATGTCCTCGTAGCCCACGGGGTCGAGGTAATGCAGGCTGCGGTCCTCCAGCTCTTCCTTCACGTTCAGGATGCCCAGCCGGTTGGCGATGGGGGCATACACCTCCATGGTCTCCCGGGCCTTGTCGCGGCGCTTCTGCTCCGGCCAGGCGTCACCGGTGCGCATATTGTGCAGCCGGTCGCACAGCTTGATGATCATCACGCGCACGTCGCGGCTCATGGCCAGCAGCATCTTACGCAGGTTCTCGGCCTGCAGCTCCTCGATGTTGGAGAACTGGATCTTGGTCAGCTTGGTGACACCGTCCACCATCTGGGCCACCTCGGAGCCGAACTGTGCGGTCAGGTCGTCTAGGGTGGTGGGGGTGTCCTCCACCACATCGTGCAGCAGAGCGGCGGCGATGCTCTCGGAGTCCATGCCCAGATCCAGCACCAGACGGGCCACGGCCAGCGGGTGGCAGATATAGGGTTCGCCGCTGCGGCGGCACACGCCCTTGTGGGCGTCGTTGGCAAGGTTATAGGCCTTTTCGATCATGTCCGTATTGTAGGCCCTGCCGCTGGCCTTGATGGCCTCACAGAGTTTCTCCCAAGTCACGATCTCCGGGCGCACCTCCGAGGGCAGAGTACCCTCCGGAGCATCTGCCGGCTGTGCTGTAGCGGCCACGGTGGCCGTCTCCTGCACCGGCTGGTGCAGATGGGTCTTGGCCGAATACGAATCCTCCTCCCGCACCGGGACGGGGGCAGGCAGTTTCTTTCCCTCAGGCATTTACATTCCCTCCAAACATTTCAGGATCGGGGCGTCGGCAAGGTTCTTCTTGCCGGCCGTGGGCACCAGCTCCCACACTTTGGCTCCGCCCTTTTCTGCAGCAGCGATCAGCCCCACCTGTTCCAGTGCCGTGACCGCCACCAGCGTTTTGCCGGTATTTTCTTCTCCCAGCTTCGCGCACAGGGGCTGCAGATCCTCCGCGTGCCAGCGGCGGGCCTGCAGCTCCCGGTATACCGCGATGATATCGCTGCGGGCCGGGGTGATGAGATTTTTCTGTTCGGTTGTCAGCGGGGTGCCGCGGCGCAGTGCCTGCACCAGCGCTGCCTGCTGCGGCATGGCACTGCCAAGGCCCGCCGGGTGCAGGTCGATGATGCGGCCCGAAAGCTGCGCGCCACGGGGCGCATCGTAGACCGAAAGATTCAGGGCAGTGTCTACCACGTCGCCCGTGGCATAGGGCAGCTGCTCCGGCCGCATGCCGAACCACACGGCGTACAGGCTGGCATTGCCCTGCCGCAGACGCAGGCGGCTGTGTTTGCCTTCCGACACCGGGTATACCCCGTCCAGCACGGCATTCTGCAGCAGGAACACCGGGGTGGGGTTCTCAGCCCCGAAGGGGGCCAGCTGATCCAGACGGCGCACGGCGTCCACCGTGACCCGGTCCAGATGGATGGACAGATCGCAGGTCAGCGGCGGGATCTGCAGCACGGGGCACTCCCTTGCCGCCCACTCGTTCAGGCGGCGGCGCAGGGCTTCCAGATTTTCTTCCCGCACCGAGAGGCCCGCCGCCATGGCGTGGCCGCCGTAGCGGATGAGCAGGTCGGCGCAGGCCCCGATGCAGGCGTGCAGGTTGAAACCCTGCACGCTGCGGCCGCTGCCCTTGCACTCGCCGTGCTCGTCCACCGTGACCACGATGACCGGGCGGCCGGTGCGCTCCACCAGCCGGGACGCCACGATGCCGATGACGCCGGGGTGCCAGTCCCGGCCCCACAGCAGGATCACACGATCCTCCAGCCGCTCCGGCTGCTGCTCCAGCAATTCCTCGGCGGCCTTGAAGATCTGCAGTTCGGTCTCCTGCCGTTTCGCGTTGATCTCGTTGAGTTTATGGGCCAGCTCCTCGGCGCGGTCCGGGTCCTCACACAGCACCAGCTGCAGGGCCGTCACCGCGCTGTCCATGCGGCCGGCCGCGTTGATGCGGGGCGCAATGGCGTAGCTGATATTCTCCGCTGTGACGGGTTTTCCGGCAAGGCCCACTTCTTCCAGCAAGGCTTCCATGCCGGGGCGGTCGGTCTGCTGCAGCTGCCGCAGGCCGGCCTTGACCAGGGTGCGGTTCTCTCCGGTCAGGGGCATCACGTCCGCCACGGTGCCCACAGCGGCCAGGTCGCCGCAGTAATCCAGCATTTCCTCCGGGGTGCAGTCGTCCAGCGCGGCGCACAGCTTAAAGGCCACGCCTGCGCCGCACAGCCCTTTGAAGGGGCTGGTATCGTCCTCCCGGCGGGGGTCCACCACGGCCACTGCCTTGGGCAGGGTCTCGGGCGGCAGATGGTGGTCGGTGATGATAAGGTCGATGCCCAGCTCTGCGGCAAAGTCGGCCTCGGCTACAGCGGAGATGCCGTTGTCCACCGTCACGATGAGCCGATAGCCCTTGTCGTGGATGGACTGGATGGCGTTGCGCGACAGGCCGTAGCCATCGCCCTCGCGGCTGGGCAGCATGCACTTGACGGCGGCACCCATGCCCTTGAGGTGCTGATACAGCAATGCCGTGGCAGTCACGCCGTCCACGTCGTAGTCGCCGAACACCACGATGGTCTCGCCATTGTCGATGGCCTGCCAGATGCGCTGGCAGGCTTTTTCCATATCGGTGAGCAGGGCGGGGTCGCTCAGCTCCTCTTCCCCGGCCAGCAGGGTGAGCGCGTCGGCCGGGTCGGTGATGCCGCGGGCCGCCAGGATGCCGGCCAGCAAGGCCGTCTCCTTCTGCTGGGCGGCCAGCGTGGCGGCATATTTCTGTTCGCTCCAGGGCTCCTCGTCCATGGCGCTGTATTCCAGTTCTTCGGTACGCTGCTCCGCGATGGCATGGGTCAGCTCCCGGACGGCGGCGCGGTCCAGCGTTTTCAGGTCCCAGGCACGGTAGGTCATTGGAAATCCCTCCCGGTCAGGCCGTCGTTGGCCAGCATTCCCTGCAGGGCTGCGATCTCGCTGGAAACATCCATGGCCACATCCGACAGCAGATTGTCGTAGAGGTTGTCAAAGGCCTGGTTCAGCGTGTGCAGGATGCCTGCAATGTCCCGCCGGATACTCTCGGCGTTGGCTCCCTGCTGGCCCTGCACGTCGTTGTAGGTGTGCAGCAGCTTGAGGGTGGTGGGGATATAGTATTCCGCAAAGCGGCGGGCCTTTGGCAGGCTCTCCGGGTGAGCTTCCAGCCAGTCGCAGATGGCCTCGGTGGTCTTCTGCATGTGGGCCAGCTCCTCCACGCCCTGCGCGTCCTGCATGAGCCGCTTTTCCTGCTCCAGCACAGCGGCAAAGCGGCGGGCCGTTTCCAGATTGAGAGGCGTTTCCTCGCGCTGCTCCGGAGCCGGTTCCGGCTGCGGCTGTGCCTGGGGTGCAGCCGCCGTTTCCTGGGCGGCGCGGTAATCCTCCGCCGTCAGATAGAGTGTTTCCGTTTTTTCATCCAGCCATCCGTTCAGCCAGCCTTTGCGGATGTACTTTTGCAGCTTCTTCAGCATTTTTTTCCGGTTCTGGTGGACGAGGTCGGCCAGCATCCGAACCGAAAGGCCCTGGTGGTAGTCGGTGGTATCCGCAAGATCGGCGAACTGCCCCAGCTGCTTTCCAGCTTTCACCCAGGCGGAACCACAGGCCGTCATCCAGCCAAAGCCCGCCGTGGCAAGGCCCAACACGCCGCTGACGATGCCCAGCATGTTGTAGGCGGTGTTCATAACGTAGCCCGTGCCCGTCATCAGGATGCCGCCGTCCTCAGCAGTCGACACCACAACGTCGCCCAAAGCAGCCGGCGAAATAATGCCCAGCCCGATGAGGCAGCCCAGCGTCCCCAGCCCAAAGATCACCATGAAGGTGATGCCCACGGCCAGCAGGGCTGCACCGCCGTTCTGGCGCTTTTTGCCGTCTGCACGCAGCAGGTCTACGGGGGTCTGCTCCCCTTTCAGGCCAAAGATCTGTCTGGCCCACTGGGGCATCCCGCCCGCGTTCCGGGGCCCGGTTTTCTGTGCCTCCTGCTGGGCTTTGTAGTATTCGTTCCGGCTGTTCCGGAGGGCTTTTCCCGCTTCCGAGATGCCGAAGTTGGCCGCATGGACGGCTGCTTTTCCCACATCCCAGGCCCGGTCGCCGATCTCCATGCCCCGGCCCTCAAAGCCATGGGCAAAGGCGTCGGTCATGGTGTCGCCAAAGGCGCGCAGCTGGTCCTCCAGCTCCTGCTGCACCTGACGGCCCTCGTCCTTGATCCGGTTGTCGTTTTCACGATCGTTCATCAAAATCTTCTCACCCTTCTGCCGGTGCATACCGGCTGATGATGGCGCGGGCCACCCGCAGGCCATCCACGGCGGCACTCATGATGCCGCCCGCATATCCCGCGCCCTCGCCGCAGGGGTAAAGCCCTGCCAGCTGGGTGCACTCGAAGTTCTCTTCCCGCTTCAGCCGCACCGGGCTGCTGGTGCGGGTCTCCAGGCCGGTGAGGATGGCATCCGGTGCGGTGTAGTCCGCGATTTTGTGCTCATAGGCACGCAGACCGGCCCGCAGGGTGTCGGCCAGCTCCGCAGGCAGCAGGCTGCCCAGGTCGGCGGCGGTCACGCCGCGGTCGTAGGTCGGTTCCACGCTGCCGATGTGCAGCTGCCCCTGCCCTTCCAGAAAGCTCCGGATGTTCTCGGCCGGGGCGGCGTAAGGCCCGGCCGCATGGCCTGCCGCGTAGGCCTTTGCTTCCAGCTCCCGCTGGAACGCGATGGCCTGCCGGGGGTCGTTTGCAAAGTCGGTGCCGTTCACGCTGACCACCACGGCGGCGTTTGCATTTTTGCCGCTGCGGGCATGGTAGCTCATGCCGTTGGTCACCACACGGCCTTCCTCACTGGCCGAGGCCACCACCTGCCCGCCGGGGCACATGCAGAAAGTATACACGCACCGCTCCCCCACATGCTGGGACAGCTGGTATTCGCCGCGGGGCAGGGCCGGGTGGCCTGCCGCCTCGTGATACAGGCTCTTTTCGATCTCGCTCTGCAGATGCTCTGCGCGGAAGCCCACGCTGAAGGGCTTGCACTCCAGCACAAGGCCGCTGTCCATGAGCATGGCAAAGGTATCGCGGGCCGAGTGGCCCACCGCAAACACCAGTGCTTCGCAGGCAAAGGAACCATCCGTTGTGAAAATTCCGGTAATGTGTCCGTTTTTCTGTTCCAGACCGGTGAGGGCCGTGTTGAAATGCACCTCACCGCCCAGGGATTCGATCTCTTTGCGGATGGAGGTGATGACCCCCCGCAGCAGGTCGGTGCCCACATGGGGCTTCTGCTTCCAGGCGATCTCCGCCGGGGCACCGTGCTGCAAAAACACTTCCGTGACAAGGCCGCACAGCTCGTCACCGATGCGGGTGGTCAGCTTGCCATCCGAGAAGGTGCCTGCGCCGCCCTCACCGAACTGGATGTTCGCGTTGGGGTCCAGCTCGCCGGTGGCGGAAAAGTGTTCCACCGCCTGCACCCGCTCGTCCAGCGCCGGGCCGCGCTCCAGCACGATGGGCCGGTAGCCCTGCCGGGCCAGCAGCAGCGCCGCAAACAGACCGGCAGGCCCCAGGCCGCACACCACCGGGCGGTGGGGCAGCTTCTGCGTGCCCTGTTGCACCCGGAAGTCGGTCCTGCTGTGCAGGGACACGTTGGCCGATGCCCCGGCGAAGGCGGGTTCTTCGGCTTCGTTTTTCAGGGTGACAGCCACGGTGTACACCAGCTTGGGCTGGCCGCGGCGGGCGTCCACCGACAGCTTTGCCACGCCCAGATGCTGCACCTTTGCGCGGGGGAGGCGTGCCTCCCGCAGGGCCTTTTCAAATGCCTGCGGTTCCCCGGCGGAGAGCGGCAGACGGATGTTGCGAACGAGAATCATAGTACAGTGTGTTCCTTTTTATCAGTTGCTTTCAATGCGGCACTGCAGCACATAGCTGCCCAGTGCAAAGATCCTGCCGTTGGAGGGCACATACAGGCGGCAGGCGATGTTCTGCTGGCCGGTGGCCACCGAGAAGTCCTCCGCGTCGATCTCCACGACCACCTGTTCCGGGGTCAGGGTCTCCAATGCAGCCTTCGGGCCGCAGAGGGTCACGTTCATCAGCCGTTCGGTCTCCACCGTGAGCTGATAGGTGGACGGCAGATTCACCACCTGCACACAGCTGGAAGGCAGGTTCATGGTCTTGGTCTCCAGACCGGAGCAGTCAAAGCTGAGGGTGATGGTGGAAATGTTGTCCAGCAGGTAGATGTCGCTGGGCAGCTCAATGGGCAGCTCATAGACCTTGTTCAGGGTGAAGGTGGACAGGTCGATGGTGCCGATGGACAGGGTGGACAACGCGTCGATCTTTTCCGCCGGGCCGGCCACTTTGAGCTGCTTGCGGCTGAGCTCATACACCAGCACCGACGCGTCAAAGTCGCGGGGCGCGTTGATGAAGCTCACGTTCACCGGCAGGGTGGCCATCTTGTACACCTGCAAGGTCACGTCCACGCTGCTTTCTTCCAGCTCGGTGTACTCAAAGTTCACTTCCGTGCCGCCGGAGGTGTAGAACCGCAGCGGCGTTGCCAGGGTGACCGAGCTGTCCAGCTCGCCGGAGTAGGTCACCTCGGCGGTGCAGGTGGTCACCTTGTCCAGCTCACTGCTGGGGCCGGACAGAGTGACCATGTCCTTGGACACCTCGGTGCTGTAGAGGATATACCCGTCCGAGATGGTCAGGTAATTGGTGGTCACGGTGACGGGAAGGGTCTTTTCCTCCACCACATCGAACATCACGTCCACCATGTTGTCGGAGCCGTCGATGGTCACGGTGACGCCATTGAGCATGCCGTTGGCCCCCCGCACCAGCAGGCGCAGGGTCTTTTGGCCGCTGTCCCGCACGCTGGACCAGTCCGGGTAGACCACAAAATCGGAGGCCGTCAAGCTGCCGATGGTGTAGCCGTCGCCGGAGATCTTCAGGTTCACCGTCTTGTCCTCGGCGCTGACGATGCTCAGTCCACGGGAGGTATAAACGGAGGAATCGTAGGTATAGTCCACCGGCACATTGTAGATGGTGTTGGTGGTGCCGGGCTGCACGATGATGGTCACGATCATCCAGGCCACAATGGCACCCAGAATGGACAGTGCCAGCCGGATGCGGCGGTCGTCCAGAATGCTCCGGCTGTGGCTGCCCACCGCAGGCTTTGTGCCGTTCGACTTGTTCGGTTTACTGTTCATTGCTGCTCGTCCTCCCCTTTCTGGCTGACCCACTTCATCAGGCTCTTTGCGCGGTCCTTCCAGGTGTCGGCCGTGCTCTTTTCCACCACAGGCTCCTTGGGGATCATCTCGTCGATCAGGCGGGTGTACAGGGTCTGGCGGTCAAAATGACGGATCAGCACGCCATTTTTTGCCATGGAGATGATGCCCGTCTCCTCGCTGACCACGATGGCGATGGCGTCCGAGTTTTCGGCAATGCCCAGGCAGGCACGGTGACGGGTGCCCATGTCCTTGCCCAGATCCAGATTATTGGAAAGCGGCAGCACGCAGCCTGCGGCCTTGATGCGGCCGTTCTCGATGATGGCGGCACCGTCGTGCAGGGGGGTGCCCTCGTAGAAGATGGTGCCCAGCACTTCCAGATTCACCGCGCTGTTCACCGGGGTGCCGGTGCGCACGATCTCAGACAGGTTGGTGTGGCGTTCCAGCACGATAAGCGCACCGGTCTTGGTCTCCGAAAAGCGCTCTGCCGCGTCGCAGATGGCAATGATGGCGCTGCGCCAGGCCCCTTTCAGGCTGGGGTCGTTGTAGCGGCCTTTCACGTTGAACAGCTTTGCGGCCCACTGGTCGGTCTGGCCCATGCGCTCCAGAGCACGGCGGATCTCCGGCTGGAACAGCACCACCAGGGTAAGCAGGCCCACCTGCAGCAGCGAGTTGAGCAGCCAGGTGACCGTGCGCATGTTCAGCGTTTCGGCCACCAGATAAACCGCCATGACCAGCAGCGCGCCCTTGAACAGCTGCCCGGCGCGGGTGCGGTTGACGATGCCCAGCAGCTGGTAGATCAGGAACGCAATGATGATGATATCCAGCAGGTCAACGAGCTTGAAGGTCTGAAAATTGGCAATGATCGCATTCAGTGTCATGGACGCACACTCCTGTTACCGTGTTTCGATCAGGGCGACGGCGTGGGCGGCAATGCCCAGTCCCTCGCCGGTAAAGCCCAGATGCTCTTCCGTGGTAGCCTTGACGCTCACGGCGTCCACTGGCAGGCCGAAGGCCGCCGCCAGATTGGCCCGCATGGCCGGGATGTGCGGGGCCAGCTTAGGCCGCTGGCAGAGGATGGTGGCGTCGATGTTTTCCACCCGGTAACCGTGCTCCGACAGGATGCGGGCCACATGGCGGGCCAGCTCCAGGCTGTCGGCCCCGGCATAGGCGGGGTCATTGTCCGGGAAATGCTGGCCGATATCCCCCAGCGCCGCCGCACCCAGCACGGCGTCCATCACCGCGTGGGTCAGCACATCGGCGTCCGAGTGGCCCAGCAGGCCCTTTTCAAAGGGGATCTCCACGCCGCCCAGGATCAGCTTGCGGCCTTCCACCAGGCGGTGCACGTCATAACCATGTCCAATGCGCATTCTCGTTTCCTCTTTCTGTACCGGGCGGGGCAGGTCCTCCCGCGTGGTGATCTTCAGGTTGGCGTAGTCACCCTGGGTGAGCTGCACCGAGCGGCCAGTGAGCTCGAACAGGCTGCAGTCATCGGTGACCAGCCGGGCTTTTTCGGCGTCCAGTTCCTGCAGGGCGGTCAGATACTGCGCCCGGTCAAAGCACTGGGGCGTCTGCACCGCATACAGGGTACTGCGGTCCGGGGTGCTGCGCACAAGGCAGGCTTCCGGCACCGTTTTGCCGTCACCGGGCATGGCCTGCTTGATGGTGTCCTTGACCGGCACTGCCGGGGCGGCGGCTCCGCAGCGGGCAGCGGCTTCCAGCACCGCCGCGATGACGGCCGGGCTCACAAAGGGCCGGGCTGCGTCGTGCACAGCCACCAGCTCCCCGTGGGCTGCCAGCACGCCATTCTTGGCGCTCTCGGCGCGGGTGGCACCACCGGCCACGATCTGCACCGGCTTGGTGCAGCCGACGGCCTGCTGCTCCACGAAAGCACGGTTTTTGCCCGCCACCAGCACGATCTCGCCGATCTGCGGGCACTGCTCAAAAGCGCGGATGCTGCGGTGCAGCACCGTTTCGCCGCCCAGGTCAAAGCTGAGCTTGTCGAACCCCATCCGGGTGGAAGAACCTGCCGCCACCAGCACGGCCGAAATCGTTTTTTGCAATCTGCACACCTGCCCCTGCTGCCGCCGCGCCGGTGTTTCCGGCTGCGGCTGGCTATAATAAGTCATCTTTTATTATAGCGTATCGGCCCGCAAACTGCAACCGGTTCCGCCCAGCAAAAAAGCCCTTTTGCACCGCCGGGCAGGCGGGTGCAAAAGGGCTTTGGGACCTTATTTCAGTGCGGTTTATGCCAGGATGGGCTCAATGGCAGCAGCCAGGGCATCCTTCTGGGCCTGGGCCTCGGCCAGATCCTTGCCCAGGGTGGTGAAGTAGGTCTTGATCTTCGGCTCGGTGCCGGAGGGACGGACCACCACAGTCGCACCGTTCTCCAGTGCGTAGATCAGCACGTTGGCAGCCGGCAGGCCGGTCTCCTCGGGCTTCTTGTAGTCGGTGACCTTGACCACCTTGTGGCCGGCCAGCTCGGTGGGCGGGTTGTCGCGCAGCTTCTGCATGATGGACGCCATCTTCTCCATGCCGGTCAGGCCGGGGAACTCGAAGCTGTCCACCTTGTTCA
>OGDP01001666.1_pt1 | contig 13488 bp, 13 predicted proteins | sample 1570441 | NCBI WGS metagenome assembly OGDP01 (sample SAMEA2581961, study PRJEB24529) | metagenome | biome: Human gut stool | place: China | collected 2011
ATACCTTCCTCCCAAGTTAATAAGCATAATAAAAAGGAGCCTTTTGGGCTCCTCTTAATTTTATATGAGTTTTGTTTATTTGTAAACATTAATTTTGATTGATTCACCAACTACCTGTACAGAAAAAGTTTTTCCATAGTCTGTCTTACGATTCTGCCATGCAGAAAAGTCAAGTTTACTTGACATAATTCCGTCAGGCATATTATAAGGATTCTCTACAGGGTCTGAAATGATTTTGTCTGCATGCGGTTTAATATAATTAAACAGCTCAGTTCCGATTTTATCTCCAACTACAGCTTTGATTGTTTTTTCTTTTACATCAACTTTATTAGCATAACAAGCTTTTGAAATTGCATTATTAAACATTTGTTCCATGTCAGACCACTGATTACCTATTGATGCTGTAGCAAATGTATTATACCTTGAATCATTATGAGTAATAACAGTTTCGCCGTATCCACCATATGTACTCATATCTTTATCTGTCCAGATAATATCATTACCATATCCGTATGAATACTGATCAATATGGATTTGTTTCCCATCGGCATCTAAACCATCGTAGTCTTTAGAGATAATAGCATCCTGATATACCGGAATCAATTTCTCTTTCATTAAGCTCCAGATCTCGTCATCTGTTTTTCCGTTATAATCCTCAGTATGCATCTTGTAATTACCTGCTCCATTGTGGATCGGATTACCATTGACAGTCCAACGGCCTAATTCATCGACTGTATAGCCATCCGGCGTAGTCGTATTCGTTAAATAGTTTCCATTCTGGTCGTAGTAGTAACAATATCCCTGATACCAAATCCAACAAGGGAAGTTCTCATAACCTTTGTAACTGTCTGTTTTAATGTAGTTTGTAACACTTCCCTGTTCCGTATAAGTAATATTTGCTGCAAAGCTTGTGAGTGTCATTGCGGCTGCTAATGCACCTGCGACTGCTCCTGTCGCTAATTTTTTTAATCTATTCATAATCTCTATCTCCTCATTTCATAAATCAAATCATTTTGTTACTAATAGTATGTCAGAACTTAGAACAAATAACTCTATAAACATTATAAGAGGTATTTCTTAGAATGTCAAATAGATCAGGGATTTATGTAAAATTCTTTGATGGAAAAAAAGTTCTGCGCCTGTCTTAGTCCTGCGTCCAGTATTGTGTAACTCACAGTTACTAAGAAAAGCTAAGAATTCTATTTCTTAGATTAAGGCATAAAAAAAAGAGCCTTTGCTCTGCTGTGAAATTCTATGTATTTTTCGAATATCCTGCCTCTGCATTTTCAACTCATATTCATGTGTAGTGTTATCTAAAGTTCTCTTGGCGTTCCCTGTGATTTTATTCTTATCATCAAGAATCTGGATCGAATAAGCAATGACGTTATTATCTACTGGACGCGGGATATAATACGTTTTGTATCTAATGTGTCCATTGTCTTTAGTATCACGATAGACAATTGTCATAGTTACGGACTGAGTTTTTATATCACCATCAATACGCATGTATTTTTGTAGAAGCTGCCACCAGGGCATTCCATACGCAGGCGCAGTTTTTCTCTAACAGATTGTCATTTAATGATGCCAAATCAGTGTCATTGTGCTTTGCAACTTTATATGTATTTTAGCGAATTAACGTATAATTATCTGCATGTCATTTTGCGTTAATTTACGAATATATCAAAGTTATTATATGTCAAATATAAATGCATAATAGCCTATTTTATTTTTGTTTTTTCAATAAATTATCCCTTATTTAGGGATAAAAAATTCATTCTTTAATTCATCTAAAGGGTTATAAATAGAGAATCCGATTTCTCGGATTCTCTATTTAATTATGCGATATCCGCAAACTCTGCTAAAGCATCTACTGCTGTTAAAAAAGTGTATCCACCAATGTAGTCCATCAAAAATTTGATGTTGTCTCCGGAGTAATATTGAGCTCCTTTTTTCTTGGCTGCATTGTCACAATAGTGGTAATAACCATCACGGCCGGAGAAGAAGGTCATAGCCGGATTTTTGCTGTACGCAAAGCTTCCATCTTTTCTTTCAAAGACCAGTTCTGGGTAGGTTTCTCTTAAAAAATCAATAATGTTGACTTTCTTAGCTTTTTCTTTCATTTCATTTTGATACATAGCGTTTCTCCTTTTCATATAAAGAAATATAATCATTGAATTCAAATGCCAGCAAACCAAACTTTTCATTGTTCCCTTGAAGCATAAGGGCTGGGTTTAACATGTAATGAGACTTAGAGATCTTTACAATTGCTCTTGTCTCCTGAAGTGTTTTTAGTGTATTTGCCACGGTTCTCTTGTTTCCGATCGAGCAGTCCTGCATGATGTCTTCGTAAGTACAGTAGATCATATTATTGGTGTCGGCGTTATAGATAAAATATAAAAGCACCATAGTTGGCTGATTAGCAAATAAACTCAGCACAGGGATCGTCTGGTTTAAAAAGACTCTTCGGAAATTTTTCTGGTTACACAAATTTGTCATGACTTCTTTTAAGCTGTTATCTGTCCGTCGCATTGACGGAATTTCTCTTGGTATTTTCATCTCTTCTCTCTCCTTCGTAGATATTATGTAAGATTTGGGAAAAAAGGAGAACTTTTTTTGCAAATTTCTCAAAAAATTTTTTGATTGGGATTTACGACCGAGATGGCATAAATGGAATTACTGATTTTGAGACACTGAAATGATACTTTACGGTGGCAAATCTGATACCCGGTAAAATTCCGGAAAACCTTACCAGGCCTGGGTTTTCTCGTGATTTCCAATATTTGTCCTTTTATTTTATATATATCTTCTGTCTCATAATTAGATCTTGGAAGTACACTGATATCATTGAAATACTGGAGCATTACTCTCCATCTATTATTCCCTGAGTTAGTAAACCAATAAGCTCTATCCTATAAGCTTATTACTCATTAACAGAAGGAAGGATATAAGAATGTTATACTTAGTGTTCCACCTTAGATGAAAAACCTTAGCTGCTTAGTTTATATGCTTGGATACTTAGATTTCATTCCTTAGATGATGCTTAGGAATTGCGGTGAGTTACACAAAACTGGACGCATGAACAACCCAAGGGATTTTCCAAGCGTGGATACTCAGCACTTGGTATTTTCTTAGAAGCTTGGTTTTGTTCGCGTCAAGTATCCCTTGCCTGCTCACCGCTTGGTCACACTAAGAGTTGAAAGCTAAGTACCTCCGTTCTAAGTATCTCATCTGGTACACTAAGATATCTGTTCTAAGGTGAAATCTCTAAGATATTTCTTCTAAGGTATTCCTCTTTCTAAGATGATCCTCTTCTAAGTGGTTCACTCTCAGTGTCATACATTTCATCATAAGATGGTGTACTGTTCTATATGGTACTCTCAGTAGGATAGTTTTATTATTTTTGAAAAATATTTTTACTTTTTTGTAATTTTATGGCACTTTTTTTCTCAGATCTTACATAATATCTATAAGAAAATCTTTCCTCTACCTTCTCAAATACAAAATGATTGGAGCTTATTCATGAGTTCATACATAAAATTTACAGAAAACGATATGCGGCTTGCAAAGCAGGCCGACTTAATTCAATATATGTTGGCAGAACATCCGGATCGGGTCATCTATTGTACCGGAACCCTCCGCGACTGTAATCACGACAGTCTGGTGCTCTATCATGACAGTTACTTTCGCTACTCTCTCCATGAAGCCGGTGACAGCATCTCATACCTGACGAAATACCAGGAATACGGTTGGGCGGATGCCGTCTCCTCGCTGCTTGAATTTTCACTTGGTCATGATGTCACTCACAAATATAAAAAGCCAGCGGCACCTCTGAAAGCGGACATCCACACTTTCCGTGTTCCGCCGGACACTGGCGACATCAGTGCCCTTCAGAACTATATCATCAATGAGTGTAACATCAGCAACCGGATCTTCCGAAACCTGGTATACATGAAAAAGTTATATGCCACGGCAGTCCCTGGAACGGGACGTCACTATGCCTGCTTCGGAAATGCTGATCAAAATTACTACCTCCTCCAGAATACAAAACAGAGCGGATCTCAGAAGCTTATTTATACAGAGAATCCTTTAGGATTCTGGTGGTTCTCCTCCGATACCTTTCTTTCCATCAATCACGTTTTCTCCATGATGGAAACTAACATCGAAACCTATGAAGATGACTATCCACTCTTCATCTGCGAGTCACCTCTGGATGCCATAAGCCTCTATGAACTTACAAAGGAACCGGGAATCTACGTTGCTCTCTCGTCCCTGGATCCGAAGAACCTGGACTATGCGATCCATTCTTTCCCAACAGAAAACCTTATTCCGCGTCCAGTAATCCTTTCACTCTCCAAGACTCCGGCCGCCGATCCTTTTTGTTCGAATCTCCCTTATCAGCGGATCCTGCCAATGGGAAACAGCTGGAGCGAAGATCTCCACAAGATTCACCGCTCACCCATGTCTATGCGGGAAGTCGATGACGGCGATAATTCTTTTGTATGTGCATTGCTTGATTCAAAGGGAAACGTGACTTCATACTCCACATACCAGGATTCCAAGAATGTAAAATTGATCGACATAAAAATCCCAACATATGGGTAAAGAAAAAGAGTCAAGGAAACTGTTACGACTCCTGACTCTTATAACACTATTTAGTTGCCCTCTATCTGTCCAGATACTCTTAATACCATACGGATCAGTAATCCCGTCTGGTATAATAAAAATTCTAACAGACGTGCATCAATCTTATCGTTATGCTTAACTGTTTTATCATTGATGTCTTTATACGTGGAAATTATAGACTTATACATTCCACCTATGCTTGGATCGGCACCCTGTGATGTCAAATATTTGCAGATTTCACCTTTGTTATTATCCAAGTTCTTATCATTTTGTAAAAACTCTTGCAGGAAAGTTTCCAATGCTTTTCTAAGGTTATCAGCAGCATCCCTTATATATATGCCATCCGCATACTGTTTCAATGCATTGACATATGTTTTCTTAGCACCTGGGTATTTATCTAACCATGACAATACATCGGAAACCAGATTCTTGTCCATCATCGGATCACCCGCCGGAAATACAAAATATCCGTCCTGGTCCTCTAATACTTCATGCTGGATATGTGCTTCTCTTAAACCAGTAACTAATAAATTTTTAAAATTGTCACGAGAATAATATCTTTCAATTGTATTGTCTTGGCAATTCAAAAATGCAATATAAAAAGCTAAAAATTCATTCAGCGATTTCATGTGATTAAACAAGACCTCAACTATCTCTCCAAATTCATCGACAAAATGGACTCCATTAACTCCACTCATGTTCATAACAGTTCCTGTCATGTTACAAAATTTGATGTATTCACCTGCGGTAAGTATACATACTCCGCGTCCATGCAAATCGCGCAATACATTAGAAATTTTGTTATAAAAATATTTTACTTTTCCTTTATCGTTAAATCCTATCCCTAGTTTTTCCCGATAGTCTAACCAATCCATACATTTCACCTCTTCACCATTTCATTCTGTACGCTTCTATTTTCATTTTATACAGAATCGAACTGATTTTCAATCATTTATTATGAAATGCATGGTCAACCTTCTTCCCTGTCCCGATACTGCTCCACGCAGAACCGGATGAACGCAGACGAACTTTGAAACCCATATTTCGAAACCGAGTCTTGAACATACGCCCATTCATCCTCCATAAAACATACATACCCTCTGTACTCCTTTGCTCTCTCTGCGTCTGGCTTCTGCTCCCAGAATGGGACCACGTTCAGATTGTGTGCCAGGATATCCAAGTGCTTTTCCTTCACTCCCAGGGATCTCGCAACATACTTTTTTGATCGGGTCATCGGTTCTTTACTCATCCGCAGAAACAGGCTGACCGTCTTATTTTCTAAGCGTTCTTCTGAAAAAGTAATTTCTGGGTCCTGATGGATCAACGTGGATAGAATCGCATAGCGTTCTGGAAGTTTATAGTTCCAGTTCCGGACATTCCCGAAGATTGCGGCACGCATAGTGGCCGTTCCAAAGTGTTCCTCTATAAATTCCTTTCCGAAGCGTTCCACGAGATCTGCCTCCACGCTCTTGTAATCAATCGAAAAGTTCTTCTCCTTCCGGGCAATCCCATACCCGGCATTCAATAATCCCTCGTAAAGGTTATTGTGGGTTTCCGTGGGACCTTTCTCTATTGGAAGTTCCTGATACTTTACAAGAATACTGGAGAGTTCTGCTTCTGTCTCTGAAATGTCCAAGTCTGCTTCTATTTCTTCTTCATCCATCGGAAGGAACAGATTATCGTTGAGTGTCCATTTTTTCATATCATCTTTCATCCTTAGTCTGCACCTGTGTTTCGTGCATATGGTCACATAAGGAATCTGATGGGTGACATACCAATAAGCCTCTCCATATCGCTCCCTGTCCTCTCTCATACAGAGCGGGCAGTATTTCAGTACCGTGGATGTGTATGGCTTCGGCAGCTTGATTGGAAATTTCACTTTTTCGCTTAACGCCTGTTCTAGCAGTTTTTCTTTCATTGCTAAGTCCTGGAAACGGAAGGTATATGGGAACAATGTGTGGTTCAAAGCAACCTCTCTCTCATCTAAGACTCCCTCCGGCAGTTTCTCAGCCACTCGTCGGATCCCGCAATTTGGCAGGAAGTTTCCCATTCCTCCGACGCTCTCCACTCCAAATAGCTCCCTGAGTGTTGTCGCACTGTTCGGATTGCCGGACCTGACATGATATCTTCCTAAGACGCTGTACCAAAGTTCATCCGGGTAAGGCGTTGGAAAGTATTGAAGCATCAGAAACACCTTCTTTCTAACATATGGAGTTGTTCAAGATTCAGAAGCAGCGCATCCGCAGACGGATTCTCCGTCCAGAGTTCCAGAAGATCCGAGTCATCGCGCTCGGATTTTTTTCGTCCTCGCTTCACGGCATAGAATCGCTTTGAAGAGGTCTTTTCTGCGCTCCCTGGTAACTCCTCGTCCATGTTGTTTCCTGCGTCCAGATTATCCCTTCTACCATCCACGGAATCTGAGGGAATCTTTTCCAAGGAATCTCCTTCCAGGGATATTTCTTCGGTAGTCTCTGTCTCTACCGTTGCGACTGTCACCGCCTCTTCATTCACTGTCACTTCCTGCACCGTAAAATCAGAAATGGAAGTTCCGCTCCATCCATATGTTTTCGGGACCTCGATTCCAAGACACATGACCGCCTTTTTCAGCACCTCATAGGAAAGTTTCTCCTTCCCTGTAAGAATTGCCTGGACCTGTGCCTCCTGGAAGATTTTCACGATGTATGACGGGATCCCGGCCGAGAGGTCATAGATCTGCTTCATCAGCTTTTCGGTGAGTTCCGTCTTTTGAAGTACCACCTGGGAATCCCATAGTTCTGTAATGAACTTCCGGTATGTCACATCATATTTTAATGGAAGAAGCCGGAATCCTCTCGTTCTTCGCTTCAAGTGTTCCTGACTCATGAACAGATCTTCCGCCTCCATCGTTCCGCAGAAGCAGATCCCAGTCGATGTCTCGTTTGTGAGTTCTACCAGAAATTTGACTAAGGGTTTGAGCTGCCGGTTCTTGACTGCCGTCTGAATCGCATTCTGAATCTCATCAATAACGATCAGCCCAATGTGATGATTCATGCAGATGATCTTCAGCTTTGTTGTCGTTGCACTGGCTGCCACCGCTCTCTGATAGGTTGCCTGCTTTAAATAGTCGGAACCGATCGCACGATCGATCGCTGAGAAAATGTTGAATGCTAAGGTCCTCACGGAACAATCGGACGGACATTCCACAAACAGATAGTTGATTTGCTTGGTATACATGGGGTTCCCACCATAATTCGTGTGGACAATGACCTGCGGCATCAGAGAGAGACATCTCTGGACCGTCGATGTCTTTCCGATTCCTGGAACACCTAAGACAGCTCCGGTATATGCCTGGGTTGCATACTGAAACTCCCGTTCCCGTCCGGTACGGAAATCTGTATACAAGTCATTCATCTGGCGGATGTGGTCCACGATGTTCTTTGTCTGATAAGTTGCTGACATTGCACGATAAAGCATATCGTAAATTGTATACATATAATCCATGGGATAGAACCACTTGGGGATCTCCATAACTTCTTTTCTCCGCTCTTCTGGTGACATCTTCTGAATATCTCTTGAATAAGGGATCTGACTTCTAAGCCGTTTCATCACTTCTTCTTTTCCAAGAATCTCCGGCAGTGCCTCAAAGAAGGGATTTCCTTTTTCTTCTCCGTATTCTGCGTCCACGGTCATTCCATTCTGTTTCTGATACTTTTTCATACCCGTTCCATCTCCTTCGTCTGTTCCATGCGCTTTGTTGAAATTCTATTCTTATCCCGGTACTCTGCCTGTTTCACCACGGACTCGATATCCTTTAAAAGCCGGATCCGTCCTTCGGTATCCCTAAGTTCCAATTCCTTCCGGCTGTCCCGTTCTGCCTTGCGCTTCATCTGATATTCGCTTTCAGTTGCTCCGGCGTACTGCTTGGAATGTCTGGAAAGTTCGAACGGAATGTAGTTCATCCCATCCAACAGAAACAGACGCGATACATCTTCCGGGTCATAGCAGATTCGCACAGTCTCGCCTATGTTGTGACTCTCTAAGAACTCCTTGTAATTCTCACTCACATACCAAAGTCCCTGATAACAGATTCCACGCCGGTTCAATGTGGCTGATGTCCTTGGAAGTCCAAACCGATACAGTTCTTCACTGTTGATCGGGATAACTAGGGATCTTTTTTCTTTTTCACATTCCATCCACACTGCGGCCGCCACTGGGTCTGCGTCCTTACAGAAACTGTTCTCTATCACACGGTAGCTGTTCAAGTACAGGATGCAGGAGAGGATGACCTTCGTAAACTCTTCTAAGGTCAAGACAGCCTGACTCCGATAGTCCACCGCCCATCGTTCCTGTGCGTCAGTCTCAATGACTCCTTTTCCTCGGAGTGCTGGTTTATATCTCTGTTGGATCAGATCGAAGGATTTTTCTACCAAGCCTTTTCCGTCTGGTCGGAATGGTGGCAGGGATTCAAACTCGATTCCATACTTCATTGCAAGTTCGTTCATCCGGGTGCCAATAAACTCCCTTCCTTTGTCGGTGATGATTTCTCCCGGAAGTCCCGTGTTTGGCCATTCTTCTTTCTTGATGTCTAGTCCATATCGTTTACAGAAGGAAACCTTATCCGCAGCCGCATTGGAAAGACAGTTGATGACCGCCTGTTCTCCAGCATCCATTCCCACATAAACTCCGGCAATCAGCTGAGTTGCCGTGTCCACGGCTAAGTAGATATAAGGTCTTCCAATCACTTCAGAGCGGTCCAGACGTGACACCAGGTAGATGTCAGCCTGCGTTGCATCCATCTGAAAGACTCCTATCTGTTCTTTCCAAGCCGATGCACTTCCAAACAATGGACGCTTATTTCTCTGATAATCAGTCAGTCCATTTCTGGCGATCAGGTTCCTGGATTTCTTATGGAAGTTCTTATCGTAGAAATAATGGCGGAAGGTATGCCAGGAAGGATAGACATTCAGTAGATGTCCGTCTGGATCCGTGTATCTGGAAAGCAGAAGCATATCATACGCACTCCGCAGGGAAAACTTCTTCGCTGTATAGTAGAACGTGTCGATTGCCCATAGGAAGTCCTTTTCTTCCTTCGTCTCTTCTTTCTCCGCCTTTTTTCTTTCTTCCACTAAGGCTCTTCCGGCCAGCGCTCGAAAATACAGCTCCCGGATTCTCCGCTCACTCGTATTCTCCCTGGCTGCAATCTCCCGGATCTTTGTGTTGCGTCCAGTACGGTCCCACACATAGGATTCCTCTTCCAAGAGTTCCGAGATCAGTTCCTGCCGCTTCTTCTGTCCCGGTGTCTGCTCCTGTGTCATCCTCATCTGGAAATCTTTTGGTGGCTCTATGCGTTCCATGGCTCTAAGATCATCTCTAAGTACAAACTTCGGTGTGCATGGGTTATCGTAAGAGATCACCCAGTTTCCTTCTTTGTTTCCGCATAATACCCGAATTACTTCTCCACAGTTTTCTAAGAACATCTCAGCACTCTCCCTTCTCCATGACAACGAGCTTCCACTCCGCAACCTTTGTGGTACTCCAGTACCGTCTGGAAAACTCCAGTTTTTCGATAGCTGCCCGTTTGGAAAGTCCGTCTTTGTGCGTCAGTTCCCGGATTCCTGTCCTTCCATCTGTAAAATGAATTACAAAATCTGACGTCCACTGAGTGTCAAAATATTCTTTACGGATCCCGATTGTATTTATGAATGGGTACTTGTCAGGATCCAATACGGTTCCGGCCTCATAAGAAGCAACATCCGCAGACGCTTCCAAGTACCTTGCATACTCCCTGGCTTCCCTTGAGTGTACGCACACCACGATTCCGTTTTTATCACTCTTGAAATGAATATCCCTACGTTTCGTTCCAGCTTTTTCCATATTCAGTTCTCCTTATGGTTTATTCAGATTGAATTGATTCAAACCATTAGGATGCTAATTTTCAGAGACAGACGCAGACCGTTACTGAATTATTTCGAGTTTTTGGATTTATTCTGAGTTTCTGGTCGCTATTTCTACCAGAATTTGGATATTCATCGAATTTCTGGTCCCTATTTTTCCCAGAATTTGGATTTAATCCGAGTTTTTGGTGCCATTTTCTCCGATTAATTCCATTTAATCCGAGTTTTTGGGCTTGAATTATTCCCAGAATTTGGTATTTATTTCGAGTTTTTGGATTTATTCCGAGTTTCTGGTTGCTATTTTCCCAGAAATTGGTTCTCCACCAAGCCTACAAAGCCAAAAACTCAATTTAATTCCAAGCCCAAAAGCCATTTTCTCGAAATAATTCCAATTATTTCGAGATACTATGTTCTCGTCCCACCAAGAATCACCCTTTTGTCCATCTAAGAATTAACACTTGGGGATTTCCTACCTGAGACAGATAAGTATCGGCAACGCCAATCGTATAATATAATTGGTTAATAGTTTCTTGCGGATTTTTCTGCGTCTGCCTCCAAGCCTCTTCTGCTTCTGCTCCAAGCCGTCCTTCCATCTAAGCCTTATAAACCAAGCCTTTTTCTTATTTTCTCATTTTTTTCATCCTTGAAGAGGAGTGCTTGGTGGCTTGGAACCGGGATGCATGCTTGGGTAGCAGCTGCAAAAAAAGAAGCAGGGCCAGACGAATTTCTTTGAAATTCATCTGACTCTGCTTCATATTTTTTATGTTCTTTTTCACTCGGACACTTGGATGAGTCTTAGTGGGACGAGAACAAAGAGTCTTGAATCAATTCAATCCGTAACCCTATTATAACTGATTTCCTTCAAGGCGTACAGCCTAAAATTTAATCAATCGTGGCCAAGATACGGTTCTTCAAACGCTCCGGTATCTCATCCTCTGTCTTCCAGATAATAGTATTCTTCTGTGCAATGTCAAAATGAAGTGTCACATCTGCCTTGCACAGCTGGATTACTTGCTTACCATATCCCATAGCATATCCTTCCTCAAAATATGCTCCGTTGTTCTGGTGAGTAAGATCTACCACAACAAATTTACTGTTCCTGATATGGCTAAGTAACTCTGGTGTGATGAAATCATTGTGTTGCACTTCGTCAATGAGGATCGGTATGTATCCTGCGTCTGCAATGCCTTTTTTGATGGCTGCTCTCAGGCAATTTGTATCCTCACCAAACTTCATTGCAACCAATACTTCGCGTCCCTTGGAATTGGATCGTTCCAGTTCTTCTACTCTGGAATATCCCTTAGGCGTTAATGCTATACATGTGTATGGGCGAAAGTTCCCATCATATACATCTGTTCTAATGTAGCCTTCCGCTAAAAGATAATTTACTATAAAACTCGCCTGGTCTTCTACTCCATCTAAAGAAAATTTCTTACCATGGTCTTCATAGAGTTCTACAAATAAGACACTATACATTCTAGTGCCATTGTATTGAATAAAGCTTCCCATATGAGGTGCATTGTCTGCAATATACTTTAAAATCCGGTCAACTCGCTCTGCAATCGTTTTAGGATACCAATTTTCCACAAGCTCTGGCGTTAAATGAATCGGCCTTCCATGGTCTATGTTTCCATGGTCAAACTCTTCCCTCCATTTATCGCACCACTCTTTAGATTTTGTCGTGTAATACCGGCAGTCTCCGGCCTTGTGGATTCCATTATATACCAGATATGACATTAAATGATCTTTGTTGAATTTTTCTAATTCATTCCATTCCTTGGAATAATCATATCTTCCACATACCGGACACTGAACAAACTCCCGGCCCGTTTTGTCTTCCTCTAATGGACTTCCATCTGAAAGTTCTGCCTCTGTTCTGCAGATCGGACAAATCTTCGTCATAAACATTTCCTTCTTTCTTTAATCAGGGACAACCGCTTCCGGCTGTCCCTGTTCTTCACGTTTCTTATTCAGCTCTCATGCATGGAACCATACGATATTCTTTGTTGAACTCATCATTGTCGATTGGAAGTTCAAACATATAATGTGTGTCTCCATATGCATATTCCATCAGCCAGCCTAGTTCTTTCTTCCATACCTTTAGGTAAGCTTTTTTAATCGTTCCTACTTCCTGTGCAAGTTTTTCCATGTTTTCTTCGAAACCATCATCATTCATGTCAAAGCTCTTCTTCTCTCCTGAAACATATTCAACTATCACATCTGATCTTAATACCGTTTTCGCAATATCCCATGTCAGCCATCTGGAAATGCCGCGGATTAAATCAAATTTTTCAAATTCATACCATTTGTGTGGATCATGTTTAGCCAGGTAGTATAAATCATCTTCGTCACATATTTCAAGTTTACCATTTTTCATGCAGAACTCTAATCGTCTGGTCCTCTCATTATATTTCATTCTGAACAGCGAATATCCGCCTCCTGCATATTCCATGAAGAAATTCTTCGGGATCTTCTCTCCGCTCTTATACTGCTGTAAGTACAGCATATGAGCCATGATATTCTGCATGGAAAGCACCTTGGAATACTCCACATCGAACTCGAAAGTTCTATCATCCATCTTTTCTATGATTTCATAGATCGATATGTCTTCTTCGATTTCGATTTCGTCTCCAGAATCTTCATTTGTCATCTTAGGATACTCAATCTCTTCTCCCATGCCCTCCGGCTCATAAAGCATCCTGATAAACTCATCCGTTGTAAATATAATACCCTCCGGTTTTGTATCCAAAAGAGTAGGCTCGATTGTATAGGTAAAGAACAGCTGCTTATCCAGGTTGTCGGCCGTCTCGTCATCAATAGACCATACTCTCGACAGTGTAAATTCTAAGTATTCCTTGTTTCTTGATTCGTTGCATAAATAAAAATTCCAATTTGTTGTCTTCATACAGTTTCCTCCTGTAAATTCATAGTCTTTTCGTAAAGGTCAAACCACTCGCCTTTCACTAAAACCATTTTTAGTGCATACTTGAGA
>OGDP01001680.1_pt1 | contig 13416 bp, 10 predicted proteins | sample 1570441 | NCBI WGS metagenome assembly OGDP01 (sample SAMEA2581961, study PRJEB24529) | metagenome | biome: Human gut stool | place: China | collected 2011
ATTTATCTAAATCGTCACAATATGCACATCTATGCTCAAAATCATTAATCAAACGTTTTTTATTCTCTCTGTTTGTTCTCCACATTATTCCTGTATATGATCTTTGCGGATTCTTTTGTTTTACATTCATTTCAATCCTCTTTCAGTAACAAGTCTATTTTATCAATTAATTCATCTAACTTATTAGATTTCAAATCATTCTTAACCTCATCAGGAATTGCTGCATGTCCATCAATACTTTTCTCTAATTTACTATCTAATTCCAAAATCCGTTTGTCTATCGCAGCTGAATGACCTTTCTGTGGCAATAAACTTTCAATTTCTTTTTTCCATAATTCTAGTTGTTTATGATATTTCACAACCTGTTGTATTAACTTATAGTGTAATTCAACTCTCTCCTGCGGTTCTGACAAATATCTTTCAAAATCAAAAATCTGATATACATCAAATACTTCTTGCTCATATAATTCATCTTCATAAGAAGTTAAAATAAACAGCGGAAACTCCATAAATCTTTCCTGTATATAACGGGCAAGTTGAACACCGGTATAAGGCACTGTTGCATACGATGCAAGGTTATAATCAATCAGCAAAGCATCTATTTTTTCATCTATAATATATTCTGCAATATCATTCATATCAGCAGACAACGGAATTTCGAGCACTTCAAATCTGACATTTGAGTACCTATCAGCCTTTTGTTTTGATGCATCTTTCATGCCATATAAAAGATATGCCATCATTTGTGTGACTTTACTTCCATCATCATCAATAATACCAACTTTTATTACTTTCATCAAAATTTTTCCTCCTACAACGGAATTCTTATTTCTAAACCAAAGCCATTTTGAATCTGTGTTAATTTATAATCTCCATTATATTCTCTCACAGTAGATGCAATAATATACATTCCCAATCCTGTTCCTATAACATTACCGAACTGATCATACTTACTTGTTGAACCAAGTGTGAAAATTTCATATGGATTCTTAAATTTATTATCTAATCCATCTCCGTTATCCAAATAATTTACGACTAAATTCTCATTGGTTTTTAACTCAATTCTTATTTTTCTATTCTTTGTAGATGATTTTGAAAAAGCTTCTATTGAGTTAATAATTAAATTATAAAATATGCTCTCAAAGTCCGATTCAAAAATTCTTCTTTCCGCATTTTGCTCATCTTTGATTAACTCTACCTGTACCTTTTTTTGTACAAGAATTGGCTGTAAAACATTTACTATCTTCTCAATCGTATCATAAATGTTTTTCTTTAATCGCTTACGCTTATCCTTCTTGCTTTGATTTGTAACTACTGTTATCCAGGATTTTAAAAATTGATCATTCTTGTACAAGTCATTTAAATTTCTCTCAATAAGCATTTTATTATCATTTTCGATAGCCATACGCATAGGCTCTACCCTATTAACAAGCAATGCGTTAATACTTTTTAAATCATGCACTATTGAAGTTGTGATCAATCCATTTGTTGCTAATGCTCTTAGCAATTTTAACTCAGTAATTAACTCCTCTCTTTCTTCTTCAAAATATTGAACGGTTTTCGCCAAACTTTCCATTTTTTCCTTCTGAGCTTTATAATTTTTATCTTTTTTTCCACTCAAAACACTTTTTGCAATTTGACTACCTTCTTGTTTTGTTTTTTCTTTATGATTTACCCTATCATCATATATTTTAAAACTCCTTGCAATATATGCTCTATCCTTCTCAAGAATGGAAATAATTCTTATGAGAGCATCCTTTAATAACTTAAAGCTTTCATTTTCGATTATTCCTTCTCTACTTGATTTGTCCAGGATTGAAGCATTATTTATACGCGAAATAAATACTGTACCTTGACCTTGAGCATTACGAACAGTCCATGCTTCCGTCTTACTTGATACAGCAACTGGATTTGCATTATTTCTAGCTTCTAAACCTAGCCAATCAAATGAATCCGACCCATTCTCACCATATGGTCTAACCCAAAAATTATCACGATATATTTTTATTCCGCCATGTTCTTCCAGCCATTCATTTCGTGTTTTCCCTATTTCTTTATAAAAAAACACTTCTTTTTTCTGATTCTGTAATTTCATAAAGATATACTCAAATGTAAAGCTGCCTATCTGCTTAATTCTTTCTATATATTCAGAATCACTTGTATTGAACAATTGACTTATTGAATATGTAAATTCTAAACATTTCGCTTTAAAATCTTCTTTTCTATATGGATACCTCATAAACCTTTCTTCACGAAAAACATTTTCTGGAATCTTATCAACATCAAATTCATTCCTATAAAGATTAATCATAAAATTCTCTCCGTCAAAAACTGATTTAATTTTATAATCAAACTCATCTGAAAAATTGTTTTCTATTAATTCATACCCAGAATCTATACTTTTTTGCTGACAAATATAAAACTCATCTTGCTCTTTGGGAGGAATAAGAAATTCCATTGATTTTTTAATCCTCTCTATTTGATTATTAGTCCATTCATCACGCAAATTACTAATTTTTATTATTGTTCCGGTAGAAAAGTCAATTTCCTTCTCTATCCTATGCTCTAATTGTATTATTTTGTTTTTGACAGTATCCGGTATAAGCTCATATAAAGATAAACTAACATATTCAAATTCTGCTTCAATATCCTCAAGTAGATTCCCCTCTTCTTCAAAGCTATTCCAATTTGTTTTCCATCGAATAGTTGCATGCTCCTCTTGGCTTTTTGTAAACAATTCACACACTCCACCTAATCTATCCAAGGCAAATCGCCCGATACCCTTTTCTCCTGATTTTATACGTTTTTTCTTGGAAATATACTCTTTTTTCTTATTATCAGTACCAATCATCATCCAATTGTCTTCGATAATTTTCTTTGTCATTCCTGAGCCATCATCAATCAAAAAAATACTATCATTTTCAACATCAAAAAGTATGTAACACATTGTTGCATCCGCATCATATGTATTCTTTATTAATTCTATCAAAGCACTTTCGACTTTAGAAACACTTTCTCTTCCCAATAAAATTGTAGCTCGTGATGAAATTTTGTATTTCATTTTTTCCATAATAAATTCCTCCGGAACTAAAACAGATAATTTTCAACATCCTTCGATGTTATTCTCACCGATTTACCACTTATAGGTATACCAACTTTAAAAACATACTCTTTAAATTCGCCACTTCTAAGTATTCTCATTGCATCTGTCAATTCATATTCATTATTATCTTCCTTTTCCACGATATACATTCCCGCATATGGTATACATTCCTGTTCTAATTCATATACGTCTACATCATTTGTCACAACTGTTGAAATCAGAAGTTTTTGTCTATTCAAGCCACTCAGTGCTTGTGAGCGACCATACTCATACCATTTTGCATTATTATCACTTTGCCTTTTATCTAAATCATCACGAAACTCATTAAGATACGCCGTAGCCCCAGGATATAATCTTTCAAACTCACCATCATCATAATGTACTAACTCATTTTCGTCATATGTATACGGAAAAATAATTTTTTCATGTTTAATATATCTAAGCGTTCGAGGTGTTTCAGTATTTCTTACTACTTCTCTTTCAATAGTATGATTACCACAAACATAGCCATTATCTACTTCGGTATATGCCCCATCTGACAGAACATATGCTTTATTTAGAAGTGTTGCCACAACATGTGACACCTTAAAATAATCCCCAAATCGATGTTGTCCCACTTCATTCTCATCTGCAAAAAACCACTTTTCATCTAGTTGAGCAATAGGTATATCTATCGCATTTTCCATACTCATGTCCTGATAATGCAAAATCTCCTGCTGACGTTGTTTGTCTAACACCATAATGGATGACTTAACTAATGCCTTATCAAATATTTTAACTTGTTTGTAATCCTTTATTTGGGCAATGTACGGACTCATAAAAATCCTCAGATTATGTCCAAATACAGTCTTATAAATACTACTTGGAATAAGATAAGACATTTTCCCGTTATCTGCTAATGAATTAATACTTTTCTCTATAAATGCATAGCAATAATCAAATTTTCCTTTGACACATGTAGAGAAATTACTCTTTACAAACAGCTGTTCCTCCTCTTTCAATTCACTGTATGTAATATAAGGAGGATTTCCAACAATATATTGAAATTTAATAGTAGTATTCCACTTCAAATAATCTGCATTTATCACTTTCCAATCAACTTTGTCAATATCGTTACGTTTTAATACTTCATCTAAATTATCAATACACTTTTTATACTGTTCTTCATCAATCTCGATTCCATATATGTCTTTTGCTAACCCATTCTTTATTCTTGTTCTAGACAAACCATTTTCCTTACAATCATCAATATACCTTTGAACTACCGCAACCAGGATGTTGCCATCACCACAGGAATTCTCTAGTATTTTTTTCCCATATAAATTATGGGTATAACCCACACTATCTAGTAATTCTCTTACATAATTTTCAGGCGTAAATACCTGGCACTTCTTGTTCATAGTTTTCTCTTCACTTTCTCTATTCTTCCTTACTCAATATCCATATCTGCTTGAGTGGTATTTCTGCCTTAATGGCAGAGCTTAAATTATCGTAATTATCAAATAGTTCTTTACTAGCATCGGTAGCGTCATATGTATAATCACCGACAATTTTACGCCACCTCTTTATACCTCATAAATACATACTCATAAATTTTCTGTCTATATGCAAATATTGCATTATCAGAATAACTCTCTGGTAATTCTTCCCAGAGAATCGTGCCTATAAGAGTATCAACTTCTGCCTTTGTTTCCTGCTTCTCTGTCCAATGGTCAAGTTCAGATATCTTTGCTTTTATCTTTTCCAGCAAGTCTATCGCAACTTTCTTTATCTTATTGATATCTTCTTTTGAAAGATTTTCATTGAAAAGCATATCATACAATGACAGTTCTTCATCACTTGTAAAGCCCTCTCTGACATAACGCTTTTCTTCCTGATTCATAGAATTAACCAGATTCATCAAGTCCATAAATGTCTTTTCAATGTTTGCCCTGTCCTGCTCATTATTATATTCATCAATGATTGTCTGATATCTTTCATAATAATCCACACGACTTGGATTTTCTTTGAGCATGCTGTCTAATCTTGTTTGAATTAGTTCATCCAAATCCGTAATAAGCAGATTCTTTTTCTTTGTCTTTGCAAACTCTCTTCGAAGCAAATCAAAATCTATTCTACTGATATCGAAACGCTTAGCTATGTCGTTATTATTAGATTCCTGTTCAATCATTATATATTCACCCAGAATTCCATTAATCTGAACCATCAAATCGACATTGTCAACATGCTTCTTCTTTTTCTTTAGTTCATCAGCTATTGCTATGAGTGCATCTTTTCTATCTCTATCCACATCTGATATATCATCTCTATCGAGATACTTCATCATTCGGTTGATTTCATTTGCATATGTCGTAAACTGCTTGCGTGATTCTCGGCTATCAGAAACAGCATTTGCTGCTGTCTGTAATAATGCTAATTTTGAAAAGTCTTTTGCCTTAATCAAATCCTCCAACTCAAAATTTCTGCTACATAAAAAATCTATAGCTGCTGATATAGTTTCCATCACGTGCTCTATAAGTTCTTCCTTATCTATTGTTGGATCAGTCTCTCTTCCTCCAACATTTGCTGTATAATCTGCAAGTGCTTTACGAAGTGCCTTTACTATGCCAATATAGTCAATAATAAGTCCGTTACTCTTGCCCTCTGCCACACGATTTGCTCTTGCTATTGTCTGCATGAGAGTATGCGCTTTCAAAGGCTTATCAAGATATAGGCATGACAAACATTTCACATCAAAACCAGTAAGCCACATTGCACAGACAAACACTACTCGAAGTGGATTGTCCTTATCCTTAAACTCTTTATTGAGTTCTCTTTTCTCCATCTTTTCACGATGCGGCTTTATATCAAGGTCCCATTTCTTAAATGTCTGAATCTCATTCTGCTCCTGAGAAATAACGACAGCCATTTCGGTTTCTTTCATCCATTTAATCTTGCGTTCCAGTTCCTGTACTTCCTGCTGTGATACTTTTGATTTTATGCCTTCTAATCGTTTAATTTCTTCTTCCCAATAATTCTGCACAAGGTTATACATCCGAACACAAGTCACTTTATTCAGGCATACGAACATAGCCTTACCACTTGTCCATAAATCCGAATAATGGGAAACAAAGTCTTTGGCTACAGATTTAAGCCTTTGTGGTGCTGTCATAATGTGAATCTCTTTCTTAAACTCACGCTCCAGCTTTTCTGTCTGATCTGGATCTAAATCTGCTGCCTCAATCGCATCCAATATCTTATCCGTAATATCCGGATTATCTAAATCCAAAATCTTCTCTCCACGATTCTCATAATACAACGGAACTGTTGCTTTATCCTCAACGGCTCTCTTAAAATCATAGATAGAGATATATCCACCAAATGTTCTCTCTGTAATATTGTCATTCGATAATAATGGCGTTCCAGTAAAACCAATACGTGCGGCTGTAGGCAGCAAATTCACCATATTATCTGCAAATATTCCATACTGACTCCTATGCGCTTCATCGGACATTATAATAATGTCATGATCTGGTATGATTGGCTGTACATTTTTCTTATTAAATTTCTGAATCAAAGTAAATATAAAGCTAGGATTTCCTTGCAATTTTGTTATAAGGTCATCACCACTCATAGCAATATACTTTGCAGCCTTTGTTTTTCCAAGTAATCCACAATTTTCAAAAGTATCGCTAATCTGTGTATTTAACTCATCCCTGTCTGTCAAAATCACAATCGTTGGAGAACCTGCAAATTTTCGCCTAATTTTCTGTGATAAAAGTACCATAGAATAACTTTTACCAGAACCTTGTGTATGCCAGAATACACCAAGTTTTCCATTATTCAATTTACGTGCTTCATACGCCTTAACAGCCTCATTTACACCCAAATACTGGTGATTTCGTGCTAGAATCTTTACTGTTTTTCCATCTGAATGGTCAAATAATATGAAATTTTCCAACAAATCAAGGAAGTTATCCTTTTTGCATATACCTCTAAGCATCGTTTCAAGTGCAACATTACCTTCTTCCTGCTCAGACAATCTTTTCCACTCATGAAAAAATTCATATTTGCTACCTAATGTTCCCACTTTAGCCTCTGTTCCATTGGACAACATAAGAAATGCATTATAATAAAACAGATGCGGTATTGTATCAAGATAGTCTGTATAGTTATCTGTGTATGCATTCTGCACATCTACAGAATTCTTCTTCAATTCTATAAAAAGAAGAGGTATTCCATTTACAAAACCCACAATATCTGTGCGTCTCCGATAAAGATCTCCATGTATTTTCATTTCCTTAATAGCAAGGAAATCATTATTCTCTGTATTTGTAAAATCAATTACAATTGCCTTCTTTTCCTCAATCTGACCATTCGGCTTTTTCACTTTCACTGGAATACCATCTCTTATATGCCTATACTTTTCCTCATTTATCTGCGTAAGAGAAGCTGATGACATATGACTTTCAAATGTTTTTATAGCATCTTCAAGTAATGCTGGAGTAAGCCATGGATTGAGTTTTAAAAGTGCCTCCTTGAGATATTTCACAAGAAGGATTTCCTTATATGATTTCCTGCCAAATGTGCCAGTTTCACCCAGAACTTCTGTGTTATAGGCAAGTTCTACACGCCAACCAAGTTCATCTTCAAGAAGGTGACCAGCACTTTCCTGTACTAATATATTTTCAGAATAATCATAACTCATGGCACATATCTCCTTTTCCAGCACTGTTATTTGCAACACCAAGAATCTGCAGCTTATCCATTCTTTCATTTACATTTTTAGGTGTGTTTGTGTTCTTAATAAAAAGTTTGGATTTGTTATCAGATTTTTTTATAAGCAACCATATGATTGAAAAATTATCGATTTGCTTATCATTTAATTCTCGTGCAATTGCCTGTATTTTTTCCAAAGAGTTTTCATCTAAAAACATAAAGAGTTTTCTAAGTAGCCCTGCTATCATATCCGAAATCTGAATATATATATTCTCGTGTGATTTCACAAATTTCCAATTATTAAGCAATTTTCCCTCTTCGTATAGTTGAATTTCAGATAGTTGTTTTTGTACGCTAGCTTCTTCATCAAAAATATGATTTGATTTACTGAAAATCTCACATCTTTCTAAATAGAACAAGTAGTATTCCTTGATTAACAAATATGGCTCATTGTCTTGAATAAAAACTATCTTATCTAGTTTTCCAGCTGTCTTTAGCATCTGTCGAAACAATTCCAAAAAGAAACCAGGATAATATTCAGCATCTTCATTATATGTTCTAATCAAATAACACAAGTCATTACAGAATGATGATGCATCTTTCACATCAGGGTATGTATGTCTTATAAAAATGTCAATAACCTCATCTTGATGTTCAATAACAAAATTGTACAATGCGCTCTTTATTTCCCAGATATACATAATGCATTGGGGATGTGTTTCCCATAAAGAATCGACAATATCTACAAGTGAATAAAACAAATTATTCAATGCACTATAATGAATATACAAACCACTCGAATACAACCATTTCAAAAAATTCGTTGCTCTTTTACTACAAATAAAATTCAAAAAGTCTGTCGAATTAAAATATAGATGCTTAAACTTAAGTTCTTTCTGCCCTTCTCTATAATCCAACGCTTTATATAGCGATGGCACATCAATCTCAAACGACTTGCCCTCATGTGCTACACCCGCTAATACAAAATCTCCCTTTATTGCATCAGAATCATTGAATCCTGTGTCTGTAAGATAAAACTTTCTGCAATTACCACTCTCATCATAATAAAAAGTCATTTCTTCTTCAAATGGTTCAATTTCATTTAATTCGAAAACTGTTTTCTTGTGTTCTTCAACATTCAGTATAATCATAATTACACCTCAATTTCTCCACTCATCAGCTTAGGAAGTAAGCCGTCACGAACTTGTGATAATTTATGAACACCTATACTTAACGCATAAATTTTCTCAAAAATCGGCTTGCAATAATCAAAGTAATCTTTTCTTAAATTGTTACCTGGATAAAGTACCTCAAGGTTACCAAATTTTGTTTTATTAACATTAGTCATTGTAGCGCCATTACTTCCAACTCCCTCAAGCAACGCTTTTAGACGTTTCATTGTAAAGTAGGTATAGTATAAATCTTGTTCATCATTCAAAACAATAGAATTAATCTGCTGATTCGTCTGGCATGTTTCAATGGCAATATTTACAAGACCAACCGTTGCAATACATGAAACCATAATTCCGTTCTTGGGGATAAATTTATTCTTCTGCGTATTAGCCCCTTCCGTAGTTAATGTAAATTCTGTAACAATTGGATATACGCAGTTGTGCATATCCGGTATTTTTACAAACGGAATGTTACCTCCATAGTATTGTTTCTTAGTAGTTGAAGGTGTTTTACCAGTTATTATCTCACCGAACTCAGATATTTTTTGTTTTTTCCATCCTTCTGGCACCCCGTCAATTATCTCTGTATTCTCATATCCCGGAAAGTGTAAATCTACAAACCATTCTCTGTACAGACGTTCCGCTGCTTCTTCCAATAATTTAATTTGCTTTTTGTTATTTTCGATGAGGATATCGTAGGCATTTAATATATTGGTAATTTTTCTTTGACTCTCTATCGGAGGTAAATAAATCTGTATTGAATTGAATGCACCATGTGACAAATCAGGTTGTGCTGCTCCAGTAGCGCGACTAACAGCTTCTTCATAAAATGATTTTTCTTGCAGAGCATAGTAAATGAATTCTTGTAACAAAATATCTTCATCAATGGTAGTAACAGTAAAACAATTATTATGTACTACGCCATATTGTTTCCTAAAAACCAATCCAACCTGACCAGTTCTTGTAAAAATGATGTCACTTTCTTTTGCTATGAATTTTTCAGGAATTGTATTTTTAACAAATATGCTGAAATTACCGTCTTTCATATCACCTATACGCAACAAATGAAGATTAGTCGGTTCATCAGAAATATGGTGGTTGGTCTTTTTATTGATAGCGAATCCTTGACTTAAGGCTACCAATTGTCCTATTTCAATTTTTTCATAGCTCATATTCCCATCTCCTTCATATTCCTCGAGATAGTATCCATCAAGTCATTTGATTCTGCCTGCAATGCTAAAAGTTCTCGATGTATCTCTGCCATTCGCTCTTCAAAATTCACGCCATCATCTTCCACAGGCGCTACACCAACAAATGCACCCGGAGTGAGAGACCACCCCTTTTCTTCAATACTGATTCCATCTTTATCATCACACTTAGCGTCGTCTGTTGTATAAGCAACTTTACATAATCCAAGGATATCGTGATACTCTCCATCTCCAAACTTTTTATATAACCAATCAGCTTCTTTTGCTATTGTAAGCCTTTCTGTAAGTTTGGAAATTTTTTCATCATATTCCGTCTGTGTTTTTTTCTTTTCTCGCTTATCTGCTGCCTCAACTGCTGCTTTTGCTTCTGCACGAAGTTTTTTCACTCTTTCAGTCAAATCATGAACCTGTTCATCAAATAATTTATCACTTCCCAGTACATTTCTATATTCATAAAGCAATGCTGTATATTTTTCGTTTTCTCCACGGTATAACCAAACAATAGCATTCAGATTTTTAAGCTGCCATTCTGACCATTCATTCAGTGTACGATCAACCTCCGTATAATAGTTTCTCGCATCAATGAAAAGAACTTTATTTTTAAGTTCTTCTTTTTTCCCTTTATCAAAGAACCATAACGAACATGGAAGGCTCTTTGTATAGAAGAAATTGTTGCCTACACTTATCATCACATCTACATGACCTGTTTTAACAAGTTTTTCTCTTATATCCTTATCGCTTCCCTGACTATCTGTTGCAGATGAAGCCATTACAAATCCAGCTCTGCCCTTTTCGTTAAGATAAGCATAAAAGTACGAAATCCATAGATAATTTGCGTTTCCAATTTCTTTATACTTGTTTTCTTTCGGGCATCCAAACGGAAGTCTTCCCGCATTGGATGCTGATTCTGCCTTTACCTTGTCCACATTGAATGGTGGATTTGCCATTACATAGTCACAGCAGCCTTCAAGGTTATGAGCATCATGATAAAATGTATTCGCTTCATCACCAGATTTTATTACCCCTGTAAGCCCATGAACTGCCATATTCATAAGACAAAGCTGCGCATTATATTCCACTTTCTCCTGTCCATAAAATGTCATACTACTATTTGCTTGCAAACCAGCTTCATTTACAAAGTCGCCTGTCTGTACAAACATTCCACCTGAACCACATGCTGGATCTAGAAGCACTCCTGATGTCGGCTCTAACATATTAACAATCATTTTCACAAGAGACTTTGGTGTAAAGAATACTCCATCATCTGAAGCTATATTTTTTGCAAATTTATTAAGGAAATACTCATAAATCCTACCTATTACATCTCCACCAACTTCGTCAAGTGCATTGTTATTGAATATACGAAGCAGCTCTCCCAATAGTTCATCAGAAAAATCCGTATAACTTTTAGGCAATACGCCTGCTAACTGTTCACTTTGCTGCTCTACAAGTTCCATAGCATTATTTACTACCTCCCCCAGACTATTCATTGGCTGTCCAGTAATATTTTTCAAATCGGCAGCTGCTATATTTTCAGGAAGATTCACAAGATAATCATACTGCGCTTCTCTTGGCAAAAACAGTGCACTTTTAGCAGAAAAATCCTTGGCTTCTACAGGCATTCGCCTACCATTACGCATTGGTCTATTCTTTAATATCTCTGCCTCCACCAATTTAAATCGACTATACGCATATCTTAAAAAAAGTAATCCCAGCACCGGCATACAATACTGGTTTGATGTCAGTTTTGAACCTGCTCTTAGTAAATCTGCTGATTCCCATAAATCAGCTTCTAACTTCTTTATACTTCTGTTATCCATTATTTTTCTCCTGTTTTTCTATGTCTACAATCTGAACAACATCCCCGATATCACATTGAAGCACTTCACATATTTTTTCTATAACTGTCAATGTGACTGGCTCGTTATTAGTCATTTTTGCCATTGTTCCCTTACTAATCTTTGCCTTGCTGCATAAAGCACCTTTATTCATTTCCTTATCAATCAGAATTTTCCAAAGATTATTATATGAAATTGCCATACTACACCTCAATTTTGTTTATCTGTTCTTAACAATATAGGGCTTAAACACCTCTTTAAGCATATCATATATAGTCTATTTTTTCAAACCTTAGGAATATTTTTTTGTACTTTGTAAGAAGCAGCGGTATCATCTCCCTCTGCCCATATTCCACATCTTATCTTCTGCCTTTTCCTTCACTGCATCCCTGCCAACGCTCTCATCATAAATTTTCTGAAACTCCTCATAAAGTTCATCACCATCCAGCTTTATTCCCATCCTCTTCATAACATCTGAAAACAGCCTTATACTTCCACTTACATCAGCAATATCAAATCCGAATATATCCGCCTTAACGGGAACATCTACATCTTCATATGCTCCACACTCAGATAACCATTAGCAATCCATTCAACCTTATCAGCAGCCATCGGAATAACCGGAACCTCATCATCTACAGCTACATTCTTACCTGTATAAATCTGTTCCGCATCACCATCATCCATTTCACGAGATTCCTCAACATATAAGTCTGCCTGTTCTTTTTCGATATTACTTTGTTCGTCTATAACAGAAAAATCTTCCTTCCGACATACTCCCATATCAACATCATCAATATCAGTAGCTGTCTTTTTCTCAAGCTCAGACACAGTCTCCAGTTCTTCCATCCATGGTATCTCAATCTCCTTATCTCCAACGATCTCCTCATTCCCCGACACCGCATAATAAGCCGTATACAAATCTTCTTTCACAATGCTATCAGCAAGCTGCAACTGTCTCTTAAGCTCCCTTTTCTCCTGCTTCAGCTCGTCCAGTTCTTCCTGCACTTCCACATGCCACATCTGATATTCACGATACTGCTCATCCGTCTTAATATTCCGTTTCCGACTAGAACTTTCTCTGTATATCTCCTTCTGCCTGTCCTCAATCTGCTGAATCCTATCTTCTTTCTCACTTATGAAATCCACAAGCTCCACAATACTTTTGATGTCATTATTCACAAGCAGCAGATATTCATCCTGTAACTAATGAAATCTCTTCAAATCCTCTGCATACTTTGCTCCACCAACCACAAAACGCTTCTGTTCTACAACTCTTAATCTGTATAGCTTTGCATAAAACTTCTTCTGGAATGGTGACAGCTTAGCCCTGTGTAGTCCCCTGATATCCGACGAATAAAAGTAAGGCTTTGCCATCCAGGGCATATCCACATGAT
>OGDP01001685.1_pt1 | contig 13381 bp, 8 predicted proteins | sample 1570441 | NCBI WGS metagenome assembly OGDP01 (sample SAMEA2581961, study PRJEB24529) | metagenome | biome: Human gut stool | place: China | collected 2011
ATTACTGCTATTAGAATTTCCACTCATCAACTGCAGATAGTCTATGATAACTATCTGAATATCATGCTCCATTTTCAGCTTTCTGCACTTTGACCGCATAGCGGATAAGGTAATACCTGGAGTATCATCAATAAAAAGTTTGGAATTGGCAATATTGGCAGAACCTTCCACCAAATTCATCCATTCTTCATCGTTCAGGCGCCCGGTTCGGATCTTCTGAGCATCTACATGAGATTCCAGAGACAACATACGGTTGACTAACTGTTCCTTGGACATCTCGAGGCTGAAGATTGCTACCGCATTGCCCTTCTTAAATGCCATATGCTGGGCCAGGTTCAGAACAAACGCCGTCTTTCCCATGGACGGTCTCGCCGCCACAAGAATCAAATCAGAAGGCTGAAGTCCTGACATCTTATAATCCAGATCCAAAAAACCTGTCGGGATTCCGGTGACACTTCCATTCGTTTTCGATGCCTTCTCAATCTTTTCCAGCGCGCTCAGCACAACATCTTTTATCGGCACATAGTCTCCGGTATTTCTCCGCTGAACAAGTTCAAATACTTTCTTTTCCGTTGTCTCAAGCACCGCCTCCAACGGCTCTTTTCCAAGATAACAGATATTGGCAATCTCTTCATTTAACTTAATCAGTCGACGCAGCATCGCTTTCTCTGATACAATCTCTGCGTAATATTTTACATTCGCAGATGTCTGTACCGCGCTTAACAGATCCCTTGCAAATTCCAGACTGCTGACCTCTGCCGGGACATCCTTTTCCCGCAGACGATTCTGCAATGTGATCAGATCAACCGGTTTTCCTTCATTGAACAATTCCACTATAGTCTCAAACAGAATTCCATAAGCTGACTGATAGAAATCCTCACCGCTGATAATCTCTGACGAGGTCAAGATTGCTTCTTTGTCCATCAGCATAGCTCCGATAACTGCCTGCTCCGCCTCAATGCTGTGTGGGAGAACTCGTTTTATGAGTGCTTCTTCCATTGTCTGCCTCCTACGCTTCCTTCACAACCACTTTTAATTCTGCTGTTACTTTCGTGTGAAGTTTTACAGGTACATTGTGTGTTCCAAGCGTCTTGATCGCTTCTTTTAACTGTATCTTTTTCTTATCAATATCATATCCCATCTGCTCTTTTACAGCTGCTGCAATTTCTTTTGTAGACACCGAGCCAAATGTTCTTCCGCCTTCTCCTACTTTAATTGCAAGCTCCACTTTTCCTGCCTCAATCTTCTTTCCAAGTTCCTGCGCTTCTTCCAGCTGTTCCTGTGCAATCTTTTCATCATTTGCCTTTTTCAGTTTCAGATCATTCAGATTTTTGTTGTTTGCTTCCACTCCCAATTTTTTAGGTAAAATAAAATTCCTTGCATATCCGTCATTCACATTCACAATCTGTCCTTTTTTACCAAGCGCTTTTACATCTTCTAACAAAATTACTTTCATAACTAAATATCTCCTTCTTCTTTCATTGTATAGATCGTCTCTTTCACCGTCTCACTTGCCTCTTCCATATTGGTGTGCTGGAATTGGGCTCCGGCAGTATTCATATGTCCGCCTCCGCCGACACGTTCCATGATAATCTGAACATTCACTTCATCAATCGCACGCGCACTGACATAGATTTTTCCGTTATACTTGGTCAATACAAACGACGCTTTAATTCCATCAATGTTCAGAAGTTCATTCGCCGCCTGTGCACCGATGATCGTTGGACTGTCTATTTCCGCATTCTCATATCTTGCGATTGCATACTCATCACAGAACACCTCTGCACTACTTACAATCTCCGCTTTTGCACGGTAAGATTCCATATTATCACGGAAAATCTTCCGCACATAGGTAATATCCGCTCCGCATCTTCTCAAAAATGCGGCCGCCTCAAATGTTCTCACTCCTGTACGGTTCATAAAATTGTTCGTGTCGATCACAATTCCGGCATACATACTGTTTGCTTCCACATTTGTAATTCTCACATCATCTGTAATATACTGCAATACTTCTGATACCATCTCACACGAAGATGACGCATAAGGTTCAATGTAGGAAAGCACCGTGTTCTCAATCATATTGCTGCTCTGCCTGTGGTGGTCAAACACCACGATTGTCTTTGTCATCTTAAGCAGATCCGGACATTCCGTCATCTCCGGCTTATTCGTATCAACAACAACCGCCACCGTACTGTCATTAATGATCTCATCCACATCCTCCGATCTGATAAACATATCGTCCGGATACAGTGGACTTTCACAAAACGACTGATACAGCGGACGAACGGAAGATGTAATATCATTCAGCACAATGTAAGCCTTCTTTTCCATCGTCAACGCTGCACGGTAAATTCCAACTGCCGCGCCAAATGAATCCACATCTGCAATCTTATGTCCCATGACAATAACCTGGTCTTTCGCCGTGATAAACTCCCGAAGAGCCTCAGCCTTGACTCTGGCTTTAACCCTTGTGTTCTTCGATGTCTGTTCTCTCTTACCACCAAAATAAGTAATTCCACTGTTGCTCTTCACAACCGCCTGATCTCCGCCGCGGGCAAGTGCCAGGTCAATCGCCACACGGGCATAGTTATAACTTTGCGCGTATGTATCTGTTGCAATCCCTATACCGATACTCAGTGTGGCTGGCATTGTATTCCCGATATTAACACTTTTCGCCTCATCAAGCACCGCGAACTTATTCTTCTCCATCTCTTTATAATAGGACTTTTTGATCACGAAAAAGTATTTATCTTTTTCAAGCTTTTTCACAATACCGTCATTGACTGACATATATTGATTGATCTTTCTGTCAATCAACGCAACCAAAAGAGACTGTCGAACTTCCTCAACACTTTCCATAACTTCATCATAGTTATCGATGTAAATTAACCCTGCAACAAGCTTCTGCTCTTCATTTGCACGAATATACTCGTTCATCTCTGTAACATCACTCAAAGTAACTGTCACAAAATATTCTCTGCCTTTTCTCATCTGTAAGATATTCTCTGCCTCCTGCAAATCTTGCACAGGTACTTTAGACAGAATCGCACGGTAATCTCTTCCATTATAGCTTACTTCTTTTTCAATTGGCTTGTCTTTCTCTTTTGGAAATACGCTTCGATTCAGCTCCTGAATGTATTTGCTAAGATAGGTTCCCGTCTTCGCTTCGCTCCCAAACACTTCTGAAAAACAGGTATTATTCCATATAATCTGTCCATCTTCCAAAAGAATGGCATACGGAAACTGCAATTCCTTTAACAATACATTCTGTACCGATCCATATTGCGCCGCAAAATCAACCAGATCTGAAAAAATAATCGACTTATTATAGAAATATAACACCCCGACTATTACAATATACACCGCAACAAACAAACTCATAATTACCCCTGCACGTTTGTCCACAGAATATATCCACAGGTTCATTGCAATCAATAAAATTGACATCACTGCCGGCCACTGCATATACAGCCTCAGCATTCCTTTCAAATGTACGTCTTTTTTCATCTCTTTGCCCTCAAAATCCTAAAGTTTCAAATCCTATTATACCACTAATTGACCTATATGGAAAGCAAAAAAGAAGAGGCACTTACGTGCCCCTTCTCCGTCACAGTCTATTTTACTGTATTTTTAGCGCTTTTTTCTTCTTGCCAAAAATGCTGCAACTACCGCAAGAACCGCTGCCATTCCTGCCGCACCCCATCCGATTGGAGATGTTGTGTCGCCAGTTTTAATGACATTATCTTTACCTGTCACTGGATTTTTCGGTGCATTTGACACATCTTTTAACTCAGCATTCATCTTAGCTGTAATACTGATTAATTTGCTCAACGCATTGTCTACTTCCTCCTGAGTTGCATCTTTATCATTTAACACTGCTTTCGCTGCAACAAGTGCCTCCTGATATGCTTTCCAGTTTTCTTTTGAATGATTTGCTTCTTTGTAGAATCCAACACATTCATCATAGAATTTCTGAAGTTTAGACTTATCCGCTTGTGTTGTCTGATCTGTTGCTTTCACAAGACCTGCACGTGCAGACGTTAATGCCGCAATTGCCTGATCAATCTCAGCCTGACTTGCATTTTCTTTTGCTGAAACTGCTTTTGCATTTTCTAATGCATTTTCAAAATCTAACCAGCTTTCTGCTGTGTAATCTTTTTCATTTAATCCACTGTACTGTGTGATCAAGTTATTTAATTCTGTTTTGTCACCTGCTTCTGGTGTCTCTACTGCTTCTAAGCCCTCGATAGCCTCTGTCAGGTTCGCTATTGCAAGAAGTACTTCATAATCTGTTGCTTCTGGATCAGCATAAACTTTCTCTGCTGCCGCAAGTTTTGTAGTTAATACTTCCCATGTCTCTGCTGTATAATTTTCTGCCTTTAATGCTTTTGCTGCATCAATCGCTGTCTGTAATCCAGATTTGTCAACTTCGATTGTAACGTCTTGTTTTGCTCCCATCAGACGAATTTCTGCTGCTGCTGAGAACTTGTTCGGTTGATCTCCTAATGTAGCTTTTGGCACAATCTTAACATTTGTTACATTCTCAATATTTTCAAATGTAACTACCTGCCATCCGCTTCCTCCAAAACTTGCATCTGCTACTTTCACATAATCCGCATCCGTCGTTTTAACCCAGATTTCTGCTTCTTTAATCACACCGTTTTTACCAGATCTCTGCTGAAGTCTCACTCCACCTACTGTTGTCGGTTCTGCAGTTGCAATATCAATCCATTGTTTATCAAAACTATCTACAGATGGTGAATACTGTGTATGCCAGATTGTATTCGCATCTCCATCTAATACATTACTTGCTGGTCCTTCGCTTCCTGTTGTTCCCTGCTGGCTTCCTGCAGTCGCAGTCATACCCTCTGTAGAGATATCTCTTGAGTCATCTGTTGCATCAAGACCTTTGGAATTATCCATTGTAACCATCGCACCTTTTAATGCATAGTATGCTTTTTCGATATCTTCCTGTGTTGAGTTATCTTTGTCAAGAGCAACCTGTGCTTTTGCGATTTCTTTTTGGAAGTTGTTCCATACTTCTGCTGTATAATCGTCTTCGCTATATTTTGTTTTTGCGTCTTCGATCAATGCCTTCAACGTATCTGCTGTAACTTCTTCATCTACTCTTTCAATTACAAGATTATCAAGAACAAGCTCTTGGTATCCACCAAAGTTTGCTGCTGATCCAGATGTTCCCTGAAGATCTGCTGCTTTATCTGTAGAATAGATACCGAACCATGTCTGTCCTGTAGAGTCACCTGTGATCTGAGTAGTATAGTGACCATCAGCATCTTTGCCCATTGCCATCGGAAGCTCTTCAAGTTGTACATTACCATTGTACTCACCGATTCCCACTGCTGCTGCATAGATTCCATCTGTTCCTGCCTGATAATCAAAGCTTACTTTGTATGTCACACCTGGTTCAAAACGGAAGTTCTGTGGAATCGTCTGGTATGCCAATGTAGATCTCTGTGTCAATCCGTTGATCTTCACTGACCATTTTCCGTCCAAAACATCATCCATCTTCTTCACATCCCAGCCTGCCTGTGTATATGGAGCATGTAATTCTGATAAGTGAATTCTGTTATCCTCAACACCTTCAATACCAGCTACTACAAATGGATAAAGTCCCTGTACGCTCTTTTCGAAATCCTGCTCGAATTTTACAACTTCACCTTTTTCGTTTGTTGTAATGTTCTTAGAGTCATTTTCAACGATACGTACATCATCGAAATATGTATCTCCCTCACCTGCTGCCTTTGAAAGTGTAAGTGTTACTTTACCGCTTTCTGGCGCTGTAAAGAATACATACATGTTCTGGAAGTAACTGCCTCCATCTACTGTTGCGCTAGAGTTACTGTGTGTATATGCTTTTACATAGTTCTTTGCAATTGAGCGAGTCGTATAGTTTGTTGCCAATACTTTATCGCCTGCTTTTACAGTCATAGATGCTTTTGCATCACTTCTGTTATCTACACCAACTAAAACTGCATACTGTTTTCCAGCCTCTAAGTCTGTCAGTTCCTGTGTCATAGATACTTTTCCGGATAATTTCATCATTGGGTTGCTATACTGACTCTTTGCAATCTCAGCTTTTCCTTCTCCGTCTTGTTTCCAAGCATCAAAGTTACCACTGTTAAATCCTGCATCTACGATGTGCATTCCTTCACTCCATGTAATCTCAAGGTTTGCTTCATCACCTTTACATACTACATATGGAGTTTCAGCGTCTGCCTCTAAAGTAATTTTTCCATCTACCACTTTAACAGTCTTTTCATCCGTCTTACCAAGGTCTGTCAATTTGTATACTTTGACATCCTTCAGACCTGACCAGCTGTCTGGGAGTTCCCATTCGCTTGATCCACCTTTTGTATTCCAGTGATATAATTTTTCATCTTTTGCATCTACTTCATCACCAGTCTCAGAATCCCAGATCCATGGAAGCAGATATTTTTCTGTTCCGCCTTCTCCGTTATCGCCTCTTGCAACAGCACCTGTTGCGATTACCTTACCGTTCAATGTCATTGTTCTGTCACGGTATGCCGCTTCATCCGGATTGTCAGATCCTCTTTCAAGAACAAGTGTATCGTCACCATCTTTTAATGTGATCTTCATCTCCGGTGTCCATGTGTAAGCTTTTCCATCCGGATCATTCTTGGTAAATGAGTTTTCAGAATCTTCCCAGTCTGTGATTTCATAGTGCTGAATAAATTTTGTTGTCAGATCATGTGTATAAAGGTTCTTGATGTAAGCATCGTAATCATTACGTCCTTGCCATCCTTCGAAGTCTTTCATGTTGTATCCACCAAGGAGTGGTGCCATTGCAGCTCCGCCGTATGATGGATAATCACCTACCCATGAATCTTTCTGATGGTTACGTAAGAAACGCATTACCTCGCTGTTCTCACCTTTTAATTTATATCCACCATATGTAAGGTCTGTTGCCCAGTGCTGGAATGTGGAATCATATTCATTCGCTGATCCCCACTCTGTAGCCATACGCCATCCATTATCATTGATCTCTTTTGATAACTTACGTGTCTGCCAAGAGTCATCGCTTCCACCTGTCTTATTTCCCCAAATATCTACATATACGAAGTCTAAGTTCTGTCCGACTTTTTCTTCTAACTCATCAAAACGTTTTTCACGAAGTCCCATTCCAAGATCGTATACACTGTCGATTCCGATACCTTGGTCAATCCAGTTCCATCCATAACGAAGGTTCCCGTTTGCATCACGTCTTACTAAGTCTTCACTAAATGCTTTTGCTTCTGGATACATCTCACCTGCATTGACATGGATACCAAATTTTGCTCCATACTCAGCACCTTTTGTCATCAGTGTGTTCATATCCTCTGCTCCACCGATTCTCTCTCCGATGTCTGCGTAATCAGGATGTCCTGAATCATGACCTTCATTACCATATCCTTTTAATAATACGGACTGTCCAAGTCCATCTGTATGCATTGACACACGTTTTACGTTATCCAATGTTGTAAGGAATGGGTTCTGGGCCTGTCCACCAAAGTTCATTGCAATACGATATGCAACTAATTCCGGCACTTCTTCACTCTTATATGGATTGTGCATAATGTCACGGAATGCTACCGCACCATCCTGCCAGTCAATCTCTTCATCACCGTTCACATTTCCGGCGATTGTAACTTTTGCCTGTGGAGTATCTGTCTCATCTACAAGATGCCATGTTCCTTTCGAATCTTGTTCTTCTCTGTGCCAGTACCATTTTGTACTTCCAAGCCCCAAAGATACATAACCGTCTTTTTCTTCTGTAGTTGCCATGACTCTTGTGTTATGGCTTCCTCCAGATACGCCAACCGCTTTTGCAGAACCTTCATTCTCAGAGTTGCTCCATAATCCGGCGCTCATCTCGCTGTTTGAGATAAATGCATACATATAATCCTGTGAAAGTTCTGTGTTAGCTGTAATCTCATGATACTCATCACCGCTGATTGTTGTATTAGAAGACATTAATGCGCCTTTTAAGTTTGCATTTTCCTGTGTGCTATTTACAGAAATCAAGCTGTGATTTGGGATCTCAATGCTCTGTATTGCATACACATGTCTTTTATCTACTATTTTTGTTTCATCCAAATTATTTTTTACTTTTGTAATCTCAAATGAAACTGTATCATCTTTTGCAACTAACTCTGCTGTAAGAACTGCATCAATTGTATCACCTGATTTTACAGTCAGCTCATAAGTAGCTTTGTTGTCTTTAAACGTTGCTTTCACATCATCTTTAGAAAGTTTGATGTCTGTTCCGTTGATACGGATTGTGTTGATCTCTGAAGTCTGTCCATAGAATGTCTTTCCTTTCAGATCACCTTTTTTCATCTCGTATCTCACAACGCTTGGGAAGTTCTTTGCTACATGAACATCCATATAATCTGTAGAAAGTACTTCTGTCTCTACTTCTGCAACTTTTTCTAATTTTACAGTCTCAACTTTCAAATCTTCATCTGCTACTGTCACAGATTTTGTTGCTGTCTGATATCCTGTTTTTGCAACTGTCATATCATATGTTCCAGCTGCCAATTCCAAAGAATATGTACCTGACTTATCTGTTGTTGCTGTTTTATCACCAACTTTGACTGTAGCACCTTCCAAAACTTTGTTATCTGCGTCAGTTACTGTTCCTGTTACTGCATATGTAGCTGCTTCTTTTTGTCCTGTGTAGTGAATGTCTTTGATAAGGACATCAGACACATGCCCTGACCAGCTTGTACACTTGAATGCAATCTGAGTTCCAAGAACATCTTTGATAGAACCAAACTCTTCATTTGTAAATACAGCCTGATCATTTAATTTCAATGTCATCTTCTGATCTGCTGTCCACTCAATGCGTACATTCACTTCCGCATTGTCTTTTGGCGCAGCTGTTCTTCCGCCTGTAAAATAAGCTCCATTACCATCTTTATATTTCTGCCAGAACCATCCTTGGTTATCATATCCGATAAACATACCGTTCTTTGCAGTATTATATCCAAGATATACACCAAATCTGTCACTATTATCCTGACTTGTATTTGCATTGTTTGATTTCATTGTGAATGAGAAATATCCCGCTTTTGTAAAATCAAATTTGTTTGGGTTCACAACCATCAATTGTTTTCCACTGTTAGGAGTATTGTCATTCTGTGCTCCTGATTTTAAATTAAGCCATCCGTTTTCTACTGCACATACTGCGTCTTCGCCAGCTTCGTTTTCCAGAGTCCAAGCATCATTGATTCCATCTTCCAGTACTGCTGTCTCTTCTGCTTTTTCTGTCTTTTCTTCTGTAGCAACAGATTCCTCTGCTGATACAAGCTGAAGATTAGACGGAAGCATTGTACCTGTCATAGATGCAACCATAGCCAGACTCAATAGTCTTAAGACCATTTTCTTCTTCATGTTTTACCTCCTGTCTTTCAATTGGTCGTTTTCACAACCAGTTATATTGAATTTCATATTTGATTATACCAAATCACCAATTTTTGGCAATACACTTTTCGCATTTACGGTTTTTTGTACAAAAAAATGTATATATTGTGCAAATAGGCAGGATGCACGTATGCACATCCTGCCTATTTTCTATGCTTATAACATCCAATTCTTTTCATCGCAAAAAAGCCGAGAGATAACTCTCTCGGCTTTTAAATGCTCTCTATGAATTATTTTAATTCTACAGATGCACCTTCTGCTTCTAATTTAGCTTTGATTTCTTCAGCTTCTGCTTTAGAAACACCTTCTTTGATTACTTTAGGAGCTCCGTCTACAACTTCTTTAGCTTCTTTTAATCCAAGTCCTGTGATTTCACGAACAACTTTGATAACTTTAACTTTAGATGCTCCAGCAGATACTAATTCTACGTCGAACTCATCTTTCTCTTCTGCTGCTCCAGCTCCGTCTCCAGCTGCTGCTGCAACTACAACACCTGCTGCTGCAGATACACCAAATTCTTCTTCACATGCTTTTACTAATTCATTTAATTCTAATACTGATAATTCTTTGATCGCTTCGATCATTTCAGCTGTTGTTAATTTTGCCATTTTATTTACCTCCATTGTTTTAAATGCTTTGATTTTCAGGACTGTATCCTGTCTGATTCTTTTTGAATCCTCTCTGAGTCTTACAATTACTCAGCTGTTACTTCTTCTGCTGCTTCAGCTGGAGCTTCTACTGCCTCTCCACCTTTTTCAGCGATTTGATTAAGAACACGAGCGAAGTTTGTAATAGGTGACTGAATGCTTCCAAGGAATTTGGAAAGTAATTCTTCTCTTGAAGGGATTTTTGATAATTCCTGAACTCCAGCAACATCATATACTGTTCCTTCAACCACACCTGCTTTTACTTCTAATTTTTCAGCTCCTTTTGCAAATTTGCAAATAATTCTAGCTGGTGCTGTAGCGTCATCTTTAGAAATAGCAATAGCACTTGGTCCTTCTAAGTATTCGTTCAATCCTGCAAAATCAGTTCCTTCGAACGCTCTTTTCATCATTGTGTTTTTGCAAACTTTGTAGATGATTCCTGCTTCTCTTAATTGTTTACGTAATTCTGTATCCTGAGCTACAGTTAATCCACGATAATCAACTAATACAACTGATGCTGCATCTTTTACGTCCTCAGCGATTGCTGCAACGATTGGTTGTTTTAATTCAACTTTTGCCACGAATGGTGCACCTCCTTATAGATTATTGTGTACCGCCGTTCGAATAAAGATAAAAAATCCTCTCGCCATACGACAAGAGGACAGTAAATTCACATAATTCATCGAATTCAAATCTCCTCGGTAGGCGTTCACTACTTATGCCTTACGGCACCTACTGTCTTCGGCAGTTTTCTAATATAAGTTATCATATTTTTTTCTATATGTCAAGCTATTTTTGTAATTTTCCAATGGTAATTTCGAGGGATTTCCTCTGATTCAACCGAACGGCTGTAAAATAGAAAGAATTATTGCCAAACTAAAATTTAGTAAGGCAATAATTCTTTTTGTATATTTTTGAATATCAATTATACTAATTTAGCTGGGTTAATTTTCACACCCGGTCCCATTGTAGATGTTAAAGTAACGCTCTTTAAGTACTGTCCTTTAACAGCTGCTGGTTTCGCTTTCATAATTGCATCAATAAGCGTCTGGAAGTTGTCCGCTAATTGTTCTTCTGTGAAAGAAGCTTTTCCAAGTGGCACATGGATAATGTTTGTCTTGTCTAATCTGTATTCGATCTTACCAGCTTTGATATCGTTAACAGCTTTTGTAACGTCCATTGTTACTGTACCAGCTTTTGGGTTTGGCATTAAACCTTTTGGTCCAAGTACACGACCAAGACGACCAACAACGCTCATCATGTTAGGTGTTGCAACAACTTTATCGAAATCGAACCATCCTTCGTTCTGAATCTTTGGAATAAGTTCCTCAGCTCCTACGAATTCTGCTCCTGCTGCTACAGCTTCTTCAGCTTTGTCACCCTTAGCGAATACGAGAACACGTACTTTTTTACCTGTACCATTAGGTAAAACTACTGCTCCACGAATCTGCTGATCAGCATGACGTCCGTCAAGACCCATTTTGAAATGAGCTTCGATAGTTTCATCAAATTTTGCACTGGCAGCTTTTTTTACGATGGCTACTGCTTCCGGTGCGTCGTATAAGTTAGTTTTATCTCTGAGCTTTGCAGCTTCCTGATATCTTTTTCCTCTTTTCATTCTAAATAACCTCCTGTGGTATTATCGGGAGCGACCCTCCCACTTCCTTGTATCTAATCAATCCGATTAATCTTCTACAGTAATGCCCATGCTTCTGGCAGTACCAGCGATCATGCTCATTGCTGCTTCGATGCTCGCTGCGTTTAAATCAGGCATCTTCATCTCTGCAATTTCTTTTACTTTATCTTTAGAAATTGAAGCAACTTTTGTTTTGTTAGGAACACCTGATCCGGATTTGATGTTACAGTATTTCTTTAATAATACTGCTGCTGGTGGTGTTTTAGTAATAAAACTGAATGTTCTGTCCTGGTATACTGTAATAACTACAGGAATGATCAAATCGCCTTTATCTGCTGTTCTAGCGTTGAATTCCTTTGTAAACTGGACAATATTCACACCATGCTGACCTAAAGCAGGACCTACAGGTGGTGCTGGAGTTGCCTTTCCAGCTGGAATCTGTAATTTAATATAACCTGTGACTTTCTTTGCCATGATAGCTAACCTCCTATTGTGGTAATTGCGGGAATGTCCCTCCCACTTTTCTGCTCCTTACGGAGTATCTTATAACTTCTTAACATCTAAAAATCCAATTTCTACAGATGTTTCACGACCAAACATATCTACTTCGATGGTAACAGTCTGTTTATTCATGTTAATTGCCGTTACAGTGCTTACTCTTCCTTCCCAGGCACCGGATGTTACTTCTACTAAGTCACCAATCTCGATGTCAATCTCTACTTCATTGTCGCTCTGGGCAACAATACCAAGATTTCTCATTTCTGCCTCGGAAAGTGGTACTGGGTCTGACCCTGGACCAACAAAGCCTGTTACACCTCTGGTGTTACGAACAACATACCATGTATCGTCGTTCATGACCATGTTGATCAGCACATAACCCGGAAACATTTTCTTGTCGGCTTTTTTCTCCACGCCATTCTTCAGTTCTACAACAGGAAGCATGGGCACGGATACCTCAAGGATCTGATCCTGAAGGTTTCTGTTTTCAATTGTCTTCTCAATGTCGACCTTGACTTTGTTTTCATAACCTGAGTAGGTATGGACTACATACCAGTTTGTCTCTGACATACAATCACCTTTCTAATTATAATGTCAACAGCCGGTCAATTCCAAAGGTCAGGACCATATCCAGTATTTTAATAATGAGAGCCAAAGCAACAGAAACGCTGACTACCGCAATGGTCTGTTTCGTAAGTGATTTTTGGTCTGGCCATACAATCTTTTTGAACTCGGCCTTTACGCCTTTGCACCAGGTTGTGAACCAGCCTGCCTTCTGGGCATTATTTGTTTCTCCCATTTCGTCACTTCCTTTACCTTGGGGGCAGATTTACTTCGTCTCCTTATGAAGAGTATGTCTCTTGCAGAAACGACAGTACTTCTTGGTTTCCATTCTGTCCGGGTGATTCTTCTTTTCTTTGGTCATGTTGTAGTTACGCTGTTTGCACTCCGTACATGCCAATGTGATCTTTACGCGCACAACTTTCCACCTCGCTTTTTTATACTTTTTGCTTGTTGATGATCCTGCGAAAATCATCAATTTTTAGGCATAAAAAAAAAGCCTAAACTTCCATTCGCCTGTCTACTATATCATACCCCTACATATTGCGTCAAGTTTTTTTTCTATTAAATTATCACTTTTTGCGTAGTGTGTTTA
>OGDP01001688.1_pt1 | contig 13356 bp, 13 predicted proteins | sample 1570441 | NCBI WGS metagenome assembly OGDP01 (sample SAMEA2581961, study PRJEB24529) | metagenome | biome: Human gut stool | place: China | collected 2011
ACGTTCCTACAGGTGGCACAGGGGAAAACACTCTCTAACAAGCTGATTCGTGCCGGACGTTCCATGAACGCCGCAGTCTATTTTGTGACACAAAACTCCGGTGACGTGGACGATGAAAAGATGAAGAACAATATCGGCTTAAAGTTTGCGTTCCGCTCTACGGACATAAAGGAAATCAAGAATACCCTTGAATTTTTCGGTGTGGATAAGGAGGACGAGGGAAACCAGAAGCGACTTAGGGATTTGGAAAATGGGCAATGCCTGTTTCAAGATTTGTACGGGCGTGTGGGCGTTATCCAGATACACCCTGTATTCTCTGACCTGTTCCACGCCTTTGACACCAGACCGCCAGTGCAGACGGAAGAAATGAGGTGAGCCTATGGATAAGAAAAGGATAGTCCGCTATCTGCTTATCACGTTTGCGGTGATTCTCGGTGTGCTGGTGTTTCTGGCAGTCACGGGTACGGTGGCTCATGCGGCTGGTCTGGTAGACAATACGGTGAGTGACGCTAACGCCTATTCCAAATATCCGTTGGAAAACTACCAGTTGGATTTCTATGTGGATTCAAGCTGGGACTGGCTACCGTGGAACTGGCTTGATGGAATTGGGAAAAGTATTCAGTATGGCTTGTACGCTATCACAAACTTTGTCTGGACGGTGAGCCTTTATATCTCCAATGCGACAGGCTATGTGGTACAGGAAGCCTACAAGCTAGACTTTATCTCTGATACCGCAAACGCAATCGGAAAGAACATTCAGACGTTAGCTGGCATTACTTCAAGCGGCTTTTCTAGCGAGGGGTTCTGTGTGGGATTTCTGCTTATCCTCATTCTGGTTATGGGTATCTATGTTGCCTACACAGGACTTATCAAGAGGGAAACCACGAAAGCGGTTCATGCGGTAATTAACTTCCTTGTAGTGTTTATCCTGTCAGCGTCTTTCATTGCCTACGCTCCAAACTATATCAGTAAAATCAATGACTTTTCCTCTGATATAAGCAGCTCGGCTCTGACGCTTGGCACAAAGATTGTGCTGCCCGATTTCAACAGCAAGGGAAAAGACAGTATTTGATAAGGGATAGCCTGTTTTCCATACAGGTAAAACAACCGTGGCTGCTCTTACAGTATGGGGAATCCGATATAGAAACGCTCGGTTCTGACCGTGTGGAAAGCCTGTTATCAGCAAGTCCAGATACGGACGACAGAGAAGATATTGTGGTTGATGAAATCGAGGATAAGGATAATGCAAATTTAAGTGTCACAAAGACCATGAGCCGATTAGGTACGGTGGTATTCCTGTTTATCTTCAATATTGGAATCTCTATCTTTGTATTCCTGCTTACGGGCATGATGATATTTTCACAGGTGCTATTTATTATTTACGCGATGTTCCTGCCGATTAGCTTTATCCTCTCCATGATTCCAACTTATGAGGGCATGGCAAAAAAGGCACTTACAAAGCTGTTCAACACGATTATGATGAGGGCAGGAATCACATTGATTATTACGACAGCATTTAGTATTTCAACCATGCTCTATACCTTATCGGCTGGTTATCCGTTCTTTTTGATTGCTTTTCTACAGATTGTGACCTTTGCAGGAATCTACTTCAAGCTGGGCGATTTAATGAGTATGTTTTCTCTACAGAGTAACGATTCTCAAAGTGTGGGAAGTCGTGTGATGAGAAAACCTCGTATGCTTATGCACGCTCACATGCACCGTCTACAGCGGAAACTTGGACGTTCCATGACTACTCTAGGGGCTGGGTCTGCCATTGTTACAGGTAAAAAAGGACAGTCGGGTTCGGGGAGTTCTGCAAGGACACAAGCAGATCACTCCCGACCAGACGGAAAGGAAAAATCAACACTTGGAAAACGTATCGGTCAAACCATCGGTACAGTAGCTGATACCAAAGACAGAATGGTAGACACTGCTAGTGGTTTGAAAGAACAGGTTAAAGATTTGCCGACCAATGCAAGATATGCAGTATATCAAGGAAAATCCAAAGTAAAAGAGAATGTCCGTGATTTAACCAGTAGTATTTCTCAAACCAAAGCGGACAGAGCCAGTGGACGCAAGGAACAGCAGGAACAAAGGCGAAAAACCATTGCGAAGCGTCGCTCTGAAATGGAACAGGTCAAACAGAAAAAACAGCCTGCTTCTTCTGTTCATGAAAGACCGACTACAAGACAAGAACAATATCATGATGAACAGACCTCAAAACAGTCTAATATTCAGACTTCATATAAGGAATCTCAACAAGCCAAACAAGAGCGTCCAGCAGTTAAGTCCGATTTTTCAAGTCCAAAAGTGGAACGCCAAGGCAATACCGTTCAAGAAAAAACCGTTCAAAAGCCAGCAACTTCAACCACTACAGCAGATAGAACTTCACAACGTCCAATCACAAAAGAACGTCCGTCTACTGTTCAAAGAGTACCACTACAAAATACAAGAAGTAGACCACCAATCAAAACCGCCACCATTAAGAAAGTCGGTAAGAAACCATGAAGTTGAAAACTTTAGTGATTGGTGGTTCTGGATTATTCTTGATGGTCTTCTCACTGCTTCTGTTTGTTGCCATTTTATTTTCAGATGAACAGGACAGCGGAATTTCCAATATTCATTATGGAGGTGTGAATGTTTCCGCAGAAGTGCTGGCTCATAAGCCTATGGTAGAAAAATATGCCAAAGAATATGGCGTTGAAGAATATGTCAACATACTTCTTGCGATTATACAGGTGGAATCGGGCGGTACTGCGGAAGATGTTATGCAGTCCTCGGAATCCCTCGGTCTTCCACCTAATTCATTGAGTACAGAAGAATCCATTAAGCAAGGTGTGAAGTATTTCAGTGAATTATTAGCCAGTAGCGAAAGGCTCAGTGTAGATTTAGAATCGGTTATCCAGTCCTACAATTATGGTGGTGGTTTCTTAGGGTATGTGGCTAATCGTGGAAATAAATATACCTTTGAACTGGCTCAAAGTTTCTCAAAAGAGTATTCAGGTGGCGAAAAAGTGTCTTACCCCAATCCCATAGCCATACCTATCAATGGGGGCTGGCGATACAACTATGGCAATATGTTTTATGTGCAACTGGTAACGCAGTATCTTGTCACAACAGAGTTTGATGATGATACGGTACAAGCCATCATGGACGAAGCACTGAAATATGAGGGCTGGCGATACGTTTACGGTGGAGCTTCCCCGACTACTTCTTTTGATTGTAGCGGACTGACACAATGGACGTATGGAAAAGCTGGAATTAACTTACCACGAACCGCACAACAGCAATATGATGTGACCCAGCATATCCCACTATCGGAAGCACAAGCTGGCGATTTGGTTTTCTTTCATTCTACCTATAACGCTGGCTCTTATATTACTCATGTTGGGATATACCTTGGCAATAACCGTATGTTTCATGCAGGCGACCCAATCGGTTATGCCGACTTAACAAGCCCCTACTGGCAACAGCATTTAGTGGGAGCAGGACGAATCAAACAATGAGAAAGGAAGATTTAATGATGAAATTTAGAAAAAATCAGAATAAAGAAAAACAGATACCAAAGGAAAAGAAACCTCGTGTCTATAAGGTCAATCCTCATAAAAAGGTTGTGATTGCCTTGTGGGTACTTTTAGGGCTTAGTTTCAGCTTTGCGATATTCAAGCACTTTACAGCTATAGATACTCATACTATTCACGAAACAACTATCATAGAAAAGGAATACGTTGATACTCATCATGTAGAAAATTTTGTAGAGAACTTTGCGAAAGTCTACTATTCATGGGAGCAATCCGATAAGTCCATTGATAATCGAATGGAAAGTCTAAAAGGCTATCTGACAGATGAACTTCAAGCTCTCAATGTTGATACAGTACGCAAAGATATTCCTGTATCGTCTTCTGTAAGAGGATTTCAGATATGGACGGTAGAGCCAACTGGCGACAATCAGTTTAATGTAACCTACAGTGTAGACCAGCTCATTACAGAGGGAGAAAATACAAAGACCGTCCACTCTGCTTATATAGTGAGTGTCTATGTAGATGGTTCTGGAAATATGGTACTGGTTAAGAATCCGACCATTACCAACATACCTAAGAAATCAAGTTATAAACCAAAAGCCATTGAAAGTGAGGGGACGGTTGATTCCATTACAACCAATGAAATCAATGAGTTTTTAACGACGTTCTTCAAGCTCTATCCTACAGCGACAGCCAGTGAACTTTCCTACTATGTGAATGACGGGATATTAAAACCAATCGGAAAAGAGTACATCTTTCAAGAACTGGTAAATCCTATTCACAATCGTAAGGATAATCAAGTCACGGTATCGCTGACAGTGGAGTATATCGACCAGCAGACCAAAGCAACGCAGGTATCTCAATTTGATTTGGTACTTGAAAAGAACGGGAGTAATTGGAAGATTGTAAAATAACAAATATTGGTACATGATTACAGATACTTTGTAATCATGTACTCTTTTTGATAAAAAATTGGAGATTCCTTTACAAATATGCTCTTACGTGCTATTATTTAAGTGACTATTTAAAAGGAGTTAATAAATATGCGGCAAGGTATTCTTAAATAAACTGTCAATTTGATAGCGAGAACAAATAATTAGATGTCCTTTTTTAGGAGGGCTTAGTTTTTTGTACCCAGTTTAAGAATACCTTTATCATGTGATTCTAAAGTATCCAGAGAATATCTGTATGCTTTGTATACCTATGGTTATGCATAAAAATCCCAGTGATAAAAGTATTTATCACTGGGATTTTTATGCCCTTTTGGGTTTTTGAATGGAGGAAAATCACATGAAAATTATTAATATTGGAGTTTTAGCTCATGTTGATGCAGGAAAAACTACCTTAACAGAAAGCTTATTATATAACAGTGGAGCGATTACAGAATTAGGAAGCGTGGACAAAGGTACAACGAGGACGGATAATACGCTTTTAGAACGTCAGAGAGGAATTACAATTCAGACAGGAATAACCTCTTTTCAGTGGGAAAATACGAAGGTGAACATCATAGACACGCCAGGACATATGGATTTCTTAGCAGAAGTATATCGTTCATTATCAGTTTTAGATGGGGCAATTCTACTGATTTCTGCAAAAGATGGCGTACAAGCACAAACTCGTATATTATTTCATGCACTTAGGAAAATGGGGATTCCCACAATCTTTTTTATCAATAAGATTGACCAAAATGGAATTGATTTATCAACGGTTTATCAGGATATTAAAGAGAAACTTTCTGCCGAAATTGTAATCAAACAGAAGGTAGAACTGTATCCTAATATGTGTGTGACGAACTTTACCGAATCTGAACAATGGGATACGGTAATAGAGGGAAACGATGACCTTTTAGAGAAATATATGTCCGGTAAATCATTAGAAGCATTGGAACTCGAACAAGAGGAAAGCATAAGATTTCATAATTGTTCCCTGTTCCCTGTTTATCACGGAAGTGCAAAAAACAATATAGGGATTGATAACCTTATAGAAGTGATTACGAATAAATTTTATTCATCAACACATCGAGGTCCGTCTGAACTTTGCGGAAATGTTTTCAAAATTGAATATACAAAAAAAAGACAACGTCTTGCATATATACGCCTTTATAGTGGAGTACTACATTTACGAGATTCGGTTAGAGTATCAGAAAAAGAAAAAATAAAAGTTACAGAAATGTATACTTCAATAAATGGTGAATTATGTAAGATTGATAGAGCTTATTCTGGAGAAATTGTTATTTTGCAAAATGAGTTTTTGAAGTTAAATAGTGTTCTTGGAGATACAAAACTATTGCCACAGAGAAAAAAGATTGAAAATCCGCACCCTCTACTACAAACAACTGTTGAACCGAGTAAACCTGAACAGAGAGAAATGTTGCTTGATGCCCTTTTGGAAATCTCAGATAGTGATCCGCTTCTACGATATTACGTGGATTCTACGACACATGAAATTATACTTTCTTTCTTAGGGAAAGTACAAATGGAAGTGATTAGTGCACTGTTGCAAGAAAAGTATCATGTGGAGATAGAACTAAAAGAGCCTACAGTCATTTATATGGAGAGACCGTTAAAAAATGCAGAATATACCATTCACATCGAAGTGCCGCCAAATCCTTTCTGGGCTTCCATTGGTTTATCTGTATCACCGCTTCCGTTGGGAAGTGGAATGCAGTATGAGAGCTCGGTTTCTCTTGGATACTTAAATCAATCATTTCAAAATGCAGTTATGGAAGGGATACGCTATGGTTGCGAACAAGGATTATATGGTTGGAATGTGACGGATTGTAAAATCTGTTTTAAGTATGGCTTATACTATAGCCCTGTTAGTACCCCAGCAGATTTTCGGATGCTTGCTCCTATTGTATTGGAACAAGTCTTAAAAAAAGCTGGAACAGAATTGTTAGAGCCATATCTTAGTTTTAAAATTTATGCGCCACAGGAATATCTTTCACGAGCATACAACGATGCTCCTAAATATTGTGCGAACATCGTAGACACTCAATTGAAAAATAATGAGGTCATTCTTAGTGGAGAAATCCCTGCTCGGTGTATTCAAGAATATCGTAGTGATTTAACTTTCTTTACAAATGGACGTAGTGTTTGTTTAACAGAGTTAAAAGGGTACCATGTTACTACCGGTGAACCTGTTTGCCAGCCCCGTCGTCCAAATAGTCGGATAGATAAAGTACGATATATGTTCAATAAAATAACTTAGTGTATTTTATGTTGTTATATAAATATGGTTTCTTGTTAAATAAGATGAAATATTTTTTAATAAAGATTTGAATTAAAGTGTAAAGGAGGAGATAGTTATTATAAACTACAAGTGGATATTGTGTCCTGTATGTGGAAATAAAACACGATTAAAGATAAGGGAAGATACTGAATTAAAAAAATTCCCCCTCTATTGTCCGAAATGCAGACAAGAAAATTTAATTGAAATAAAGCAGTTCAAAGTAACTGTGATTACAGAGCCAGACGCAAAGACGCAGAGCCGATAAAATGAGATTAATACAATCTCATTTTATCGGCTCTTTCCGTTATGTATGGATTCTTTTAATTAGTCTTCGATGTTTCTTGCTTCGTTGATACCGCTGGCTAAAGATTCCATTAAGGATAGTTCTTTGTCTGTAAAGCTATCCATGTATTTCTCTATCTGTAATCGTCGGGTGCTTTTTACCAAGTTATTAGCAGGTAAGAAAAATTCATCAACGGAAACATGAAGTAACGATACAAGGTCATAAAGAACTTGTATGCTGGGGTGTTGCCCTTTATTTTCAATATTAGTTAAGTACCGTGGGTCAATTTCAATCAATGCTCCCACTTGTTCACGAGTTAAACCTCGTTTCAATCGAGCTTCTTTAATGGCTAAACCAAAGGCTCTAAAATCATATTTATCTTCTTTTTTACGCATAGTAGACCACCTCTATACATTTTATTGTTCCTACTGAATTAAAAACAGGTATAGAAAAACGTGTTATATGGTTTATAGGTTTATATTTAATAAAAAGCACTACTAAACGCCAATAAAAAAAACCGTTATATGGTAGTGCTATTTACGCTGTTAAAATATTGTATATTACTTCCAAATGGCGGTTTGTTGGAGGTCAACGTCGCCATGAAGTACATCATATACAATAAATTTCCTTACATTGGGTTCTTGTCAAAAAAAGTCGTCTATCTGCAATAGATAAGTACGTCCACCAATGTGGTTTTATAAATCATATAGATAGAATAACAGAAGCATGTAAACAGAGAAATAAATCTGTTTATATGCTTTTTTGGCTATTCAGAACTTTTTTACAAAGTTTATTTATCAGTAATGCAACAAATCCCCCTTTCACATTGGGACTAAGAGTGAAAGGAGATAAACGAGCAAGGCTCACTTCCTTTCCTAGACAGAAAGGGGGTGAGAAACATGAAACCATCTTCTTTTCAGACCACAATAGAAAATCAGTTTGACTATATCTGTAAACGTGCTATGGAAGACGAGCGAAAGAATTATATGCTTTATCTTTCAAGGATTGCAAAGCGTGAGGTGTCCTTTTCGGATGTTGGCGATTATCTTGTTAGCCAGTTTGCGACAACAGATAACTATTCAACTGACTTTCAGATTTTTACACTCAATGGGTTATCAGTAGGCGTTGAAAATGATTTGTTGAGTGAAGCATTACGTGAGTTGCCAGACAAGAAACGTGAAATTCTACTGCTGTTTTACTTTATGGACATGAGCGATTCAGAAATTGCAGACCTGTTGAAATTGAACCGTTCTACTGTCTATCGGCATAGAACCAGTGGACTAGCCTTAATTAAAAAGTTTATGGAGGAATTTGAAGAATGAAAACACAATATCCTATGATTCCCTTTCCTCTCATTGTAAAGGCAACAGATGGCGATACAGAAGCGATTAACCAGATTCTACATCATTACAGAGGGTACATAACGAAACGTTCCCTACGACTTATGAAAGATGAATATGGCAATCAAAGTATGGTCGTTGATGAAGTCTTACGTGGAAGAATGGAAACCAGACTGATTACAAAGATTTTGTCATTTGAAATTAAGTAATATCCTCTCTCCTTTCGTGGAAGCGTGCTAAACCATTCCACGCTTCCCGAACAGGGAGGTTTGTTATTCCACCAAAGCATATTGAGCTTTCAATGTGTTTTGATAGGCTAACGAGCCATTGTTCTTTGAAAACTGAATAAAAGTAATCGAATACGTTTCGATAAGAAAAGAGCCAACGGAACTAACCGCCATGACCTATCTTATAAAGATAGCGAGCGATTCATGTTAGTGATCCGAGAAGCAATCTTTAGCAGGATTGCCTGCAACGACATTCTTATCGTGATAATGATACTCCCATACAGTCAATAGTCCGAGCGTGATAAAACCGTCGCAGGCAATGAGTATGGCTACATGAGAACCATGCAGGGGTGGAACTCCCGTGAGCTTTGCTAAAGCTGTTCGATTGCTGGTAAAACAACTTTTATGAAATCCAAATAAGTGATTTGGAAAGGAGGATTTTATGAAGCAGACTGACATTCCTATTTGGGAACGTTATACCCTAACCATTGAAGAAGCGTCAAAATATTTTCGTATTGGCGAAAACAAGCTACGACGCTTGGCAGAGGAAAATAAAAATGCAAATTGGCTGATTATGAATGGCAATCGTATTCAGATTAAACGAAAACAATTTGAAAAAATTATAGATACATTGGACGCAATCTAGCGTCGCCAAAGGGTCTTGTATATGATAAAATAGTATTAAGTCGTATCAAGGCTCTTTCCATAAAGGAAAGGAGCAAATGCCATGTCAGAAAAAAGACGTGACAATAAAGGTCGAATCTTAAAGACTGGAGAGAGCCAACGAAAAGACGGAAGATACTTATACAAATATATAGATTCATTTGGAGAACCGCAATTTGTTTACTCGTGGAAACTTGTGGCTACAGACCGAGTACCAGCAGGAAAGCGTGATTGTATCTCACTTAGAGAGAAAATCGCAGAGTTACAGAAAGACATTCATGATGGTATTGATGTTGTAGGAAAGAAAATGACACTCTGCCAGCTTTACGCAAAACAGAACGCTCAAAGACCAAAGGTTAGAAAAAACACTGAAACTGGACGCAAATATCTTATGGATATTTTGAAGAAAGACAAGTTAGGTGTAAGAAGTATTGACAGTATTAAGCCATCAGACGCTAAAGAATGGGCTATTAGAATGAGTGAAAATGGTTATGCTTATCAAACCATCAATAACTACAAACGTTCTTTAAAGGCTTCATTCTATATTGCTATACAAGATGATTGTGTTCGGAAGAATCCATTTGACTTTCAACTGAAAGCAGTTCTTGATGATGATACTGTCCCTAAGACCGTACTAACAGAAGAACAGGAAGAAAAACTGTTAGCCTTTGCAAAAGCTGATAAAACCTACAGCAAAAATTATGATGAAATTCTGATACTCTTAAAAACAGGTCTTCGTATTTCAGAGTTTGGTGGTTTGACACTTCCAGATTTAGATTTTGAGAATCGTCTTGTCAATATAGACCATCAGCTATTGAGAGATACTGAAATTGGGTACTACATTGAAACACCAAAGACCAAAAGTGGCGAACGTCAAGTTCCTATGGTTGAAGAAGCCTATCAAGCATTTAAGCGAGTGTTAGCGAATCGAAAGAATGATAAGCGTGTTGAGATTGATGGATATAGTGATTTCCTCTTTCTTAATAGAAAGAACTATCCAAAAGTGGCAAGTGATTACAACGGCATGATGAAAGGTCTTGTTAAGAAATACAATAAGTATAACGAGGATAAATTGCCACACATCACTCCACATAGTTTGCGACATACATTCTGTACCAACTATGCAAATGCAGGAATGAATCCAAAGGCATTACAGTACATTATGGGACATGCTAATATAGCCATGACGCTGAACTATTACGCACATGCAACATTCGATTCTGCAATGGCAGAAATGAAACGCTTGAATAAAGAGAAGCAACAGGAGCGTCTTGTTGCTTAGTAGTACAAATGAATTTACTACTTATTTACCACTTCTGACAGCTAAGACATGAGGAAATATGCAAAGAAACGTGAAGTATCTTCCTACAGTAAAAATACTCGAAAGCACATAGAATAAGGCTTTACGAGCATTTAAGAAAATATAAAAAGATAATTAGAAATTTATACTTTGTTTATAAAAAAAAGTATGAAAAAAGGAGATCCTTGTCATAAGGATCTCCTCCATCTTCCGATCTTCTAAAATTCAGGTTCGATCAGTCCGTATGTATTTCCTTTTCTCTTGTATACAACATTGACTTCAAATGTATCAGCATTGCGGAATACAAAGAAATCATGTCCTAATAATTCCATCTGTACACAAGCTTCTTCTACATCCATTGGTTTGATAGCAAACTTCTTGCTTCGGATGATTCTGATCTCATCATCTTCCACATCGTCTTCCTGCTCCATAAATTCCTGTTTGAAGCTTGTTCCATCATATTTCTGATTCATAAGTCTTGTTTTATATCTGCGGATCTGGCGTTCGATCACATCTACTACCAGGTCAATAGATACATACATGTCTTCACTGCCTTCTTCAGCACGGATAATGTGCCCTTTCATAGGAATGGTAACTTCTATCTTCTGTCTTCCCTTCTGAACACTTAAAGTTACATTCACGATCGTATCGTCTACTAAATATTTGTCGAGACGTCCGAGTTTCTCTTCAATTGCTGCTTTGATACCTTCTGTAACTTCAATGTTCTTTCCACTAATAATGAATTTCATGGCTCCCATCTCCTTTACCTTTTTTGTATGAATTCATTATAACATATAATTCTGATTAAGAAAACAAAATCTTTTTATAAATAGTAAACAAAACATATGTTTCTTTTTGAAGTTATCCACAGTTATTATTTGTCGAATTGTGGATGTGGATAATGTGGATAACTCTGTGGGTAACTCATTTTTGGCTAAAATATGCCATTTCTGTATGTTGATAACTTTGTGGGTATTTTGTTAGCAATATGTGTGTAATTTTTCCATAAAAAAATCAACCTGCTTTTTGTTATACAACTAGCACAAATCGACAAAAAGCGGTTGATTTTTAATTTATGAGTCACTATATAAAAATAGCTTAAATTGTCTGAAAATTAGGCATTTTGAAGATATCGCTCGACTGAATACACACAGTTGGCACCATCTGACACCGCCGTCACCACCTGACGAAGATTTTTGCTTCTTCCATCCCCTGCAGCAAAGATTCCCGGAATATTTGTAACACCGTCTTCTCCTGCGATAATATATCCTTTTTCGTCTGTTGATAACTTTCCAGATAAAAGCTCGGAAGCTGGTTTTGTCCCCACAGCGATAAAAATTCCATCAACATCTAGTAACTTATCCACATGGTTATCTACATCTTGTATATGAAGTCTCTCCACAACCTCATCTCCATCGATTTTTGTCACGATCGTGTTCCATAAGATTTCAATCTTGTCATTCTTCTTTACTTCATCTTGAAGAATCTTTGCACCACGAAATTCATCTCTTCGATGGATCAGATAAACTTTTTTACACATACGGCTTAAGAATATTGCATCTTCCAATGCAACATTTCCACCACCAACAACTGCTGTTACCTTATTTCTAAAAAATGCTCCATCACATGTTGCACAATAAGATACTCCCATTCCCTTTAATTTTTCTTCTCCTTCTATTCCCAAAGTCTGATGAACTGCTCCTGTTGCAAGAATGATCGTCCTTGTTTTTAATGTATCTCCATTCTTAAGCATGATCTCTTTGATTTCTTCGTCTGCATAGATTTCTTTAACTTCTGCTGTAATACTTTTAGCACCAAGTTCTTTCGCATGCTCTGAAAATTTTAATCCAAGATCCATTCCATTTGTCTTTGGAATTCCAGGATAATTATCAACTTCATAAGTCTGTACAACCTGTCCTCCTGGCATATATTCTTTCTCGATCATAACAAAATCAAGCATTGCTCTCTGTGCATAGATTGCTGCAGACATTCCAGCTGGTCCGGAACCTATGATTACTAAATCGTATATTTTCATGATATTATCTCCTTTTACTCAAAATTTCTGCCTTATTCTTTCTTCGTTAGTTTTAATAAAACTCCACTGTATCTTGGAAGTGTGATCGTAAGCTCACTGTCTTTTCCTTTTTTCTTTAGATGAATATTTTCTTTACGTTTCTTCATCGTTCCACCATACTGTTCCCATTCAGTATGTAACAATGTTCTTCTCGTATGGTGTCCTTTGATCGTTAATTTATAATCTTTCTGCTCTTTATCAGAGAAATTAAAGATTCCAACGATCATGTGATCTGCCGTTTTTCTTCCGATCGCATAAATACATCGTTCTTCCTGATGACAGTCCAGCCATTCAAAGTTTTCTCTATGATAATCATAATGGAAAGCTTTTTCTTTCTTGTAAATGTCATTTAATTTGACCATATATTTATGGAAGGCATCATGAATCGGATATTTTAAGATCATCCAATCCTGTTCCTGTGCTTCGCTCCATTCCCTGATCTGTCCAAATTCATTCCCCATAAAGTTTAATTTCTTTCCTGGATGGATCATCATATACATATACATAGCTCTTGCCTGTGGAAATTTATCTTCATAATCCCCATACATCTTCTGTAAGATCGTTGCCTTGCCATGTACAACTTCATCATGACAATATTCTAGCATATAACGTTCATTCCAGAAATACACCATAGAGAATGTTAGTTTGTGATAATCACGACTTCGATATTCTGGTCCAGTCTGAAAATATTCCAGAGTATCGTGCATCCATCCTAAA
>OGDP01001691.1_pt1 | contig 13319 bp, 7 predicted proteins | sample 1570441 | NCBI WGS metagenome assembly OGDP01 (sample SAMEA2581961, study PRJEB24529) | metagenome | biome: Human gut stool | place: China | collected 2011
GGTGGATGGTCTGGGGGTTGAACAGGTGTTCTTCCTTGCCGCTGCGGAACTTGTGGGCACCGCCGTCGGCCAGCTCCATGTTGATGTCCAGACCCAGCGGGTCAAAGGCGGCGTTGTGGGTGGCCTCCACATCGGCCTGAATGTCGGCCAGGGTGATGCCGCCCACCCGGCTCACGGTGCCGGTAAAGTATTTGTCGATGACCTCCTGCGAGATGCCCACGGCCTCAAAGATCTGGCTGCTCTGGTAGCTCTGGATGGTGGAGATGCCCATCTTGGAGGCGATCTTCACGATGCCGTTGAGGATGGCGTTGTTGTAGTCCTCCACGGCGGCATAGTAATCCTTGTCCAGCAGGCCCTCGTCGATGAGCTGGCCGATGGTCTCGTGGGCCAGATAGGGGTTGACGGCGCAGGCACCGTAGCCCAGCAGGGTGGCAAAGTGATGCACCTCCCGGGGCTCGGCACTCTCCAGAATGAGGGCCAGCGCGGTGCTCTTCTTGGTGCGGATGAGGTACTGGGACACCGCCGACACGGCCAGCAGGCTGGGGATGGTGACATGGTACTCGTCCACGTCGCGGTCGGACAGGATGATGATGTTGGCACCGTCCTTATAGGCGCGGTCCACTTCCAGGAACACCCGGTCGATGGCCTTTTCCAGGCTGGTGTTTTTGTAGTAGTTGATGGACACCGTGGCCACCTTGAAGCCCGGCACGTTCATGTACTTGATCTTGAGCAGGTCGGTGCTGGTCAGGATGGGGTTGTGCACCTTGAGCACCTTGCAGTTCTCGGGCTTGTCCTCCAGCAGGTTGCCGTGGGCACCGATGTACACGCTGGTGGAGGTGACCACCTTTTCGCGGATGGCGTCGATAGGGGGGTTCGTGACCTGCGCGAACCGCTGCTTGAAGTAGCTGAACAGCGGCGGATGCTGGCTGCTGAGCACGGCCAGCGGAGTGTCGGTGCCCATGGCACCGGAGGGCTCGGCGCCGGTGCGGGCCATGGACAGGATGAGGGTGTTCACGTCCTCGTACTTGTAGCCGAACACCTTCTGCAGGCGGGTGAGCTGGTCGCCGGTGTAGCCCTCCACCTTCACATTGGGGATGCGCAGCTTGGCCAGCTCCACCAGATTGCGGTCGATCCATTCGCCGTAGGGCTCCCGGCTGGCGTAGAACTCTTTCAGCTTCTCGTCATCCACCACTTCGCCCTTGACGGTGTCCACCAGCAGCATTTTGCCGGGGCGCAGACGGTCCTTGACGAGGATGTTCTCCGGGGCGCATTCCAGCACGCCCACCTCGGAGGACAGGATCATGCGGCCGTCCTTGGTGATGTAGTAGCGGCTGGGGCGCAGGCCGTTGCGGTCCAGCACCGCGCCCATGACGTCGCCGTCCGAGAAGAGGATGGCGGCGGGGCCGTCCCACGGCTCCAGCATGGTGGCGTAATACTGGTAGAAGTCCCGCTTTTTGGGGCTGATGTTCTTGTTGTTCTCCCACGGCTCCGGGATGGTGATCATCACGGCCAGGGGCAGGTCCATGCCGTTCATCACCATGAATTCCAGCGCGTTGTCCAGCATGGCGGAGTCCGAGCCGGAGGTGTTGATGATGGGCAGGATCTTGTTCATGTCGTCCTGCAGGATGGGGCTGGAGATGCTCTCCTCCCGGGCCAGCATGGCGTCCGTGTTGCCCTTGATGGTGTTGATCTCGCCGTTGTGGAGGATGAACCGGTTGGGGTGTGCACGCATCCAGCTGGGGTTGGTGTTGGTGGAGAAGCGGCTGTGCACCATGCCGATGGCGGACTCGTAGTCGGGGTCCTGCAGGTCGGTGTAGAACCGGCGCAGGTCGTGCACCAGGAACATGCCCTTGTAGACGATGGTGCGGCTGGACAGGCTGGGCACATAGGTGCCGTTGCTGGCCTGCTCGAACACGCGGCGCACCACATACAGCTTGCGGTCAAAGTCGATGCCCTTGCTCACCTTGGCGGGCTTTTTGATGAAGCACTGCCAGATGGAGGGCATGCAGTCGCGGGCTTTCTGGCCCACGGCGTCCGGGTCCACGGGCACCTTGCGCCAGGCCAGGAACTCCAGCCCCTCCTTGCGGGTGACCACCTCGAACAGCTTCATGGCCTGGGCGCGCATGTGCTCGTTCTGGGGGAAGAAGAACATGCCCACGCCGTATTCCCGCTCGTTGCCAAGGCGGATGTTGCATTCATCGGCCACCTTGGAGAAAAATTTATGGCTGATCTGCAGCAGAATGCCCACGCCGTCACCGGTCTTGCCCTCGGCGTCCTTCCCGGCGCGGTGCTCCAGCCGCTCCACGATGCGCAAAGCGTCGTCCACGGTCTGGTGGCTCTTGCGGCCCTTGATGTCCACCACAGCGCCGATGCCGCAGGCATCGTGCTCAAACTGTGGATCGTACAGGCCAAGGGTGTGCGTTTGCTCTGTAAAGTTTTGCATAGTCTTTCCCATCCTTTTGACACTCCAGATTGTGCTCTGCCGGGCGCGGCACCCTCCGCACCCCGGAAAACGAAAAAAGCGCCCCGCAAGGGCAGACGATGCCCCTGCGGAACGCCTTTGTTCCGATAGCTTTATTATACCCTGCACTGAAAAATGTTCAAGTGACAGCTGCGCCAAATATAACAACCGCTTTGCACCGCTTCTTGTGCGAAACGCCGCGAACCCCCGCAGCTGTGCGCGGCACACAACCAAAACCGCCGCAGCAACGGCGCTCCCCTCCGGCAAAAAACAAATCCGGCAAGGCCGCAGCCCTGCCGGATTTGCAGATTTAAAACGATCCTTCCGTGCTCACTTGGTCCCCTGCTCCGGGTTGGCGGCAGGGTCCCCGCCGTCTGCGGGGGTCTCCGGGTCAGCCGGGGTCGTGGTGGGTTCGGTGGCTGCCGGTTCCTCGGGCGGGGTGGTGATCTCCACGCTGGGGTCCGCCGCGATATACACGGTGATCACCGTGCCCACGTCCACCTGTGCGCCCGCCGGTTCACTGGCCGACACCACGCATCCGGCGGCATAGGAGCCGTCGTTCACCACCATAAAGCAGCTGGCCAGCAGGCCGCGGCTCTGCAGCACCTCTACGGCGGCGGCCTGTGTAAAGCCGACGATGGTGGGCATTTCCACCTTCTGCGGGCCCTTGCTGACCACCAGACGAATGGTCTCCCCTGCCTTGAGCACCGTGTCCGCCGCCGGTTCCTGGGTCATGATCTGCCCGGCCGGGACGGTGTCGCTGTACTCCTCGGTGACGTAGAACAGGTACATGCCGGTGTACTCCCGGTTGTTCTGCACCTGGGCGTAATCCATGCCGATGAAGCTGGGCACCAGATTCTGGGGCTCCAGCACCTCGCTGCTGGCCGGTTCCGGCTCCACCGATCCCGACGACGCCGAGGGCAGGTTGTGGCTCACCATGGTCCACACCATGAGCACCAACAGAATGGCCAGCAGGATCAGGATGCCCGCCAGCAGGCCCTTGACGCTGAGCAGATGGGCCTTTTCTTCCGGTTGGCCCACCGGGGTCTCGGGCTTCATGGTGCGGCCCAGCTCCTCGGTGTACTCTTTGGAGGAGAGCGCCTGCACCAGCTGCGGCACGGTCTGGATGCGCTCCATGGGCTTGAGCCGCAGGCCCATCTGCAGCACATCCGACACATAGCCCGGCACGGCGCTGTTCACGGTGCGGGCGCGCGGGTTGGAGTCCGACACCATACGCTGGGCGGCCGGCACCGGGGCCTGCCCGCACACCATACGGTAGAACACCGCTGCAAGGCCGTATTCGTCGGTGTAGCGGCCCTCAAACTCGGCGGTGGAATACTGCTCCGGGGCCGAATACCCCTCGTACAGCTGCTCGCGCAGGCCGCTTCCGGCGGTGCGCAGGCCCACCGTGGCGTAACCCGCCAGACGGCACCGGCCGTCGGCCATCACCCGGAGGTTCTCCGGGCAGATGCCCCGGTGCACCAGCCCGATCTTGTGCATGGCGGCCACGCCCTCAAACACCGGCTGCAGCATGGCACAGGCGTCGTCCGGGCGCAGCGGCGCGCCCTGCGCTTCCAGCCACTGGTCCAGCGGGGTGCCGCCCAGGTTCTCCATCACCGCATACACGGTGTTGTTGGCCTCCACCACGTCCAGCACGGCTTCCAGCCCGGTGGCCGGGGTGATGCGCTCCAGCGCCCGGTACAGGTCGGCAAAGTCCATGCGGGTGGTCTTGAACAGCACCTCGCTGCCGGTCTTGGGCTGCAGGATGCAGTCCGCGCCCCGCTCGGCAGACAGGGTCACCGGCAGATATTCCTTAATGGTCACCCGGAAGCCGCCCAGGTTCTCCACGCCCCGGTACAGGATGCCCTCCCCGTCCAGGCTCTGCATCTCGCCCACGGTGTAGCGCCCGGCCAGCACCGTGCCCACGGGCAGGCAGCCGGCGGGGTTGCGCCCCGCAAACACCTTGCCGCAGTGCACACAGCTGTCGGCGGCGGGGGGCAGCTCCCCCATGCAGTACGGACACAGGCGTTTTTGCTCCATTCTTCTCTCCCCTTTGTGCTTTGATCATCTTTTATTGTATCATAGCCCACCGGGGTGTGCAAGACGTCCGTTTTTCGGTCCTGCACGCAAAAAGGCACCCCGCCTGCCGTTTCCGGTAAGCGGGGTGCCTGTGATTTACGGTTCAGCTCACGCTGTACGCCGCACCGGGGCGATTAGCCCTCGATGTAGCCGTACTGCAGGTACCAGTAGCCGTAGGGGCTGTGCCAGGTGCCCTTCAGAGAGGAGCTCTGCAGCCAGTAGTCGTTGTAGTAAGCGATCGGCAGGCAGCCCATATCCTCCATGAGGATGTCCTCAGCCTTGTGCAGCTGTGCAAAGTGCTCAGCAGAATCAGCAACGCGGGAAGCATCGATCGCAGCATCGAAGTCGGGGTTGGAGTACTTGCCATCGTTGTTGCCGTTGCCGGAGCAGAACAGATCCAGCATGTTGGAGGGATCGTTGTAGTCCATGACCCAGCCGTTACGGGCAACATCGTACTCGCCTGCACGGCGAGCGGGGGTGAAGGAGGACCACTCCATCTTGTTGATGGTCAGGGTGATGCCCAGATCGCCCCAAGCCTGCTGCAGGTACTCTGCCAGAGGCACATGGTAGCCAGCGTCGTTGGTGCTGTACTCAATGGTGGGGTAGCCCTCGCCATTGGGGTAGCCAGCCTCTTCCAGCAGCTTCTTAGCCTCGGCCAGGTTTGCCTCGTAGTCGGCAGAGATGTAGGGAGCATTGCCGTTGTCGTGGAAGTAACCGCTCTCGTCCACGATGCCAGGGCCAACGATGCTGTCGGCGGCGGAGTAGGTGCCCTGCATGATGGTGTTGGCAACGTAGTCACGGTCGATGGCCAGGCTCAGAGCCTTGCGGACCTTGGCATCCTTGAAGGCATCACGCTGCAGGTTCAGGCTGACGTAGTAGGTGCCCAGGATGGTGTCAACATAGAAGTCGCCGCCGTCCTCTGCCTTGGTCAGGCTGGGGATCTCATCGGTGGGCACGTCCTTGATCAGCTGAGCCTCACCGCTGTTGTAAGCTGCATAGGAAGCGGAAGAGTCCTCCAGCAGCAGCAGGGTGATGGTGTCAGAGACGATCTTGGAGCTGTCCCAGCCGCCAACGTAGTTGGGGTTCTTGGTCAGCACGATGCGCTCGGAGGGGGTCCAGTCGGTGATCATGTAGGGGCCGTTGGACACGAAGGTGTCGGGAGAGGTGCACCATGCATCGCCGTTGGCCTCAACAGTTGCCTGCTGGACAGGGCTCATGGTTGCAAAGGCAGCCATCTTGTCAAAGTAAGAGCAGGGGTAGGACAGCACGATGGTCAGGGTCTTGCCGTCATCGCTTGCCTTCACGTTCAGAGCATCGGGGTTGGGCTCCGCGGTGGGGTTGCCGTCTGCATCGGGGAAGCCGGCAGCTTCTTCAAAGCCGTCGATCATGCCCAGGCAGGTCTCTGCATAGGGAGCAGCGGTATTGGGGTCAACCATACGCTTGAAGCTGTACTCGAAGTCCTTGGCGTTCAGGTCGGTGCCGTCGCTCCACTTCAGGCCGTCACGCATGGTGAAGGTCCAGGTCAGGCCGTCCTCGCTGGTTTCCCAGCTCTCAGCCTGGCCGCCGACGACCTCGTTGTTCTCGTTGATCAGCAGCAGGGGCTCAAAGATGGTGATGATGGTGTTAGCGCCATCAATTGCGCTGTTCAGAGCGGGGTCCAGAGTCTCGGGGTTAGAACCATACTGGACGGTGAAGCCAGCGGTGTTGACGCCGCCAGCGGTAGAACCGGCAGTAGAACCAGAGGTTGCGGTAGAACCGGACTTGCTGCCGCCGCAGGCTGCCAGGCCCAGAGCAGCGGCGCTGACACCAGCGACCTTGAGGAAATTACGACGAGAAATGCGTTTCATAGTAAATATCCCTTCCCTTAAAATCAAATTGAGTGTGCCAGGTTCCCCCAGCCTCCTCTATATTCGATCCGGAGCACGGTCTGCCAAAACAGCCTGTCCTCCGGAGGAACACGAATAGTATAATGCGTTCGCGCTTTGGTTACAAGTCCCAACGGGTGTCTGTAACCATTTCGTTACAATATTTCAGCCGGAAGATGAGATGTGTTCATCTTTCAGGAGAATGAAGTGTTTTTACTTCACCTTGTCCAGATGGTGGCAGGCTGCCCAGTGGCCGCTGGTCACTTCCTTGAACTCCGGCACCTCGGCGGCGCACCGCTCGTCTGCGTAGGGGCAGCGGGTGCGGAAGCGGCAGCCGGACGGCGGGTTCAGGGGGCTGGGCACATCGCCCTGCAGCACGATACGCTTGGACTGGCGTGCCGTAATGGGGTCTGCCACCGGGATGGCAGAGATCAGGCTGCGGGTGTAGGGGTGGATGCTGTGGGCGATCAGCTCAAAGCTGTCGGCCAGCTCCACCAGCTTGCCCAGGTACATGACGCCGATGCGGTTGGAGATGTGCTTGACCACGCTCAGGTCATGGGCGATGAACAGGTAGGTCAGGCCCATTTCCTGCTGCAGGTCCTCGAACATGTTCACGACCTGTGCCTGAATGGACACGTCCAGTGCGGAGACCGGCTCGTCACAGACGATGAACTCGGGGTTCACAGCCAGTGCACGGGCAATGCCCACGCGCTGACGCTGGCCGCCGGAGAACTCGTGGCAGTAGCGGTTTGCGTGCTCGCTGTTCAGGCCCACGCGCTCCAGCAGGGCGATGATCTTGTCGTGACGATCCTTTTCGTTCTCGGCCAGGTGATGGATGTCGATGCCTTCACCCACGATGTCACCGATGGTCATGCGGGGGTCCAGGCTTGCGTAGGGGTCCTGGAACACGATCTGCATCCGGCGGCGGTAGGGCAGCATATCCACGGCGATCTTCTTTTCCTTATCAAACAGCAGGTTGCCGTCATAGTAGATCTTGCCGCCGGTGGGCTCGTACAGGCGCAGCAGGGTGCGGCCGGTGGTGGTCTTGCCACAGCCGGACTCGCCCACCAGACCCAGGGTCTCGCCCTTGCGGATGGCAAAGCTCACGTCATCCACGGCCTGAACATACTTGCGGTTCTTGCCCACACCGCCGGCGGGGAAATACTGCTGCAGGTGCTGGACTTCAACCAGCGTTTTCTGTTCACTCATTCTGCCTTTTCCCCTTTCTCAAATGCAGCCTTCTGCTGCAGCCAGCAGTAGGTATAGTGGGTGTCGCTGAGCTCGGTGCGCGGAGGCATCTTGCTCAGACAGATCTTCATGCAGTTCTTGCAGCGGGGTGCAAAGGGGCAGCCGGCCGGCGGATTCAGCAGGTCCACAGGGGTACCCTCAATGGGCACCAGACGCTCACGCACCTCGGTGTTCAGCTTGGGGATGGAGTTGATCAGGCCCTTGGTGTACTCGTGGCCCGGCTGGTAGAAGATCTCGTCGGTGGTGCCGTACTCCACGATGTGGCCGGCGTACATGACGGCGATCTTTTCGCACATGGAAGCCACGACGCCCAGGTCGTGCGTGATCATGATGATGCTCATGCCCAGCTTCTTGCGCAGCTCCTGCATCAGCTCCAGGATCTGTGCCTGGATGGTCACGTCCAGTGCGGTGGTGGGTTCGTCTGCGATCAGCAGCTTGGGCTCACAGGCCAGGGCGATGGCGATCATCACGCGCTGGCGCATACCGCCGGACAGCTCGTGGGGGTACTGCTTCAGGCGCTTTTCCGGCTCGTTGATGCCGACCAGCTCCAGCAGCTCCTCGGCGCGTGCCCAGGCTTCCTGCTTGCTCTTTTTGGTGTGCAGGCGGATGACCTCCACGATCTGGTTGCCGATGGTGTACACCGGGTTCAGGCTGGTCATGGGGTCCTGGAAGATGATGGAGACTTCGTTGCCGCGGATCTTGCGGAAGTCCTTCTCCTTCATCTTCTCGATCTCGTGGCTGTTGAACCACACGGTGCCGCCCACCAGCTTGCCGGGGTAGGCGGTCAGGCCCATGACCGAGTAAGCGGTAACGGACTTGCCGGAACCGGACTCGCCCACGATGCCCAGCACGTCGCCCTGGTTCATCGCAAAGGAAACGCCGTTCAGTGCCTTGACCTCACCGGCAGGGGTGAAGAAGGAAAGGCGCTCTTCCTTGATATCAAGAATTTTTTCGCTCATCTTCGTTCACCTCATCAATTCTTCAGCTTCGGGTCAAAGGCATCGCGCAGGCCGTCGCCGAACAGGTTGAACACCAGGATCATCACGCTGATCATCAGTGCGGGGGCGATCAGCAGGTGGGGGTAGGTGTTCATGCCCTTGACGGCATCGGTGGCCAGAGAACCCAGAGACGGCAGCGGGGCTGCAACACCCAGACCGATGAAGCTCAGGTAGCTCTCGGTGAAGATGGAAGCCGGGATCTGCAAGGTGGTGGTCACGATCAGGGTGCCGATGCAGTTGGTCAGCAGGTGCTTCTTGATGATACGGCCGCTGGAAGCGCCCAGTGCGCGGGCAGCGGTGACGTACTCGCTCTCCTTCAGGATCAGGATCTGGCTGCGCACGATACGCGCCATGCTGACCCAGTACAGCAGAGCAAAGATGATGAAGATGGAGATCATGTTGGGGCCCAGGGTCTGCATCCACTTGAAGCCGGGCTTGGTGGCCAGACTTTCCAGGGGCTCCTTCAGGGCCATGCCCAGCAGGATGATCAGCAGGATATCCGGGATGGTGTACAGGACATCCGTGATACGCATCATGATGTTGTCCACCCAGCCGCCGGCAAAGGCCGACACAGCACCGTAGGTGGCACCGATGATCAGCACCAGCACCGAGGCGATCAGGCCGACGGACAGGGACACGCGGGTGCCCATCATGATACGCACCGCAAAGTCACGGCCCATACGGTCGGTACCCATAATGTGCGGGAATACCTTTTCGCCGGCGTCGATGCGGGCCTGCTCAGAGGCAGAGTACTCGAACGGTGCCAGATTGTTGCTGCCCTTCACCTGCTCCGAGTAGCTGTAGGGCCACACGGCAGGCAGCAGGTAGGCAAAGATGGCAATGGCGATGATGAACACAAAGCTGACCATGGCGATCTTGTTCTTCTTCAGGCGGCGCAGACCGTCCTTCCAGAAGTTGACGCTCTCGCGCATGATCACAAGGCTCTGCTTTTCCTCGTTGCTGGCAGGCAGAAAGTCGTCAGCGTTCAGCTGCAGGCTGAGAGGATTCTTTTTGATGTTTTCCATAACGCGTTCCTCCTTTTTTACTGCAGCTTGATGCGCGGGTCGATGATCTTGTACAGGATATCCACGATCACGTTGGCCACGATGACCATGCTGGACAGCAGGATGGTGGTGCCCATGATCAGGGTATAGTCACGGTTGGTGATGGCAGACACGAAGTCGCGGCCCAGACCGGGCACGGAGAAGATCTTCTCCACCACGAAGGAGCCCGTCATCAGGCTGGCCAGCATGGGGCCGACGTAGGTGATGACCGGCAGGATGGCATTGCGCAGCGCATGCTTGAACAGGATCATGAACTGGGACACGCCCTTGGCACGGGCGGTGCGCATGTAGTCCTGACCCATGACGTCCAGCAGGCTGGAACGCATCAGGCGGGTGATGTATGCAGAGGGGTAGATCGCCAGTGCGGTGACCGGCATGATATACGCCGCAGCGCTGTTCAGGCCCACGGTGGGCAGCAGCTTGAGGTTCATACCGAACTCATACAGCAGCAGCACGCTGGAAATAAAGCTCGGGATCGCAATGCCGCAGGTTGCGAACACGATGATGATGTTGTCCAGCCACTTGCCGCGGTTGTAAGCCGAGATACAGCCCAGCGGGATGCCGATGCACAGGGCCACCAGCACCGCCACGCCTGCCAGGCGGCAGGACACCGGCAGCTTGCTGGCGATGATCTCGTTGACCGTGCGGCCACGCTGACGCAGGCTCAGGCCCAGGTCGCCGTGCAGCAGGCTCTTCATGTAATTGACGTACTGCGCACCCAGCGGCTTGTCCAGGCCGTATTTCTCGGCCAGTGCCTGCTGAGCAGCCGCACTGATGGACTTTTCTGCCACGAACGGGCCGCCGGGGACCAAGTTCATGACAAAAAAGGTAACCGTGGCCACAATGAAGATGCTGAAGATGCCCATTGCGACACGCTTGATGATGTACTTTGCCATCGTTTGATGCCACTCCATTCCTATCAATGAAATACTATTTTGGCGTTCCCGGTCTGAGCCAGGCACTTTCCCGCATCTGCGTCTCACAGTGCAGACGTCTGTCCTTGGCACACGGACAGAAAAAGCGAATAGAAAAACGATGGCATCTTGCGGCTGCATAAACACCATCGTCCATAACCGAGAAACACTTTTTTAATTATAGTAAGGAGGTTGAAATTTGTCAATTTAGATGAAAATCATTCACCCTGCTATGGCAAAGCGTGAGCAAAATAGAACACCTTTGTCGGATTTCTTCGTTCTTTGTCCGTGCAGGCCGGTCAGCTTTCCGGTTTCCGGGCGGCATCGGCCTGGCTGTAGTAGCGCTTCTTTTCCCTGTACATGTTCTCATCGGCCCGGCGCAGCAGGTTCTCCAGATTCTCGGTGCTGGCCTGCCATACCCCGCCGATGGACGCATCCACGCTGTTTTCCTGCATCTGGCGGCGCAGCTGCTCGGTCTTGCGGGCAAACTCCTCGCGGCTCACATCCAGCAGGATCACCACGAACTCGTCACCGCCCACCCGGTAGGCGTCCTCGGCAAAAATGCCCGCAATGGTGCCCGCCGCCCGCACGATCAGCTCGTCACCGGCGCGGTGGCCCTGCTCATCATTCACCTTTTTCAGGCCGTTCAGGTCGATGTAGATGGCACCGATCTGCTGATCCTGCACCTGCTTGTAGGCTTCCAGCCGCTCGATGTATCGGTTGCGGTTGTACAGGCCGGTGAGCATGTCGCGGTAGCTGAGCTTTTCCAGATAGGCCTGCTGCTTTTTGCGGTCCAGACTGTTGGTCACAAAGAACTGGATGGACGCCAGCAGGGTCGCGTCATCGTAGTGCGCGCGGGGGTTGTCCACACCCAGAAAGCCCACCACGGCTCCGCCTTTCATCAACGGCACGGCCAGCAGGCGCCACACCTGCTGTGCCTTCAGCATCTCGTAGCTGGGCTGGCCCCGCTCCTGCTCCAGATCGGACATATAATAGGAACGGCCCTGCCGGAAGTTCTGCATCCAGACCTCGATGACCGAAACAGGCACCTCCTGCAGATTGTCCATCTGGGCACTTACCTCCTGCCCGCAGATGGACTCAAAGGTGTTGATGAGCACGTCCCGGTCCGGGTCGATCTCAAACACATAGGTGCGGTCGGCCTGAAAATAGTCGTTCACAGTGGCCAGCAGGTTCTTGATGCCCACGTCGATGTCGGTGTCGAAGTTCAGCTTGCCCACGCAGCTGTTCAGCATGGTGGCGATCTCCAGACGCTGGCGGATCTGCTCCTTGGTCCGCTCTGAGACGGCCAGCTCCCGGTTCTGGGCACTGGTGGCCACCACGAACAGCAGGATCATGGATGCCCCCACCGACAGGCTGATGAGAGAAATGTCGTCCTGGAACATCTGACACGCTGCCACCGACAGCGGCAGGACCATACAGCCGAACATGGCGATGCGGCGTCCCATCGTGAGTTTCTGGCAAAACTGGGCCATCATGGTGATCTCTGTGCCCATGCCAATGAGCAGCAGCACCATGGACAGCGGGAAGGTATCGCTGCGGTGGTAGATGTTCTGGGCGTCGATGTAGTAGAACAGTGGGCTGAACTGGGACACGAACACCAGCCCGATGCCCACGGCGCAGGTAATGTCCACCGTCCGGCTGCGTTTCGGGGCGCAAAGACGACCGTCCTCCCGCAGATAGCAGCCCACATAGTGGTTGAACAGGAACAGCACCAGATACAGCCCCGCATACACCACAAAGTTGGTGGCGACCATGATGAGGTGGCTTGCTTCCCCCGGCGTGCCCTGCACGAACCAGGCGGCCGCATCGCAGCACAGCAGCGCAGCCGCCGAAAGCTCCATCCAGATCAGCCAGTTGCGTTTTTCCCGGTTGTAGTCATTTCCCATGGACAGGCAGAACGCCGCCGTCAGGCAGAAACAGCCGCCCCACAGCAGGGCAACGTTCATGATCCGCTCCTGTTCACTCATCCGCACTTCCTCCACGCTTGTCCTTTTTCTGGTTCCTCTCCCCTGGAGTATACCACAGGCCCCCGCAAAAGGATATGGTTTTCGCACAAATTCGACGCCTGAAAATGCGTCACGTCCGGTGTTTTTTCATGAAAGTTTCTGGAAACGCCGCTGCGCGCCCCAGAACAAAGCACCATTCAATTCAATCGTCGGCACTGCAAACAAAAAAGCTGCCCTTCCCGTGCAGTACACGCAAAAAGCAGCTTTTTCCGTTCTTATTCCGAAGCGCTCCCGGTTATTCCGGCAGGTCCTCTTCGTTCTCCAGGCTGTGCCAGACGTTCTGCACGTCGTCGTTCTCCTCCAGAGCGTCCAGCAGCTTGCCCATGGCCTTCAGCTGGTCGGGGTCGGTCAGACGAGTGGTGGTCATGGGCACCATGGCCAGGTCGTCGGACAGGATCTCGTAGCCCTTCTCCTCCAGAGCCTTGACCACAGCGGAGTAGTTCTCGGGATCGGTGGTGATCTCGGCAGCGTCCTCGCTGGCGTCAAAGTCCTCGGCACCGGCGTCCAGAGCATCCATCATGGCCTCGTCGGCGTCCTTGTCCTCCAGAGAGATGTCGATGACACCCTTCTGGCTGAACAGGAAGGCCACACAGCCCATAGCGCCCAGGTTGCCGCCGTTCTTGTCGAAGTAGTGGCGCAGGTCGGCAGCGGTACGGTTGCGGT
>OGDP01001693.1_pt1 | contig 13306 bp, 8 predicted proteins | sample 1570441 | NCBI WGS metagenome assembly OGDP01 (sample SAMEA2581961, study PRJEB24529) | metagenome | biome: Human gut stool | place: China | collected 2011
ATTGACATAACCCATCTTTTCCAAAGCCCTGATTGTCGGCTCTTTATAACCAGAAGCGCGAAGAGCCATCGGATCGAGCTTAACACTCAACACACCGCCTTCGATATTTTGGTTCTTAATGCCATCAATCAAGATAGAACGAGCGACGAAGCGAGGTTCTTTAGAAAGTTCATCGGCTAAAGCATCAACGCGCTCGCCGTGTTCAGCACGAATTTGATCAGCGGCTTTTTGTCGGATATTCGTGTACATGCGAATCACACCCGAAATCTGCTTTCTCACAATCCCTTCTGTCTCAAGTTTTGCTTCCTCTTCAATATCCTTGAGTTGGTCACGTTCACTGTCGGTCATGTTCAATTTTTTATCATCGTAATGGAGACAAGGCCTGCGCGCATTTCTGCGTCACTGGCTTCTTGTTGAGAGATAAAGAGCAAGTCATAGAGCTTCTTTACTTCAGGACTGATGGGCTTTAATTGGTCAGCAACACCTTCGTAGCACGCAATCAACCAGGCCTTGAAGCGCTCAAACAGCGTCTTCATTTCATTGGACGGTGCGTTACCTTCGATGATGTAAGACTCAAAACCACGCGCAAACAACTCGTGCATTCCACGTTGTTCCTCAACAGTCATGGACTGCCAAGCCTGCACTGCCTTAAAGACTGTATCAATATCTTCAGTCACTCCAAGGTCAAGCACGCCTTCATCTTGTCCCCAACGGAAGAACCCACCAAGCGTATTGACGAACTCGCGCTCGCCTGACGTGAGCTTTTCGCCGGCAACAATCTTATTCATTAATTGGCCTGAGAGCATGGTGTACATATCAAGCCACGCGTGAGCAGACTCGTGTAAGAAAGTCGACTTATTTGAGTTTTGCATCAGACTGATAACACCAGCCATTGACGTTTTATCAGCCGTGTTATGAGGACTGTAAGAGCCACGAACTTGGCCTTGATCCTTCGACTTTTGATAGAAGTCGAGAACCTTAATGGCTTCGTCATCGAAGACTACGTAGCAACGGCCATCACGAAGTCCATCGTAAGTTATGCCCTTAATGCCATAGCGATTTAAATACAGCGAAGCCTTTTTTGGGCCACCAAGCGCATCAGAAATCGCCTGATAGATTTCACGACCATTAGGACTTTCAGGCAATGAAAGTGGATTGCCAGGATGTTTGTTATCCCACTCTTGAATTATCCATTCGATCTTTGATCTGAGTTCAGTGTCCCTGCTTGATCCCATATATTTTTGCTCATCAAGAAGCACTGTATCCTCAGGAATGTCTACCTCAAATAAACGTCCCTTGTCACTGGTAGTATCTATCGACAAATCTTCGGGATCAACCGCACGCAAAGCATCAAGCGACGCCTTATGTTCTTTTCGATAGTTATCAGATGTTTCAAACTTTTCATACAAAACTTTTCGAACATCCTGAATAGTTGCGCGACGATTTTCCTTCGCAGCCAAATTACGAGCTGCATCAACTGCATATTTAATTCTGTATTTGTCGTCTTTATCTACTGCTTTCACAAAAGCCGTGATCGATAACTTTGGAGTTTTATCAATAAGATCAATATATTTTTCAAAAATACGTGCTACATAATCACCAGTTTTGAATCGATCATCAAAGTGATAAACAAGATTGTCATACTCAGCTTTGATATCTCTTGAAAGTCCCAAATTCTTAGTAAGCATCTGTAAAAGAGATTGCACATTTTCAGGCAAATTCTCAATGGGTTCACCCTTATACAGCAACTTTGGCGTTGTATTTTTACTAGTGAGATATTCTCTATAACGTGCGGCAATTGCCTTATTTTTCGCAAAATAAAGTCCCCACCCGTGAGCTTGGGCGCCTTCACCAGTACCGATGGCCTTGAGGTTAAACTTGTCAAAGACATGAGGCGTGCCGTGATAAGCAGTTTGATAAAACGCAGGTTTTTCTTGTTTTAGCTTGACTAAATTTTCTTCAGTTAATACACTGTCATTTGAAGCGGTGTAGTCGAGAAGGGAATTAGCCCCGGATGTCGGACTCCACCGCTTCATTTTTTCTCGATTCACATACAAAACATTTTCATTCTGTGCTTGTAAAACAAACCAAAGTCTACTTCTACCATGAGCTGTTTTTACAAGATTAATTTCTCCCTTGTAACCATTAGCGCTAAATGCTAACGGGGCAATCACCGTATTACCCGCATCATCTTTCAACTCAAGCATGAAAACCTTTGATTGGTTTAGTTCATCTTCAAAAATGGCGATAGGATCAGTCAAAGCCATTGGAATCTGCTTAAGAACATCCCTAGTCATTTCAGGATGCTCATGATGATTTGGGTTTGATTTTTTAGAACCAGGAAAAACTCCATCAAACAAATGAGGGTGTGCTCTCAATTCAAGGAATTTTGCTCCAACCAAATTCATCACCAAAGGCGTTTGAGTTAACATCACTATTGGTTGACTAGGTTTCTTTTCAAGCGATTCGACCGTTTCGCCCCAAACCTCAACTTCAGCCGACAACTTTTCATCACCACTAATGATTTTATCTTCTTGGAACAATCCACTAGCGCCGTCATCAATACGCTTTAACTTCGCGTCAGCAATCGCTTCTTTGAAAACTTCCTCACGAGTCTTATAGCTAACACCACCGAACATATCGCCTTGTTCGCTGTCCTTAACCATTTGTTCGTCATTGGCTTTTTCTGCCAACGTATCCAACAAATCAATGATGGCCCTTCGGCTACGAGTAATACCCGCCACCTCTTGTGCCAATTTCACCGTCAACGGATCCGCAGTCTTGGCCAACTTACCGTCCACGCCTCCAAAGCTCAAATCAGAACTTTGATTGACATAGTTTTCAAGACTCTTGCCTTCGCGAGAAGCTTCAACAGCCAAGTGGGCTAAACCCGTCAAAATATCGCGGTAGTCATAGTCAGAATCAAGAAGACGTACGTACTTAGGAGCCACTGATACAAGCGCTCCAATAACGTTTTTAGCCTCTTCCTTCGTGGACTCCGTAGCAAGCTGAGTTAGCTCATCATCTTGGTAGGCCTTCGCGATCAAGGCATTTTCTAAACGCTCATAAGCGCTCTTAGTCGGGCGACCGTTGCTCGTGATTAACTTATCTTGCTCTGATACCGGCATTTGATGAATGAAGTCAATCACTGAGTTTTCGTCAATCGATCCATCCTCTTGGAAGGATACGCGCTCGAAGTCGAGACGCTCGGCATCATTATTAGCTTGTTGGAAGTCTGACAATTGAGCAGTCGTTGTCGTATTTGAAATGTCACCAATATCTGCCGTCACATCTTCGGGTTGCATAATGCGAACTAAAATTGGCTTGGTCATTGAATCAACAACTTCAGGATCAATACCGGTGGTATCAGCATCTTCCTTCATTTCGCGGACGTATTGTTCCGCTGTCTTTCGATTAAAGGCTTCTTGCAAACCAGCGATACGACCGTTGCCGGCAATGGCTCGCATATAAGAGGCATCAGCCGTGTTGTACTTAGGATTGACCGTACCATCAACAGAGTTAGAGACTTGAACGCTATCGGCATCTACGACCGCATAACGTACCTTAATCATCTTCCCATTAGACATCTTGGCGAAATCTTCGCGCCCCAACTGACTTTCGGCAACGGCACCATAAGCAACAACAGGCGCACCGTTGCCAAAGTCCCGAGAGAAACTAACCATCTTGTAATCAGGATTGGCCGCGATTTTCTGCATTTGACTGACAAGCCCAGGACGAGAGCGGTCACGATTTTGAATAATGACAGGCTTCTCATTAGTGACCGACGTTGGAGCGAAGGTTGCTCGCTTAGGCGCTGCCCCCTTTTCTTTAACCTTCTTTTCTCGCTCTATCGTGCGCTTCGGCTTTTCGGGAAGTGTCAATCGAGGCTTAGCAGCAATTGAGGTTTGTTGCTCATCGACCGTCTCTTCAGCCTTTTCTGTCTTTTGGGCTTCTACGGGCGCTTTCGGTTGTGCCTTCGTTTTTGGAGCGATTGCATCATAGTCAATCTCTTCGGCACCATTGATGCGAAGATTAACCATCTTAGCCACTTCTGCGGGCGTCTTTTTCAAAAGCCGAGCCGTATTCGTAAGCATTGCTTCCCAAGGTTTGACGTGCATTCGAGCTACACTTTCGCTTTCACCTGCCTTCACCAATTGATCGGCATAAGCATCGGCAATGGCCTTGGCTTGCTTTCGTATCTCAATAATGGGGGTTGCCTTGTTGGCAATCTTCTTAAACGACTTGTCTACAACTTTGCCGTTCTTTTGATAGTCTTCAGCTTGACGAGGCGTCATTCCGTCAACCGTCGTTCGGCTGTCATGAATAACCTCTTGAGCCAAGGCCATGTCTTGAGTTGCCAACTTCACGACATCGGAAACGGAAATTTCAACAGATTGTTGTTCGTTTGCTGCCTCAACAATTTTTTGAGCAAGTTCTGGATTGAGCTCTTGAAGTTTCTCCACTTGACCGTTATCAATTAAGTCTTGTGCAAAAGCAAAAAGCGTGGTGCTTTTACCGAGACTTTTTGCCCAAGTATCAACAACAGACTCATTCTGTACGTTATCGGCAACCGCCTCTACCGCCGTTTCGATCTGCTTGTTAAGAACCTTTTCGGCCTTAATCGCCTGATTAGACTGAATTTGATCATTAACAGTCGTCTTAACTTCACTGGCAATATAAGTCCCGACTTCCACCGGAGCAGTCGTAAACTCCCCAATCATTTCGAAAAGAACATCAGCGGAGTTAACCTCATCACCTGCAGCAATAGACCCCAACGCCTCACCGGCGCCACCGAGCGCACCTTGAATCGTTGACTGAGTACCAATCGTCGCCAGTCCCTTACCGACACGCCCAAAGCGAGTTTGCGTTGAGACTTTAGAAAGAGGACTCCATGTGGCAATACCAGCCGACAACGCATCAAGTACGCTAACACCACCCGCTCGAAGATTGGCCTTGCGGATATTGTCCTCATCCATAAAGAAAGATTTGACGGCCTCAGGATCATTGACATCAACACCTTGCTCTTGCATCATGCCAGCAAGGTAGGAGCCTTTTTCGATATTAAAAGAACCAACCCCGGTAATAGCCGCACGAACAGCGTTGGCCAAAGTGGCAGACTTCATACCTGCCCCAACGACACCACCGCCAACAGCGGAGGTAAGAAGCGTGGGGGCAAAAGCGGTCAAAGAAGAAGTCGTTAGATAGCCAAGCGCACCTAACGTGTCGCCTTCCCAAAGCACATGAGCAGCGGCTCCCATGCCTTCAAAGAAGCCCTTGCCTTGTACAGCCTCAGAGGCTTGTTGCAATTCAGGCGGACGGGCAATGCCTTCGGCTTCATTTAAGGTGTCGACGATTGCTTGTCGTTTTTGCTCAAGGTTTTCTTCTTGATGTTCTTTAATTGCGTTTTCAACAGAAGAACCACGAATTTGATCATCAACACTAGGAGAATCGAACTCGTAAGCCTCAATACCCTTTTGAGACTGCTCCAATGCATTGGAGTAATCAGCGACATCGCTTGAGAGCTTGACGGTATTCCAACCAGCACTAATACCTGCGCCAATCTTTTCAGAAGTCGAAAGCTCGTTCCAACTCTTTTCCGCTTCGTTGAGTTTGGCCACCGCCTCGGGTTTAATCTCTGTACTTGCATTAACAACAGAGGCTGTAGCTGGTTGATCAATGTCCATTACAAAGTTGTCTTTGTTGACCTTGGCATTAGCATTGACGATACCGACTTCGGCATCCAACTCATCTACGAGATTGTCAAATTCATTCATTTTTAATTTGCCTTATTAAAGAGTGCTTTATTTTTGAAATAGCCACGAACGATGAACGTATCGTCAGGAACCGCGCCACCGTGTTTTCGCTTATAAGCTGCTATGAGACGTTTTCTAAATTGAGGATCAACCTTATCAATCTGCTGAACCATCTCATTTGCACCCTCAATCGGCTTGTTTGGCATCAAACCAATCGAAAGTAAGACTCGGGAGCGGTATGTATCACTTGGGTCTAATATCCCTGTCGCTTTTATGCCAGCATCGATAACACTGGTTATGTCGGAGTCAATACTGAAATGGCCCTTCTTTTGAACATCAGCAACAGTTTTTGTGTTCAATCCGCCCCAATTCTCATTGATCGAGAATGTTGTGCTTATCACTTGACGGGTAATGTTGACCACCTCTTCATTAGTCAAATCCTTACCAGCCAACGCGACATCTTGGAGTACGCGGTTTTCAACAGACTCTAAAATAAAGCCATTGATCTCTTTTTGATTGGCGCCATTTCCACCAATTCCAAGACGCTTCATTTCGTCTTGAATAACACGGCGAGTTCGTGCGCCCTTCACATCCTTGTACTTTCCTGTCTTCAATCCGTCTCGGTACTGCCAAATCTTGTCAAAGTCTTGCTCGCTTAGCTCTCCGGCATAAGCAATCAAATCCTCGTCGCTGATTTTCTTTAACTTGTCTTCGTCAGCAATAAGAGTCCAATACACACCAGGGTTCGTAACCAAAGAGCCCGCCTGCTTTCTGTCAGAAAAGTCACGAAGAGCCGTGATTGTTTTCTTTTGCAGTCCGCTGGTAATAGACTCGGGCAACGATTGATAAGGATTGTTTGAACGCAAGCTACCGTAGGCAACATTGGCCTTTTGATCTCTGTCGGCCTGTTGACTCAGCAAAGCATTACGTCTTTGAGCCAAGTATTTCTTAGCGATACGACCTGCGGACGCCTCAGGAATACCCGGCACCCTCTTAACGATTTCTGTTGAAATGTAGTCTGCACTCGGCTCACTGCCGGACTTCACTTCATACTTTGATAGTGCCCTTGCTGCATTAGAATTTTGACGAAGCAAGTCCTCTTCATTTGCGTCAATATCTCCATCAAAGACTTTTTCAAACTCGTCGATACCGTAGGCAAGAATCTGGACAGCCATCTTCTCATCATTGTCGGCTAACGCTAAGGCCGTCTCATAATCGGCATCATTAAACTTTTGACCAGTAGCCTCTTCAACGGAAACAAGGGCCATCGTTTTAGGTGAGTAAATGTCCTCACAGACTTCTGCCAACACGTTTTCTGACAGAGTTTGTGCGGTATGCTTTTTCGCATTCCGAAGCATTCGCTTGGCACGAGCACGATCGGTTGAGGAGAAGTGATTTTCACTATTAAGAATTTGAGAGGCACCCGCAAGATTGCCATTGTCAATCTCACGAAGAAAGCGCTCCATCGAGACTTTTCCTAACGTCTTCGTGTAATCAGGCTCGACACCGTCTTGCGCCGCTTTTTGATCAACGAACCACTTGACGGCGACCTCACCATCGTGCGACTCCGTGGGATCGTCACTGAGCGCGCGACTCATAGCAATATCAAGTGAGCGCTCATCGACAGACTTTCTGTAAACGTCGCCTTGATCGATCACATGGACATTGATAGCGTTTAAAAGTGAGTTTCTATCCGCATCGGAATATTGCTTAACGAGTCGCTTAACGTTGCTATTTTCATTAACAAGAAGGCCACTGACGAACTCATCGTACTTTCCCAACACATTGTCTTGAAGGGTTTGACCGTTGGGTTGTTGAAGCGCATTGATACCCTTGAGCGTCTTATAGCCACTCTCAGGATTGTTCGTTAAGTCCTCACGATTGCCCGCGTGCTGTCTTGTTCGTCTTGCCACTTTTGCGTCATGTTGGCCAAGTCTTTCGTGGATTGATCCAACGTAGACAGTGCATTTAATTCTGAATGACGATTGTTGTTAGCTTCCACTAAACCCATCTCTTTGGTGGGACTAATGGCGACATCCACTCCATACGGATCAGGAACATTCATTGCCATAACTCTCTCCGTTACTTTTTGCCGAACATGGAATAAATACTCGGAGCGGCCTCTACTGCACTATTGATATGAGTACAGATCGCACTTGTCCACGGGCTAATTGAATTTCTCTCAGAACGAATAGCGAGAGAATTGATTTTCGCTTGCGTTTGTTGGCGTCGGTAACCAAAGCTTTGAGTAATAGCGTTGGCCAAAATCTGATTTGTTTGCATTTCAGTAACAATGGCTTGAGAGGTTAACACTTCAGAAGCAGAACCCGAGCCACCGATACGAATACCTGCTGCGGCTTGAGAAACGCGAGTAGACGCCTTCACTTGTCCAGCTCGAAAACGCAAAGAGGCCACCTGTTGCTGACCTGCACGCAAAACATCTTCGGCTGCGGTTTGATAGGTTTTTGCGTTCCAATCAGAGATTTGAGCCTTCATGCCCAAAATGGCTTTTTCCTGCTTTGCACTACGGTAGGCAAGCATGGTGTCGGTGATGACTTTCGTACCTTGATAGCCTGCTTGGAAACCCTGCGAGAAGGAGTTAAAACCGCCCCCGAGCTTGCCCAACATACCAACGCCCTTGTTGATACTTGCGGCTGCTTTATCTGTTTCAGACCCACCTGAACGAACGCCAAAATTATTTTGCTCGGTTGCGTTCCCCGAAGTTACGAAGTCAATCTTGTTGTTTAGCCAGCTCCAATCCTTGCTGGACCAATCAATATTTGAGAAATCCATCAGTCATCCCCTTTGTATTTTTCGAGGATAACCGATGGATATTCAAGTCTATGAACGGTTTTAAGTCGATAGATTGCAAGTAATTGAGAGCAAATGCATCGGCAACGGATCGGATTGACGAATACAGAACTCACCCGTTGTCGTCCACGACGGCGTAATGTTCAAGCGAATATCACCTGTAAATAGAGAAGGGGCGCTCCCGGGTTGTTCAATCGTTCGTTGTTTGTGTTCCGTCAGGTGATCAAAACTTGGGCCTGCAAACACGCCACTTGTCTTATTGACCTTCAAAAGCACCTTGTAAACGTTCTTTTGAGCGCCGTTGCCGTAGCCAATTTCATTAAGAACAGACGGCAACGTTTGGACATCGCACGTGTAGGGAAGTCCAACGTGAACAATACTGCAAGGATGACTTAACGTAATACGACCGTTCGTGACTACCTGTTGAGGCATGACAGCGCCATCAGCAAGAATCGACACGAGCTTTCCTTCAAGCCACGGAATTTGAACCGTATTCGTGGGCTCGCCTTCGTAAGTACCACCACAGTCCACAAAGAAAGCGCGCTCAAGCGTCTCAAAGTTAAATGACTCCATACGCTCAATGAAGCGCTTCTCTACGCCGTTGATATTGCGTCGCACAACGACATAAAGATGATCTTCAATCCCTTCTGAAATACTCGCTACCGATTCAAAGACACCTTCGGTTTTATGCTGGCTCCATGCCTCAAGATTTTGATCGGGAAGATACGTACAGCCCAACAAAGAACCGTCACTGCTAACCACCCAAACCACAGGATAAGGGCTAGAAGACAATGACATATCCTCAATAGTCTTAAAGTCAAAGAGGTGTGAGGCGCGGATAGATAGGTCAGAGCTCATATAACCACCAGCCTCATATCGGTAAGAGAAATCCAAAGCGTGGCCCCCACGGGAGGCGGCATAAACACAGGAGTTATTGACAAGGACGGGCTGAACCTTAGAGGCACCGTGATAGCCTTGAGGCTTCGCAGAAACCGAACTCGGCGTAATGGCATCACTGTTTTGAGGCGAGATACGCATTTCAGAGCCCGAAGTAAGAACAATCAAATGTCCAAGCGGTATGAAATGCTCGACCATGTTGTACTCCATACCCGTCACCTGGAAACTTATGCGATCATCATCCTTAGATGGGAGCGAGTAGGTCATATCATTCAAAGTACCGACGCGCGTCATCACGATTCGTTGAGGGTCTTCAGAGAAACCACCAAAGCAACGGCGTTGTTCAAAGAACCCTACCGCAGAAGGTTTACCACCTGCGGCGGCAAAGGTCTTGTCTTGTCGTTTGGGGGTAATGTCCGTCTTTCCCGCAATGTTGTCGTCAATAATCGAAAGGTCTTCCGTGTCACCAATGTAGCTATAAAGCCCACCAACATTTTTATATACTCGATAAAACTTCGCACCGGACACGGCGTTCCAACTAATCTTGACTGTCGTACCGTAGGAATAAAGATTTGCCACAACACTAACAGCGTCAGAAGGCTCGCTTTCACGAGTCTTGTCATCAGTCAAAGCAGATACTCTGTACTTAAATGTGTATTTGTCTTTGTTGGGATCGTCCGCAGACTCTGTAACTCGTTCAGCCTTCACACCTGTTGGTTTAGCAAGCGCTACGGAGAAGTCAATTTTGACAAGACGCCAATCAGTCCAGCCGTATCGGCGAAGCTCGTAGGGTTCATAAAGCCCGGAGACAATCGTCATAATGTCACCGGACTGAGCAAAATGTAGAGTAAATAAATCTTCAGCGTTCCACGGCGTTGTAATTTCGTAAGGTAAATGATTTTTCAGAATGATGGCGCGTTCAGCGTGAAAGCGTGCATACTTGTCACCCAACTCAATGATGCAAGTTTGTCGTTTGTTGAAAACAAAGGGCAACACACGCACTGGCTTAGAGCTTACCTTTGCCTCACGGACGCATGAAAACCCCGGGCGGTTACGAACAGGGCCCTGAGGCAAGGCGATAAAGTTTAAACAACGCTTCAAACCCCTTTGATACTTTGTATCATCTTGTCGTCCCCACATATCCGTTGAGATTTCGCCACCAGCGAAAGAGACTTGAGAAACTCTAGTAGAAGACATTTTGATCCTCCAGTTGCAAGTCACCGATAAAGTTGTTTATATACTCTTCTCTGTGTCGTTGCTGACGGGCGTCCGCTTGTTTTGCCAAGCCTAAGAAATACTCATAGAATTTCACTTGATCATTACTCATACTAACGCCTGAGGATCCTGGAACCAAAGAGCCAGCCAACAAAGAAGCGAGAAGTCTGACTAATGCGTAAGTGAAGTTAGACGGGAAAACAGACTCCTCAACGTCAGAGGTAATGTACTTAATCCATACGTTATTCTCGGTCGTCACCAACACGAGTCCGCGATTATGGTTTTCGATCGTGTATTGAGGAAGCAACAGAAAGCCTTGAAGCTTCTCTGTCTGTACATCCAAAACGCGCACGCAATCGGACGGGAGTTGATACATATTTTTATCGCTTCCAATAACCTCAGCTGCAAGCGTAGCCAACTTCATGCGTTTAGTCGCAAAGCCCCAAGGGTGTTCCTCCAAAACTTGTTTTAAAGCCAACGGATAAAATCGTTGACAGTGGTCAGCCTGCGGGGAACCTTCGGGTGGATCAATGCTCGTCACAGTCGCCTCATCACCCAATAGCGCAAGCGCCATATTGCAAATATCTACTTTTGTTGCCATTTCAGCACCCTCTAAAAATATAGGGGCCGAAGCCCCTATACTTAACTAACAGACTAAAGACTAATTAGCCTTGTAGTCGCCAATTCGCTTGCCACGCGGGCTCGGAGCTTGAAGTGTCACGCCAGCAGTCACCTTACCTGCCAACGTCGTGCCCGTATAGACAAGCTTCAAATAACGCGGGCAACCTTGCGGGATGCGAATGTTGACGCCACCGCCTTCGGTATCGTCGCTCACCGCCGTGGCAACAATATCGGCAAACGTTGTGTTGTCATCAGAGCCCTTAAGAGCGACTCCTGTACAACCGTGAGCATCAGTCACAAAGCGGACGACAATGAAGGCTTCCGCTTCAGCGATACCAGCCTCACCGATATCGAGCGTCTTTTCAGAATCTACGCTCGTACCCGTCAAGGCTTGAGCATCAGAGAACATCGTTTGAACATCTAAACGCATAGCTGTCTCCTTACTTAACCAAAGCTTCTTGAATGCTGATGGAGTCAGAGACTTCAATCGGGATGTCAAAGAAGTTCGTAGAGAATTGACCTGCAGCTTCAACAATCTTCACAACGTTAGAAGACTTATCCAAAGCGGCGATTTCAAGAGCAGACTTAACTTCCTCTGCGCAGAACATGTGAACGTTCGTACGAAGGTCAGCAGGAATCTTGTTCTTTGCCTTGATCAAGATTTTGATCAATTGATCGGCCGTTAAAGTGACGGCGCCATTGACAACCGGAATGTTGCAAACGCGTACACAACCACGCCAATCTTCCAAAGCCGTACCGGCTTGCCACTGGAAGTGGGCACGATAAACTTCGTACATAGAGCCGTCGGCATTGACGTGCGTTTGTTGGCCCTTGTCGGAATGTTGCAAACCAACCTTAGAACCCTTCGGATAGATACCGAAGAATTGATCAAGAGACAAGATGAAGATAGACGTCACCTTACCAGTCGTCACCGTCAAATCGGTAATTTCCTTGTTGCAAGCGATGACGTTACGGCTAGACGGCACCGTAGCCGACAACGTGTTGTAACGAGAAGACAAGCCCATGAAGCGGTCAGGATGCTTGTCCGTATCGCCGTAGAAGATCGTTTCGGCAATCGTGTTGCCCATACCATCAAAGAACGGCTTTTGTTCGGACAAGCGCCAAGAAGCCGTATTGCCATTGACATCTGCCAAGCCTTTATCGACTTCAGCGTAGGCTTCCAAGTTACCGCACGTGTCCGTCACTTGAGTCGTGGTGGACTTTTGCGGTTGAACGCCTTCATAGAGCTTACGGAACGTCGGTTCAGGAATACCCGTACGGATAGCGTGCAAATAGCCGTCCGTCTTATTGCATTCCTTCCAACGAAGAAGCTTCAAAATAGGATCGCGCTTAGAAAGAACTTCGGCGATCGGAATAACCTTACCTTCGGGGTCCAAGCGAGACGCGAGGTCCACAATGGTGGGATATTGCGGTGTAGTCATGATATTTCCCTCTTAGTTCATGTTCGAGTTATTAAAGAAAGCTTTTGCGGGGTCTCGCTTAGAAGCCGTCGTCCCGCGCACAACGGCATCATTTGAAATCAATTGCTGAATCGTTGCGAAACACTTGATCAAGCCAGGATGGCAATCGAGGCCAGAGGCTTGAAGAATCATCTGCGTATCGGGATTAACAAACTTTTTGAAAGCTTGGCGCGCAGAAGAAAGCGACTGCTTCCACTTAGCACCACCGATTTCAGGGTCGTTTCGACAATCTTCAAGGAACGACGCGCGAAGCTCATTGAGTTGCTCGGCTTGACGTTGAGCCATATAGGGCATCATTCCCTTGTAGAGTTTTTCAAAACCCTCCTGACTCACGCCTGCTTCTTTGGCAAGCTTCGCGAACGCTTCTGCAGTTGGTTGGTCAACATCAAAGCCCTCAATTTCGAGATTGTCGATAGAGAGTTCAGCAGGCTCGGACGTCTCATCACCTTCTGAGCCCTCTTCGTCTTCACCAGACTGAACTAAGGTCGCAGAAGCGGAATTTTGAATCGATTCTTTACAATACAATTT
>OGDP01001696.1_pt1 | contig 13287 bp, 9 predicted proteins | sample 1570441 | NCBI WGS metagenome assembly OGDP01 (sample SAMEA2581961, study PRJEB24529) | metagenome | biome: Human gut stool | place: China | collected 2011
TTTTGATGTAATCCCGGTAACGGACATAATAATTTGCCGCATTGGGATCCGATGGCGGTCCGTCATGAACAACGACAAATTCCGGGATCACCACTTTACTCAGCACGATCTCCCCTGAGTCGGAGACAGGCTTGATCTCGGACTCTGCTATTTTTGCCGGGAAATTGCCAAACAACGTATTGACCGGAATCACAATGGAATCTATTTGATTTTCTTCCTCATTTTCTTCCGCCATTCGCACCTGTTGCAATGCGAGCTGCTCTGAAAAAACCTGAACGCCCGAAATACTGACGGGACGATATCCCGGTGCGGTAACTTTGACTGTATATTGGGCAAATGGTTGATTTTCGGAGGGTTCCATCGAGTATTCAAGCGGAGGCGCATCAAGCGTAAGTTTTTCCGACATTCCCGAATCATCCGCGCTTACCTCCTCCACCGTGGAATCCGGATCTCCAGAATAGGAAATGGTGATTCTTGCTCCCTCAATCGGTCTTCTGGTCCGGTTTGTAAGTACTTCTACTTTGAGGCTTCCTTTATCTACAGCCTCTGTCTGGGCATATTTGATATCTGGCATGAACAACCTCTTCATACATTTCCTTATATTATATGCTCAGACATGCAATCCTGTTCTGCTTCCTGTGCAAAACATTCGATTTCCCAACTTCTCAATTTTTATTTCCGTTCTTTATCCAAATCCCCCAAAACTTAATTCTTACTCTACCGTAACTACCTTCGCCAGATTTCTTGGCTTATCAACATCAAATCCCTTATCGGATGACACGTAATATGCTAAAAGCTGTAATGCAACCGATGCAGGTAAAACCATAAATTCATCCTGCATATCCGGAAGCTTGATCACCTGATATTCGGTATCAAGATCACCGGAAAGTGCCTCTTTGATAAATAAAACAATATCTGCACCTCTGGATTTTACTTCCTTAATATTGGAAAGCTCTTTCGACATGAGTTTTTCCTGTGTTACCGTTGCAACAACTGGTGTGTTAGTCGTGATCAGTGCGATCGGTCCGTGTTTTAATTCGCCGGAGGCATAAGCCTCAGAGTGAATATACGAAACCTCTTTCAGTTTCAGTGATCCTTCCAGCAGGATAGAGTAATCCAGTCCGCGTCCGATCATAAACAGATCCTTTGCTTCCAGAATTTTCTTTGCGATCACATGGATATCACGTCTTTTCTCCAATACTTTCTGCATCACTTCCGGAACACGCTCCAGTTCTGCGATAAAGTTCTTTGTCTGTTTCTCTGTGTAGACGCCCCGCAGGAATGCCATTTTTGCAACCACAAGATAAAATACGGCAAGCTGTGTTGTGTAAGCTTTTGTACTTGCCACTGCAATTTCAGGTCCTGCTGCGGTGTATAGCACATAATCACTTTCCCTTGCGATGGAAGAACCTTTTACGTTGATAATGGATAAGCATTTTGCTCCCTGTCTCTTTGCGTATTTTAATGCTTCTAATGTATCAATTGTCTCACCGGACTGTGATACTGCGATCACCAATGTTTTCTCATCAATGACCGGATCGGAATACATAAACTCTGATGCAAGTTCTACGTCCATCTGCACATGAACGATAGATTTTACCAGAGCCTGTGCCACAAGTCCCGCATGCATGGCTGTTCCGCATGCTACCACACAAATTCTGTCACAGTCTGTAAAAAGAGAATCCGGCACACCATCCGCGGTAAAATCAGGCAGACCGTTCACGATACGGTCTTTGATCGTATTCTTGATTGCTTCCGGCTGCTCCATAATCTCTTTTTCCATATAAAATGGATAACCATTCTTTCCCGCGCTGTTCAACTCCCAGTCAACGGACAAAAATTCCGGTTCTACCACATTGTCATTTAAATCCGTAAGTACCACATGATCTTTGTGCAACTCTAAAATGTGGTATTCCGGTACAACAAAGTATTCATTTGTAAAACGGCAGAGTGCAGTCAGATCTGATGCAAGCATTGCTCCCTCTTTGCATATGGTTGCAACGATCGGGCTGACATTCCGGATCGAGTAGATCACATCCGGCTGATCTTCAAACAGGATCACAAGCGCAAAGGTACCCTTTAATTTGCTCACTGTTTTTTTGATTGCTTCCTTTGGATCTCCCTTGTAATAATGATTTAATAATGCAGCCGCAACTTCACTATCTGTTTCAGAATGAAGGATTTCCTGCAAATCGTAATCGGCGATCAGCTCACGATAGTTTTCGATGATCCCGTTATGAACCAGAGTCACTTTTCCCTGCTGATGCGGATGAGCATTCTGGTCTGTAACTCCACCGTGAGTTGCCCATCTTGTATGTCCGATACCGCAGGCAGACAAAATCTTCTTAGAATCACAAATTGCTCTTAAATCACTTACTCTTCCGGCACATTTATAAACATTTGTCACATGGGAAGTTTCGTCTTTCACTGCAATACCTGCACTGTCATATCCACGATACTCTAATAATTCCAACGCATCTAATAAAACATCTTTTACGTTTTCACTGCCTGTATAACCTATAATTCCACACATATTAAATTTCCTCTTCTTTTCTATTTAAAATTTAAATCATATTCGAATTCAATTGTCCCATTATACCGTATTTGTTTTGCAGTCACCTGCATATTTGCCGGCATATCTCGCACTGGGAAGTACGAAAGGGCGTCCGCCGAATTTTCGATAACCCTTTTCCTCGTTAACCTGTGTATGGTCGTCCTCACAGGTACATGGCGCTAGAAGAGAAACCTAAATGTCTGCAATCAGTCACAGACAGGATCGCATATCTGAAAATATAAACCTTATTCGATTATCAATGTGCTATATATATTGTAAATGCCTTCATAAATGCTGCTACATCTATGAAGGCATCTATAACATGATTACTATACTATGATATGTGAAAAATGTCCAGAAGTTATTGTACTTCTACTGTCCAGCCATATTTATCCGGGATTCTTCCCCACTGGATACCGGTTAAGGTATCATATAATTTCTGTGTCAGTTCACCGATCTCAAAGTTGTTGACTGTCACAACATCATCTTTGTAACGGAGTTCTCCAACTGGTGAGATAACGGCTGCTGTACCTGTACCAAATACCTCTTCCAATGTACCGTCATGTCCGGCTTTCATCAGATCATCTACGGAAAGTCTTGTCTCATTTACTTTGTAACCCCAGTCACGAAGCAGATGGATCATGGAATCTCTTGTAACACCCGGAAGAACGGTTCCTTCGATTGGTGCTGTGTAGATTTCACCGGCAATCTTGAACATGATGTTCATGGTTCCAACTTCCTCTACATATTTACGATGCTCACCATCTAACCAGAGAACCTGTGCATAACCAAGTTTTTCTGCTTTCACCTGTCCCAGAATAGAACCTGCGTAGTTACCACCACATTTTGTAAAGCCTGTACCACCTTTTACAGCACGGACAAGTTCATCCTCAACCAGAATCTTAACCGGATTAAGACCTGCTGCATAGTAAGCACCTACCGGACAGCAGATAATCATAAACTTGTATGCGTTTGCCATATGTACGCCGAGTGCTGCTTCTGTTGCAAACATAAATGGTCTGATATAAAGGGAAGTGTTTGGTTCAGATGGAACCCAGTCAGCTTCTACTTTTACAAGTGCTTCCACTGCTTCGACAAACATATCAACTGGGAATTCCGGCATGCAAAGTCTTGCGTTGGAATTGATCATTCTCTTTGCGTTCATCTCTGGACGGAACAGCTGGATTTTTCCTTCTGCTGTACGGTATGCTTTCATACCTTCAAATGTTTCCTGTGCATAGTGAAGTGTCACACATGCCGGATCCATTGTGATAGGTCCTTCCGGAACGATTCTTGCATCTTTCCATCCGTCTTCTTTTGTCCAATCCATGACAAACATGTAATCTGTCATATACTTACCAAAACCAAGATTCTTCTGGTCTGGTTTCTCCTTTAATACCGGTCTTTTTTCAAATCTGATATCCATAATATCCTCCTTGTTTGCGAAGCAAATGCGACTGTCCTTACAGGAGCAGAGGATTTGGCCTCCTTTTCCCATTACACTTTTGGGAAATTAACTTTGACAACCATTATGATACTTTCTTTTTTTCATGTCAAGATTATTCCGAAGCCTTATGTTATGTATAACTATTAGTTATTATCTGTTTTATTTTCTATAACCTGATTTTATTTTCTTTTTCAAGTGACTTTTCCACTCTCCTGTAATATAATAAAACTACCTAAAAAATTATGAGAGGTGATCCCTATGCATACATTTCAGCCAATTCCAGTTGACATGCTGGACATGAATCCATTTACAAAAATCGGCAAAGAATGGGCGCTGCTCACAGCCGGAAATAAACAGGAATCCAATACAATGACCATTAGCTGGGGCGGTGTTGGTGTTTTATGGGGCAAAAATGTTGTCTATGTTTTTGTCCGTGATTCCAGATATACCAAGGAACTGATCGATGCGGGAGACTTTTTCTCCCTTACATTTGTAAGTGACCAGTACCGCGATGCCTTGAATTACTGTGGCTCCCATTCCGGCCGGAACGAGGATAAGATTGCAAACGCAGGGCTTACCGTGGACTACCGGCATGGAATCCCATACATTGACGAGGGAAATCTTGTTTTGGTCTGTGAAAAAATGTCTGCTACCAGAATCACGGATGATTCCTTCCTCGATTCCGAGATTGCTGACAAATGGTACAAAGACGGCGATATGCACACCATGTACGTTGGACAGATCATTGATGTGCTCGCAAGATGATCATTTCCGCTAAACTCTTATTTTTTTGCAAAATGCTGCATTCCTAAACCACAAAAGCCTCCCGGCAAAAATGATCCGGATTGCCTTTCATCGCAATTCCCACATTTTTATCGGGAGGCTTTTTTACTCATGAAGCAGATAACCACTTCTTATTCAACAAAAAAATTTATTTTATTTCAATGGATATTTCTCTGTCAAAGATTTCACGATCGCCTTTGCCTTGTCAGCTGCCGGCTCACCCTCTTTGATCATCATTGCGATCGCCTCTGCGATCTGATCCATATCATCCGTGTTTAATCCGCGGGAAGTTACCGCCGGAGTTCCAAGACGTACACCACTTGTCACAAATGGAGATTTCGGGTCGTTTGGAATGGTATTCTTATTGCAGGTAATGTTGACGGAATCCAGAAGTTTCTCAACTGCTTTTCCGGTAAGATCATAATTGGTCAGATCTACGAGCATGAGGTGATTGTCTGTTCCACCGGATACGATCTTAATTCCACGATCCATCAGTCCCTTGCAGAGTGCCTGTGCGTTGTCAATAATATTCTGCTGGTAAACCTTAAATTCCGGCTGCAATGCCTCTTTGAAGCAGACTGCCTTGGCTGCGATCACATGCATCAGTGGTCCGCCCTGAATACCCGGGAAGATTGCTTTGTTAAAGTTATACTTGTCCGCAACTTCCTGACTGCTCAAAATCATTCCGCCTCTCGGTCCGCGCAGTGTCTTGTGTGTTGTGGTCGTCACAACGTGTGCATATGGAATTGGGCTTGGATGAAGTCCTGCTGCCACAAGTCCTGCAATATGCGCCATATCGACCATGAGCACTGCACCACATGCGTCTGCAATCTCACGGAATCTCTTGAAATCAATGGTTCTCGCATAAGCGGATGCCCCTGCAATGATCATTTTTGGTTTACATTCCATTGCAAGTTCTTCCACTTTATCATAATCAATGAATCCCTCGTCATTGACACCATATGGTACTACATGAAAATAACTTCCGGAAAAATTGACCGGAGAACCATGTGTCAGATGTCCACCATGGTCTAAGTTCATTCCCATGATCGTATCACCCGGTTTTAAAATTGCAAACTGTACCGCCATATTTGCCTGCGCACCGGAATGTGGCTGCACATTGACATACTCACACCCAAATAATTCTTTTGCGCGCTCTCTTGCCAGTTCTTCCACAACGTCCACGCACTCGCAGCCACCGTAATATCTCTTTCCCGGATAACCTTCCGCATATTTATTCGTCAGGACACTTCCCATTGCTGACATAACCGCCGGGCTTACCCAGTTTTCGGATGCGATCAGCTCAATATGACTGTTCTGTCTGTCAAGTTCATCGGTAATTGCCTGTGCGACTTCCATATCCACTGCCTGAATATCTTCTAATGTGTACATAAAATCCTCCTTGTCTTCCGCCAGATTTTAAAGTTCATTATAAAGGACTTTCTGTAAATATTCAATTATAAATTTATTTAAAAAATGTATACGCTGTCGCAAACCATGCATTTATCACATCCCAAATCCATGCATATTCCCGATCAATGCCGCGATGCATATCTGCAAGATCAGGATTGCCGGCATTCCCACCACAAAATACCAGTGCTTTGTCTTATGATGAAACAGATACATGCCGGCCCACGTTCCGACACTGCCGCCTAAAATACTCACAAGGAAAAGTGTTTTCTCCGGTATCCGCCATGCATGATGTCTCGCCTTGCTTTTGTCCATTGCCATCACTGCAAGTCCAATGAGATTCATAACGATCAGATAGATCAAAAGTCCTTTTTGCATTCTCCTGTCTCCCTTCGTTTTTTCTGTAAATGTGAAATGCAAAAACGGCCGCCGGAAGGCAGCCGTTTTCCTATTTCACAACTATTTTGTTGCTTTATTTTTTCCTAAATGTACTTTCATGACATACCATAACTCTGTTGCGATGCAGATAGAAGAATAAGCACCACATACAAGACCTGCCATAAGTGGAAGTGAGAAGTCACGAATACTTGCCACACCTAAAATGTAAAGCATTACGACCATAATAAAAGTTGTAATAGAAGTATTGATACTTCTGGATAATGTCTGAGTTAAACTCTTGTTTGCGATTTCTCTCAAATCCTCTGCAGTCTGTTTTCCGGTCTTTAATGCCAGGTTCTCACGGATACGGTCAAAGATAACGATCGTATCATTGATAGAGTAACCTACGATGGTAAGAACACATGCAATAAAGGTACTTCCTACAGAAATACGCACAAGTGCATATACTGTGATCACAACAAGAACGTCATGAACCAATGCAAGGATCGCACTTGCTGCAAATCTGATATCTTTAAAACGGAACCAGATGTAAAGTAACATAAAGATACAGGACACGATAACCGCTTTCAATGCATCGGAACGCATCTCACCACTGATGGTAGAACTGATACTCTGGGAAGTGATGGTGGATGCATCCACATCACAATTTTCTGCCAGTGTATCTTCCAATTCCTGACGCTCATCAAGACTTAAAGTACGTGTCTTAATTGTAACCTGTGTTGTTCCTTCTACTTTTGTTGCCTGCACATCGGAATCCCCGGTTACTTTTTCCACATAAGGAATGATGTCATTCTCGATATCCTCGATGGTCATATCTTTGCCAAAATCAGCCGTTGTGGAAGTTCCACCCATAAAGTCAAGACCATAGTTCAATGCCTTGCCCTCTGTTGCGGAATGTACTCCCATACTGATCAGTCCGGCAGCGATAATGATACCGGAAATTGTAAAGAATACTGCTTTTTTTCCAATAAAATCAATGCTCTTTCTCTCTTTTGCACGACCGTAAAGTTTTTCACTCTTCAGTCCCAATGCATACAGAGAATACAGAATGTATCTGGTCACAACCATCGCTGTAAAAAGGGAAAGGATGATACCGATCATTAATGTATAGGCAAAGCCTTTTACGGTACCGGAACCTAACGCCATAAGCACAACAGATGCGATCAGGGTTGTAATGTTACCATCTAAGATAGCTGACATCGCTTTCTGGAAACCGATCTTCATAGATGTCTGGACCGATTTTCCGGTTGCGATTTCCTCACGGATACGTGCAAATACGATAACGTTCGCATCCACCGCCATACCGATGCCAAGGATAATACCTGCGATACCCGGAAGCGTCAGTGTAATATCGAATAAATATAAGGTTGCGATCACTAAAGTTGTATAAATTGCAAGTGCTAAGGATGCTGCAATACCCGGTACTGCGTACATCACGATCATAAATACCATGACGATTGCAAGACCGATCGCACCTGCTTTTAAACTGGAGGCGATCGCCTGGCTTCCCAACTGTGCTCCTACGACAGAGGACTCTAACTCGGAAAGCTGTAAAGAAAGAGAACCGATACGGATCTGCGTTGCAAGTGTCTCAGCCTCTTCGAAGTCTGACATACCTGTGATCTGTGCCTCACCGCCTGTGATAGCTGTCTGTACACGTGGATAACTGATGGTCTCTCCATCGTATACGATAGGAAGGTTTTTACCAATGTTTTCAGAAGTTACTTCTCCGAAAATCTTTGCACCCTCATCGGTCAGTTTTAAGGCAACCACATACTCTTTGTTGCCATACGTGTCTGTCTGGGTTGCAGCCTGTGCGTCTGCGACCATATCACCGGTCATAAATACCGTTCCATCCGGCATCTGGAACTCCAGGGAACCCGGATTACCAAGATCCTCTAAAATCTGGTTTGCATCCTGCACACCAGGGATCTCAACCGTAATTCTGTCGTCTCCAACCTGATATACGGAAGCTTCTGTACTGTAACTGTCTACACGTTTCTGAAGTTTATAAATGGTATCACTCATATCTTCAGCACTTGGATTCTCGTCCACTACCTGATAAGTAATGGAAACACCACCGGAGAGATCCAGTCCCAGAGGAATTGACATATCTTCGCCGATTCCGGTGGATGAAAGAATAATTGATGCATAATAAGCAAGTCCCACAAACGCTGCAAGGATCACTGCCAATATGACTGCTGCTTTACTCTTTTTCATTGTTTTACCCTTCCTTTATTCTTCGTCTGCCTCGGCAGCCTTAATCATGATTGCGCATTCGATACGCTTTTTCTGGAGCGCACATCCGATATCATATGCATTGTGGATATCCCCATGGAAATTGTAGGAATTTGCTGCGCATCCACCACTGCAATAGAATTTTGCAAAGCAGTTGCGGCATTTTTCCTTCGCATAAACGTTGCAGCATTTGAATTCATCGCAGATATCCTGACGCTTGATACCTTCGTCCACGTTACCGAGTAAGAAATCTTCATTTCCTACGAACTGGTGGCATGGGTAAAGGTCACCCCAAGGTGTTACTGCCAGATACTCTGTTCCTGAACCGCAGCCGGAAAGACGTTTTGCCACGCATGGTCCACCTTCCAGATCTATCATAAAATGGAAGAAATTAAAATCGTTTCCATTTTTATGTCTTCTTACCATCTCAGCAGCGAGCTTGTCGTATTCTTCGTAAAGCTGTGGAAGATCTTCCTCACGGATCGCATAGTCATCTGTCGGCTGTGCAACTACAGGTTCTACTGAGATCTGTTTAAATCCAAGGTCTGCAAGATGCAGCACATCATTGGAGAAATCAAGATTGTTGTGTGTGAAAGTACCTCTCACATAATACTTGTCCTGATTACGGCTCTCTGCAAACTTCTGGAACTTCGGAACAATCAGATCATAACTTCCTGCTCCCTTGCGGAATGGTCTCATGCGGTCGTGGACTTCTTTTCTTCCATCGATACTTAATACCACATTGCCCATTTCTTTATTTGCAAATTCCATGATCTCGTCATTTAAAAGAACACCGTTTGTCGTAAGTGTGAAACGGAAATTCTTGTCATGGATCTTCTCCTGCTCTCTGCCGTAAGCTACGAGGTCTTTTACAACCTGCCAGTTCATAAGAGGTTCTCCGCCAAAGAAGTCTACCTCCAAGTTTCTTCTGTTGCCGGAATTGGCGATCAGAAAATCGAGTGCCTTCTTACCTGTTTCGAAGGACATCAGTGCCCTTCTTCCATGATACTCACCTTCCTCTGCGAAGCAGTAACGACAGGCAAGGTTACAGTCGTGTGCAATGTGGAGGCAGAGTGCTTTTACGACGGTCGGACGGTTGGAAAACTGATCAATTGCGTTTTCGTAAATGTCTTTTGTAAAGAGCATGCCGTTATCTGTAAGTTCCTGAATTTCTTCTCTGGCTTCGGTGATGTCCTGCTCGGCATATTTACTGCTAAGCGCCTCTGCTGCCTCTTCTGCATTTTTTCCTTCGTTCATGCAGGAAAGGACATCGTATACGCAGTCATCCACAACATGGACGGAGCCGCTGTTGACGTCCAGCACCATGTTGAAGCCATTGCTTTTATATAAATGTATCACTGTGGTATTCCTTTCTATAACTCTCTCTTTTTTTGATGTGCCTGGCAAAAAGAATGTTCCCAAATCCGGCGAAACCGGTTCTGGGAACACCTTTTACTCGTCCTTATGGATTACTTTTACTTATGCTCGCAGCTCTGGTTGCCTACGGTGCAAGAAGTCTTACATGCGGACTGGCAGGATGTCTGGCACTTACCGCATACACCTTTTTTTACAGTGTTCTGTAAGCTTTTTGTATTTAAAGTTTTGATGTGTTTCATGGCACATTCCTCCTTCATTGTAGTTGACGCGCGACTTTTTTATAGTCTTCGGCCATTAGCTCTTCCCATTATAGCATAGGTTTTTCAAATTTAAAAGTCTGTTTTTTGAAAAAATGTTCTGTTTTGTCCGCTTTTATCTGCCGTGTGCCGTCATTCCGCCTGCCATTCCGCCGACGGCACAGACTGCTGCCGCCCACAGAAGTCTTCCGGCTCCGGCAAATCCGCCCGGCAGGAAGACTGCGGAGACGATGATCAGAATGGCAAAATACACGATTCCAAAGCAGATGCCCCAGAGAAACCGCCGTTTTCCTGCCATTCTTCCGCCGGAAAAGCTTGATGCCAGATAGATCACCACAATGCCCGCCTGCACCCAGCTTTCCTTCCAGGAAAATTTCCAGAGCAGGAAAGACAGCAGCAAAAGAAGAAGCACCGAGATCAGATAGGAAACGAGAAGAGCCTTCAGCCAGCTGATCCCGCTGCCCGCACCCACCGCCCATGTTTTCTTTTCTTCCATAAGAAAAAGCCCTCCCATACTGTAAATGTATGGAATGGCTTTTCCGGATATGCCTGTTTCTTTATTTTTCGTCAAACGGATGATTCTTTTTGAATTCCAGCCATGCGGCCATGCTCTTTGCGCGTTTCGCCTGCATCTGAAGGAATGCCATGCAGAACATAACGGCTGCAGAAAGTGCGGAGCTGATCGCCAGCGGAAGCACCATCGTCTCATCGCCGGTGTTGACCGGGATGCTGCGGATGCTTACAGTGGTCTGTGTCTTCTTCTGCGGAATCTTTGTGCTTCCGGTATTGGAATTGGAAGAGCTGTTGTTACTGCTGCTCTTCGACGGTGTGGCTGTCGGAGTCGGAGTGGATGTCTTATTCGTTCCGTAGTTGTCCGGTCCTACAAGGATCGTTCCTGCGGCACGCAGCGTACTTACGTCATCGGCTGCACTTGCTGTCATTTCACCTGCACTCAGGTTGGATTTCTGCTCTGCAGCTGCAAGCAGTTCATGCTCGCCTTCGTCCGCCGTCTCAGCTTCTGCTGTTTCCGTCTGCTCCTCTGATACAAGGCTTCTGGACAGACTTACTGCCACCGGCTGGATCAAAAGAGAGACATTGGAGATCAGATAGCCGTCTTCTGTGCTGTCCGTACCGGATGGATTGGAAATTTCATCGAAATTTTTTACGGTTTCGTTTTCTTTCTGAATTTCATCTTTTACAAGGTCATCCAGATTTTCATCCTGTTTCCACTGGTCCGATGATGCATCATTTCCCGTTCCGTTCTGGTTATCCTGGTTTGTATCGTCCTGGTTTGTATCATCTGCTGCAGGATCGTCTTTTGCTGTATCATCCGGGGCAGGTGTCACGGTTGGATCTTCTGCCGGAGTTTCCGGATTCTCCGGATTTTCACTGTCATCGGTATTCTCGCCCGGTGCTGTCGTCGGAGTTACTTCCGGCGTTACGGTCGGTTCCGCATCCGGTGTCGGCGCTGCCGTTGGTGTATCCCCTGTATCTTCTCCGTTGTCCGCATCCGGTGTCGGAGTTGCCGTTGGTTCCTCCGCCGGCGTTACGGTCGGCTCTGCGTCCGGGGTCACCGTTGGTTCTGCGGTCGGCTCTGCATCCGGCGTTTCCGTCGGACCCGGAGTTGGTGTTACGGTATCTTCTGCCGCATCCGGTGCCGGAGACTCGCCTGGCGCAAGCGTTGGTGTTTCCGAAACCGTTTCTTTTGCTTTTTCTGCTGCCAGAACAGCCTCATATCCGGCTTCTGTCACCACGATTTCATCTGCCGCAAAAACGGTATCTGTTACTCTTCCCCTGAAGTCTGTTTTCTGCTGTTTCTTTCGATACGTTTCCAGCTCTTTTTCATCCATTCCGACGAATACCAGATATTTTTCTGCTGCTTCCTCCGCTGCCGTTTTGCTGGTATCTGCAGCAGTGTTTTTTTCGGTTGTTTTCCCGTCCGCCTGCAGTTCTGCCGCTGCAACTGCAAGAAGCTCCTGTGCTTTTTCCACGGTTTTTACTGCTGTCTCTGCCGTTGTACCGTCTGCCGTATCATCGCCGGTTTTCAGATTCACATAAACGGCTGCCCGTTTTGTCTCTGTACCGTTCTCCGTTCCGGAGACAGTTTCGTTCTGTACTGCGCTTTTTTCCGTTCCTGCCGATGCGCTGGCACGGAGCGGAACTGCATCGGAAAATACCAGTGTGCCCGCAAGGACAGCACCCATCACTTTCCATGCCTGTTTTTTCTTCATTGCGTTTCTCCTTATGTTCTCTTGGTCTATCCTAAAAAAATCTGTCTTTTTGTGTCATAATTTCGCATTACAGCATTATAGCACAAGAAAGAATCCCGCGCAAGGCTGAAGTCGCCTTGAAACGCGGGATTCTCATCTGCTTTTATCGCTTTTTAGTTTGTTTCCATTCTCGTTGTCGTGAGCTGATCCGGGGATAAATTCAGGATTTCCATAAACTCATCACCTGTGATTGTCTCTTTCTCATACAGATATTTTGCCAGCTCGTGAAGTTTCGGCATGTTATCTTTTAAGAGCTGCTCTGCTTTGTCGTACTGTTTTCTGACTGCTGCAACAACCTTCTCATCAATCTGTGCTGCTGTCGATTCGGAGCATGCCAGGGAAGTGTCACCGCCGAGGTACTGGTTCGTTACCGTCTCAAATGCAACCATACCAAATTCCTCGTTCATACCGAAGCGGGTGATCATGGCTCTTGCCACCTTGGTAGCCTGCTCAATATCATTGGCTGCCCCGGTTGTGACAGTATCAAATACCAGTTCCTCTGCTGCGCGTCCGCCAAGATATCCCACAAGCATTGCTTCCAGTTCCTTCTTT